>Ga0184637_10001592_pt1 | contig 15190 bp, 16 predicted proteins | sample PLM3_127_b2_FD_133143 | JGI IMG/M metagenome (GOLD analysis project Ga0184637, IMG submission 133143) | Groundwater sediment microbial communities from an aquifer in East River, Colorado, USA - PLM3_127_b2 | ecosystem: Environmental > Terrestrial > Soil > Riparian zone | place: USA: East River...
CAGCTGGTCGAACGTGCCGTTGAAGTTCCCGCGACGGTAGAGCAGGCCCTCGGTCACCGCGAGCTTCTCGGCCAGCCTCGCCTCGTACGGCGCGCGGAGCCTGCGAACGAGGGTCTCCATCGCCGGATCGGCCGGCAGCAGGTTCGCGAACACCGGGAGCAGGCGGTAGCGGAAGTCCGTGACTTTCCCGCCGCCCACCTGGAGGTCGAGCACCCCGAGGAACTTCCCGTTCGAGCCGCCGCTCGCGACGATCGTGCGCCCGCCGGGGTTCGCGATGATCGACGGCTGCGGCACCGCGTCGTGCGTGTGCCCCCCGAGAATGACGTCGATGCCGCGCACGCGCGAGGCGAGCTTGAGATCGACGTCCATGCCGTTGTGCGACAGGAGCGCCACGACCTGCGCGCCGTTGGCGCGCACCGCGTCGACGTGCCGCTGGAGCTCCTCCTCCTGGATGCCGAACGTCCATTCGGGGACGAGGTGCCGCGGGTTGGCGATCGGCGTGTAGGGGAACGCCTGGCCGATGATCGCGACCGGGATCCCGTTGAGCTGGCGCAGGGTCCACGGCTTGAACACCGGGTCGCCGAAGTCCCGCGTCTTGACGTTCTGCGCGACGAACTCGATCCGCCCCGCGAGATCCTTCGTCACGGCCTGTTTCACCCGCTCCGCGCCATACGTGAACTCCCAGTGCGCCGTCATGACGTCCACGCCGAGGAGCTTCTGCGCCGCGATCATGTCGGCGCCCTTGGTCCACAGCGCGACTGCCGACCCCTGCCACGCGTCGCCGCCGTCGAGGAGCAGCGCGCCCGGGCGGTCGGCGCGCACCCGCTTGACCAGCGTCGCGAGATGCGCGAACCCGCCCGCCTTGCCGTAGATGCGCGCGGCGCGCTCGAAGTCGAGGCAGGTGAACGCGTAGGCCTCGGGCGAGCCGGGTTTGACGCCAAACGCCTTGAGGAGGTGCTCGGCGACGAGATGCGGCGGCTTGCCGGCGGCGTCACCGACACCGATGTTCGCGCTCGGCTCGCGAAAGTAGATCGGCAGGAGCTGCGCGTGCGTGTCGGTGATGTGCAGCAGCGAGACGTTGCCGAACCGCGGTACGTGGTAGAGCGCGTCGGCGCTCGCCTGACCGAGCGCCTGACGGGCATCGAGCGGGAGCCCCGCGGCCGCCGCGGCGGCGAGGAGCTCGAGGAACTCGCGGCGATTCACGACTGGAAAGGCGGAAGACCGAAGAGTGAGGCGATCACCTGCTTCGGTCCTCTCGCTGGAGCGCCCCGGGCTACCTGTTCACCGGCGAGGCCGGGTCCATCAGCAGCGCCACCAGGTCCTTGATCTGGCTCTCCGCCAGCGCGCCCGCGTGACCGAACCGCGGCATCCCGGAGCAGAGGTTGTAGGCCTTGGCGTTGTAGATCTTCCCGTAGACGTACCTCTGGACGTCGGGCCCGTATCCACGGACCTTCCCGAACTGGTAAAGGCTTGGCCCGATCGTGCCGAAGGACGTCTCGTTGGGCCCGATCTGGTGGCAGTTATAGCAGCCGCCCCCGCCCGGAGCCCCCGGCCGATCGCTCCAGGTCATGCCCCGGCCGTCCTGCGCGATGCGCTCGCCCGACTTCCAGTCGCCGAGGAGCTTGCCATCGGCCGGCCACTTGACGTCGGCCAGCTGGTCCTGCTCGAGACGCTGCGCGATCTCCTTTGGCGGCTTGTCGCCGGTACGGTTGCAGACCGCCTGGACGCCGTCCTCCACGATCCAGTCCGCGCTGGCGATGCCCCGCGGCTTGAAATCACGCTTGAGCATGGCGATGGCCTCGGACCGGGTATCGCCGGCCTGCGCCGGAACTGCGGCCACGAGGCAGAGCGTCGCGGCGCGGAGGATCGATCTCGTGAATGCGCTCATGTCCGCTCCCGCTCAGCGCTTGATGCCCGGGCCCTTGTACACCTGGCCGTTGGCGCTCACGCCCAGGTAGGCGAGCAGGGCGGTAACCGTGTCCGAGACGTAGCCCGGCTCGGGGAAGCGCTGCTGGCGGAAGCAGTCCCACATTCGCCACTGCAGCGTGTGCATGACGCCGCCGGTCATCCGGTACCCGGGCCAGCCCTGGAAGGCGCGGATCGCCTGCTCCGGTTTCGTGAAGTTGGGCAGCTGCTGCGTGCGGATCCGCTTGCCGTCCTCGCCGTGGCAGCTCGCGCACGAGAAGTCGTACGCGCCCGCGCGATAGAAGAAGATCTCGCGGCCGATCTCGAAGGTCTCGCGCTCCTTCGGGTGCTTCTGCGGCACCGCGATCTTCATGCTGCGGGACTGCCCGGCCACGAAGGTGACCAGGGACACGGGGTCGGGCGTCGCGGTGTCGGTGCTGAAGGGCCGCTTCGCGAGCTCGTCGACGTTGAACCCCTGCAGCGTCGCCATGCAATGCACGATCCGCCGCTCCGCATCCATGACCTTGTCGACATCGGCGAAGTAGCGGGGCAGCTGGACGTAGGCGCCTTTGACGACGCCGGGCCCGAGACCGAGGTCGCAGCGCTCGAGCGAGGCGTTGCTCGGCCCGCGCCGCGCCTTCCAGAGCGCCTCGCCTTTCGCCTCGAACAGCTCGGCGGGGTTGGCCTCCTCGAGGACCTCGCGGAACTTCTCGAACTCGGCGGTGACGGCGTCCCGCTCCGCCGTCGCAGGGGCCGGTGCGGCCTTCGGCGCCGGCTTCGCGGCGCTCGGCTTGGATTGGGCGGCGGCCTGCGGAAAAGGGGCCGCGACTGCGAGCGCAGCCGCGCCGCATAGAGCCAATGCGTATTTCATACGCTCCTCCTGGTTGGCGGGAGACGGCGCGGACGACCACAGCCCGCACGCCGCAATTCTCGCGTCGCGGTCGGTCCAGCCGGCACCCCGGCCGCGTCCCCTTCTGTTCAGCCGGCGGTCAGCGTCACCTCGTCGGTGCGCTTGTCGCCTTTGTTGTCGATCCAGGTGATGGCCAGCTTGTCGCCCGCCTTGGCGCCCTTCACCTTGAAGCCGAAGACCGGGTTGCGCGAGATCGCCTGGCTCACCTCGGCCTGGAACACCGGCTTGCCGTTCAGCTGCGCGGTGATCGTCTGGATGAAGTGCAGTGGCACGACGTTCCCGGCCGCGTCCTTGCGCTGGCCGGTCTCCATCGGGTGCGCTATCAGCACCCGCACGTCGGCGACGTCGCCCTCGAGCCGGGCGCGGATTCTCATCGGATCTGCCATGACGTCGCTCCTTCACCCACCACAACCACCGATCGTAACCTTTACCTCCTTCGCGGCGGTGTAGAACTTGCCGTCGGCCGTCGCGACCACCACGCGAACGTTGGACGACTCGCCCATCTTCACGCGCAGCGCGACGAACGGCATCGCGCCCTGCGAGACGTCGAAGCTCCCGGCGTACGGGAACGGATTCTTCTCGATCAGCACCGCGATCGACCGGGTGCCCGGGATGTTGCTCTGGATCTCGATCGGCACCACCGCGCCGTTCTCGGCGATGTCGGGCGCCTTGATCGCGATGTCCTTGGTCTCCGCGGGCGAGGCGACCTTGAGGCTCTTCAGCGCGTCGCCGACGGTCTTCGCCTCGAACGCGCTCTTGTTCCAATCGGCGAGGGCGTCCGACGGGCGAAGCAGCCCGGCGGCCATCGCCACCGCGAGCACGCTGCCTGCGCCGGCGCCCTTGAGGGCTGCTCTACGGGAAAGGTCGGTCATGCTGCGCTCCTTCGATCTCCGGTGGGGACATCCGCTTCTGCTGCCGCGGCCGCGTAGGGTACTCAAAAAGCCGCATGGTTTTCAAGGGGTTCAAGCGGCGAGCCGCGGATGCCCGGAGACGGCTCGCTGATTGGACCGTGCCGCGCACGGGCGGGTTCGCTACCGGTCCGGGTTCACGAAATGCCCCGATTTCCCGCCCGCCTTCTCGAGCAGCCGGATCGACTCGATTCGCATCCCCCGGTCGACCGCCTTGCACATGTCGTAGACGGTCAACAGCCCCACGGCGACGGCGGTGAGCGCCTCCATCTCGACCCCGGTGCGACCCACGGTCTCGACCGTCACGCTGAGGGAGATCGAAGGTTCGCGCCCGTCGGCGGCGAATTCCGCTGCCACCCGCGTGAGCGCCAGCGGATGGGCGAGCGGGATGAGGTCGGCGGTGCGCTTGGCCGCCTGGATCGCGGCGATGCGTGCGACGCCGAGCACGTCGCCTTTCGCGGCCGTGCCGGCCTCGATCAGCGCTAGCGTCTCGGGTCGCATCACGATCCTGCCGGCCGCGCGCGCGACCCGGCGGGTCTCCGTCTTTGCGCCGACGTCGACCATGTGCGCGGCCCCTTGGGCGTCGAAGTGGGTGAGTGCCATGACTCGAGTCTCCGCCGTCTCGCTCGGGGAACCATATCAGCCTTCCGGGTATCATAACGCGGTGCATCGCCTCGGCTCGCTCCTCGTTGCCCTCGTGCTGGTGCCCGCCCTCGGCGCACGCGCACAGACCCTCCCCGACCTCGGCGAGAGCGCCCAGACGGAGCTCACGCCGCAGGCCGAGCGCCGGATCGGGGACTCGATCATGCGCGAGATCCGTCGCGACCCGGACTACGTCGGCGACCCCGAAATCAGCGACTATGTCCAGCAGGTCGGCTTCCGGCTGGTCGCGGCGAGCCCCGAGACGAGACGGCACTTCGAGTTCTTCGTGGTTCGCGACCGGACGGTGAACGCCTTCGCGATGCCGGGCGGCTACATCGGCGTGCACACGGGTCTCCTCCTCGCTTCGCAGACGGAGTCGGAGTTCGCCGGGGTGCTCGCGCACGAGCTGGCGCACGTGCTCCAGCGCCACCTCGCGCGCCAGTTCGAGGCGCAGAGCAAGGCCACCCACCTGTCGCTGATCGCGTTCGCGCTCGCCGTGCTCGCTGCGCGCTCCATCCCCCAGGCCGCGCAGGCGGGGATCGTCGCGGCGCAGGCGGCGCCGGCGGCGATCTTCCTCAACTACAGCCGCGACTTCGAGCGCGAAGCCGACCGGGTCGGCTACCAGATCCTCGAGGCGAGCGGCTACGACACGGCCGGCATGCCGGCGTTCTTCGAGCGGCTGCAGAAGGCGACCCGGCTCTACGAGAACAACGCGCCGGTCTACGTGCGCACGCACCCGCTCACGACCGAGCGCATCGCCGACATGCAGAACCGCCAGGCGACCGCGCCGTACCGGCAGCGGCCCGACAGCCACGAGTTCCAGCTCGTGCGGGCGAAGCTGCGCGCCGCCGACGGCCGGCCGGAGGACGCGGTCGCGTTCTTCCGCACTGCGCTCGCGGAGCGGCGGTTCGCCGACGAGGCGGCGGTGCGTTACGGGTATGCCGCGGCGCTCGCCCGCGCGCGGGACTTCAAGGCGGCGGACGCCGAGATCAGCGCCCTGCGGAAGACGGCGCGGTCGCACCCGATGTACGAGACGCTCGCCGCGCGGATCAAGGCGGGCGCGGGCGACCTCGCCGGCGCGGAGAAGATCCTCGCGGCCGCCGCTCAGGCCCACCCGGATGTCCTCGCGATCAAGTACGACTTGGCCGAGATCCTGCAGCGGCTCGGCCGCGACAAGGAGGCGGTCGCGCTCCTCGACGAGCTCGTCAAGCGGCGTTCGGGCGATCCGCGGATCTACCAGATGCTCGCCAGGTCGTACGCTGCGCTTGACGTGCGCACCCAGCAGCACCGTGCGCTCGCCGAGGCCTACTACCTGCAGGGCAGCGTGCCGGCCGCGATCGAGCAGCTGCAGCTGGCCCAGACCGCCGGCGACAGCGATTTCTACACGCTATCGGCGATCGACGCGCGGCTGCGCGAGCTCAAGCGGGTCCAGGTGGAAGAGCTCAAGGATCGCAAGAAGTAAGCCGCGCGGGAAGCGCGACGCCCTTACGGCTCGGTCCCGCCCGCTCTCAGGCCCTGGCGGGCACCTCGAAGTACGCTTCGTAGAGCAGGTCGAAAGTCTTCTCGGTCTCGGCGAGCAGCTCGTCGTCGGTCGTCGCCCGGCGCTTCGCGCCCGCCAGCAGCGTCTCGACGCCCGCCGCCTCGGGGACCCGGCTCCCGCCGGCCTCGAGCACGTGCACGAGCTTGCCGATCTTCACCAGCGCCGGGTTCCGGTCGAGCTTGAAGCTCCCGAGCAGCTGCTCGTACGTGACCTCGTGCTTGCTGTTGTGGAAGGTCGCGCCGTCGAACCCGAAGCTCACCGCGGTCGCCGGGGAGGTTGCGCCCTTGTCGAGCCAGATCAGGCTCGCCTCCGGGTCGATGAAGCGGCGAATCAGCCACGCCGAGGCGAGACGGTCGGTGAAGAGCGGCTTCCGCGTGGCCCAGGCGCGACGAAAGTAAGTCCGGTTCGCGCGCGCGACACCGGCGCTGGGCGAGGCCGGCTTGCTCTCGGGGAACATCAGCTCGCGCACCGCCACCTCCATCTCGGCGAGCGTCTTCTCCGCCTTGGCCTTGAGCGGCGAGCCGAAGAAGTCGAGCGCGCTGATCGCTTCCAGATCGCGCCGCTGCTTCCCGAGCACGCGGCTGATCGCGACCGGGTCCGAGATGCCGAAGCCGGCCTTCAGCGACTCCACGATCTTGGCGAGCTCGCGATACTGCGCCGACCGGTCGAAGAGCCCGCGGAACTGCTTCGACTGCTCCTCGTTGACGCTCCTCACCCAGAGGATGTGGGCGCTGCCGCTGATGCGCTCGACGTACTCCGCCAGCTTCGTGAGGCCCGACCGTGTCTCGCTCGAGTCCGGCAACAGATAAACGCCGTCGCGGAGCACGGCGCAACCGAACGTCTCGAGCGTGCGCAGCACCTTCATGCGCCCGGCGGCATCGTCGATCGGGAGCTGGGTGACGAACGCCAGCCAGCGCGTCGGGGGCTCGCCGTCCGGCGCGCTCGAACGGGCCATCAGTTGCCGCGTCCCGGCGCGGTCGCGTGGTGCGCGACGCAGACGTCGAGCGGCTGGACCCGGCCGGCGCCGTCGCGGCACGCGAGCGTGGTGCGGATATTTGGCTTGAAGTACGATTTGTCCATGGCGCGCGCAGTTGCTAGTGTAGCAAGCCGACCGCGCCCGCGGCGTCGCCGGGCGGGGAAATCAGGGCACCTTATTCCGCGATCAAAACAAACCGCTTGAGCCCCCCGGGCGGCTTCCCCACAATCGCGCGTCCCGCCGGGGTATAACGGCTCTACCAGGGGGCGTCGCCCGTTGGTTCGTGCGAAGGCCTGCTGCCGATGATCATTGCCCATCGATGATTCCCGTCTCCGACCGGCCCCTGCGCTTCGAGGACCACGCCCGCCAGGAGGTCAAGCACACGACCTGCTACATGTGCGCATGCCGGTGCGGCATCAAGCTGACCCTCCAGGACGGCCGCGTCCGGTTCATCCAGGGCACTCGCAACCACCCGGTCAACCAGGGCGTGCTCTGCGCCAAGGGCTCGGCCGGGATCATGAAGCAGTACTCGGCGGCGAAGCTGCGGCAACCGCTCGTCCGCCGACCCGGCACCGAGCGCGGGGAGGGCGCGTTCGAGCCGATCTCCTGGGACCGCGCGCTCGACCTGCTCACGGCGCGCCTGAAGACCCTCCGCTCGACCGATCCCAAGAAGCTCGCGTTCTTCACCGGGCGCGACCAGATGCAGGCGCTGACCGGGCTGTGGGCACAGCAGTTCGGCACGCCGAACTGGGCCGCCCATGGCGGCTTCTGCTCGGTGAACATGGCCGCGGCGGGGCTCTACCGTGGCGGCGTTTGCCATTCCGCTGATCGTGCTCGGCGCGGCGCTGACCTCGCTCGCCGCCCTCGGCCTCGCTTGCGGTACCTGTCTCGCAGGGCTCGTGGTCGAGAGATGGTTGTTCTTCGCCGAAGCCGAGCACGTGGTGAGGCTCTATCATGGGCAGTTGCGGGTTTGAGATCCGATCGCCCAGGTCCCGAGGCTCGTTGCGCCGACGATGGACTCGGCCCATGAATAGCCGCTAATCTACTGAGCTTCGCGGCTCAGGCACCCGCACGGGGAGGCAGCATGATGACGAACTTCGACAAGGATCTCGACGCCCGCGGCCTCAACTGCCCGCTGCCGATCCTGCGGGCGAAGAAGGCGCTCACCGAGATGTCGACCGGTCAGGTCCTGCGAATCGTCGCAACCGACCCCGGGTCGGTGAAGGACTTCCAGGCGTTCTCCAAGCAGACTGGGAACGAGCTGCTGGCGCACGCGGAGGCGGACAAGGAGTTCACGTTCTTCATGAAGAAGAAGTGAGGCGATTGCGCTCGCGGCGCTGACGGAATGACTGGCCGCTTGTCGCGCCCCGTTGTTCTTGCGGACCCTCGGAGGCGGAGTTGAGGAGGGCGCCCGCGATCGCGCTTGCCGCGGCCAGCTTGTCCGCTGCCGTGCCCGTGCCCGCGCAGGACGCGACGTTCAACGTGCGGCTGCTCACGCCCGAGACCGCGCTCAAGGCCGCCCAGGCAGCGCTTGTCCGGTGCCGCGACAGCGGTTTCCAGGTGGCGGTGGCGGTCGTCGACCGGATGGGCGTGGTGCAGGTGCTCCTCCGGGACCGTTTTGCCGGCCCGCACACGCCCGAGACCGCGACCGGCAAGGCCTGGACGGCGGTCAGCTTCCGCACCAGCACGACCGAGCTTGCCGATGCAACGCAGGCAGGCAAGGCGCAGAGCGGAATTCGGTACCGGCCGGGCGTCGTCGCGGTCGGCGGCGGGCTGATGATCGAGGCGGGCGGCTCGATCCTGGGCGGGATCGGCGTCTCCGGGGCGCCGGGCGGGAAGGAGGACGACGCCTGCGCCGCCGCGGGCATAGCGGCGATCAGGGACAGTCTGGAACTCTAAGTATTTAGGAGGGCGTGATGCGGGCGACGTGGATAATCGTGGCGTTGCCGCTCGCAGCGCTGGTCGGCTGCGACAGCAAGCCGAAAGAGCCGGCGCCGGACCTCGTCAAGAGCCAGCGCCAGGCCCTGGACAAGGCGAAGGGCGTCGGCGAGACCTTGCAGCGATCGGCGAACGAGCGGGCCGAGAAGGCCGAGAAGGCCGAGAAGGCGAAGTAGGGCCTTGAACGATGACCTCGTCAGAGGGCATCGCGGAGCACGGCATTCGAACGCTGCATGACAGCTAAAGGAGTGGACCCATGGGTGCAGCACCCGACACCAGCCTGATCGATGACCTGATCAAGCAGCGCCTCGACGAGATCCTGCCCCAGAAGCTCGAGGAGAAGCTGGCCGAGCTGAGGGCGGCAAAGACGCCGTCGATGACGATCATCGCGACCAAAGGCACGCTCGACTGGGCGTACCCGCCGTTCATCCTCTCGTCGACCGCCGCGGCGCTCGGCTGGGACGTATCGGTGTTCTTCACGTTCTACGGGCTCGAGCTGCTGAAGAAGGACCTGTCCGGGCTGCAGGTGAGCCCGCTCGGCAACCCGGCGATGCCGATGAAGATGCCCTTCGGCCCCGAATGGTTCAAATCGATCCGCTGGAACATCCCGAACGCCGCGCAATCGGTGATCCCGGGCTTCGAGGCGTTCGCGACGGCGATGATGAAGAAGACGATGAGGAACAAGGGCGTCGCTGACATCGCCGAGCTGCGCAGCCTCTGCATCGAGGCCGGGGTGAACCTGATCGGGTGCCAGATGACGGTCGACCTCTTCGGGTATGCGCGCGACGACTTCATCCCCGAGGTCAAGGACTACGTCGGCGCCGCCACGTTCCTCCCGATGGCGAAGGACGCGGACGTCAGCCTGTTCATCTGAGGGCGCGGTTCACCCCTAGATCGGGGTCGCGGCGAGCGGGAAGCTCACCTCGACGATCACGCCGCGTCCGTCGTCGCGGTTGCGCGCCCGCACGGCTCCGCGGTGAAACTCGGCGATGAGCCGCACGATGAACAGCCCGAGGCCGAGGTGGGGCTCGCTTTTCGCCCTTCCGGAGGCTTGCGCCTTCGCCGCGGGCGACCGCACCGACACCATCGACTCGAACAGGCGGTCGGCCATCGCCTCCGGGAGGAGCGCCCCGATGTTCGACACCGAAAGCCGCGCCGTCGTGGCGTCCGCATCGACCGCGACTTCGATCGGCTCTCCCGGAGCGGTGAAGTCCATCGCGTTCTCGGCGAGCTTGTCGACGAGCTGCGCGATGAGGTCGGGCGCGCCGTCGAGCTCCACGCGCCGCTCGGGCAGGCGCAGCTCGAAACGGTGCTGCGGGAATGCCGCGGTGTAGCCGGCAACGCAGCCGGAGACCACCCGCCCGAGGTCGAAGCGCTCGCGCTCGGTGGCGCGCAGCGTCTGCTCGAGCCGCGTCGCTTCGCTCATGCTGGTGAGGATCGCGTTCAGGCGCCGCACGCCATCCTCGGCGCGCGCGATATAAACGCCGGCATCCGGCGGAAGCGCGCGGGTGCGGAGGTTGTCGAGCGAGGAGCTCACGACCGCGATCGGCGTGCGAAGCTCGTGCGATAGCCGGTCGGCCATGCGCTCGAGGTACTCGTTGTACTCGGCGAGCCGATCGACCGCGGTCGCGAAGCTGCGCGAGAGGTCGCCGATCTCGTCGCCGTCGCCGCTCTCCCGGAAGGCGCGCCGCACCCGGCCGCGCGCGTCGATCGCCTGCTCGGCCTCGTCGCGCAGGCGGCGCAGCCGCCGCGACAGCCTGGAGGCGAAGACGAGGAGCGTCCCCGCGCCGAGAACGAACACGACGAGCGTGACCGTGAGGAGCTGCTCGAAGACCCGGTTGCGGAGCGTGAGCACGCTGTTCGTCGTCTCCTCGACCACCACCGCGCCGATCACCTCGGTGCCGCTCCAGATCGGGTGCGCCGCGCCCAGCACCACCGCGCGGCCGTCAGGGGTCGGCCGCCAGCGCGAGGCGGGCACGCCGGAGAGCGCGGCGTCGACTTCGCGACCGCCCGAGAGCAGATCCTCGGGGATCGCGTCGTCGAAGTCCTCGGGCGGGCGCTCGAGGAGTTGCGCCCAGAGCGGGCGGAGCAGGTTCGTCTGCACCCAGTTCCAGGCCCCGCCCGGCTCCGGCACCGCGGGCAATTCCTGCCGGAGGCTGCCGGCGATCGCGAGCAGGCGTCGCTGCTGGTCGATCACGAAGATGCGCGAGCTCGCCCGCCGCAGGCCGGTGAGGATCAGCTCGATCTCCTGCGTCGCCGCGCGGGCGCCCGGGCGGCGGCGGGAGCCGTCGTCGTCGGCCCTGAACTCGAGCAGCCGCGGCCGGTCGTGGAGTGCGGTGGCCACCGCCCGCGCGGTGGCGATCACCCGCTGCTCCTGCGCGGTGCGCAGGAAGTTCTCCATCTCCCGCACGTAGCCGTAGCCGACGAACGGGATCGCGGCAAGCACGGCCGAGACGAGCACCACCTTGGCGCGGATCGACAGCCGCGCGCGCAGGGCCTCGGGCACGCGCGCCTCCCCCACGCGCTCAACCCGCGAGCCAGCGGTATCCCATGCCGTAGACGGTGTCGATGGCATCGAATGCGGCGTCGACCGCGAGGAACTTCTTGCGAATGCGCTTGATGTGCGAGGTGATGGTCGCGTCGTCGATGACGAGGTTCGCGTCCGACATCAGGCTGTCGCGGCTCTTGACGTGGCCCGGGTACTTCGCGAGCGCGTGCACCATCCAGAACTCGGTGAGCGTCAGGTCGACGGCCTGGTCGCGCCAGGACGCCGTCATCCGCTTGAGATCGAGCCGGAGCGGCCCGCGGTCCATCGTCTCCTCGATCTTGGGCGGCGAGCGCATGACGTCGGTCCGGCGGAAGAGCGCCGCGATGCGCGCGAGCAGATGCGGCATGCTGATGTTCTTGGTCAGGTAGTCGTCGGCGCCCAGACGCAGCCCCGCGACGAGGTCGAAGTCGCTGTCGCGCGCGGTCAGGAAGATGATGGGGAGCTGGTCGGACATCGCGCGCAGCTCCCGGACCAGCGTGAAGCCGCCGTCGACGTCGGCCCCGAGGCCGATGTCGACGATCGCGAGGTCGGGGAGACGGCTCGTGAGCGCGGCGAGAGCGTGGGGCCGGTCGGGATACGACGCCACTTCGTAGCCCTGGCGGCGCAGCGTGTCGGCGACGTTCTCGCGGATGGCCGCGTCGTCCTCGACGATGGCGATCCTGCGGCTCATGCGCGGGGCGCGCGGCGGGTGTTCATCCGCGGGCGACTATATCACTACGCCTGGCGCACTACGCGAGGCACGCCACGCTTGGCGCGCTGCGCCCGGCGCACGACGCCGGGCACACTGCGCCCGGCGCTCCACGCCCGGCGCGGCTCCCCCGGCAGCCGGGTCCCACGGCGGCTCTTGAACGGCGGCATCCTTGGCCTTACGATCCGGTGCGGGCCGCGCTTTCGCGCTCCGCTCACTGCCGAGGGAGGTTGTATGGCGTCGAAGAGAACCACTCACCGCAGCGTGTCCGGGACCAAGCTCTACGCCGTGCGCGACAGCAAGGGCCGCTTCAAGGACATCCAGACCTACAAGCGGGCCCACGCCCAGGACATCAGGCGCGGCTCTCGGTCGGAAAAGAAGAAGTAGCCCCGCGACACCCGCGACCGACGGCTGAAACGCCGTCGGGATGGCATTCGCAGGCGCCATCTTTCCGCCACATTCCGCCGCGCCCTTGCCCTGCCACCGCCAGGGCGGGGTGATCGCTCGCCGGGATCATGGAGACGTGGACCGGTCGATCCGCGGATCGTTCCCGGGCGCCGTGAAGGCGGTGAGAGCGGAGGCGAACGACGTCAGTCGCGCGGCGGCGGGATGATTCCCTGCTTCGCGTAGATCGGCCGTACCGCCGCGCGCCAGCTGGGCAGGTGCCAGGCGAACCAGCCGGCGGCGGCGGAGAGCGCCAAACCGCAGCCGAAGATCGTCCAGTGCGCGCCGATCGCCTCGGCGATCGTGCCGGCGACGAAGTTCGAGACCGGCGCGACGCCGAGGAAGGTCGTCACGTAGATGCTGATGATGCGGCCGCGCTTGTCCTCGTCGGCGACGGTCTGCAGGATCGTGTTCGTCGACGCGACCGCGGCGACCAGTCCGAAGCCGAAGAGCGCGAGCAGCGCGAGCGACAGCCACAGCGCGCTCGACAGCGCGAAGCCGGTCAGCGCGAGTCCGGCCATGATGGTGGACGCAGCGATGACGCGGCCGAGGCCCCGGACGGTGGCCCGCAGGGCGAGAAACGCGGTCGCGGCGAACGCGCCGACGCCGACGGCGCCGATCAGCAGCCCGAGCGTGCTGGAATCGCCGTCGAGGCGCTCGGCGGCGTAGATCGGCATGAGCGACTGCCAGGGAGCGGTGAAGAGGGACAGGGCGATGAGCAGCAGGATCGGCCGCCGGGTGGCGAGCGACCCGAACGCGTAGCGGAAGCCCGAAACGATCTCGTGCCACAGCGCCGCGTGGGGGACGGTCTTCACGCGCGGCGCGACGCGGATCGCAACGTAGGCGATGACGACCGCCAGGTACGAGATGCCGTTCAGCAGAAAGCAGAGCGCCTCGCCGGCGACGGCGAGCAGCACGCCGGCGATCGTCGGGCCGACGAAGCGGGCGCCGTTGAAGAGCATCGACTGCAATGCGATCGCGTTCGGGAGGTCGGCCTTGGTCTCGACCATCTCGAGCAGGAACGCCTGGCGGGTCGGGGTCTCGACCGCGTTGACCATGCCGAGGAGGAGCGACATCGTGATCATGTGCCAGACCTGCACGACGCCGGCGTAGGTGAGCGCGGCGAGCGCCAGCGCCTGCACGGCGGCGAGCGACTGCACGATGATCAGCACGCGCCGCCGGTCGAGGCGGTCCGCCCAGACGCCGGCGATCGGCGACAGGAACAGCATCGGGAGCTGGAGCGCGGCCGCCGTGAGCCCCAGCATGAACGCCGAGCCGGTGAGCCGGTAGACGAGCCAGCTCGTTGCGAGGGTCTGCATCCAGGTCCCGAGGATGGAGACGCCCTGGCCGACGAAGAAGACGCGGAAGCTGCGATACCTGAGGGATCGCAGCGCGGGGTGCATCGGGCCTGGAACCGGGAGTTACGCCTTGGTTTTCAGGCGGTCGAGCTGCGCCTGGAGCTTCTCGAGCGTCGCCTGGAAGCCCGCGAGCCGTTCGCGCTCTTGGGCCACCACCGCCGCAGGTGCGCGCTCGACGAAGCTCGGGTTGGCGAGTTTGGTTTCGGATTTCGCGATCTCGACCCGGTAGCGGGCAACTTCCTTCCCGAGCCGCGCCACCTCGGCCGCGACGTCGATCTCGATCTTGAGCATCAGTCGCGTCTCGCCGACCACGGCGACCGGTGAATCGACGTCGGGCAAATGCGGGACGACCGTCGCCTCGGACAGCCGCGCGAGGAACTGCATGTAGGGGAAGAAGCGCGTGAGGCGCTCGCGATCGCCCTCGGCGATCAGCGGCACCCGCTTATCGGGGCCGAGACTCAGCTCCCCGCGGAGGTTGCGGCAGGCGTTAGTGAGCGCCATGAGCGTCTCGGCCTCGCGTTCCGCCGCCGCGTCGATCTTCGCGGGCTCGGACTTGGGGTAGGGCGCGATCATGATGCTCGACACGGTCTTCCCGGTCCCGGTGGAACTGGCGGACTTCGCCGCCAGGGGCGCGACCTTCTGCCACAGCTCCTCGGTGATGAACGGGATCACCGGATGCGCGAGGCGCAGCACCGTCTCGAGCACGCGGACGAGCGTGCGGCGCGTGCCGCGCTGCTGCGCTTCGTCGCCGCTCTGGAGCTGGACCTTCGCGAGTTCGACATACCAGTCGCAGTACTCGTCCCACACGAAGTGGTAGACCGCGTTCGCGACGTTGTCGAGCCGGTAGTCGGCGAAGCCCTTTGCAACCTCGGCCTCGGTGCGCTGCAACCGGCTCACGATCCAGCGATCGACCAACGAGAGCTCGACCGGAGCCGACGCGTCCTGCCCGCAGTCCTTGCCCGCGGTGTTCATCAGGACGAATCGCGTCGCGTTCCAGAGCTTGTTGCAGAAGTTGCGGTAGCCCTCGCAGCGCTTGAAGTCGAAATTGACGTTGCGTCCGAGGGTGGCGTACGCCGCCATCGTGAACCGCAGCGCGTCGGCGCCGTACGCAGGGATGCCGTCCGGAAACTCGCGCTTCGTCCGCTCGCGGACGAGCGGCGCGGTCTCCGGCTTGCGCAGGCCCGTCGTCCGCTTCTCGAGCAGGGCTTCCAGCGCGATCCCGTCGATGAGGTCGACCGGGTCGATCACGTTGCCCTCGGACTTCGACATCTTCTCGCCGTCGTGGTCGCGGACGATCCCGTGGATGTACACGTCGCGGAACGGCACCCGCCCG
>Ga0184637_10001593_pt1 | contig 15188 bp, 16 predicted proteins | sample PLM3_127_b2_FD_133143 | JGI IMG/M metagenome (GOLD analysis project Ga0184637, IMG submission 133143) | Groundwater sediment microbial communities from an aquifer in East River, Colorado, USA - PLM3_127_b2 | ecosystem: Environmental > Terrestrial > Soil > Riparian zone | place: USA: East River...
CCACGGCGCGTTACCCCACGGCGCGTCACCCAGCAGCGCGCGATCAGCGCTGGCAGCGGCTGCAGAAGAATGTGCTCCGTCCCGACTGCACGATGCGCCGGATCCGCCGCCCACAGCGCCGGCAGGGCTCGCCCGTCCGGCCGTAGACTTGCAGCTGCACCTGATGAAGACCGGGCCGGCCGTCGCCGTCGCGGTAGTCGCTGAAGCTGGTCCCGCCATCAGCGATCGAGGAGCGCAGCACGTCGCGCACGGCGCCGATGACCCGCTCCCAGCGGCGCGGGCCGAGACGGCCGGCCGGAGTGCGCGGGTCGATGCCGGCGGCATAGAGCGATTCGCAGGCGTAGATGTTGCCCACTCCGGCAAGCAGTCGGGCGTCGAGGAGCAGGTTCTTGACCGGCGCCCGCCGGCCGCGAGCGCGAGCGCGCAGGGTGGGAGCGTCCACGGCGCCTTCGGCGAGTGGCTCGGGACCGAGGTGGCGGAAGATCGGCGATTGTTCAAGTCCCGCCGCCGCGAGCACCACCACCAGCCCGAAGCGACGCGGGTCGCGCAGCCTGAGCTCTTCCGGAGGACGTCCGGCGCGCGCTGACAGGCGAAAGAGGACATGGTCATGTGGGTCGAGCGGGAGTGCCACAGGGACGACGGTCAGCCGTCCGGACATTCCCAGATGGAGGACCAGGACCTCACCGCCCTCCATATAGATCAGTAGATATTTGGCGCGCCGCCCGAGCCCCGCGATCCGCCGACCCTCGATCCGGCGAACAAGCGCCCGGGGTTCTACCGGGACACGGAGCGCGCGGTTCCGCACCACGATCTGGGTCACTCGCCGCCCGATGAGGTGCGGGCTCAGGCTCCGCCGAATGGTTTCTACCTCAGGCAGTTCCGGCATCACTCGATGCTATCATGGGCGGCGGGTTGATTCCCCCAGCGGTTGATTCTCCCAGCGGTTGATTTCCGCAGCACCCACCACCAAATGCCGCAGAACAGAATGCCTCTCGTCCTCCACTTCTTCGGCGTCTCCGCGCTCGGAGGATCGGAGCTCGGCGCCCTCTCCTTCATCCAACTCCAGCCGGAGTTCCGGCACCGTGCGCTTTTTCTCGAGCCGCCGGGGCGGGCCACCGCCCTCTACGCCGAGGCCGGGGTGCCGGTGGCGAGTCTCGCCCTCGGTCGGGGCGGCCCGCTACCCGCCACGCTCCGGCTGCGGGCCCAGCTGGCCGCGGATCCTCCCGACATCGTGCACGCCTATGGCTTGCGCCCGAGCCTGCTCGTGCGACTGCTCCGGCGCCGCCCGATGCTCGTGCAGGCGGTGCGCTCGGTGGACGCCCATCGCCCGGCCTGGCAGGCGGTTCTCGATCGAAGAACCGCCACGCGGGTCGATTGCTATCTCGCCAACTCGCAGGCCGGTGCCCGCTTCCTCGTCGCCGAGCGCGGCGTCGCTCCGTCTCAAATCCGGTTCGTGCCGAATGGGATCGACGTGGATCGATTCGCCGCTGCCGGAGCGCGCCGGGACGCCGCACGCGCCTCCCTGGGTATCGATCCGCACGCTCCGGTGATCCTCACGGTTGCCAATCTTCGCCCGCCGAAGGGGCTTGATGTCTTGGTAGATGCCGCGGCGGGCCTCAGGGATATCCCCTTCGTCTGGCTGGTGGCAGGAGACGGGCCCCTCGCCGCATCGCTCGCCGGCGATCTCGAGCAGCGCGGCCTCGGGGGCCAGGTGCGGCTCCTCGGGTTCAGGAGCGACATTCCCGATCTCCTCGCCGCCACCGATGTCTTCTGTCTCACCTCTCGCCGAGAAGGCGCTCCGCGCTCGATCCTCGAGGCGATGGCGGTGGGAAGGGCGGTGGTGGCGACCGATGTCGGCGGAGTGAACGAGCTGGTGGTGGAGGGTGAGACCGGAGTCCTCGTCCCGCCTGATGATCCTCGCGCCATCGCCGGCGCGCTAGCCGCGTTGCTGGCCGATCCCGAGCGGAGAGCTCGGCTCGGCAGCGCCGGGCGCGCGCGCGCGCGCGCCCATCACACTCTCGACCGTGCGGCGGCGGCGATCGCCGGCGCCTACGGCGAGGTCATCACTCGGAAAACCACCGCTTAGCGGCCGTTGGCGACACAAAAACTTGACACAAAGCAGCTTGACTTCATGGGTGAAATTCAGCTACGCTTCGGGTCGAATCTCGCGATCCTGTGATCGCGGGCTGAATGAAAGCCCCTGTGGTGCGAGGCTCGTTTGCGGCCAACGAGTCGAGCCTGCGGGGGCTTTCTTCATCCCCGGCCTGCCCCCCCTTCGCACCGGACCCCCGTTGGCTCCCGCTAGCTGGAATCGGGGGGGTCTGGCCGAGAGTCAAGCTCCATCCCTCCTTGAACTCGCCGATGTTTCCACAGGAGGGCGGCCATGCCGCCCATGATGGCGAAGGTGGGCACCAGCAGCACGACGACGGCCATCGCCAGGGTGCGGTTGGCCTCGCCGGGGGTCGCTCCGGCGTACTCGGCGGCCTTGCCGCACATCGGGCACTGAGCGATGGCCAGCCCGGTCAAGAACAAGATGAGTACCGCGGTGCCGAGGGCGACCAACGTCGACAACCTCCGATCTAGCGGAAGATCGCCAGCTGGCCGAGCCGGGCCGAGTCGGGGAAGAAGGTATTGAGGAGCAGGATCGCCACCACCATCGCCGGAATCAGGGTCAATACGAGATTCAACCGCTCAAACTTGAGATGCATGAAGTAGGCAACGATCAGCGCCGCCTTGACGATGCTCATCCCCATCAAAGCGACCAGCATGATGTGCAGGGGCACCTGCTTGTAGGCCAAGAAGACCTCGAACACAGTCAGAGCCAAGAGCCAAATCCAGACGAAGTACATCACCCTCATCCCCACCGGCTCATGGGCTTCCTCATGCGCGGCAGCCGCCATCTCTAGTGTCCCCCTCCCTGGTTCACCGACATCAGGTACACGAGCGGGAAGATGAACATCCACACGAGATCGACGAAGTGCCAGTAGAGGCCGCTGATCTCGATGTCGGTGGCGTCGCTGCGTCGGCCCGCCCAGCGGGCGGCGATCACGCCCAGATACACGACGCCGGTCAGGACGTGGAACATGTGCATCCCGGTGAGGGTGAAGAAGGTCCCGCCGAACATCGCATCGCCCCAAGGATTCTTCCGCGGAGTCATCCCTTCTTCAATGAGCACCCGCCACTCGTTGCCGTGGAGGACCAGGAAGGCGATCCCTCCCACCATGGTGGCGATGAGCCAGGGGACGACTTTGTCGCGGTTGCCGCGCTGGGCGTGGTGGACAGCGAGCACCATGGTCAAGCTGCTCGACAGGAGGCAGAAGGTCATCAGAGTCGAGACTGCGATCGACGGCCACATGTGGAAGGGGTGGGGCCAGTTCGCGCTCGCGTTGCGGAGATACGCATAGCCGAAGAGGAGGGCGGAGAAGGTCAGCGAGTCCGAGACGATGAAGAGCCACATGCCGAGCTTCTTGTGCGGGATCCCGTACGGGCTCACCCCGCCCGCCCAGAGTGAGAGAGTCCGGGTCCCCGCGCTTGCCTCCGGCCCGGTCATCTTGGCCACGTCAGCCAGGTTCGCCACGGCTCTACCTCCAGAAGAGAAGCAACAGGAAGAGACCCAGCCACAGGAGTCCCATGAAGTGCCAGTAGATGGCCGCGAGCTGGAGGGCGACGCTTCGCGGCAGCCGGCCCAGGCCCCGCTCCGGCCACAGGGTGGCGGCGGTGAGCCCCAGGAGCCCGCCGGCCAGGTGCAACCCGTGCGCCCCCGTCAGCAAGTAGAAGAATGAACTGTAGGGGGTGGTGCTCAGGCCCACTCCCTGTCCCGCCAGCTGTCGCCAGGCGGCTAGCTGTCCGCCGACGAAGAGAATCCCGAGCCCGAGGGTGGCCATGAGCCAAGGCCGGGCGCGACCGCCTGCCCGGTCGACGCGACGGCCGCGCTCGAGCGCGAGGCTGCTGACGAGAAGCACCAGGGTGTTCACCCACAGGAGCCCTGGAACCGGCACTCGGACCCAATCCCGGCCAAGTCCTTGCCGCACCACGTAGGCGCTGACGAAGGCCATGAACAGCATGAGGATCGGCGCGAGCGCGATCCACATGCCGGTGATTGCGATTTGGCTGGGATCCCTGGCGCTTTCCCTGCCGGCGCTTTCCTCGCCGTCGCCACCACCTCCACCTCGACTCCAATCGCCGGTGATCGGCGGCGCCGGCGGCAAGCCGCCGATCGGAGCCCGCCGCGGCGGCGCTTCGACCGGTGGAGCGCTGGTGGTGAGAATGCCGGTAAGAACGCCGGTTGAGTGCGTGAGGAGGGTCGCGGTCATTGCAACGCCGACTCTTCGCTAATGCTTGGCAGCCGCCATCGCCGCCGGCGGATCGGTCTGCATGATGTAGTCACGCGCAGCACCAGGAACGCCATACTCATACGGCCCGTGGTGCACGACGGGATCCTCGGGGAAGTTCTCGTGCGGCGGCGGGGACGGCGTCGTCCACTCGAGGGTGGTCGCTTCCCAGGGATTCTCCGCCGCCCGCTTGCCCCGGAACATGCTCCAGAACACGTTGATCACGAACAGGACCTGAGCGCTGATGGTGATGAAGGCCGCCCAGGTGATCAGAGTGTGCAGGCCGCTCGCCGAGCCCAGGTACTCGAAGTTGGTCCCGGTGTAGTAACGCCGCGGATGGCCCATGACGCCGAGGGCATGCATGGGCATGAAGATCGCGTAGACGCCGAGGAGCGTGATCACGAAGTGAACCTTGCCCAGCCCCTCGTGCATCATTCGACCGAACATCTTCGGGAACCAGTAGAAGGTGCCGGCGAACATGCCGAAGATCGCCGCCACCCCCATCACCAGGTGGAAGTGACCGACGACGAAGTAGGTGTCGTGGAGAAAGAGGTCGATCGAAGGCTGGCCGAGGAAGATGCCGCCGAGGCCTCCGCCGACGAACAGTGACACGAAGCCGAGGGCGAAGAGCATCGCGCACGTGAAGCGAATCTTGCCTCCCCAGATCGTCCCCAGCCAGTTCACGGTCTTGATCGCCGAGGGCACTCCGATCGAGAGCGTGAGCAGGCTGAACACCACCGATGAGTAGGGGCTCATCCCGCTGATGAACATGTGATGGCCCCAGACGAAGAACCCGAGCAGGCCGATGGCGAAGATCGCTCCGACCATGGCGCGGTAGCCGAATATAGGTTTGCGGGCAAAGGTGGCGAGGATCTGGGATGTAGCACCCATGCCCGGAATGATGGCGATGTAAACCTCCGGGTGGCCGAAGAACCAGAAGAGGTGCTGCCAGAGGATCGGCGAGCCGCCACGGTGATCAATGAGCTCGCCCGCGACCACCAGTCCCCCCGGCAGGAAGAAACTGGTGCCGGCGTTCCGGTCGAGGAGGAGCAGGACCCCGGCGCCAAAGAGCACCGGGAAAGAGAGGAGCGCCAGCACCGCGGTGGTGAACCAGGCCCAGCAGGTGAGCGGCATGCGCAGGAGCGACATGCCGTGGGTGCGCATCCCGAGAGTCGTGGCCAGGAAGTTGAGCGCCCCGAGCAGCGACCCGACGCAAAAGATGGCGATGCTGATGATCCACAGGTTCATGCCCATCCCCTGGCCGGGCCCGGCGATCGTCCCCAGGGCGCTCAGCGGCGGGTAGCCGGTCCAGCCGCCCAGTGGAGCCCCGCCTTCGACGAAGAAGGCGGCGATGAGCACCACGAAGCCCACCAACGTGACCCAGAAGGAGAGCATGTTGAGGGTTGGGAAAGCCATGTCCCGCGCCCCGATCTGGAGCGGCAACGCGAAGTTGCCGAACCCGCCCTGGGGCGCGGTGGTGAGCACGAAGAACACCATGATGGTGCCGTGCATGGTCACCAGTGCGAGATAGAACTCCGGCGCCATCACTCCGCCGGCCATCCCGGTCTTGAAGATGTTGGCGAGGAAAGGCCACTGATGGGAGGGGAAGGCGAGCTGCAGCCGCATGAGCAGCGACAGGGCCATGCCCACGAATACCGCGACGAAGGCCAACCACCAGTATTGGATGCCGATCACCTTGTGGTCTTTGCTGAAGATCCAGCGGGTGATGAAGCTCTTCGGGGCTTCATGTACCGCTGGATGGTGGTGCGCCACGGACATCGCTCAGCGCTCCCTTCCTACTGCGCCGCCTGAGCGACCTGTTCGCCCAGCCAGGCCTCGAACGCGCCCGGATCCAACACCTGGAGCATCCCGCGCATGCGGTAATGGCCGAGCCCGCAGAGCTCGGCGCAGGCGACCTCATAAGCGCCGGTCTTCTCCGCCAGGAACCGAAGGGGAATCTCCATCCCCGGCACCGTGTCCTGCTTGATGCGCAACACCGGCATGAAGAAGCTGTGGAGGACGTCCTTCGAGCGCAACCGGAGCTCGATCGGGCGTCCCACCGGAACCGCCAGAGTGTTGAGGGCGATGACGTCATCCTTGCCGGCGGGGTCGTCCGGCACGATTCCCACCGGGTTCGCCGTCGGATCGTAGAGCTCGGGGGACGTGCGACCGAACTTGCCGTCGGGGCCCGGATAGCGGACGTTCCAGGCGAACTGCTCGCCGGTGATCTCGACCGGCATGGACCCCGCGGGAGTGCCGGAGAGATGGATTTCCCTCCACACCCCCAGGCCGAGAACGGCGAGGGAAACGAACACGATCCCGACGACCACGGCGCTCGCGATCTCGATCGGGTTATTTCCATGCACGTAACGGGCCACGCTCCCCGGGCGGTCGCGGTACTTGAGGATGAACCAGCCGAGCAGCCCCTCAGCGAGGACGAAAGCGACTCCGGTGATCACCAGGGTGAGAGCAAACTGCGCGTCGATCTCGTGCGCCGCCTGGGATATCGCCGCAGGCAGGCTGAAATCGTCCAGCGCGAAGAGTACGACGGTCCCGAGCGTCACCGCCCAGATCATGAGAGCAAGCCAGAACCCCATGCAAACCCCCTTGGGCGCTCGACCGGCGGCCGGCATCCGTCAAAGCCAGTTGATCTTACGGAGCCGGCGAATTCAATGCAACCGGGTAAGTGGCGGCCAAAGCAGCGCGGTTGGCGGGGCCCCGGGCGCCCCCAGAAAACCATTTGAAAACGCGCCGCTCGTGGCCTACGCTCTCAGGTTCGACAAATGTCCGCATCTTCTTGGGTGCGCTGAACCTCATTCTAATTCTAGGAGAATCGGGATGTATTCGAAGGCCCTGCTTGCGTTGGTTTCGTCGTGTCTCTTGGTCCTCGGCGCGGGATGTGGCGGCGGCGGGGGCGGGGGCGAGATCGAGGAAAAACCGGCGGCCCAGGAGGCGCCCGCCACTCAGGCACCGACCGGCGGCGTTGGGACCATCAAGGGAGCGGTGATTGTCGCCGGTCAACCTCCCTCGCAGCGCAAGATCAACATGGGGGCCGAGCAATACTGCAAGACCCAGCACGCCGCCAACCCCCCCTCGGAGCAGAAGGTGGTGACCAACCCCGACGGCACCCTGCGCTACGTCTTTGTCTTCATCAAGGAGGGTCTTGCCGGGAAGCAGTTCCCCACGCCCACCGAGCAGGTCGTCATCGACCAGAGGGGCTGCATGTATGACCCGCATGTGCTCGGGATCATGGTGGGCCAGCCGCTCAAGATCCTCAACTCCGACCCGCTGCTGCACAACATCCATTCCCTGGCCAAGAACAGCCCTCAGTTCAACATCGGCATGCCGATCCAGGGTATGGACCTCCCGACGAAGAAGTTCGCGGCCGAAGAGGTCATGGTGCGGATCAAGTGCGACGTCCACCCATGGATGGAGTCTTTCGTGGGCGTACTCAACCATCCCTTCTACTACGTGACCGGCGATGGAGGCTCCTTTGAGCTGAAGGACGTGCCGGAAGGCACGTACACCATCGAGGCTTGGCACGAGACGTTCGGCACCAAGACTCAGTCGGTCACCGTCAAGGCGGGCGAGCCAGTCGAGGTGAACTTCACCTTCCAGGCCGCCGCCTAGACCACCGTCCGGCTGCGCTCGAGAGCACCATGAGCGTCCATCGCTTCGCCGTTTTCACCGCCGTCGCGACCGTCGCTCTGATCACGGCCGGCGGGCTCGTAACCTCGACCGGGTCAGGGCTCGCCGTCCCCGACTGGCCGCTCTCCTACGGGATGCTCTTCCCGCCGATGGTTGGCGGGATTCTCTACGAGCACGGGCATCGCCTGGTGGCCGCGGCGGTGGCAATCCTCACCGTGGCGCTCGCGGTGTGGCTCCAGCGGAGCGAGCCCCGGCGGTGGGTCAGGCGCCTGGGACTGGCGGCGGTGGGCGCGATCGCCGCTCAGGCGTTGCTCGGCGGGATCACGGTTCTCTTCCTGTTGCCGGTCCCGGTGTCGGTGGCTCACGCCTGCCTCGCCCAGGCGGTCCTCGGCCTCACCGTCACCGTGGCGGTCGTGACCTCGCCGGGCTGGACCCGAGCCGGGTCACCCCCGGCCACGAGCAAGCGATCGCCGGTCCGGCGGCTGGCAGTCGCCTCGACGGCGGCGATCTACATCCAACTCATTCTCGGTGCGCTGGTGCGGCACACCGGATCGGGGCTCGCGATCCCCGATTTTCCCCTCGCCCTCGGCCGCCTGATCCCTCCTTTGGCTTCGCCGGGGATCGTGATTCATTACGTCCATCGGCTGGGAGCGGTGGCGGTTTCAATCCTAGTGTTGGCGACCGCGCTCCGCATCGTTCGTGATTGCCGGAGCCAGAGGGCTCTTCTCATCCCGGGTCTCATCCTGATTCCGCTGCTGGCCACTCAGATCTTGCTCGGCGCGTTCACGGTGTGGACCGGGCTCCACGTGGTGCCGGCGACCGCCCATGTGGCGACCGGCGCCGTTCTTCTTGCCACGAGCCTGGTCGTCGCTCTCCTGAGCCACCGTCTGTTCGAGCTCGCCCCTCACGAGCCCACCGTGGCGCCGCTCGGCGTTCGAGCCGTGACGTCATGAGCCCGAACGCCGCTCCCGCCGCCGGCACGGTTGCCGCGACGATCAACGCCACCGTCGCCACTGCACCCACTCCAGAATCGGCAGCCCGCGGACATGCGCAAGTGCTGGCGGATTACCTCGAGCTCACCAAGCCGCGCATCACCCTGCTCGTGCTCGTGACGACGCTGGTCGGGTTCGCCCTCGGCAGTTCGGGAGGAGCACTCGACCTCTGGCGGCTCGCTCACGTGCTGTTCGGCACCGGACTCGTGGCCGCCGGGGCCAGCGCACTGAACCAGATCCTCGAGCGCGAGGCGGATGCGCGCATGCATCGCACGCGCCAGCGCCCGCTGCCCGCCGGGCGGCTCAATCCGGATGCAGCGCTGGTCTTCGCCGTGGACGCGGCCACGCTGGGAGTGGTTTGGCTCACGGTGGCGGTGAACCGGGCCTCGGCTCTGGTCGCCGCCCTCACGCTCGCGAGCTACGCCCTCGCCTATACGCCGCTCAAGCGACGGACGCCCTGGTCCACCGTGGTCGGAGCGGTGCCCGGGGCCCTGCCGCCGGTCATCGGCTGGGTGGCGGCGAGCGGCGAGCTGGGGGTGGGCGCGCAGGTCCTCTTCGCCATCCTCTTCCTCTGGCAGCTCCCCCACTTCTTCGCCATTGGCTGGCTCTATCGCGATGACTACGCGCGGGGCCAATTCCGGCTGTTGCCGGTCATCGATCGTGACGGCAGCTTGACCGCCCGCCAGATCACGGCGTCGACGGTGCTGCTCATACTGACCAGTTTCATCCCGGCATTGGTCGGAATGAACGGGCGCATCTATCTCGCCGGGGCGGCGCTCCTCGGGGCCGCCTTTCTCGGGTTCGGGATCGCCTTCGCTCGCTCACCCCGGGAGGGGCAAGCCCGGCGTCTCTTCCAGGCCTCGCTCCTCTACCTACCGGCGATCCTGACCCTCATGCTCCTCGACCGGACGCCGCGATGACTGGAGTGCGATGACTGGAGTGATCAGCACCTTCCTGGACCGTCCGGGTGTCGCGGGCGCCTTTGGGGCGCTCATGGACGAATACGCCCGCGCGGCCGAGGACTTCTGCCGCACGCTTGCGGCCTTGCCGCCAGGGGCCCTCGACTGGACCCAAGCGAGCGCAGACCCGAGCACGGTCTCGGTGCGCGCAGTGTGCGCTCACGTTTGCGGCGCGGCTCGCGGATACAGCAACAACATCCGCAAAGCGCGCGGCCTGCCGCATGACCAGAAGCGGGTCCCGATTGATCCCAAGGAGATCCTGACGGCCGACGATGTCCGCCGGCGGCTCGCCGACGCCCTCCGGTACACCGAGGGCGCCCTAGAGGGGTTCTATGACGCCGACGAGGCGACCGTGACCGCACTCCGCTTCGAGGTCCCGTGGGGCGTGACCTACGACCCGGAGATGATGCTCGAGCACGCCATCGTCCACATCCTGCGCCACCGCCGCCAGCTCGAGCGCTGGCCCCGTCCTACCCGATAGCTACGCGATGGCCGGCTCCGGGTTGCGGACCACCTCCGCCTCCTGCATCACCGGTCGCAGATTCAGGTGATCGCCGGGCTGGGTGCCGGTCTTCCCGACCGCGCCGGCGGGAAGCTCGATCACATAGACCGCCCGGAAGCGCAGCTTCCCCAGCCGCCATGGTGGCATGGCTTCGTCCACATCGACCACCCGGTCGCTTTGATCCACATAGACCACATCGATCGGATAGGACATGAAGCAGGTGTGGATCCCCATCGACGGGTCAATGAGGAGGGCTTGACCGGGCGGGAGCGCCGGCGTCCCGATCAGGCCGCGGGCGCGGCTCCATGACGTGTCGGCCACCCGGGCACGGGTCGCCAGGCAGGTGTTGCGGGTGGCATTCAGGATCTCGATGATCTCGATTGTCTTCATGGCGAAAAGCCTCCTCGGGGGGGCGCAGCGCTGGCCGCTCTCATCTTCTATATCGGATATATCGGAGGCTCTATATCGGAGATCGAGAATCCTGTACTATGCGGAATCTTGTCATGGGAGATCCGCCGGGACGGGACCGCCCCGTCCCCTGGCCCGGCAGTTGGAAAGGGCGATCCCCTGACTCAGGGAGAGTCAAATCATGTTCAAAGTAATCCGTGTCTTGATGCTTCTTGTTCCTCTGGCTGTGGCTCTCGGCTGTGGCGGTGGCGGCGACCAGTCAGCCGAGGATAAGGACGCTGGCGCTGGGGCTGGAGGCGGCGGCCATCGAGAGTCTCCCGAGCCAGCGGCCACGACGCTAGTCGTCGTGCCCGCAGGCACGACATTCACCATCGCCATCGACCAGGCGCTGAGCTCGAAAACGAACTCTCCGGGCGACCCGGTGAAGGCCCATGTGGTGGGGGGGATCCGGAGCGGGGACGAGCTGGTGGTGTCCGACGGAGCAGCGGCGCATGGGGTCGTAGCGGAGGTGGAGGGGTCGGGCCGAGTCTCCGGCCGCGCCATCCTGGCCATGAACATCACCTCGCTCGAGACCGTGGGCGGACGCCAAGATGTCCAAACCGCCATGGTGGAAGGCAAGCTGCGCGCTGAGGGAACGAAGAAGAGAGACGTGGCGACCATTGTCGGGGGAACCGCGGCCGGTGCGGTTCTCGGCGAGATTCTCGGCGATGACGCCAAGCTCGGCGCCATCATCGGCGGCGCCGCCGGCACCGGTGTCGTCCTGGCCACCAAGGGCAAAGAGCTCAACCTCGACCCCGGCACTCAGATCGATCTGAAGCTAGTGAACCCCATGACCATCACGGTCTCGAGCGGCGGGCCTGGGGCCTAAACTGCCGCTCAGCCCTGGCGATGCACGGTGCCGCCGATCCTAGAGCGGCGGCACCGTGCGCACCATGGCTGCGGTATCGGATCACGGGAGGACGGGAGATGGCACAGTTCATCAAGGCGGCAAACACCGACGACCTCAAGCCGGGGTCGGGGACGCTGGTCGAGCTCGAAGGCCGGCGCATCGCGCTGTTCAATATCGACGGCAACTACTATGCAATCGACGACACCTGCACCCATCGGGGCGGCCCGCTGTCGGATGGATTCGTCGAGGGCGAGAAAGTGACCTGCCCCTGGCACGGGGCTCAGTATGACATCAAGACAGGCGCGGTCCTGCGCCCGCCGGCGCCCCAGGGGGTGAACAAGTACAACGTTCGCGTGCAGGGCTCGGCGGTCGAGATCGAGATCTGACTCGCTTCAGCGCCCCGGGACGCCGGGTCACGCTCGCCGCGTTCGCCGGCATTCTCCTTATCCTTCTCCTGCACGCCCGCATCTATGCCTTCATCACCGATGACTCGTTCATCAGCTTCCGCTACGCGCGAAATCTCGCCGAGGGCCGGGGACTCGTGTTCAACCCCGGCGGCGACCGCGTGGAGGGTTACACCAACTTCCTCTGGGTGATCTTGCTGGCCGCCTCGGCCCGGCTCGGCCTGCCGCCCGAGCAAGTGGCCAACCCGTTGAGCGTCGCCGCCACCCTAGCCCTGATGGTGGTGATCTTCCGCTTCGGACGGCGGCGGCTGGAAGGAAGTCCGCTCTGCCTCACCGCTCCCCTTCTGCTCGCCGTCCACCGGAGCTTCGCCGCCTGGTCCACGAGCGGTCTCGAGACCCGGCTGTTCGAGCTCCTGGCCGTCGCCGGCGTTCTGGGTCTGGTCGAGTCCCTGGAGCGGGCGCCGGCGAACCGAAGTGTGTGGCCCGTAGCTCTCCTGGCGCTTGCCGGCCTCACGCGTCCCGACGGCGCCCTGATCGCCGCCACCGCTCTCGCCGGCACCGCGGCCCAGGCTTACCGGTACTACGGATTCGGTCCCAATCGCCGGTGGCTTCTCGGCTCGCTGGCGGTCCTCGCCCTCCCCCTCGCCGCCCACTTCGCCTTCCGGATCATGTACTACGGCGTTCCTCTTCCCAATACGTACTACGCCAAAGTGGATGGCGAGACCTGGTGGACCATGGGCGCCCTCTATGTCGCAACCTTCGCCCTCGAATACGGGCTCATCCTCTGGTTGCCGCTCCTCGTCGCCGGCATCGGCTGGGCTCGCGGCCGCTCCGCCGACTTATGGGTGATCACCGCCGCCGCCCTCCTCCCCCATCTCGTCTATGTGATCTCGATCGGCGGCGATCACTTCGAGTGGCGTCCCCTCGATCTGCAAGCTCCCTTCCTCGCCCTCGCTGCCCAGGACGGGTGCGCGCGACTCATCCGGGCTGGGCGGCGCGTCGCACCGGCCCTGGCGCTGCTTGGAGTGACGGTTCTCGCCTCGACTCTCCTTCCGGCGCTTTCACACCTTGATTTCCCCCGCCATTACATTTCGGGTTTCCCGTTCCATGGGCGATCCGACGGCTCCCGTGACCTGATCCGCAGCGATCGCCTGCTGGCTCGGCTGCCGCTGGTCGGGACTGCGATCCGAGCCTTCAACAACCGCCTGGTCACCATGTCGCGGCATTTCGTCGGGCTCCGCATCGAGGAGCACCGTCTGTTCGCAGACAGGGTCATCGATGAGGGGAAGATTCTCCGGGGTTGGATCGATGCCGGCTATCTTCCCGCCGACGCGCGCATCGCCCTGAGCTGCGTCGGGGCCATCCCCTATTACAGCAACCTTTACACTGTGGATCGCCTGGGTCTCACCGACGCCTTTGTCGCCCACCTGCCTTTCGACCGTTCGCGGATACGAGCCATGGCGCACTCGAAGACGGCGCCCGACGACTACCTCGTGGAGCAGGGCGTGGAGCTCTCCGCTCCCGCCCACTTCCTCACCGAACAGGACGAGGTGATGACCACCTGGAAGCTGGCGCGAGAGATCGGAGAGCAGTCGATCTACGTGTCGCCGAGGCCGGCCGGAAGGCGGCTGTTCCTGACCTGGCTGCCCCAGGGGCTCGCCCATGCCCGCGCCCGATTCCCGGGGCTGGACCTCAAGCCGATCATCGAGTTCGACCAGCCGCCTGAACCTGCGGGCTTTCGTACTGAAGAGCCACCACCCAAGGAGTAGTTGCCGGAGGAGTCGCGACCGGAGTCGCTACGGCCAGGTCACGGCGAAGACGACCAGGAGGTCGCTGCCGCAGGTTCGATTGTCTTCGATCCGGATCCAATGCAGCGTGCGAAGGGCCCCTCGGGCCTCGAGCTCGGCCAGGAAGCGTGGATACCAGTCCGGAAAGACGGCGAGGAAGGGCGGGCGCGCACCGTAAAGAAAGCGGGCCACCGCGACTTCGTGCAACGGGTCGCTCGCCTCACCTCCCGTCGCTTCCCTGGCCGCATCCTCGGCGGCGATCTCGTCGAGAACGGCCGGTGTGCCGATTCCCACCAGATCGAGCACTCTCAGATTGGAGAAGAAGGCGATCGCGCCCAGGTCATTGACCGCTACCGTGGCTCCGGACGGCACGTGGTCGCGGAGCCAGCGTCCCGCTGCAACCTGCATCTCGGCGATGTTGCGCACGTTCACGGCGTAGAGTCGGGCGCGGGCGGCGAGTGGCTGGACTTGGGCGGCGAAGGCGGCGAGAAGGAGCAGAGCCGCTCCCGCACGCTCAGCGAGCCGGGGGCCGCCGAAACGACGGCCGGCCTGCTCGGCGGCGCCGATCAAGGTACCCGCGCCGCGCGCCGCCAGGATGACCCACGCCGGCAGGAGCACGTACAGATAGCGGCCAAAGTTGCCGGCCCCGCCGGCGAAGAGAAGGGTCTTGCCCATGGCCGCGTACGCCAGAGGGAGGGCCAGGGTCCAGGCGAGGGCCACGATCTCGACCCCGCGAACGGTGGAGCTCCCGAGCGCGCAGGCGCGAAAAACGGCGGCAGCGCCCACGGCCACGAGTCCGGCGAGCACCAGGTTTTCCTTCGCCACCAGCCCATAGGCGAACTTCAGATAGACCCACGAAGGAACGGCGGCGAAGAGCCCGGTGGTCTTGGCATAGAACGTCGTGGGAAGCGGCCTGCCGGTGGTTTCGAGGCAGAAGAGAGCATAGGGCGCAGCAATCGCCGCCGAAGCCACTATCGGAGCGAGAACCAGCGCGATCCGTGCTCGGCGCCCGGGCATGTCAGGCCACGAGTCGATGACATAGAGCAGGAACCCGAACCCGAAGAGGAGAGCCCCTTCGGGCCGGACCTGGCAGGCAAGGGCGAGGAACATCAACCCGATGAACCGCGTCCGGGGCCGCGGGTGATCGAGGGCCAAGAAACCCGCCGTTTCGAGGACGAAGAAGAGCGGCACTTCGAGTCCCGAGACGGCACTCCACACCACGGAGGGCAGGAGACCGAAGAGAGCCGCGCCGGCGAGAGCGATCGGGG
>Ga0184637_10001594_pt1 | contig 15183 bp, 12 predicted proteins | sample PLM3_127_b2_FD_133143 | JGI IMG/M metagenome (GOLD analysis project Ga0184637, IMG submission 133143) | Groundwater sediment microbial communities from an aquifer in East River, Colorado, USA - PLM3_127_b2 | ecosystem: Environmental > Terrestrial > Soil > Riparian zone | place: USA: East River...
AACCTGATCGCCAACGCGATCAAGTTCACCGAGCGCGGCGAAGTGGTGGTGGACCTGCGGCGCGCGGCGCAGCCGGCCGACGCCGAGCAGGTGGCACTTGAGTTCGAGGTGCGCGACACCGGCATCGGCATCGAGGAAAACGTCCTGCCGCGCCTGTTCAACGCCTTCACCCAGGCCAACGGCGGCATGTCGCGCCGCTATGGCGGCACCGGGCTGGGGCTGGCGATCTCCAGGCAGCTGATCGAGCTGATGGGCGGGCGCATCGAGGTCAAGAGCGCGCCCGGCATCGGCTCGCAATTCGCCTTCAGCCTGCCGCTCGGCGCGGCCGCCCCCGACAGCGCGCCGAGCGAGGCCGACGGCACCGACCTGAGCGCGCTGCGCGTGCTCGTCGTCGAAGACCACGAGACCAATCGCACCGTGCTCGAGAACATGCTCGGCGCCTGGGGCATGGACGTGACGCTGGCCGAGGACGGCCAGCAGGCGCTCGACATCCTGCGCGGCCGCACGCTGTTCGACTCGCACTTCGACCTGGCGCTGGTCGACATGCGCATGCCGCGGCTGGACGGCATCGGCTTCGGCCGCGCGCTGCAGGCCGACGGCAGCCACCCGGAGATGAAGCTGATCCTGCTGTCCAGCGTCTCGTCGCCCGACGACGTGCGCTCGGCCCAGCTCGCCGGCTTCCACCGCTTCGTCGCCAAGCCGATCCGCAAGGCCGAGCTGCGCCAGGCGATCTTCGGCGTGGCGGCGGCACGGCGCGAGACGCTGCCGCCGGCGCAGCTTCTGCAGGGCGACGTGCTCGTCATCGAGGACAATCCGGTCAACCAGGAGGTGATCGGCCAGATGCTGCGGCGTCTGGGCCTGAAGGTGCGGGTGGCCGCCAGCGCGCCGCAGGGTTTGCGCGCGCTGTGTGAGGCACACTTCGACCTGGTGCTGATGGACATCCAGATGCCCGGGATGGACGGGGTCGAGGCGCTCAGCTGGTTTCGCCGCGGCAGCGGCGGGCGCTTCGATTTCGTCACGCCGAGCAAGACGCCGGTGATCGCGGTCACCGCCAACGCGCTCGGCGGCGACGAAGATCGCTTCCTCGCGCTCGGCTTCGATGACTACCTGTCCAAACCGTTTCGCCAAAGCCAGTTGCTCGCCATGCTGACCAAACGCCTGACCCCGAACGCCGCCGCCGCCGCCGATGGAAGTCCGTCGCCGGGCGACGCCGGCGAGCACGCGCCGAGCGCAGCAACACCGCCGGCGGTGCCGGGCGCGGTCGCGGCGGTGCTCGACGCGGCTGCGCTGGCGCGACTGCAGGAGCTCGACCCGCAGGGGCAGAACCAGCTGCTGGCGCGGGTGGCGAAGGCGTTCGAGACGTCGGCCGGGCGGCTGGTGCCGCAGCTGCAGGACGCGCGCCGCGCCGGCGACTCGACCGGCGTGTGGCATGTGGCGCATACGCTGAAGTCGTCGTCGGCCAGCATCGGTGCCATGAAGCTGTCACACATGTGTGGCGACATCGAGGTGATGATCCGCAGCGAGCGGCTTGAAAACCTCGACGATCGGGTCGAATCGATGTGCGCCGAAATCGAGATCGTGTTACAAGCCCTGAAGGGGTTGCTGGACGCCAAGACATGATTCCAAGCGTTGCGTTGGCCGACGAAGATCCACCGGGCCAGCCACGGGTACTGCTGGTCGATGACGACGAGGTCAACTTGCTGTTGACCTCGATCGCGCTGCGCGAGCGCGGCTTCGCGATCACCGAAGCGACCAGCGGTGAGCGCGCCATCCAGGTGCTCGCCGACTGGCTGCCCGACGTCGTCGTGCTCGACGCGATGATGCCCGGCATGGACGGCTTCCAGACCTGTCGCGAAGTGCGCGGCCTGCCCGCCTTCGCGTCGTTGCCGGTGCTGATGCTCACCGGCATGGACGACGACGCATCGATCAACCGCGCGTACGAAGCCGGCGCCACCGACTTCTTCGTCAAGTCCACCCACTGGAGCCTGCTCGCCGGGCGCTTGCGCTACCTGCTGCGCTCGTCGCGCACGCGCCTCGAGCTCGAGCGCAGCAAGTCCAAGCTCGCGCGCGCGCAAGACCTGGCGCGCATGGGCAGCTTCGACTGGAAGCGTGAACTCGGCGGGCTGATGTTCTCGGTCGAGGGCCTGCGGGTGTTCGGCCTCGGGCCCGCGGCCAAGCTCGAGTTCCGCCCGCTGCTGCGCATGCTGCCGAAGGAGGACCGCGACGGTTTCCTGACCGTGCTTCATGATGTGTTGAGCCACAGCGCGGTGCTTGCGACCGACATTCCGGTGACCTTGGCCGACGGGCGGCAGCGCATCGTCCACACCGAGGCCGAGCCCGAGTTCAACGAGCATGGCAACCTGATCGGCTACACCGGCATCGTGCAGGACGTGACCGACCGGCGAATGGCCGAGGACAAGATCCGCCACCTCGCGAACTTCGACGCGCTGACCGGCTTGCCGAACCGCCGCCAGCTGATCTGGCGCACCGAACGCGCGCTCGAATACGCGCGCCGCTTGAACCACCAGGTGGGCCTGCTGCTGATCGACCTGGACCGATTCAAGGTCATCAACGACACGCTTGGCCACGGCGCCGGCGACGAGCTGCTGATGGAAGTGGCGCGCCGCCTGCGCTCCTGCGTGCGCCACTCCGACCAGGTGATGGAGAGCTCGCTCGAAGCGATGGGCTCGCGTTCCCACCGCACGCTCGAAGCGGTGGGCCGGCTCGGCGGCGACGAGTTCGTTGCGCTGCTGCCCGAGGTGATCGACGAGCGCGACGCCGAGCGGGTGGCGGTGCGCATCCTCGACCTGATGCGCGAGCCGATCTTCGTCGGCGGGCAGGAATGCTTCGTGACGGCGAGCGTGGGCATCGCGATGTTCCCGCGCGACGGCCTGTCGGTGGCCGATTTGATGCGCAACTCCGACGTGGCGATGTATTCGGTGAAGGCGCAGGGCCGCAACGCCGCGTCGCTGTACCGCCCGCAGCTGGCGGGCAAGGGGCGGGAAAAGCTCGAGCTCGAAAGCGCGCTGCACAAGGCGATCGAACGCAATGAGCTTGTCCTGCACTACCAGCCGAAGATCGACGTGCGCGCGGCCAAAATGGTGGGCGCCGAAGCGCTGATGCGCTGGCAGCGCGGCGGCGTGCTGGTGCCGCCGGGCGACTTCATTCCGCTGGCCGAGGAAACCGGCCTGATCATCCCGTTGAGCGAGTGGGCGATCCGCGAAGCGGCGCGCCAGGCGCGCATCTGGCAGGACAACTTCGGCTTCGCCGATTCGATCGCGGTGAACCTGCCGAACCGCTTGTTCGAGCGCACCGACCTGGTCGAGCACATCCACCAGGCCGTCACGCACTACGGCGTGCCGCACCGTGCGATCGAGCTCGAGATCACCGAGACGGGCTTGATGAAGGACTTGCAGAACGTCATCCCGACGCTGCACCGGCTCAACGAGATCGGCGTCGAGATCTCGATCGACGACTTCGGCACCGGCTACTCGTCGCTCGCCTACCTGACGACGCTGCCGATCAGCGAACTCAAGATCGACCGCAGCTTCGTGCGCGACCTCGGGCTCACGCCGCAAAGCTCGGCGGTGGTCACCGCGATCATCGCGCTCGCGCGCTCGCTCGGCCTGCGCGTGGTCGCCGAGGGCGTCGAGAACCTGCGCCAGATGGAAGTGCTGCACCGCCTCGGTTGCGGGGTGATGCAGGGCTTCCTGTTCAGCAAGCCGCAGATGCCCGACGACATCGAGGCGTGGCTGAAGCAGACGGTGCTGCCGAAGAAGGCGCCGTGGATCGGCAAGGCGTCGGACGCCGACGTCGACGTGGCCGGCCCGCGCAAGCCTCGCGCCACGCCAGCCGCATAAGTGGCAGAGATGCTTCCGGCCCAACTGGCCAAGGCGGCGCTGCGGCGCCTGGTGATTGCCAAGCTCGAACCGACGCCCGAGAACTACGCGCGCGCCTACCAGCAAGAGATGGGCGGCGAGGCGCCGCCGGCCTTGCCCGAGCGCGCGCAGCGCGTGGTCGAGCGCCTGGTCGCGCGAACGTTCGACGGCGAGGCCGCGGCCGGTCTGAGCACGGCGCTGGCCGAAGGCCGCTGGGAGCAGGCCGAGCGAGCGCTTGATGCGCCCGACGCGAGCGGCGAGCAGCTCGCCGCGCTGATCGACCGCATCGTGCGGGGTGTCGAGCGGCGCAGCCGGCAGTGGACCAGTGCGCGCAAGAAGGACAGCCTGCAGCGCGTGCTCGGCGGCAGCCGCGGCGACGCCGGCCGCTTGCAGCAGCGCCTGCGCCAGCTGGTCGCGAGCTGGGAAAGCGAGACGCCGGAGGCCGGCCCCGCGGCTGGCGCCGAGCCTGCGCCGTCGGACCTGGCGCCCTTGTCCGACCTGGGGCCGCCCGATGTGGCCGACGATGCGCCGCAGGCGGCGACGTCGAATGAAGCGCCGTCGGCGCTGGCGTGGGAGCGTGTCGTCGCCACGCTCGACGCAACGGTTGCGCATGCGCTGCCGCGCCAGGAGAGCGAAGGCCGCAAGCTCGCCGAGGCCATCGCCGACGTGACCCGGCGCATTCAGGCCGAGGGGGCGACGCCGCCGCTCGCCGACGAGCTTGCCGCCTTGTGCGAGCGCGCCGACCGCGTGCTCGAGCACCGCCACCATCTGCTCGAGCAACTGGGCGGCCTGTGTCAGGAACTCACCGCCAGCCTCACCGACCTGGCCGAGAACGACAGCTGGGCGAAGGGCCAGTGCGATGCGATGCGCCTGAGGATCGGCGAGGGGCTGACCGCACGCGGCGTGAAGTCGGTGAGCGAGCTGCTGCACACCACACGCGAGCGGCAGAGCCAGTTGCGCGCCGAGCGCGAACGCGCGCGCGATGCGCTCAAGTCGCTGATCAACCGCATGCTCAGCGAGTTGGGCGAACTCGGTTCGCAGACCGGCCGCTTCCACGAGAGCGTGGGCCGCTATGCCGACGTGATCGAGAAAGCCGACACGCTCGAGAGCCTGGCCGGCGTGGTGCGCGAGATGGTCGAGGAAAGCCGCACCGTGCAGGCGCTGGTCGCGCAGACGCAGCAGCGCCTGCAGGACGAGCACGCCAAGGCCACCGGCCTGACGCAGCGCGTGGGCGAACTGGAGAGCGAACTGCGGCGCCTGTCCGACGAGGTGTCGACCGACCAGCTGACGCAGATCGCCAACCGGCGCGGCCTGCTGCAGGCCTTCGACGCCGAGCGTTCGCGCATGGAGCGCGGCGGCGGCCAACTGGCGGTCGGCCTGCTCGACATCGACAACTTCAAGCGCCTCAACGACGAGCTCGGCCACAGCGTCGGCGACGAGGCCTTGCGCTCGCTTGCCGCGGTGGTGAGCAAGAGCCTGCGCCCGACCGACCGCGTCGCGCGCTACGGCGGCGAAGAGTTCGTGATGCTGCTGCCCGAGACGCCGCTCGACGAAGGCCAGCAGATCCTCACGCGGCTGCAGCGCTCGCTGAGCGGCGGGCTGTTCATGCACGAGCAGAAGCAGGTCTTCGTCACCTTCTCGGCCGGCGTCACCGCCTACCGCGAAGGCGAGCGCCTCGAAGACGCGCTGGAGCGCGCCGACCAGGCGCTGTACGAGGCGAAGCGCACCGGGAAGAACCGCACCTGTATCGGCTGAAGGCCAGCTCGCGCGGTGGCGCCGGCGAACCGCATCGGGCCCGGGCACGTGGAAATACTGACGCGCAACTGACGGGCCATGGCAAAATCGCGTTACCGTTAGTTACGTCAACCCTCTCGACCTTTCTTGGTGCCAGTCCGCTGGCCGACACCATGGCCACTTCAACGAAATCCGGTGCTGACATTGCCAGCGAAGTGGGTGCAGAGCCCGGGTCGGCCGTTCCGACCGAGACGCTCGCGGCGACCGAAATCGCCGCAGAGCACCATGAGGGCAAGACCGACGAGCATGGCGTCGATCGGTGGCGCAATTCATCGCTCGAACTCGAGCAGGGGCTCGACGTCAGCGAGCATCCGCTGGACACCTTGCCGGGGGATTTGTTGGCGCAGTTCGCGAAGCGCTGAGCGTTCGATTTCCCAACTCCGCCGTCGCACCTCCAATCCATGAGCCCGCCGCGCGCGGGCTATTTTGCGTTCACTCCCTATCAACCGGGACGCCGCGAGCGTCGATGATCGCGGTGCTCCATGCTGGGGCCGTCGGCTTCACACGCCTCAGACCCATCGCTGTTCTTTCGGACGCCACAGTGCCGTGGCGGGGCTGGCAGTGCGGGCGACCTGGGTCGCTGGCCAAAGCAGCGTGTACAGCAGCGCAATCGTGTCCGGAAGGCTGGCGGCCGCGATGCGGCTCCTGTTCAGAAACGCATGCCATTGGCGCTGCTTGGCCGGGTCTTCGCCGAACTCCCGCGTCAGTGCCACCGGGGGCTGCGCCAGCAGCGGGGTGTTGCGCCGAGCGAACGTCGCTGCGATGGCGTTGGCCAGCGTTGCGCCTTCCAGTCCGGTTCGCTGTGCAATGACCGCGATGTCGTAGAAGTCCTTCATCCGGCTGTTCGCAAGACCCAGTACCACCATCGCCTGGAACTTCTCGGCGATGACCGTGTAGACGGGGTAGACCTTGAGCTTGGGCCCGGCAAAGTCGGCCAGCAGCGCGGGAAACACGACGGACTGAGGGTCAGGCGTTACGGCGTCGCCGAATCCCACGTCGATCTGCAGCGCGCAGCGCGCGGTGCCGATGCGGCCGACAAGCCTGACGCGCAAACCGCCGTATGAGTTGGCTTCGCGGATGGCGTCGGCGCGTACGGACTGCGGATCGAAAACAGCGGTGCACCGCTTCAAGCGCGTCACCGCGCCCTTTCTGCTGCGGCGGCTGAAGTCCGACAAGAGCATCATCAACGATCTGCCGGACAAGATCGAACAGGATCAGTACTGCGCACTGACCCAGGCGCAGACCGCGCTCTACGAATCGGTGCTGCAGGAGGGCTTGAAGAGCCTCGAAGGCGTGTCCGATACCTTCAAGCGCCAGGGCCTGGTGCTGCAGATGATCCTGGCGCTCAAGCAGGTCTGCAACCATCCGGCGCAATTCCTCAAGCAGGGGCGCGCTGATGTCGAGCTGTCAGGCAAGGCACAACGCTTCATGGAACTCGTCGACGAGATTCACGCTGCCAATGAGAAGGTGCTGGTGTTCACGCAGTTTCGGGAGATGGGCGAGCTGCTGCGCGGGTGGCTGGGCGACCTGCATGGGCGCCATCCGCTGTTTCTGCACGGCGGGGTCGCCCGCGCCAAGCGCGATGCGATGGTGGAGCGATTCCAGAACGACCGCACCGAGCGCGTGTTCATTCTCTCGCTCAAGGCGGGAGGCACGGGCTTGAACCTCACCGCCGCCTCCCATGTCATCCATTTCGACCTCTGGTGGAACCCCGCGGTCGAGGCGCAGGCCACCGATCGTGCGTACCGCATCGGGCAACAGCGCAATGTGCAGGTACATCGTTTCATCACTCGTGCGACCTTCGAAGAGCGCATCAACGAAATGATGCGCGCCAAACGCGAGCTGGCCGATTTGACCGTCGGCAGCGGCGAGCAATGGATCGGCAATCTCCCGGGCGACGAGTTGAGGGAGCTGTTTGCGTTGGGCTGATGGGCGGGCCGCAGTGCCTCGGCCTGCGCGCAGCCCTGGCCGGGCTCACTGGGACGCCATGTTTGCGGAGAGCATTTCGGCGCCACCTCGGGAGTAAAGCCCCGGCCGACCGAAGTCGAGCGCGGGGCTTGGAATTGCGATCAGGCTTACCCGATCATCGGCTTGCCGCAGCGTCGTATGCCGCCTTTGCAGCGCGGATGAGTGATGGGTGTAAGGTTCCCAACTTGGGCGTCTGGCCATGAGGGGCCCGGGGTGGCACCTTGAAAAACTGGTCTGTCCAGGGAAGTTTCAGTACCACCTTGAAATCGAACTTGATGTCGAACGCCAGCCCTGCCAAAGCGAACGCACTCGTGTTGGTGGCCTTCGGACACGCGAACTCACCGACCTTGAGGCGATCGACGCGCTGAGACGTGCCGTAGACGACATGCACCACGACACCATCTTCCTGTGTCACCACTTCCGCGACGAGTGCAGGTCGTGGTTTGGGACCAGGGGTCATTGCCGGCAATTCGGGGAACCAGCACCAGACCAGGTCACCCGGAGATGGCGGCTTCCAGGTGCCCTGCATCAGAAGAGGCTCTGCTTGTCCAGCACTTTGCCCTTGGGCATTTTGGATTTGGCCATCTTCCGAACGCTGGCCAGTTGGCTGGCCGTCAGCGGACCGTCGTCGGCCTCGTAGGCCGGAAGCATCTCCTCGGCCAGCTTCGCGAGCGCCATGTGCACGACCTGGGTTTCGGTCGTGTCCAGTTCGCTGGCGAGCGCTTTGACCGTGTCGCGCGTGACGCCGAATCGGGTGTTTTTGGAGCGGAACTTCAAGAGCAGGGAATCTGCGGCGGTACGCATGGTGAAACTCCAATTAGTATATATCTAGTATATACGCTCAAGCTGCCGGAAGCACCTTTGCTTGCCGGCACCGGCCCCGTCGGGCGCGTTCATCGTTCGCGGCCCGTGCGAGAAGTTCTGGTGACGCTCAGGGCACCAGTCGCCGCGGTGAAGGTACGCATGTTCGTATCGCGCCGCCGGGGCGCGTAGGCCTCGGCGGTTGAATTTTCTACTCCCGTCCCCTATACATACACATCTGTCATCCGTTCGCTCTCGCATTGGGCTTGGCAGTTTCGGGCCCAGGACGACTGTCGCCTCCCGCAGCCTTTTGCAAAGGACAGGCCATGACGTCGACTTTGAGCAAATCGGTTCTGGGCGCAACGCTGCTCGCTTCCTCCTTGTGCATCTGGCCAAGCGCTCTCCAGGCGTTGACCGTCTATGACCAGATCCTGACCACAAGTCCGGCTGCAGTGGCGAATCCCAATGTGAGCAGCTTCACGAACTGCTTCGCCGCGGAAGGTTGCCTCGGCCGCAACGGCCTGGTCGACACAGTCGGCGGGAACCTGCCCGATACGATCCCCTTCGTTTTCTCGCTCTCTTCTGCACAGGTTGCAGCGGTGACGGGAGGCCCGGGCGCACTCGGAACACTGACCGTGGTCGCGAGCCGCGACATCGGTCATAAAGTGGGCGCGTCTGCCCTCGATTTCATTACCGTGTCGGGGGATGGCGTGGGGCTTGGGAATCTGTTCGTGAACACGATCGACACCTGTCCCGCCGGCGAACGCGGAACGGCGTACGACGCAAACCTCATATGCGGCCCGAACTTCCACACTGATGTGACCGCCACCGATGCTTTGTCCCTGACGACGGCCAACATCACGGCGTTCGCCGCCGACGGGACGATCCAGCTTCTCCTCGACCCATCGGCCGACGTGGGGCGCTTGAAGATCTTTTCCGTCGAACTGCTGATCACGGTGGTGCCTGAGCCGTCGTCGTTCGCGATGCTCGCTCTGGGGCTTGCTGCAGTGGGCGTCGCCGCGCGCAGAAAGAGGTGAGAGGAGGGCGCAGGTCCTGTCTCAACGTGCCGCAGCCGCCGCGCGCTCCGCTTCGAGCCTCGCAAGCCGATCGCGGACCTGGGCACCGACGTGGATCTGCGGGTTGGAATAGCCGTCGCTCTTTCCCGCCTCGCGCTCTCGCTGCGCGATGATGGTCCTGGCGGCGGCATGCGCCCGTTCGAACGACCACGTGTGCCGCAACTGTTCGTCGAACACGGCCTTGCCGAAGAAGGTGAGCTCCGACCGCTTCCCGCAGCCGTAGGACGTGTGATCGTTATCGGCTGCGGTCACCACCAAACTCGCGGCGTCGGACAAGGGTTGGATCCAACTGCCGGAGTAGCACGCCGATACGGAGATGATCCGGTAGCGAATACCGGCGTCGTCGAGCCATGTCTTGAGCATCTGAGGCGTCACCGAATCGACCGACAGCGGCCAGAACTCGGCGGAGAGCGCGCCGCCACGCGCTCCGTGCGACGTCAGATGGATGAGGATCACATCCTCGTCCCGGTTCATCACCTGGGCCACCCGCTGTATCGCGCGTTGCAGATTGAGCGGCGTGGCCCACGGCCACTCCCGAATCGTGTCTCGATGGTTGACCAGTTGGACGGTTCGGCCTGCTGCATCGAACCTGTCCTCCATGACGCTGGTGACGAGATTGCTTTCTCGCCGGAACACGTCTTCTTCGGCATAGGGCGCAAAGGTGATGGAGAACAGGTTCACGACTCCGGGTCGCCCTCGACCGATGCCTTGCAGCCTTGCCGCAAGAACCTGGGGCTGAAATTCGATCAGTTCCTGCGTCAGCTTGAGCGGCTCGGCACTCGCCTCGGCGCTCGGCGGAACGCTCGGATACCAGTGGCGTGTAGGCAGAAGCCAGTGGTTCAAGGCGATCGTGCCGACGAGGAGGACGATCCCGATCACCCTGGGCGCGATGCGTCGAGTGCCACTGCGCCACACGAGCGCAAGCTGGGCCACAGCCACCCATCCAACGGCGAACAGCCAAACGGCCCACCAGCCCCAACGGCCGAGCACCGCCGGCGAGAAGACGCCGCCGCGGACCATCGGAACAAAGACAAGCGCCAAGGCCGTGGTGACGGTCAATGCTTGCGCGGCCATCATGGCAAACAGCGCTGCTGCACTTGCGGGCTGATTCGCGACGTCGCTGCGCGGGTGGGGGACGAGCAACCAGCAGACCCACATCGCGATCGCGGTGGCCAGCCAACCCATTTGCAGCGCAGGCCAATCGAAAGACGCAGCGCCCTCGATGTAGAGACGCTCGATCAGCAAGCCGAGCACCTGGGGTACAAGAACAAGGCACGCGATGTTGCCCGGCGTCGTTTGCAGCCCCGTCCAGTCGGGTTTAAAGAGGAATGCGCTGCGCGCTCCTTGCCACCACCATGCGCCAAGGGCGCCGCGCGCCATGGGCTCGTGCGCGTCTGCTGGCGCGTCGCTGTTGTCCGCCATCGTTCTGGCCCCCTCGGGGCTGCACTGTACTGTCAACTGACGAGACAACTTGTGACGTGCAGCTATCCGGCGGAAGCGGTGAGATTCGAACTCACGGATGGGTTCCCCCATCGCTGGTTTTCAAGACCAGTGCCTTAAACCGCTCGGCCACGCTTCCTCGAGGAAGGCTCGAATTGTAGTTCGCGGCCCTGCAAGCTCAGCCCTCAGATCGGCCGCCGCACCCCGTCGCACGACACCTGGATCACGTCGCGCCGGCCGCCGTCGATGCGCGCGGCCGACAGCTTGCCGCCCCAGACGCAACCGGTGTCCAGCGACAACAGATCGGGCCGGTTCAGCAGGCCCAGCGTCGACCAGTGGCCGAAGGCGATCGGCACGCCTTGCGTCTTGCGACCGGGCGCCTCGAACCACGGCACATGGCCCGCCGGTGCGGCGCCTTCCTTCAGGTTCAGTTCCAGCGTCCCGTCGGGCTCGACGAAGCGGATCCGCGTGAGCACGTTCACCGCGAAGCGCAGGCGGTCGTTGCCGCTGAGCGTCTCGTCCCAGCGCGCCGGCTGGTTGCCGTACATCACACGCAGGAAGTCGCGCATGTCGTCGCCGCGCAGGTGCTGTTCGACTTCGCCGGCGAGCCGCAGCGTGGTCTGCAGGTCCCATTGCGGCACCACGCCCGCATGCACCATCAGCCAGCCCTGGTCGTGCACCGCGAGGCGGTGTTCGCGCAGCCAGGCGATCCAGGCGTCGCGGTCGGGCGCGTCGAGGATGTCCTTCAGCGTGTCGCCGGCGTGCAGCGGGCGCACGCCGTGCGCCACCGCGAGCAGGTGCAGGTCGTGGTTGCCGAGCAGGCAGGTCGCCGCGTTGCCGAGTTCGCGCAGCCGGCGCAGGGTGGCGAGGTTCTGCGGACCGCGATTGACCAGGTCGCCGAGCACCACCATGCGGTCGCGTGACGGCGAAAAGTCGATCGCGGCGAGCAAGCGGTCGAACGCGTCGGCGCAGCCTTGGACGTCTCCGATGATGTAGTTCATTACCCGGATTCTGCTACGCTGCCAACCTTCTTTCGCTCGCGCGGCCCGCATGGACGTTGCCTTACTGGTCTTCCTGATTCTGCTCAACGCCCTGTTCGCAATGTCGGAGATGGCGCTGACGGCAAGCCGCAAGGCGCGGCTGCAGGTGATGGTGGAAGCCGGTGACTCGGGCGCGCAGGCCGCGATGGACCTGCACGACAACCCGACCAAGTTTCTGTCGGTGGTGCAGATCGGCATCACCTCGATCAGCATCCTCAACGGCATCGTCGGCGACGCGGCGTTCTCCGAGCCGTTCGCGCGCTGGCTGCACGCCACCTTGCCGATCCACGACCGCGCCGCCGCGATCACCGCGACCGCGATGGTGGTGGTCGTCATCACCGTCCTCACCATCATCTTCGGCGAGCTGGTGCCCAAGCGCCTGGGCCAGATGTACCCGGAGAACGTCGCGCGGATGGTGGCGCGGCCGATGGAATGGCTGTCGCTGATCGCGCGGCCGTTCGTGCGGCTGCTGTCGTTTTCGACCGAGGGCACGCTGCGCCTGATGGGCGTGCACGGCGATCCGGTGCGCAGCGTGACCGAAGAGGAGATCGCCGCCAGCCTCGAGGAGGGCGTCGACGCCGGCGTGATCGAGGCGCAGGAGCACCAGATGGTGCGCAACGTGTTCCGCCTCGACGACCGGCAGGTCGGCTCGATGATGATTCCGCGCGTCGAGATCGCCTGGCTCGACGCCGAGGCCACGCCCGACGAGGTGCTGCACGTCATCGGCGACGAGGAGCATTCGCGCTACCCGGTGTGCCGCGGCGGGCTCGACGACGTGCTCGGCATCGTCTCGGCGCAAAGCCTGCTGCAGCAGCTGATGGAGGGCCGCCCGCTGTCGCTCACCGAACGGCTGCAGCCGCCGGTGTTCGTGCCCGAAACGCTGTCGGGCATGGAACTGCTCGACCACTTTCGCGCCTCGGGTGCGCAGCTCGTGTTCGTGGTCGACGAATACGGCGAAGTGCAGGGCGTGATCACCGTGCGCGACGTGCTCGAAGCGATCACCGGCGAGTTCACCACGCCGAGCGCCGACAACGCCTGGGCGATCCAGCGCGACGACGGCAGCTGGCTGTTCGACGGCCTGATCCCGGTGCCCGAACTGAAGGACCGGCTGCAATTGAAGGAGCTGCCCGAGGAAGACCGCGGGCGCTACAACACGCTGGCGGGCATGATCATGCTGCTGCTCGGCCGGCTGCCCGAAACCACCGACACGGTCGATTGGGAAGGCTGGCGCTTCGAGGTCGTCGACCTCGACGGCAAGCGCGTCGACAAGGTGCTCGCTTCGCAACTCCCGCCCGGAGACCACGCTTGATCCAGTCCGCCCTCTACCGTGAACCGGTGCCGCTGAACTCGGCGCTGCATCGCCACAAGAAGCTGCAGAGCCTGACCGACTACTCGGTCACGAAGAACATGCACGCGGTGTTCGTCACGGCCGGCGAATTCCCGCTGGCGGCGCTGGACTTCCCGCTGATCTTCGTCAACACCGGCGAGCGCCTGGCCTATGGCCGCGCGATGGTCTCGCCGGTGGCGATGCTGGGCTTGAGCACCAACGAGAACCTGCAGCTCGACGGGGCGCGCTGGACGGCGCGCTACGTGCCGGCGTTCATTCGCCGCTATCCCTTCCTCACCGCGGGCGTCGGCGGCGAAGGCGCGCCGGGCGTGTTCGTCGACGCGGCGTGGAGCGGCTTCAGCGACGAGCAGGGCGAGCCGCTGTTCGACGCCGACGGCAAGCCCACGCCGGCGCTCACCCACGCGATCGAATTCCTGCAGCACTTCGACGTCGAGCAGCAGCGCACGCGAGAGTTCTGCACCCGCTTGGTCGGGCTCGACATCCTCAAGGAGATGCAGGCGCAGGCCACGCTGCCGCAAGGCGACAACGTCAAGGTCGAAGGCTTCCTGACGGTCGACGAGGACAAGCTCAACGCCTTGTCCGATGCGACCGTGCTGGAATTGCACCGCAACGGCATGCTGATGCTGCTGCACGCGCATTTGATGTCGCTCGCCAACATGAAGCAGCTGGTCGAGCGCAAGGCGGCGCGACAAGCGACGGCGATCGCTTGAATCGCAGGCTTCGTAGGGTGGGCGTAGGGTGGGCGTAGGGTGGGCTTCAGCCCACGCGTCCCGCGCGAAATGCGAACTCCCGTGGGCTGAAGCCCACCCTACAGCCACCTTACCGCCACCCACGCCCGGTGCGCATAGCGCGCCCGGCACCCGCGCAGCGGCGTTAGCATCCGCGCATGTCTGCACTGGTGTTCGAAAGCTTCCTCTCCACCCCCGAGGTCATCGCGGTGTTCAGCGAGACCGCGTTCGTGCAGGCGATGATGGATTTCGAGGCCGCGCTGGCGCGCGCGCAGGCCGCCGAGGGTGTCATTCCGGCTTCGGCCGCGCAGGCCATCGCCGGCGTGTGCAAGGCCGAGCTGTTCGACGTGCCGGCCATCGTGGCCGCGAGCGGGCGCGCCGGCAGCCTGGCGATTCCGCTGGTCAAGAAGCTCACCGAAACGGTGGCGCTGTTCGACGCCGAGGCCGCAGGCTACGTGCATTGGGGCAGCACCAGCCAGGACGTGATCGATACCGCGATGCTGCTGGTCACGCGGCGAGCGCTGGCGCTGATCGACCGCGACCTCGGCTCGCTGATCGCGTCGCTGCAGTCGCTGGCGCAAACCCATGGCGATGCGCCGATGCTCGCTCGCACGCTGATGCAGCCGGCGCAGGTCATCAGCTTCGGTTTCAAGCTCGCCGGCTGGATCGCGCCCTTGCTGCGCAGCCAGCAGCGCCTGCGCGCCGCGGGCCAGGCGGCGCTGCAGCTGCAGCTGGGCGGCGCGGTCGGCACGCTCGCGGTGATGGGCGATGCCGGCCCCGCGGTCGCGCGCCGCGTGGCCGACAGCTTGCAGCTCGCGCTGCCGCCGCTCGCCTGGCACACCCAGCGCGACAACGTGGTGTCGCTCGCCTGCGAAGTGGGCGTGCTGACCGGCACGCTCGGCAAGATCGCGCGCGACATTTCGCTGCTGGCGCAAGGCGAGGTGGCCGAGCTCGCCGAGCCGTCGGGCAGCGGGCGCGGCGGCTCGTCGGCGATGCCGCACAAGCGCAACCCGGTCGCGGCGATGATCGCGCTGTCGGCGGCGCTGCGCGTGCCGCACCGCGTCTCGGCGCTGCTTGCGGCGATGGTGCAGGAACACGAGCGCGGCTTGG
>Ga0184637_10001595_pt1 | contig 15180 bp, 12 predicted proteins | sample PLM3_127_b2_FD_133143 | JGI IMG/M metagenome (GOLD analysis project Ga0184637, IMG submission 133143) | Groundwater sediment microbial communities from an aquifer in East River, Colorado, USA - PLM3_127_b2 | ecosystem: Environmental > Terrestrial > Soil > Riparian zone | place: USA: East River...
AGCGAGAACACCAGCAATGCGAAACCCGCCGCGACGCCACCAGCGAGACCCCGTACCAGGCCGTAGAGCACCGCGGCGGCCACCGCCGTCCACAGGTGGAGGAAGAGATGGATGCCCTCGACGGTCTGGCCCGCGATGGCGAACGCGAGCAGGTAGGCGACGAACACGCCCGGAGGCTTCTGGTCGAAGGCGTCGCGGTAGGGAACCTCGCCCTCGAGCATGCGCTGCGCGATGTAGGCGTACTCCCCTTCGTCGCGTTCCAGCGGCACCGAGAGAAACGGCGCGCGCATCACGACGAACGCGAGCACGGCCGCCGCGATCAGAGCGATCGGCGCATGGCGCGGGGAGGCGACGAAGGCTGCGGACATGCGTTCCGGAACGAAGCGAGACCGGGCCCCGCCGCCGCCCCACGATTGCACAGCGCGGTACCTGCAGCAATCGCCGCAGCGTCCCGGTCGGCGTAGCAGCGTGTTAGAGTCCGGCACCGCCGCGTCCACACGGCGGGGCTGCGCCCTGGAGGAGAGCCATGCCCCGGTCGCGCCGCGCGCTCCGCCCGCTCCTGCTCGCGGTCGCGCTCGTGCTCGGCGCCTGTCGCGGCGTCGCCGACGCGCCCGATCTGCTGCTGCTGATCAGCGTCGACACGCTGCGCGCCGACCACCTCGGCGCCCACGGCAGCCAGCTCGGCGCCACGCCGAATCTCGACCGACTGGCCGCGGCGAGCATCGTCTTCACCGCCGCCTATGCGCCCGCGTCCCACACGCTGCCGTCGCTGAGCGCCCTCATGACCGGGCGCTACCCGGAAGAGATCGGCGTCCGGAACAACGAATCGGCGATCGCGACGAGCGTGCCGACGCTCGCCACCGCGCTGCGTGCGGCCGGCTGGCGCACGCATGCCGTCGTCAGCAATTGGGTGCTGCGCCGTTCCTCGGGTCTCGCCGCCGGCTTCGACAGCTACGACGACACGTTTCCACAGCTCGAGGCGACGCGCCCGATGCCCGAGCGCATCGCGGCGGATACCACCACGGCGGCGCTGCGAGCGATCCAGGGCTGCCGCGCTGAGCGCGACGCGCGCTGCTTCGTCTGGGTTCACTACCAGGACCCGCACGGCCCGTACCAGCCGCCGGACGACCTGCGAGAGCGCTTCCTCGAGCGCGAACGCGCTGCGCCCGACGGGCGTCGAACGCTCCCCCTGCTGTCGGACTTCTCGGGCCTGGGCGGGATCCCGAACTATCAGGCCTTCCGCGACCAGCGCGAGATCGCCTTCTATCGCGCGGGCTACGACGGCGAGGTCGCGTACCTCGATCAGGAGATCGGGCGCCTGCTCTCGGGGCTCGGCGCCGAGGCCGAGCGCGCCATCGTCGTCTTCAGCGCGGATCACGGCGAATCGCTCGGAGAGCGGGATCTCTGGTTCGCGCACGGCGAGCACCTGACCGAAGTGCAGGTGCGGGTCCCCGTCTGGTTGCGCGTCCCAGGCCGGAGCCCCGCACGGCGCGACGACGTCGCGTCGCTGCTCGATCTGCATGCGACGCTGCTCGGGCTCGCCACGGGAGCAGCGGCCCCTCCGACGGGCCACGGCCGCGACCTGCTCGCGCCCGATGCGGCGAAAGGCTCGAGCCGCGTGTACCTCGCGACCCTCGGAGGCTCGAAGGAGAAGCGCTACGGCTGGATCGAGGACGGCTACAAGTTCGTCATCATGTATCGCGACGACATCTGGCAAGGTCAGCTGTTTCGGCTCGGAGACGACACGATCGATCTCGCGGCGCCTGCCCCGCAGCTCGCGGCGTTGCTGCGCGAGCGGATCGCCGCGTTCCGCGATCGCATGCCGCAGGTCGAGCCGGTCGTGCGGGCGGAGCCGCTCTCCGAGGACGATCGCGCGAACCTTCGTGCCCTCGGCTACGAAGCGACAGAAGCTGGCGACACTGAATGAAGGCCCTGCCCTCGCGATGCGCCGTTCTGCTCCTCGTCGCGATCCTGTCGGGTGCTGCGGCTGGCTACGCCTTCCGCGCCAGCCGTGCCGGACCGGAGCAGACCGGCGCCGCCGTGGCAGGCGCCGAGGGTCCCTTCATCCGGCCGGCCGGAAGCCCGCTCGGGATCGCTCCGCACTGCGAGCAGGTCCGCTACCAGGGTCCGCAGACGGCGCTCTACTCCGATCGGCCCTACCGTACCGACGGCGCCGTCGGCGCGCTGGAGGGCTACAGCTTCTGTCGCTCGCACCGACACGGGCAGGAGGTGTGGCTGCTCGAAGTGGTCCGGGCGACGACCTTCCTGACTCTCGCTTCCGAGCGACACCAGCTCGAGCAGGCGGGCTGGAAGCGCCTGGACGTTCCGGTGCGCGTCGAGGCGGCGGGGCTCCCTCTCGATGGGCTCTACCAGCGCCGCGTCGAGCCGGGCCGCTACGCGATCCACTACGGCCACGCCCGGACCGCGAATCCCGTGTTCTGGAAGCCCGCGGACGCCCGCGTGATCGTCCCGCGCGCGGCCGGCCGAGAGGAATGATCTCCGATCGATGAGAGGTGCCGCTGCATGGACTTCCTGACTTCGACCTCGAACATCCCGCTCTCCGACATCCTGATCCGGATGGCGGTGGCGGCCCTGATCGGCGCCGGGATCGGCTTTGCCTACCACCGGACCTTCCGGGGTCTGACCTATTCGACCTCCTTCCGCAACACCAACGTGCTCGTCACCATCATCATCTGCGCGATCATCCTGAGCATCGGCTCCAACATCGCGCTCTCGCTCGGCCTCGTGGGGTCGCTCTCCGTGATCCGCTTCCGCGCCGTCGTCAAGGACGTGATGGACATGGTCTACCTCTTCTGGTCGATCGGAGTGGGCATCGCCTGCGGCGCCGGGCAGTTCCACATTGCGCTGGTGCTGTTCGTCTTCGTGCTGATCGGCCTGGTCGCCCTGGTCGCGAACCCTTTCAAGGAGGTCATCAAGAGCCGGTTCATGATCAAGGTCGTCTACGAGGACCGAGCCGACGTGGCCCGGCTCGAGGGCTCGCTCCGGGCGCGCTTCCGCGACCTCTCCCTGCGCTCTTCCTTCCGCAACGCGACCAGCCAGACGACCGAGGCGACGTACCTGGTCAAGCTCGCCGAAGGCGAGGTGTCTTCCGCGGCGACCTTGATGGCGGATGCAGGGCAGGGAGTCCTGTCCACGCAGCTGATCAAGTTCGACGGTGTCAACGCGCTCTGAACCCCGAGGCCCCGGCGGCGATGCGAACGACACCCCCCTGCCGCTTCCCGACCTTGACGGCCGTCTCGATCGCACTCGTGCTGCTGCTCTGCTCGGGAGCCCGGTCCGAGCCGCCCGGCGATCGCGCCGGGCTCGCCTGGGCGCTCGTCCAGGAAACCGGACCCGAGCCCCTCCCCGCCTATCACCTCCATCTCGACGCCAAGCCGCTGCGCAAGCTGATGGCGTACCGCGAGCGGATCCAACACCAGGCCTTCCTGTCGCCCGACGACCGGGAATGGGTCACCGCCACCTTCAGCCACGAAGGGGAGCGCTACCCGGTGAGGCTGCGCATCCGCGGCGACCTGCCCGCCCACTGGCGAGGCGACCGACTCTCCTACCGGTTGAAATTCAAGACGCGGCCCTTCCGGCAGCAGAAGGAGATCAACCTGATCCTGCCCTGGGACAAGCACTACGGGATCGAATTCCTCCAGACGCGGATCGCCGACGATCTCGGCGTGCCCTGCTTCCCGGGCCGCTTCGTGAATCTGTACGTCAACGGCCGCGACGCCGGGCTCTACTTCGAGAGCGAGCATCCGACGGCCGAGTACCTGGAGCGCACCGGTCGGACGGCTTCGTCGATCTTCACGTTCGCGTTCTACTGGAGCCACTACTTCGGGAAGTCCTATCACCACGCCGCCTTCGTCCTGCCGGGAAGCCGCGAGCTGCCGCCCGTGCAGGGCATCGGGCAGATCAAGCAGCGCGCCACCTACGGCAGCGACCGCCCGCTCTTCGCCAAGAAACAGCTCGCCTACGCCCTCGAGCTCTATCGCCTGTTGACCTCCGGGAGCAAGCAGGAGATCGCGTCCCGAGCGGGCAGCTACCTCGCTCTCGACAACTTCGCCAGCTACGTGGCGATCCAGGACTTCTTCGGCTCCCCACACGGGATGAGCCTCAACGACAACCTCCGGCTCTACCTGGATCCCACCTCCGGGAAGTTCGAGTTCATGCCCTGGGACACTTCCCTGCGACCGCTGGACGCGAGGCTCTCGTCACCGGGGGCGAGTCTCGACGAGCTGCTGACTCCCGAGGACGAGGTGTTCGCCGTGCTGCTGGAAGTGGTGCCGCAGCTCCGGGAGCGCAAGGACCAGATCCTCCGGCGTCTGGTCGCCGACGGAGACCGCTATCGCGCGGAGCTGAGCCGCATCCATGCCAGGCTGATCCGCCTCTACCCCGAGGACGAGCGACTGCGCAGCGACGCCACCACGTTCGACACTCAGCTCCTCGCGAACCTGAAGACGCTGGAGCGCTATTTCGCGCGAGCCACCCCGCGCGACCACCCGAACGGGGCCGACTGACATGCGCATCCCGCCCTGGGTCGCAGGCTCGCTCGCGGTGCTCCTGCTCTGCGTCGGCTTCTGGGCGACGAAGCTCCGCCGCGCGGCCGGAGACGAGATCGTGCGGATCGTCGCGCCGGACTTCGACGTCTCGCGGCGCGACTGGCTGGCCGGAACCCGGATCGAACGTGGCCGCGAGACTCCCCTGGCGCTGCGGATCCAGCCGGGGAACCCGCTCGAGCCGTGGCTCGTGGTGGCTCTGCGCGAGCGCCCGGAGAGCCCCGTGACGGAGGGTCTGGTGCTGGGTGCCCCCGACGCCGTGCTCCTCTACCACGCGGCCTCGCGCCTCGGCGCCTTCGCAGACGGTCTGCTGCGCAATCGTCTGGTCCTGATCGGGCCCGAGGCGGACCTTCGCCTGGGCCTGCTGGTCGGCGCGGAGGACCTGGCCGCCGCCGCCCGCGTCTCGCTCCTGGAGCTCGACGCGGGGGAAGCCGCGCGACTGCTCGCGTTGGCCGAGACGCTGGGCGCCTGGGAGCTGCTCCGGGACGGGGGCATCTCGCGACGAGCCGATGGCCGGCCGATCCTGCCGCCTTTCGTTCCCCGTTTGCCGGGCGACTTCAACAAACTCGTCGGCAGCTCGCTCGAGGCCTTCCTTCCCGAATCGCTGGCGCAATTCGTGGTGGCGGGGCGCGGCGTCCGCCAGGCGAGCTACCAGCAGCTCTTCGCACTCTCGGGGCAGCTGCCCGAGCTCACCGCATCGATGGCCGAGCTGGCCGACAGGCTCGGCTCGCTCGGCCTGATCCGGGACTTCTCTTCCGTGCAGACCCTCGTCACCAGCCACTCCGAGGCGCTCCAGGGCTACCTCGATTCGGTCTGGGTCGAGAGCATCGTCAGCCAGGTCTCGCCGGATGCCTTGAGCGTCGCCCTCTATCTCCACACCGTCGTCCCCGTCCGCATCGATGCGTTCACGGCCAGGCTGCCGAGGCAGCTCGCGCTCGAGGCGCGTCCCGTGCTCGCCGGGCTGCAGCTGCGGGATCTGCGCGGCGACACCGCGGCGCAGGCACAGGCCCAGCTCGACCGGGTGATCTTTCCGGTGGGCCAGTCGGTGGAGCCCGTCGCGCTGGGGCCCTATCGATTCCAGACCACCCGCATCGACTACCGGCTCGAGGGCCTGGGCGGCTCCGAGGCGCTGCGGCTACGCCTGCTGGACGGCTTGCGACCTCGGATCACCAATCTCACCAGCAAGGAGCCCGTCCCCACCGATCACGTTCGGAGGCTCGCCAGCATCGACGATCCTCGTTTTGGCGCCGCTGGCGACGAAGACGCCGAGCGTTTCGTCGCGGCTCTGCCGCGCCGGTTGACCCGGATCGCCGGGGGCGACCCCGCCGCCTCGGCTGCGCTGACGCCAGGCGGTGTCGAACTCCGCGTGCCGGCGGGGCGATACCGGGTCTCCGACGACCTGATCCTGCCCCCGGGCCTGGGGCTCGCCCTCGACGCCGGGGTCGAGCTCGAGGTCGCGCCCGGCCGCTCGATCCTGGTGCGGGGGCCCGTTCGCATCCAGGGCACGGCCGCCCTGCCCGTTCGGATCCGCGGGACCTCGGAGTCCGAGCCGTGGGGCGTGCTGGCGATCCAGGGCGGAGGGGGCGGCGTGGCGACGAACGGGGAGCCCCGGCTTCGCAGCGAGATCCGCTTCCTCGAGCTCGAGGGCGGATTCGAGGACGAGCTCCGCGGCGCGTACTACAGCGGCCAACTCTCCGTCTATCACCAGGACCTGGTGCTGTCGGAGACGACGCTGCGGCGCTCCCACGCCGACGATTCCCTGAACGTGAAGTACGGGCGGGTCGCGATCCGCGACTCGGCTTTCCTCGACAGCTTTGCTGACGCGATCGACCTCGACTGGACCGACGCAACCATCGAGCGCTCGTTCTTTGCACGCACGGGCCCGGAAGGCGACGGGGTGGATGTCTCGGGCTCGACGGCCGCCATCGACGACTCGGTCTTCAGCGAGGTGAAGGACAAGTGCGTGTCGGTGGGCGAGCGTTCCCAGGCGATCATTCGCGGCTCGCTCCTGCGTGGCTGCACGCTGGGCGTGGCGAGCAAGGACCTGTCCCGAACCGAGATCCGCGAGTCGCTGTTCCTCCACAACGAACGGGATCTGGCGGCCTACCAGAAGAAGCCCGTCTTCGGGGGCGGTCGCATCCAAGCCGAGGATCTGATCACGGTCGCTGCCGGAAGCGAGCCGCAGTCGGACGGGGTCTCCGAGATCGAGGTAGCGCGCCAGCTGGCAATCGAGTCCTCCCAGGCGATGGCTACGGATGCGACGGGTGCGACCGGGCTGGACCTCGATGCCCTGGCCCGCGTCACGTCTTTTTCAGCTGCCCGGTTCCGGGAACTGCGCAGGAGGCTTCCGTGAGGATCGAAGCCAAGTACCACCTCGACCCCGCAACCGCCTGGCTGCTCCAGCAGGAGCTTCGCGCCAGCGGCTACGCCATCGACGAGCATGGCGACGGCGTCCACGGCTACGTCGTCAGCTCGATCTACCTCGACGACCCGTGCTTCGGCAGCTACCTCGACAAGGTCGACGGGCTGGCCCGGCGCATCAAGTACCGGCTGCGCTTCTACTCCGAGGAGATCGGCGGCGAAGGAATCCGGCTGGAGCACAAGGAGAAGGACAGCCAGCTCTCCTGGAAACGCAGCCACTCTTTCGCGTATCCCGAGGTCCGGGAGTTCGTGACCGGGCGGAGCGGGCCGGTGCTCGACCATCTGGACCCCCGCGCTGGCTACGCGGCTGCGGTGATCTGCGTGCAGTACCAGCGCCTGGCGTTTCGGCACGCCGTCGACGACGTGCGCATCAACTTCGACTCGAAGCTCCGCTGGCGCGGGATCGACCCGTCGCGGCCCAGCCTCGTGACAGAAGCCTGCTTCGCGCCGCTGGCCGAGGACCAGGTGATCCTGGAGGTGAAGGTCCCGCGGGTGGTCCCGGCGGCGCTGACCGACCTCGTCCACCGTTGGAATCTGCACTGGCGGGCCACCTCGAAGTACGCGATCTGCATCGCGCACATGAACCGCAGCCTGCTCGCTTGAGCGAACGAGGAAGCCCGGCGAGCTTGGGGGGTACCATCGGCACGTCATGGTGAGTGACGCTCGAGAGCGAGCCGCGAGACTCGGATGCTGGTCGGGTCCGGTGGAACCTCGACCCGTCGGCGGTGGCATCACGAACGCGAACTTCCGCGTGGACGACCGAGGGGGAAGCTTCTTCGTGCGCATCGGCGACGACATCCCGGTCCACGGCGTCCTGCGCTTCAACGAGGCGGCGGCGAGCCGGGCCGCCCACGCGGCCGGCCTGTCGCCCGAGGTCGTGCACCAGGAGCCGGGCGCGCTGGTGCTGCGCTTCGTCGAGGCGCGGACCCTCACGTCCGAGGACGTCCGTCGGCCCGAGACCCTGGAGCGCATCCTGCCCCTCGTGAAGCGATGCCATCGCGAGATGCCCCGTCACCTGCGCGGTCCCGCCTTGGCCTTCTGGGTCTTCCACGTGGTACGCGACTACGTCCACACGCTCGGACAGGCCGGCAGCGCCCGGGGTGCCGAGCTCTCCCGCCTGCTCGCGGTCGCCGAGACCCTGGAACGCGTGATCGGCCCCGTCCAGTTCGTTTTCGGCCACAACGACCTCCTTGCCGGGAACCTTCTCGACGACGGGAGGCGCCTGTGGCTGATCGACTGGGACTACGCGGGCTGGGGCAGCGCGCTCTTCGACCTCGCCGGGCTCGCCTCGAACAACACGCTCGCCCCCGACCAGGAGGAGTGGCTGCTCGCCAGCTACTTCGAACGTTCGCCGGACCCCTCGCTACGTCGGGCCTACGCCGCCATGAAGTGTGCCTCGCTGATGCGCGAGTCGCTGTGGAGCATGGTTTCGGAGCTCTACTCCCACCTCGACTTCGACTACGCGGCCTACACCGCCGAGAATCTCGCGCGCTTCGAGCTCGCGTACCAAGGGTTCGTGGAGCGGTGAGCGCCGCTGGGAAACGCGTTCCGACCCACGCGCGCGTCGTAGTAGTAGGCGGCGGAATCATGGGTTGCTCCACCGCCTACCACCTGGCGAAGCGCGGCGTGGGAGACGTGGTCCTGCTCGAGCGCCACTCGATCACGAGCGGGAGCACCTTTCACGCGGCTGGGCTGGTGGGTCAGCTACGGACGTCCGCCAGCATCACGCGGCTCTTGGGCGACTCGGTGCGCCTCTACGAGTCGCTCGAGGCCGAGACCGGACAGGCGACGGGCTGGAAGCGCTGCGGCGGACTTCGCCTCGCCTGCAACCACGAGCGGATGACCGAGCTGCGCCGGCAGGCCACCACGGCCCGCAGCTTCGGGCTCGAGATGCACCTGCTCACCCCACGGGAGGCTCTGGACCTCTGGCCGCTCATGCAGATCAGCGACCTGGTGGGGGCCGCGTTCCTTCCGACGGACGGGTCTGTGAGCCCGGCGGACGTGACCCAGGCCCTGGCGCGCGGGGCGCGCCGGCACGGCGCCACGCTGATCGAGCGCTGCGGCGTCACCGGGGTCGAGTGCAGGGCGGGGCGGGTCACGGGCGTCCGCACCGAACGGGGGCCGATCGCCTGCGAGGTGGTCGTCGACTGCGCCGGGCGCTGGGCCGGGGAGCTCGGTCGGATGGCCGGCGTGTCCGTGCCCGTCGTCCCGGTGGAGCACCAGTTCCTGATCAGCGAGCCGATCGACGGCGTCACGACGGATCTACCCACGCTGCGCGATCCGGATCGATTGACCTATTACAAGGAGGAGGTGGGCGGGCTCGTGATGGGAGGCTACGAGCCGGACCCCGTACCCTGTGAGGCAGACGCAGAGCTGCCGGCGCAGCTGATGGCGCCAGACTTCGACCACTTCCAGCAGCTCGCGGATCTGGCCATGGGTCGCGTGCCCGCGCTCGGGACGGCGGGCGTCCGCCAGCTCGTGAAGGGCGCCGAGGCCTTCACGCCCGACGGCCACTTCATCCTCGGCGAGGCACCGGAGCTCCGGGGGTTCTTCGTCGGCGCGGGCTTCAACGCCTACGGGATCGCGGCCGGCGGCGGCGCGGGCAAGGCGCTGGCCGCGTGGATCGAGGCGGGCGAGGCGCCCGACGATCTGTGGCCCGTGGACATCCGCCGCTTCGGGGCGCCCCACCGCAATCCGGGTTGGGTGCGCAGCCGCACTCTCGAGGTCTACGGCAGGCACTACACGATCGCCTGGCCGCTGGAGGAGCACCGCAGCGGGCGCCTGCTGCGCCGGTCTCCCCTCTATGATCGGCTGGTTGCCGCGGGAGCGTGCTTCGGCGAGAAGCTCGGCTGGGAGCGGCCCAACTGGTTCGCGCCCGAGGGAGTCCCCGCCCGGGACGTCTACACCTTCGGCCGGGGCAACTGGTTCCCGCACGTAGCCGACGAGCACCGCGCGACCCGCGAGTGCGTGGCGCTCTTCGACCAGAGCTCCTTCGCGAAGTTCGAGCTGCGCGGGCGAGACGCGGAGCGCGCGCTCGACTGGATCTGCGCCGGGGACGTCCGCAAGCCGTCCGGTGCGCTCACGTACACGCAGATGCTGAACGCGCGGGGTGGCATCGAGTGCGACCTGACGGTGGCGCGACTCGCGGACGACTGCTTCTACCTCGTTACCGGGACGGGCTGCGCGACCCACGACTTCGACTGGATCGCGAGGCACCTCCCCGCCGGCGCGGACGCCGCACTAACGGACGTGACCGAGCGCTTGGCCGTGCTCGCGCTGATGGGGCCGCGCTCGCGCGACGTGCTCGCGGCCGTGTCGTCCGACGACGTCTCCAACGCGGCTCTGCCGTTCCCAAGCGTTCGCAGGGTCCGGGTGGCGGGCCACCGCGTGCGAGCGCTGCGCGTCACCTACGTGGGCGAGCTCGGCTGGGAGCTCCACGTTCCGATCGAGCACGCCCTCGACTGCTACGACGCCCTCATGCAGGCCGGCGCGAACCACGGTATCCGGAACGCCGGCTACCGCGCGATCGAGAGCCTGCGTCTCGAGAAGGGATACCGAGCGTGGGGCGCTGACGTCACGCCCAGCCACAATCCGCTCGAGGCCGGGCTCGGCTGGGCGACGAAGCTTGCCACGGCGACTGCCTTCCTGGGTCGCGAGGCCCTCGAGGCGGGGCGCCGCCAGGGACTTCGTCGGCGCCTGGCGAGTTTTTCGGTCGACGATCCGGACGTGGTGCTGCTCGGCCGCGAGACCATCTACCGCGACGGCAAACGCGTGGGCTGGCTCACGAGCGGCGGCTTCGGACACACGCTGGGGCGGGGCGTCGGCCTCGGCTACGTGCAGGGTGAAGCACCGGTCACGACGAAGCTCCTGCGCGAAGGCCGCTACGAACTCGAGGTCGCGACTGAACGCGTGCCTGCGTCGCTCCACCTGCGGCCTCTCTTCGACCCGGACATGAGGCGGGTCCACGGGTGATACCGGACGGTTTGCGCCGCATGCTTCGGCGGTCCCGGAGACCCGGCGGCCGCGAGGAGGACGGGAAGGGATAGGCGCTTCGTAGCGATCGTCTATCCGGCGACCGGTTTCGCGATTTGTTCGACCGTTTCGAAGTACCTACGATGCGTCTTCTTGAGCGCATCGAGTGAGTCAGCACCCAGGACGACGACTTCGATTTCTTTGTGGTCTTTCTCAGCCAGCTCTCGGGTAGATCTGTCCTGGAGTGCTTTAGCACGCTCATCCGGCCCGTACTCGCGGAGACTGAGTATCCGTCCGATCTGCCGGTCGTACACAATCAGAAAGAGCTTCATCCTCAAAACGCTCCGAACAGAAGAGATCTTTGCTGCCCTAGCTCAGCAGCTCGACGAACGAAAGCGGCGCCGTCGATCGATCCAGCGAGAAGCTGAGCTCCCAGGTCTTCGGTTTCGGCGATGATCTCGGAGTCTCTCATCATTGCAAGAACGAATTCGCCGATCGTGCGGCGCCCATACCTGGCTTCCGGATTGGCAGGTCCACCCCCATAGCGTATCTCGCGCCCCCAAGTATCGGCAATCTTTTCCATGACCTGAGCCCACTGATCTTGCAGTGGCGTTCTGATCTGAATCTCAACTGGACAGTCGGCCACACTTGTGGTGACGTGCACCGCGCGATATCCGTGGCTGGGACGCGCTCGCCTATCGACGATGCGTGAGTTTCGAATCAGTTTCTGAATCTCGTCAGCAATCTGATCCTGTGTGGGAAGCGATTTGCTCAAAACGATTCGCAACCCGGCGATATCTTGCATCTTGCTAAGCCGCGTCTTCTCGCGCTTGAGCTTGTCGATGATCGTCCCAGTCGTCTTGAGTCGCGAAGTGGGCTGGAGTCCGAGCGTCTCACGCAGCAATCGTTCCACCTCCGCCATCGGCGGGTCGTAGTCGAGGCGAAGACGTTGGAGCGTCTCCAGGTCCACCTGATTCGGCGGGTCGCCCCGGCGGAGTCGCTCACCGAGCCTGTCGATCTGCGCACTCGTCAATGAACGCGGCACCAACGATGATCATACGCGCCCGCGCGGGGCAAGACATCCGGCATTGCCCGTGCATCGCCGCGAAGCACGAGGGTTGTCTCATCGATCCGCGCATCGGGGCCCCCTTTCCGCGTCGACCTGGGCGCGCTCCACCCGAGGGAGTTGCCAGAACGTCTCTATCCCCGGACGTAAAGTGCCCACTTGAATCGACCATCTCGAGCCATAGCAAGAGACCGCCGCGTCATTCTCCACTGTGCGCGGATGATTCCCGGAGAACAGCGCGGGCTGAGGATCAGTTCTTCTCGAGAAACGTCTCGAGCCGGCCCAGAGCCTCGTCCCAGCGCTGGGAGATGAGGTCCAGGCTCCGCCGCGCCTCGGCGAGCCTGCTGGGCTCGAGCTCCCAGCTGCTCTCGCGCCCGTGGCGGCCCACGCGCACGAGACCCGCCGCGGCCAACACCTGGAGATGCTTGCTGACGGCCTGTCGGGTGACACCGGAGCCCCCGGTGAGGCGCGCGATGGAGCTCGGGCCATCGGCGCTCAGCCGGGTGACGATGCGCAAGCGGGTGGCGTCGCCGAGCGCCGCAAAGACCGGCGCTGCCTTCAGCGCGTTCTCACTTCTTCGACGCGACATGTCGCTCGATGTTCTCCAGCTGCGCGGCCCACCCCCCGTCGTTCATGCGATACGCCTCGGCGCGACGAGCCACCGGAATCCGATCGAATCCCGATTCCACCACGGTGAGCAGGGTTCCCTCGGGAGCCGGCGCCAGCCGGAACTCGACCAGCGTGGTGGGCTCCGAGGAATAGTCCACCTCCGGGTCGATGGCGTAGGGGTGCCAGCGGTACGAGAACAGACGCTCGGGGTCCATCCGCTCGACCGTGATTTCCATCGTGAGGTGCTCGTACCCCGGCGTCTCGATCTGGCCTTTCACCCGAGCGCCCGGAGCGAACGCCCCCTCCAGCTTGACCTGGAACCAGGCGCCGAACTCCCGGGCGTCGGTGAGCGCCCGCCAGACGCGAGACGGCGGTACGCGCAGGGTGATCTTCTTCTCGATGCGATCGGTGCGGGTGCCCATGGCTTCCTCCTTCAGGCAACTGATTGGTTGCATATTAGGGTGGGTCGACAGAAATGCAACCCCCCGGTTGCTGATGTAGCCGCGCCGGCGAATCGGTAGGATGCCGGCCATGTCGAGAGCCAACCGGATCACCGTCTCCTGCGTCGCCGCGGCGGCGCTCCTGGTCGCCTGCTCGAGCATCCTGGGAGGAGCGCCCGGCGCCGGCGGGTACCGCGAGCCCACGGTCGTGCAGTTCTCCTTCGAAGCGGTGAACCCGCAGACCGTCCGCATCCCGGCCAGCGGCAACGTGACCTGGGAGAACCTGGCGGCGGACACCCGTGGCTTCGTCGTGTTTCCGGCGAGCATTGCCTCGGCTTTCCGCTGCGATGACCTGCATCCCTACTTCACGAGGATGGAGAGCGTCTATCGATCGCTTCCGCTCACCGACGAGGAGTCCGAGCGGGTGCAGCTCCCGTGTCCGCTCGCGCCGGGAAGCTACGACTACGAGATCTGGCTGATGGGCTCCGGATTCGGAGTGGACTTTGGCGACGGCAAACCGGAGCATGTCCTCCGCGCGAAGATCGTCGTCGAGTAGGTCCCATCCGTTCGGTGCGTCCTGAGCCGGGGCCGCCCGTGGCTCGGACGCCCCCGAAGCCGCGGTTGACACCTTCCTGCCATCGGACCAGACTCCGAGGCCCCCCCCTGTTCTCCAGGGGGTCCCGCATTGGTTTTCGTTCGCCGGCTCGCGATGATCGGATTCGCGCTGGGGTGTGCTGCGCCCGCGATGGCTCGGGCGGCGCCTCCCGCATTCCTGGTGCGAGACATCAACAACCTTCCGGGCCCGGCGATGTCGCTAGCCGGCCCCGACAAATCCGGAGTCATTTTCGGCGGCCTGCTGTACTTCGGCGGATGCGCTCCCACCACGGGCTGCGAGCTGTGGAAGAGCGACGGGACCGCTGCGGGAACCGAGCTCGTGAAGGACATCGAGCCGGGATCCTGGAGCTCGAGTCCGTACTCGCTGCTCGTCTGGAACGGAAGCCTTTTCTTCGCCGTGGGGTCCGGCTGGGGCGATCTCGAGCTCTGGCGGAGCGACGGGACCGAAGCGGGAACCGTCGTGGTCAAGGATTTCGGCGCAGGGGGCGCCGCGGGCGGTTGGATCGAGCTCGCGCTCGTGAACGGTGCGCTCGTCTTCGGCGCGCACGACGCGGTGCACGGCCGCGAGCTCTGGAGGAGCGACGGGACGGCGGCGGGAACCCTGCTCGTGGCCGACATCGCCCCCGGCGCCGCAAGCTCGAGCCCGATCGAGCCCTGCGTCGTGGATGGAAGGCTCTACTTCGCCGCCGATGACGGCCTGACCGGCGGGGAGCTGTGGGCGAGCGATGGCACCGCCGTGGGGACGGTGCTGGTGAAGGACATCGCGCCCGGGGGCTCGGAGCCGATCTGGCTCACGGACCTGAACGGCACGCTCTTCTTCACGGCGGACGACGCCGTGCACGGTCGCGAGCTCTGGAAGAGCGACGGAACCCCGAACGGAACCGTACTCGTCGAGGACATCGACTCCGGACCGGATTCCTCCCTGGCGAGCGATCTCACGAACGTGAGCGGAACGCTCTTCTTCGCGGCACAGGATGGTGACCTCTCCACTAGTCTCTGGAAGAGCGACGGGACGAGCGCCGGAACCGCGCGCGTAAAGCAGCCGCAGGATCCGGACGACGGCCCCACGGCACCCTTTGCGCTCGCCGCCGTGAACGGGGCGCTCTTCTTCGCCGCCTGGGACTGGACCAACGGACTCGAGCTCTGGAGGAGCGACGGGTCGGAAGCCGGAACCACGGTCGTAAAGGACATCACTGCCGGCAGCGAAGGCTCCTATCCCTCCGGCTTCGTCGACGTGAACGGGATCGTCTACTTCAGCGCACGGGATGCAGCGCACGGGCTCGAGCTGTGGCGAAGCGACGGCACGCCGGCGGGAACCGCGCTCGTCGAAGACATCCTTCCCGGTCCGGCCGACGCGGATCCGCAGCATCTCGCGCGTTTCGGCGAGGGTCTGCTGTTCGGCGCCAACCAAGCGGAAGGCGTGGGGTCGTTCTGGAGGAGCGACGGCACGGCGCAGGGCACCCAGGCCGTCGTCGCAGACTGGCCCTTCGGA
>Ga0184637_10001597_pt1 | contig 15172 bp, 8 predicted proteins | sample PLM3_127_b2_FD_133143 | JGI IMG/M metagenome (GOLD analysis project Ga0184637, IMG submission 133143) | Groundwater sediment microbial communities from an aquifer in East River, Colorado, USA - PLM3_127_b2 | ecosystem: Environmental > Terrestrial > Soil > Riparian zone | place: USA: East River...
CGCCCCCGAGATCGAACGGGTAGTGCGGGTGGCTGCGAACCTCGGGGTCGAGCGCATCCGTCTCACCGGCGGCGAGCCGCTCATGCGGCGCGACTTGGTCGAGATCGCCGGCCGGATTGGCGCCATCGCGGGTATCCAGGACCTCTCCCTCACCACCGCCGGCGTCTTCCTGGACCGGCTCGCCCTGCCGCTCCGCCAGGCGGGAGTCCACCGGGTGAACGTGAGCCTCGACTCGCTCGATCCGCACACCTTCGACACCATCACCGGACGCGACGGCCATCATCACCAGGTGCTGGCAGGGATCGAAGCGGCCATTGCCGCCGGCTTGCGTCCGGTGAAGCTCAACATCGTGGCGCTCAAGGGCGTGAATGGGGAAGAGATCCTCGATTTTGTCGCCTTTGCCCGCAGAACGGGGGTCATGTTGCGCTTCATCGAGCAGATGCCGATGGGCCAGCATGACGCCTGGCAGCCCGATCGCTATCTGTCCTGCGAGGCGATCCGCCGGCGCATCGAGTCCGTGCATCCCTTGGACCCGATCGACGGCGTGATCGGCAATGGGCCGGCCCGCCACTTCCAGATCCGAGGCACGCCCACCACGATCGGCTTCATCACGCCGATGAGCTCCAACTTTTGCCCCGCCTGCAACCGCATGCGCATCACTCCCGACGGCTTCCTTCGCCCGTGCCTGTCGCCATCGCAAGAGCTCGATCTGCGCACGCCGCTGCGCCACGGGGCCGACGACGAGTCCATCGCCCGGGTCTTCCGCGACGCCATGGCGATCAAGCCCGAGCGGCACGAATTCCAATGGGAGGCACCGGTCGTCCTCGCCCGCTCCATGTCCCAGATCGGGGGCTGATGGTGGCTGGTACGCGGGCGCCGCGGCGAATTCGAGCGCCGCGGCCAATGGCTGCTACGCAGGCGCCGCGGCGAACCGGCGCCGGCGGCCCCGGTCCCGGTCCCGGTCCCCGGCTCACCCATCTCGACCCCGGCGGCGCCGCCCGCATGGTGGACGTCGGCTCGAAGCCGGTCACGGCCCGCCAGGCCACCGCTCGCGCCCGGTTACGCCTGAGCACAGCGGCGGTGGAAGCCCTCTCGACTCAGACCCTGCCCAAGGGCGACGCGCTCGCCGTGGCCCGCCTCGCCGGAATCCAAGCCGCCAAGCGAACCGCGGAATGGATCCCGCTCTGCCATCCGCTGCCCCTCGAGCACGTCGCGGTGTCGATTGCGGTCGACGCCGAGAAGAACGCTGCCACCATCCTCGCCACGGTGCGCGCGCGGGCCCGGACCGGGGTGGAGATGGAGGCGCTAGTCGCGGCGGCCGCCGCCGCCCTCGCTCTCTACGACATGGTCAAGGCGGTGGACCGGGCCCTCGTGATCGAGGAGATCCTGGTGCTCGAGAAGCGGGGCGGCAAGAGTGGCGCCTTCCGTCACCCCCGGGCGAAGACCCGCGCATGAGAGTAGCCATCCTCACCATCTCCGACGGGGTGTCGAACGGCACCCGCGTCGATCTCGGGAGCCCGCTCATTCGACAGCTCGTCGAGGCCGAAGGTCATCAGGTGGTGGCGAGCGATGCGGTCCCTGACGAAACGATCACCATCAGCTCCCTTCTCATCGCCCGCGCCGACAGCGGCGAGGTCGAGCTCATCCTGACCACCGGCGGCACCGGGTTCGCACCCCGCGATGTCACTCCCGAGGCAACGCGAGCGGTGATCGAGCGCGAGGCTCCGGGCATCGCCGAGGCCATGCGCGCCGAGTCACTGCGCCACACTCCCATGGGCGCCCTGTCCCGGGGCGTGGCCGGCATCCGCGGCCAGGTGCTGATCGTCAACCTTCCCGGCAATCCGAGGGCGATCGAAGACTGCCTGCCTCCCATGCTCGGCCCTCTGGCCCATGGGGTCGACCTGCTGCAGGCGCGGGCCACCGGCCATCCGACGAGCCCCGACCCGCGGACGCCGAGGCGTCACCAGACCCGTGAAAAACGACGCCAAGACTCAAGAAACTGAGTCGGGAAGGGGCGGGCCCGGGGGCCGCGATCGGAACCCCGCGGGCGACCTCTTGCCGGTCGAGGAGGCGCGGCGCCGGATTCTGGCTCTAGTGCCCATCCTGGCCGCAGTGGAGGTTCCGATCCTCGAGCTTCGGGGCCAGGTCCTGGCCGAAGACATCCGCGCCGGCGAGGACATTCCGCCGTTCGACAACTCGGCGATGGACGGCTATGCGCTCTCGGCCGCCGACGTCGCCGCCGCCACTCCCACCCATCCCGTCGCCCTCGAGGTCGTGGAGCATCTACCGGCCGGCACCGTCTCTCGGCGAACCCTGGCAGCCGGACAGGCGGCTCGGATCATGACCGGCGCCCCGATCCCCCCCGGGGCGGACGCGGTGGTGATGGTGGAAACGACCGACGGCGGCCGCGAGCGGGTCCTCGTCCGCGGGGGGGTGCGGCCGGGGGAGAACCTCCGCCGCCGGGGCGAGTCGGTGGTTGCCGGCGAAGTGGCGCTCGCTCGCGGCACCGTATTGCGTCCGGCCGAGATGGCGATGCTTGCCACCCTCGGGCGCACCCGGGTGAGGGTGATCCGTCGCCCCCAGGTTGCGCTTCTTTCAACCGGGGCGGAGCTGGTGCCCCCTGACGCCACCCCCGGCCCGGGCCAGATCCGCGACTCGAACCGCTTCGGTCTTCTTGGCCAAGTCGCGGAGCTCGGATGCGTGTCCATCGATCTCGGGCTGGCCGGGGACGATGCCGCCCAGCTTCGCGCCCTCATCGACCGCGGCCTCGGGGATGCCGACTGTCTCATCACTTCGGGCGGAGTCTCGGTCGGGGACTTTGATTTGACTCGGCGTGTCCTGGGTGAATTCGGACCGGTCGAGTCCTGGCGAGTGGCGATGAAACCCGGCATGCCGCAGGTCTTCGGGCTGGCGCGCGGCAAGGTGGTCTTCGGCCTGCCCGGAAACCCGGTGTCGTCGATGATCGTGTTCGACCAGTTCGTTCGCCCCGCCCTGCTGAAGATGTCCGGACACCGCCAGCTCGAGCGACCGCGCTGGCCGGCGATCCTGGACGAGCCCATCCACAAACCCGCTGGCAAAGTCCATTTCCTCCGGGCCGTGGTGGAAAACCGGGCGGGAATCCTGCACGCCCGCACCACCGGCCCGCAGGGGTCAGGAATCTTGAAGTCGCTCACCCTCGCCAATGCCCTCATCATCCTCGACCGGGACGTCACCCGGGTCGAGGCCGGCGAACGGGTGACGGTCGAGCTCTTCGACCGCCCGGTTTGATCGCTTCTTTGTCGCTTGTCGATCGGGACGAGTGAAGGACCTACAAGCGGGCTTGCTGTTGTTACAAGGCAACCGCGAGCCGGGGGAAGCGGATGGTCGCCGAGCGGTCCAGCCGAGCGATCCAACGGACGCGGAAAATCAAGCGCGCCGTGGTCTTGAAGCATGGTTCCGGAGCTCTCGACTCTGCCGGCATCCATGGCACAAGTGATGCTATCGCCCCTAAGCAGAGCCTGGACAGCGACGAAACTGGGCATCCACAGGCGAGGCCGGCGGTCCAGCAGGACAATTAAAGCCTGACAACGGTGATCGCCGGTCTTTCAGTGAAGGCCGCCGGGGACTGTAGACCGTTAGGAACGCCTTACACCCGTGATAAAAGCGGTCGTAAAGCGATCCAACAAAAGGAATACAGGATCTCGGCGGCCTTCTCTTTCGGTTGGAAATAGGCGGATAGCAGCTATAGGAAGTGGGACTCAGTGCGACTCGGGGCGCCCCGGGCGATGCTCAGCACATCGCGAGCCCGCAGGTCGTGCAGCTCCAGCAGCCCTCCCGATGCACGAGCCGACTTCCACACTCCGGGCAGCTATCGAGAGTTGCCCGGAGAGGTCTTAGCGGTAGCTCGACCTGGTGGACAGGGGGGGCCGCGGCGACGGCGGCGGCGGATCCTTCCCCGTCGGAGAACGTCGCGGAGATCGTCGCCGCCACCCGCTGTCCCCGCTCCAGCACCTGGCTTTCCCGGCTGCCGTCCCGGTAGACGGTGATCCCCTTGAGTCCAAGCCGATAGGCCAGCAAATAGGCCTCACGCACATCAGCGATGGTGGCGGAGCGCGGGAAGTTGATGGTCTTCGACACCGCGTTCTCGGTCTGGCGCTGGAAAGCCGCCTGCATCTGCACGTGCCACTCCGGGGTGATGTCGTGGGCGGTGCGGAAGAGACGACGCACGTGCTCAGGCACCTCCGCCAGCTCTTGTACGCCGCCGGTCCGGGCAATCATCTGCATCATCGCCTCGCTCCAGAAACCCATCTCCTTGGCCAGGCGAACGAAGGCGGGGTTAACATAGACGAGCTCCCGCCCGTCCAGCACTCGTTTCACAAAGCTGACCGCGAACAACGGCTCGATGCCCGAGGAGCAATCGGCGATCATCGCCAGGGTTCCGGTCGGAGCGACGGTAGTTACGGTCGCGTTCCGGCGTGGCGGCCCGTTACGGAAAGTGGAGGTCGCGAACCCCGGGAACGGCCCGCGATCTGCCGCCAGCTCGATCGAGGCTGCTTCCGCCTCGGCCTGGACGTGGCGCATGATCCGTCCCCCCATTTCGAGCCCCGCCTTCGAATCGTAGGCGATTCCGAGCTCGATGAGGAGATCGGCGAAGCCCATGACCCCCAGGCCGATCTTGCGGTTCTGCTTGACCACCCGATCGATCTCCGGCAACGGATAGCGGTTGACGTCGATGACATTGTCGAGAAAGCGCACTGCCAGGCGCGTCACTTCTCCAAGCCCCGCCCAGTCCACCTCGCCCGCCTCCACGAAGCGAGCCAGGTTGAGCGAGCCCAGATTGCAGGCCTCGTAGGGCAAGAGCGGCTGCTCTCCGCAGGGATTGGTGGCCTCGATCGGCCCCTGATCCGGAGTCGGGTTGTCGGCGTTGATCCGATCGAGGAAGACCAGCCCCGGATCGCCGGTTCTCCAGGCGTTGGTCACCATGCGCTCAAACAGCTCGCGGGCGCGCAACTGGCCGGTGACCGCGCCATCGCGCGTATTGCGCAACGCGAACTCCCGGTCGGCTTCCACGGCGTCCATGAACTCCGCGGTGACGCCCACCGAGAGGTTGAAGTTGGTGACTTCTTGCGGATCGTTCTTGACATCAACGAACTCGAGGATGTCCGGGTGATCGACCCGCAGAATGCCCATGTTGGCCCCGCGTCGTGTGTTGTGACTCACGAAGCCGTTCGCGATGTACGTGTTGTTGGCTGGCACCGAAAGGTCGAGGGTCAGCGATTCCCCTTCTTCAATCTTGACCACCTGATCGTAGAACTGATTGTTCTTCAGAAACCATGAAAGACGGGAGTTGTTCGCAAGAGCGGAATGTTCCTGAGCCAATTGATGCAGGCGAGAGCGGTTCAAATGTCGAGAAGAGGAGACACCAGGCAGATAGTGTTGAACTGCGCGATACAGTTTTCGGTCCGCACCTCGCGGGCCTCGCCCGGTGCCACTGCCACAACCGGGTCCGCCATAGAGTGCACGCAGCAACTCCCCCTGCAAGGGAATGACATCGTTGCGCTCCCAAGCCTGCTCCAACCTGCCGCCGAGACGTGCACTCTTCCTCCAAGAGAAGAAACCTACCTCTTCCGCGAAGACACGTAGCCCGTCTCGAGTGATCACCCGGAGCTGGTACAAGGGGTTCCGCCCAAAGGCACCCTGCCGGTTCGACTCGATCCGGAGGCTCGACGGCACACCGATAGAGAGCAGGAGTTGCTGGGTGTCTTCAAGCAAAGCCCTGGAGGTGCTGCAGAGAGATGGATATCCCTCTCGTGATGCGGTGCCGTCCGCGGTGAAGAGGCCGCGTAGGAGCCCCTTGGCGAACTCGGGACCGCCGCGAAACCCGATTTCTGGAATGCGCACCCCTGGAGAGGCGGGCTTCTCGACTCCGATCTCCTTAAGCCACGCAACTAGCAGGGTCGAGTTAAAGAAGTAGTTATCACTGCCGTCGCCAGCCTTGGTTTGGCGAACTGGGTTAATGCCAAAGAGCTGTTCAGCAACCGCTAGGAGGTGCCCAGCCACATCGGGTTCTGCCTGATTGACGGTCAAAATGAGACGCCCTGTCCCCTGTCGGCTGACGGATATGGCACCGTCGCCAAGCAAGTACCCGATGAACTCGCCTAAGCTCTCTGTTGGCTGGTCGGGGATTCTGATCTTCGCGGCATTCGGGTGGGGCTGGCATTGGAGGGGGGAGAATCTGAGACTCTCTCCTTCCAGATACGTTCCTTTCTGGAGTACTACCCATTCTCCGATCTGGATGTGCGCCAAGGCCCTCCAGACGTATCTTCCCCCTTCATCGATCACCCGTAGTCGATGCTCACCGGTGGCACCGATGGAATAGCCGTGCCGAGTGCGAATCCGTCGGATGGGCACGACCCCATGGTTGTAGAACTCGTCGGAGTCCGTCACACCGTCATCGGTCGCCACGCGCAGACGACCGGGATGGACGTGCCAGCTGCGAGGAGACGCGACCGCAGGACCCAGGGTTCGGATTTCGACGAGTCCCCGGTCGGTGGAAACCCGAGTGTCCGGTACCACGCACCCGCCCTGTTTTATCGCCTCGGTGGCGCCGTTGAACACTTTGAGAAAGGAGACCGGCCCCGACGCCACGCCGGAGGAGGAGCGCACCACCGATCCCCGCGGGCGCAGGCGGGAGAAGGCGAAGCCGGTGCCGCCTCCCGACTGGTGGATCAGCGCTGCGTGCTTGAGGGTGTCGAAGATGCCGGCCAGCGAGTCCTCGACCGGCAGCACGAAACAGGCCGACAGCTGGCCGATCGAGCGGCCGGCGTTCATCAGAGTCGGACTGTTGGGAAGAAAGAGGCGGCTCCGGAGCAACTCCTCGAAGCGCTCGGCCATCGCCTGAGCCTCGGCGTCGGAGCCCAGGGCCATCTCGGCTGCCGCCACCGCCTGCGCCACCCGGCGCCAGAGGTCGCTCGCGCTTTCCACGACCCGCCCCCCCGCGTCACGCGCCAGATAACGCCGCTCCAGCACTTCGCGGGCGTTGGCGCTCAGCTCGGACTCGGATCCGGATCGACCTTTCACGGATCGACCTTTCACGGATCCACCTGTCGGGACCACGCTCATCCTACCCACCTCCAGGTCACCCAACGCTTATACATATGTGTAGAGATTAGGCCGCCCGCAGCCCCCTTGCAAGAGGAAAAAACGACCCCGCTTATTCCTTGTAACCGATTGTAAGATATTAATATAAAATCAAGACCCGCCGCCATCTTCCCAGCTCGTTTTCACCCCTTGTGGTTCTCTCATCGCATGAATCAGAAGCGCCCCGACCTTCTCGCCTACCTCGAGGGCTACGGCCGCGCCCCCCGGCGCCAAGTGCGTCGCGCCGAGCGCTGGCGACGGCGCGGATGGTCTACCCGCGCCGTCGCCAGAGTGGCCGAGCAGGTCGCCGCCCAGCTGGTCAGGCAAGGCATCGGTCCCGGCAAGCGAGTCGGCCTCTACCTTAATGATGGACCTCTGTGGCTCGCCGGTTTCTTCGGGGTCTTGCGCACCGGCGGGGTTGCCGTCCCGCTCGATCCCGCGATACCCACCGATTTGCTGTCCCACGCGAGCACCGAGCTCGATCTCGCCGCTTGGTGCGGCGACCGCGAGCTTCCCGACCTCGATCTCGGTCCCACCCTGCCCCACCTCGAGATCCATTGGGAGCAAGGCCACGACGACGGCTGCGCTCCCGCGGACCTGCAGCGCTGGCCCGACGGGGATCCTGATCGCATCGCGGAGATCGTCCTCACCTCCGGCACGAGCGGCTTGCCGAAGGCCGTGCCGATCAGCCATCGAAACCTGCGCGCCGTGCTCGACCCTCTCGCCGCGGAGATGGAGTCCTATCGGTGGGCACGACGATTGGCCCCGCCGCTCAGTCTCGCGGTGTCGCTGCCACTGGCTCACCTCTACGGTCAAGTGATGGGGGTCTTTCTCCCCGCTCACCTGAATGCTCACACCATCACGATTCCAACCCTTCCCGCGGCGGAAATCGCCCGTTTGCTGCGCGAAGAGGGATGCTCGGCGCTGGCGACGGTGCCGCGCACCTTGGCCCTGCTGGCCCGCTTCCTCCGCTCGGCCGGGGAGGAACGTTGGGGCGAGCACGGATTCCAGCAACGGTTCGACACCGCCGCCACTCTGTCCTGGCCCCGCCGCTGGCTCCTCTTCGCTCCGCTCCGCCGGCTCCTCGGCTACCGGATGGTGGCGGTGGTGAGCGGTGGCGCCGCCCTCGATAGCGAGGTGGAGGAACTGTGGCGGCGGCTGGGCTATGCGGTGGTGCAAGGATACGGTCTCACCGAGGCCGCACCGCTGGTGGCCTTGAACCACCCCTTTCATCCGGTGGCCGGATCCCTCGGCAAACCGCTCAAGGGGGTCCAGGTCCGCATCGCCGAGGACAGCGAGATTCTGGTGCGAGGAGCGAGTGTCGTCACTTCTCGGCTCGCCCTGAGTGTGGCGGCGACGGTCGACGATCAAGGATGGCTCCATACCGGCGATCTCGGCCGCCAGGACCGCGAGGGACGCCTGTTTTATCTCGGCCGAAAAGGAGAGCGGATCGTCACCCCGGCAGGAGTGAATGTGGATCCCGAACCGCTCGTCGCCGCCCTGCGACGCGAGCCCGGCATCGTGGATGCCGCCGTGTTGGAGCGGCCCTGGGGTGGGCGAGGGGTGGTGTGCGCCGTCATCGTCCCGCATCCGGGAGCGGACATCGCCCGCGCGGTCCACAACGTCAATCTCAAGTTCCCGGATGCCGCGCGCATCCGGAGCTGGCAGATCTGGCCGGGAGCGGACTTCCCCCGCACCCCGACCGGCAAGCCCAGGCGCGCCGAAATCGCCGCCTGGCTCAACACCCAGGCGCAATCCCCCGCGATTGGATCCCCGGCGCTAGACGCGCAGACGCCAGCGCTGCATGCGCAGACGATGGCGGCCCAGGTGGGCCGATCCGTGTCTTCGGATGCCTTCACCGTCCTCGCCCGGCTGGCCGGTGATCTCGCCGGAACCGACCCTTCCCGACTCTCACCCAAGACCCCGCTCGCCGATGTGCTCACTTCGTTGGATCGAGTCGAGCTGGCGACGCTCATCGAAAGCGTGTATGGCGTCACCCCGAGTGACGAAGCCATCGCCGGCGAACGCACTCTGGGCGAACTGGCGGTGGAGCTTTCCCCGAAGCCTTCGATCCGGGCCTCCCTCCCCCCGACCCAGACGCCGGCGGACTCGACCGGAGTCGAGCCCCAGCGACAACTTGGAGTCGAACTTGGAGTCGAACTTGGAGTCGAACCCGAGCGAGAGCTCGGGCTCGGGCGGGAACCGGACGCGGCGCGGAAGCCGGAAGCTCCGGAGTCTTCGTTGCGCCCCCCCGCGGCTCTCTGGCGAACCTGGCTTCCGGTGCGCGCGGCGCGCTTTCTTCTCCGAGAGGCGGTGATGAAGCCCTTGTTCGCCGACTTCGTGCGGCTGCGAGTGACGGGGATCGAACGGGCGACTGGGCTCGAACCGCCTTTCCTCATCGCCGCCAATCACGTGAGCCTGCTCGACCCGGTCGCCCTGATGATGAGTCTTCCCCTGGCGCTCCGCGGCCGGGTGGCACCCGCTGCACGCTGGAACTTCTTCGCCGAACGCCCGACGGGTGACTTCGAGTACCGGCTGGCCGTACTCGGGTTCAACGTCATCCCTCTGGTCCAGGTGGGAGACTGGCGCCCGACCCTGCGGATCGCCGGTGCGCTCGCCGATCGCGGCTACTGCCCGCTCATCTTTCCGGAGGGAGAACGGTCTCTGAGCGGCGACCCGGGAGATTTCCACCTGGGCGTGGCGCTGATGTCGCAGAGCCTGCACCTACCCATATGGCCTTGCGCTGCGGCAGGACTAAAATCGATTTTCCCCAAGGGAGCCCGCTGGCCCCGCCGCCCGGGGTTACGGCGCCCCACAGTCGCGGTGTCCTTCGGGCCTCCGCTCCCTGCCCCCCGTCCGAACGAGGACCTCGCCGCCGCGGTCCAGGCCCTTCGCGCCCGCATCATCGACCTCCATCGGGAAGCCCTGGCGAGAGCCGGCCGCCGCTGACCGCGGCGCCAAGAAGAAAGCGGCCCTCGTGGGGCCGCTCTCGGATCCGCCGCGTTTCGCCGGGTTTAAGCCCGGTCAGACGCCTGGGTCGGATGCCTGGTCAAGCCGTCTGCGTCAGACCCGTGCCGGGGTGTTGAACTTGACGACCTGCTCCTTCTCGCTCGCTTTCTTCTTGAGCACCATCTCTTCGTAGTAATCCCGAACCAGCTTCGCCTCGCGCGCCGCCTTGCGGGCCAGGATCCGCTCCTCATGCGCGTTCTGCGGGCCGTCGGCCTGCTGCCGGACCCGATGGGCGTCTTCCTGGTCGACGACCAGGGAGTGCTCGTAGTTCTCGAGCGGCACGCTCTTGCCGGCGGCGAAGATCTCGTGCTTGCCGTGGTTCTTGTACCACTCGGCGACGGTGGCGTTCTTGTGCATGTTCTCGATGATGTTCCGCCAACCATGTCCGGTGTTGTAGGCGCAGAAGGAGATCTCGCCCTCCTGGGTGGCGTAGGGAATGATGCACATCTCGGTCCGCCGGAAGTCGTAGTTGAACAGGTCCTGGAACCACATGCCGGCGACGAACAGGAAGTTCCACGGGTCCTCCCGCCGCTTCCAGACGTCCTTGTATTCGAGCGAGCCGTAGTCTCGCCCGCTGAGGCCGAAGGACTTGTCGAACTTCTTGAGGATGTCGAAAAGCGTCAGGCTCGGCGGCGCCCCAAAAGAGCGATAGTTCTTGAGCAGGGCGAGCGCCACCATGAAGTTCGAAAACCACTTCCCCCGCCCGGCGTCGGTGACCTTCTGGAAGTCCTTGATCAACCCCGGGATGTTGAGGAACTGGGGCACCGGGGCGAACTCCTTGGTGTCCTTGTTGACCATCATCGCCGTGCCCACGCCGCAGTTGGGATGGCAGCCGCAGCTCACCTGTCCCCATTCGGCGTACGGGCCATGGATGTGATCGGCGAGATCGGCGAATGGGCCCATCAGGGATAGAGGGAACCAGTCGCGGGTGGGCTCGGTGATGCCGAGCTGTCCCTTGACGTCACGCGCCAGGTGGGAAAGCGTGTAGCGCTGGCGCATGCGCCGCTCGTCGGTGATCTCGTCGTCGCGGCCGGTGAAGGAGACCGGCTGGAAGCTGACGAACGCGATCTTCTTGGGGTTGTCGAGCGCGAAGCGGATGATCGGCCCGACCTGGTCGTTGTTGACCGTGTTGACCAAGGTCGTGACCAGCACCACCGCCACTCCGGCCTCGTTCAGGTGGTCGATCGCCTTCAGCTTGACGTCGAACAGATTCCCGACCTTGCGGTGACTGTTGGCGTCGTTGCCGATGCCGTCGAACTGGAGATAGGTGAAGCGCAGCCCGGCCTCGGCCGCCGCCTTGGTGAACTCCTTGCTCTTGGCGAACTCGATGCCGTTGGTCGCGCACTGAACGCTGTTGTAGCCGATATCACGCGCGTACTTGACGGACTTTAAGAAAAGGGGCGAGATGGTCGGCTCGCCGCCCGAGAACTGGACCGACATCTGGCGCCGCGGCTTGATGGTCAGCGCGTTGTCGAGAATCTCTTTGACCTCCTCCCACGCCAGCTCATGCACGAAACCGACCTGATTGGCGTCCATGAAGCACGGATCGCACATCATGTTGCAGCGGTTGGTCAGATCCACGGTGAGCACCGAGCCACGCCCCCACTTGATCGTGCTCGAACCGTGATTGTGGAGCTTCTCGTCATTGTGGGCCCGCATATCGCGCCCGGGGAAGTTCTTCTCGATCCACTGGAGGAAGCTGGAGTCGATCGCCATCAAGTCTTCGAACCGGCCGTGCTGCGCGCATTCCTTCACCATCCAGATCTGGCCGTCCCGCTCGATGATGGTGGCCTTGACCTCGCCGACTTTCTCTTTGATCAGGATGGTGTAGTCCTCTTCCCCGTCGATGATCCGCCGACGCGCCTCGATGACGCATTTCGGGCAGAGTGAATCGGTTTCACGGGGCCAGCCAAGCGGAGGCTTGGTCTTCTCCCAGGACTTGAGGAGCGGCTTGTCCGACCACTTCGGTATGAATGAAGGATTCGGACGCCACTGATTGAACAGCTGGATCGTGTCGAAGAGGACCCCGGCGAGCTTGGAAGTCCCGAAATCGGCCACCTTTGTTAGCTTCTTGCCGAGGCCCACCTTGGCGTGGCCTTTCGGGTCCATCCGCTTGTCGGGAACGCGGAGGGCACTGGTGTCGAAGCCCTCCGGCCCGCCATCGGGAGCTGCTGCTGCCGCTCGCGGCTGATCACTGGCAGAAGCGGGCTCGGTTACGACCGTGCTCATCGCTTGTCCTCCTTCGACTGGGCGCCGCTCGCGGCTGGCGGTACCTGCCAGCTCGAACGACGGCCTGAAGCCTGAAAGCCCGCTTCCCGCTGGCGCGCGCTTTGCCAGAGGAAGCTGGACATACTGTGAAGAAACCCCCGCGGTTCGTAGAGCACTTCGACTTCGCCGCGGCAAGAGTACCAGCATTCGGTACAGGTGTTGCGGGCGTGGGAGGCGCGAAGCTTGGCCAGCACCTCCTGCATCGAATCGATCCTGAGATTTCCGCAGGGCTCGACCTTGTTGAACTCCACACACTTCGAGACGACCATTTGATTGTCGATGTTGAACATCGCCTTGCCGGCGATGCATCCTGGGATCCCACCGTTGGCCGCCTGATCAAACTTCTCCAGGTAAACCTTGTTGGAATGGAAAGTCACCGGGTAGCGATGCTTGAGATCGAGCATCACGTCCGCGGCTCCCCGCCGGTGGCGCTGGCCCTCGTTACCGGTCTTCATGACCGAGTAGGGCTGGACTTGCCAGTAGACGCCCAGGTCACGCGCCAGCCGGCACAGGGGCTCCATCTCATCCAGGTTGTCATCGGTCAAGACCGAGATGATCTGGATGCGCTGGTAGGAAGGATCGCTGCGGGCGGCCTTCAATTGTTCGATGGCCTGCACCGACCGCTCGAAGGCGTATTTCACCCCACGGTTCCGCGAATGCTTCTCGGGGTCGGCATAGTCGATGGATACCGAGCAGCCCCAGAGCCCGTTGTCCCACAGTTGCTTGGCCCGGCGAGGAGTCATCCCCGCCCCGGAAGTGGTCAAGAACGGAAAATGGTCCTCGGCCAGGGCGCCGACAATCTCGTGCAGGTCGGGACGCAGCATGGGCTCGCCACCCGCCAGCGAAATGATGAGCGACCCCAGCTCACCGAGCTTGCGCGCCCCAATCCGAAAGTCTTCAAGTGAGCTCTCTTCGTGGGGCTTGAAATCGTTCTGCCAGTAGGTGCAGAACGAGCACCCGTAGTTGCAGTTGTAGGTCACTTGCCAGGTGATCCAAACCGGCTTGCCGGTAGCATAGGCCCCGAAGAGGCGGAGCTTCTTGCCCAGGGTGCTGCGCGGGTTCCGAGCCGGCAACGGAGGGGCGGCGTCTGGTAAAAGATCACTCTCCCCGCCAAGCGGAGACTCGAGCTCAATCGAAGCGACCGGTGGGATGGTTGCGGTCAAGTGGCCGGCACCCTCAGACTAGGGGGTCTTAAGGAGATTCCGAGATCGCGTCCCGGGAAACCTCGTGAACCTTGAGCTGAGCGGCTCATCATCCGCGCATGGCCCGACGGCGCAAGCACTTGTGTGCGAATTGACGGAATAGGGGTCTGAAGGGTTGTATGGCTCAGCGAACGGAAGCCCGCCCTCGAGGCCGCCGGCCCCGGAAGGCGGCGGCAAGATCGCGATCGGCCGAACGACCGGTATCGCTCCCCCTGGACGAGGTCCGCGTGCTCGTGGTGGGCGAGGATGCCCTCGCCTTGGGAGGGCTGGCCGGCATGCTGGCCAGCGAGCCGGGGCTCGTCATCGTGGGACAGGTGTCACCCGGTGACGACCTGATCGAGGCCGCTGCACGGAACCACCCGCATGTCGCGGTATGGGATCTCGGCCCCGACCCGGCATCGCACTTAGCGCCGCTGCGCGATTTCGACCGCGCCGCGTTCCCCGCGCTCGCTCTCCTCGCCCACGGCGAATCGGCTGCCGAGGCATTCGCCGCCGGGGCGCGCGGACTCCTGCTCCGAAATAGCGATGCGGCTCGGCTCGCGGCGGCCCTCCGCGCCGTCGCTCAAGGCGTGATCGTCCTCGATGAGCACGCCGCGGCCTCCCTGCTCCCCGCCCCCGCCGCCGTCCCGCTCCCGCTGGTCGAGGCCTTGACCCCGCGGGAAGCGGAGGTCCTCGATCTCCTCTCCCAGGGACTGGCCAACAAGACGATCGCCGATCGCCTCGGCATCAGCGAGCACACCGCCAAGTTTCATGTGAACGCCATCCTCGGCAAGCTTGGAGTTCAGAGCCGCACCGAGGCGGTGGTCCGAGCCGTTCGCCTCGGGCTCGTGGTCCTCTGATCGAAGCGACCGGCGACTCCTGGCAGCCGCCAACCGACCGCGACCGCACCCCGACCCCTCCCCCTTTGGACAGCTCCCGTCCTGTCCTTTCTGGGGATGCGCCAACCATGATCGCGCGCCTATCGTCGAGTTGCTTAGGTAAGAGGATTGGATCTGGAGAAAGCCTGCCATGAGCCCAACGGATATGAGCGCCCCGGATATGAGCGCCCCGGACATGAGCGCATCGGATGTGAGCGCCGCCACCCAACTCTCAGACCGTCTCGCATCGATCGTGGAGACCCAGGGCCGGGGCGTGGTCCGCGTCGATGCCGGCCGGCGGAGCCCCTCATCCGGCATCGTCTGGTCGGATGGAGTCGTCGTCACCGCTCACCACACGATCGAGCGCGAGGAATCGATCGAGGTCGTCCTGCCCGACGGCAAGCCCGTGCCGGGGACCCTCGCCGGACGGGATCCCACCACCGACCTGGCGGTGATCCGGATTCCGGCCATGGGGCTCGAGCGGCCGGCGTGGTCCGAGGCCGGAGATCTCAAGATCGGACACCTGGTGATCGCGGTGGGACGCCCCGGCCGCACGCTCAAAGCCACCCTGGGAATGGTGAGCCGGCTGGGAGAGAGCTGGCGGACTTACGCCGGCGGTCGCATCGATCGCTACCTCGAGACCGACCTCGCCCTCTACCCCGGCTTCTCCGGGAGCATGCTCGTGGACCTTGCCGGGCGCGTCATCGGGCTCAACAC
>Ga0184637_10001598_pt1 | contig 15168 bp, 15 predicted proteins | sample PLM3_127_b2_FD_133143 | JGI IMG/M metagenome (GOLD analysis project Ga0184637, IMG submission 133143) | Groundwater sediment microbial communities from an aquifer in East River, Colorado, USA - PLM3_127_b2 | ecosystem: Environmental > Terrestrial > Soil > Riparian zone | place: USA: East River...
CTGCGCCAGGCCCGCGCCCATCGTCCCGGTGCCGAGGATGCCGAGCGTCTTCATCAGCAGAGCTCCACCGCGAGCGCGACCGCTTCGCCGCCGCCGATGCAGAGCGTCGCGATGCCCCGGCGCTTGCCGCGATCCTTGAGCGCGTGCAGCAGCGTCACCAGCAGACGGGCCCCCGAGCAGCCGATCGGGTGACCGAGCGCCACGGCGCCGCCGTTGACGTTCACGCGGTCCGCATCGAGCCCGTGGTCCTTGATGGCCGCCAGCGTCACGCCCGAGAACGCTTCGTTGATCTCGTAGAGGTCCCAGTCGAGCGGCCTGGTCTTCGTCTTCTCGTACAGCTTCGCGAGCGCAGTCACGGGCGCGATCGTGAACCACTTCGGCTCCACCGCCGCGGTTGCGTCGTCGACGATCCGCGCCAGCACGGAGAAGCCATGGCGCTTGGCCGCGGCCGCGGAGCAGACCACCAGCGCGGCGGCGCCGTCGTTGATCGAGGAGGCGTTCGCGGCCGTCACCGTGCCGGTCTTCGAGAAGGCCGGCTTGAGCGAGGGCATCTTGTCGAGCTGCGCCTTCTTCGGGCCCTCGTCCTCCTCCACCACCACGGGGTCGCCCTTGCGCGAGGGCACCGACACCGGAACGATCTCCGCCTTGAACTTGCCGGCCTTCTGGGCCTGGATCGCGCGCTCGAAGCTGAGCCGCGCGAACGCGTCCTGCGCCTCCCGCGTGAAGCCGTACTTCTCGGCGACCAGATCACCGCAGTTGCCCATGTGAACGTCGTCGTAGGGGTCCCAGAGACCGTCGTAGATCATCGAGTCGATGATTTGACCGTTTCCCATCCGGTAGCCCCCGCGCGCGTTCGGCAGCAGGTAGGGCGCGTTGGTCATCGACTCCATGCCGCCGGCGACGATCACCTCGGCGTCGCCGACCAGGATCTCGCGCCGCGCGAACATCACGGCCTGCAGGCCGGAGCCGCAGACCTTGTTCACGGTGATGGCGCCGGTGGAGACCGGAAGGCCGGCGTAGATCACGGCCTGGCGAGCCGGGGCCTGGCCCATGCCCGCGGAGAGCACGTTGCCCATGATCACGCGCTCGATCTGCGCGGGCTCGGCGCCGGCGCGCTTGACCGCCTCCTTGACCGCCACCGCGCCGAGCCGCGAGGCGGAGAGCGACGAGAGGGCGCCCTGGAAGCTCCCGATCGGGGTGCGGACGGCGCTCGCGATGACGACTTCGGGATCACTCATGAGTTCTCCTGTGAATCAGGGCAACCTACACGATGGGGTCGCCGCCAGTCAATCGTGGGACCCGCCCCCGGAATCAGTAGTAGCCGAGCGATTTCAAGCGGTTCGGCCGTTTCGCCCAGCCCGGCTCGTGCTTCACGAAGAGATCCAGATGGACCCGGGTCCCGAGCAGCTGCTCGATCTCCCGCCGCGCGCGAATCCCGATCCGCTTGATCATCGCGCCGCCCGCGCCGATCACGATCTTCTTCTGCGAGACGCGTTCCACCAGCAGCTCGGCACGCACGCGCACGAGATCGGCACGCTTTTCGTCGAACTCGACCAGGTCGACCGCGAGCGCATAGGGCAGCTCCTGCTCGAGCTCCCGGAAAGCCGCCTCGCGCACCAGCTCGGCGGCGAGGAAACGCAGCGGGCGGTCGCTCAACTCATCGGCGGGAAAGAGCGGCGGCGAGACCGGCAGCCGGGCCACGCAGGCGGCCACGAACTCCGCCAGGCCCTGCCCGGTCCGGGCGGAGAGCGTGAGAGCCGCGGCGCAGCCCGCCTCGGCGGGGGGAGGCCAGCCGGGTGGAGCTGCGGGTGCGCGGTCGCCTTGCGTGCCGACCGCGAGCACGGGGGCGCCCGCGGACCTCGCCCCCGCCGCGAGCGCGGCTTCGACCTTGCCCCAACCCGAGCCCAGGTCCGTGAGCACGGCCGCCAGATCGCAGCCGCGCGCCGCTTGCTCGGCGAGCCGGTTGAGCGCGCCGTGCAGCGGCTGCCTGCCCTGCTGCCACCCGGGCGTGTCGACCAGCAGGAGCTGCGCGTGCGGGAGCGTCGCGATGCCGAGCAGCCGGCTGCGCGTGGTCTGCGGCTTGGGGGTCACGATCGCGAGCTTCTCGCCCACCAGGGCGTTCATCAGCGTCGACTTGCCGACGTTCGGGCGGCCGAGGAGCGCGACCACGCCCGCGCGGTGCTCCGGCTCAGGCGTCATGGCGGTCGCGGCGCGCGAGCGCCGCTTGGGCCGCCGCCTGTTCGGCGCTGCGCTTCGAGCGTCCGCTTCCAGATCCCCAGGTCTCCGAGCCGATTCTCACCTCGACCGTAAAGCGCTGCTCGTCGTGATCGACGCCGCTGTCCCGGACCGTGCCGTAGCTCGGCGTGGTGCGGTGCTCCGCGTGCGCCCATTCCTGGAGCGCCGTCTTCGGGTCGCGCGTCCCCACCGCGCCGCCCGCCTCGATCGACGGAGCGAAGAGGCGCCGGAGCAGCGCGGTCGCGGGCGCGAGGCCCCCGTCCAGGAAGACCGCGCCGATCAACGCCTCCAGACAATTGGCGAGGACGCGGTCCTTGTCGCCGCCGGACGAGCGCTGCTCGGTGCGCCCGAGCTTCACGAGACGCCCGAGCCCGAGCGAGCGGGAGACCGCGGCGAGCGCGCGTTGATTCACGAGCGCGGCGCGGGCGCGCGTCAGCTCCCCCTCTGCCCAGTCGGGGTGCGCAGCGTAGAGCGCGTTCGCGATCACGAGGTCGAGCACCGCGTCGCCCAGGAACTCCAGCCGCTCGTTGCCGCCGCCCCCGTCCACCTCGTTCGCCCACGAGGGGTGCGTGAGCGCGGTCGTCGCGAGCCCGGCGTCGCGAAATCGATAGCCGAGCACCTCGTCGACCGAGGCCGGCGTCGCGGGCTCTTCGCTCACGAGAGCGACTCGGCGATCCATCCCCCGCCGAGCACGACGTCGCCGGCGTCGAAGACCGCCGCCTGGCCGGGCGCCACCGCGACCACGAGCGCGTCGAAGCGAACCAGCGCGCCCCCGTCCGGCTGCGGTGTCACCCACGCCTCGGCGCCCTCGTGGCGGTGGCGCACGCGCACGCGTGCCCGTACCGGCCCATCCGGCGGCGACCCTGCGATCCAGTTCACGCGCTCGAGCCGCGCGCCCTGCGCGCCCAGCGCGGCGAGCGGCCCGATCCGCACGCGATTGCGCGCCGCATCCAGGCCGGTCACGTAGAGGCGCTCGGCCGCCGCCACGCCGAGCCCCCGACGCTGGCCCACCGTGAAGCGATGGATGCCCGCGTGCCGGCCAACGACGCGGCCCTCCGCGTCGACGATCTCCCCGGCGCCCGGCAGCGCCTGCGGGCGCAATCGCTCCACCGCGGCGGCCGCGTCGCCGTCGGGGATGAAGCAGATCTCCTGACTTTCCGGCTTGTCGGCGGTCGCGAGACCGAGCCGGCGGGCCTGCTCGCGCACCTCCGCCTTGCTGAGCTCGCCGAGCGGAAAGCGCACACCGCACAGCTGCTCCTGGCGCAGCTCGAACAAGAAGTAGCTCTGGTCCTTGTCGAGGTCGGCGGCCCGCCGCAGGCGCCGCGCCTTCGTTTCGGGATCCCGGTCGATCCGCGCATAGTGGCCCGAGGCGACCTCCTGGGCGCCGAGCGCGCGCGCGCGGGCTAACAAATACTGGAACTTGAACTTCGAATTGCACGTTACGCACGGGATCGGGGTGCGTCCCGCCAGGTAGGCCTCCGCGAACGGCTGCTTCACCTCGCGATCGAAGCGCTCGGCGTAGTCCGTCAGGTAGAACCGGATGCCCAGTTTCTCGGCCACGCGGCGCGCGTCGTCGGCGTCCGCGAGCGAGCAGCAGCGCGAGGCGCTCCCCGCCAGCTGGAGCGTGATGCCGATCGTCTCGCATCCCTCGGCCTGCACCAGCGCGGCCGCCAGCGATGAGTCGACGCCGCCGGACATCGCCACCACGACGCGGCGCGGTGTGCGCCCCGCCGCCATCACGCATCTCCCGAATCGCGCACCCGCGCCACCAGGTCCGGGAGCAACGCGAGCACGCGCTCGATCTGCGCGTCGTCGACCCCATGGCCGACGCTGAAGCGGAGCGACGCGCGCGCCTGGCGGGCGCTGCGCCCCATCGAGAGCAGCACATGCGAGGGCTCGACCCGGCCGGAGGCGCAGGCGGCGCCGGTGCTCACGGCGATCCCTTCCAGGTCGAGGGCCTGCATCAGGAGATCGCCGGCGACGCCGTCGAACTCGACGCTGAGCGTGTTGCACAGCAGCGCCGTCTCGGCGCCGTTTCGCCGCACGCGCGGGATCTTGGCCGCGATCCCGTCCCAGAGATAATCGCGCAGCCGCGCGTACTCGCGGCTCCTCTCGCTCAGCTCGCGGGCGGCGAGCGCCGCGGCGGCGCCGAGGCCGATGATGCCGGGGACGTTCTCCGTGCCGCCGCGCCTGCGCCGCTCCTGCGGGCCCCCGCGCAGCAGCGCCTCGAAGCCCGGATCGCCCCGCGCCACCAGCGCTCCCACGCCCTTGGGGCCTCCCAGCTTGTGCGCCGAGAGCGAGAGCGCGTCGAGCGCCACCGCCTTCAAATCGACCGGCAGCTTGCCCAGGCACTGGGTCGCGTCTGCGTGAATCCGCACACCGCGCTCCCGAGCCAGCCCGGCCAGGCGAGCCATCGGTTGCACCACGCCGGTCTCGTTGTTCGCCCAGAGCAGCGTCACCAGGGCCGTATCGGGCGCGAGAGATGCCGCCAGTCGCTCGGGGTCGAGCAGGCCGTCTTGCGACACGGGCAGGCGCGTGACGCGCCAGCCCTCGCGCTCGAGCGCGGCCAGCGGCTCTTCGACCGACGGGTGCTCGGCGTTCGAGCTCACGACGTGACGCTTGTCGCCGGCCCAGGCGCGCAGCAGCGGCCCCAGCGCCGTGTTGTTTGCCTCGGTCGCGCCCGCGGTGAAGAGCACCTCGCGCGGCTCGCAGGCGAGCAGCCCCGCCACGCGCTCGCGCGCGCGCTCCACCTCGGCGCGCGCCGCCGCTCCCTCGGCGTGAACGCTCGAGGGGTTCCCGAAGCATTCGCGCAGCGCGGCCGCCATCGCGTCAGCCACCTCTTCGCGCACCGGCGTGGTGGCGTTGTGGTCGAGGTAGATGCGCATCAGGCAGGCCTCGGCTCGCGCACCGGAAGCGCTGCGAGTAGATCCGCGAGGGTACGCCCCGCGGAGCCCTTCTCGGCGGCGGCTTCCAGCTCGCCCAGCACCCCGTCAACTGCGGCGCTCACGCCTGGATCGCCCGCCGCCCTTCCGCGCACGCCGCGCAGCGCCCTCACCACGGAGGTCACGGGGATGCTCTCTGCCGGGCGTCCGAGCTGATAGCCGCCTTCTTTTTCCACGGCGCCGCGGGCCGCCACCAGCCCCGCGCGCTCGAGGTCCGCGAGCACCGCTCGCACCGTACGCACGGGCACGTCGAGCGCCTCGGCGAGCGCGTCGGCGGTCCACACCGGCGCGCCGTCGCGGAAGGCCCGCGCCACCTCCAGCGCGATGCGCAGGCCGATCGCCTCGCTCTCGGCGGGCGAGACGGCGCGGCCCCGCACCTCGCGCCGGTAGAGAGGCAGGTTGTCGTAGGCGAAGGCAACCTCCGCGCCGAAGAGCACCATCGCCCAGAAGAGATAGATCCAGACAAAGAGAAGTGGCAGCGCGGCGAAGCCGCCGAAGATCGCGTCGTAGCGCGCCGAGCCGACCATCAGGCCCAGGTAGATGCCCTGTGCCAGCACCACCAGCAGGCCCGCCACCACGCCGCCCAGGATCGCGGCGAGCGGACGCACCGTCGTGTTGGGGAGGAACCAGTAGAGGAAGGAGAAAGCCGTTGCGAGGACCACCGTCGGGGCCTGTTGCAGCCCCAGGTCGTAGAGCAGCGAGAAGAAGCGGTACTCGATCAGCTTCTGCACCAGCCATTGGCTCTGGAGCGTGGTCGCGAGCGAGAGCGCCGTGGCGAGCAGCAGCGGCCCCACCACCAGCACCGCGAGGTAGTCGGCAAAACGACGCGACAGCGTGCGCTGCTGGCGCACGCCCCAGATCGCATTCAGGTCGGCCTCGACGGTGCTGATGCAGAGCACCGTCGTCACCAACAGCGCCGCGGCGCCGAGCGTGCCGAGGCCGGCGAAGTTGACGCCGCGGATCCGCTCGAGGATCCCGGCCTGGGCCTCGGGATTCCCCGCGGCGAGCTGGCCCACGATCATGTCGGCGAAGTCGCCTCCGATCCCCACCGCACCGACGATCGAGATCACCACCGCGAGCAGCGGGATCAGCGAGAGCACCGTGAAGTAGCTGAGCGCGGTCGCGCGCAGCAGCAGGTGATCCCGCACGAAGCCTTCGCCGATCATCACGGCGACCTGGAGCGCGCGGCGCAGGCGCGAGCTCGGGCTCGGGGCGCCGGGCGCCAGCTCACCCATCCACAACCCCTCGCGCAGGAAGTCGCGCGTGCGGTCCCAGACATACGGCGTGCGGCGCTTCAAGAATCCCCCTCGGGCGGCGGCGGTCGACAGGACGCTGCGCAACCTACCGGGTCCGGGTCGGGCGGGCCAAGGCCGGGCTCCGCGGCCGCCCCGGGCGCCTCGCCGATCTCGACCCAGCCGGCCAGGCCGGCGAGCGTGCGCGGGCCGATCCCGGGCACCCGCTCCAGATCCTCCACGCGGCGAAACGGACGGCGCCCGCGGGCCTCGAGGATCGCCAGGGCGCGCACGGGGCCGACCCCGGGGAGGCTCTCGAGCGTCGCCGCGTCGGCGAGGTTCGGATCGATCGGTAGGCCGACCAGCCGGCGGGCGGGGCCGCGCACGGGCCCGCCCGCAGCTGCACTTACCGCGCAGGCCAGCTCGACGCTGTGCCCAGCCTCGGCATGCCGCTCGCTCGGCGCCGGACAAGCGGCCGGCGGCGGCGCGCCACGGGCGAGCGGCAGAGCGAAGAGCAGCGCCGCGATCGCGAGCGCCGCGCGCGCGCGGCGCGAGGGCTCGTCCATACAGAACCTCGGCGGGACCGGGCTTCAGCTCTCCTCGCGCGGCTCGGGCGCGCCGGCCTCGACGAAGGCGGCGTGCAGCGCACGTACCGCCAGCTCGGTCTGGCTGCGCTCGATCACGACCGAGACCTTGATCTCGCTGGTCGAGATCAGCTGGATGTTGATGCCGTGTTGTCCCAGCACCTGGAACATGCGGGTGGCGACGCCCGCGTGGTCCTTCATGCCGAGCCCCACGATCGAGACCTTGGCGATCTGGTGGTCGCCGTCCACGGCCACCGCGCCGATCTCGCGTCCGACCTGGTCGGCGAGCGCGAGCGCGCGGCGGTAGTCGCCCTGCGCCACGGTGAAGGTCAGATCCGTGGTGCCGTCCTGCGAGAGGTTCTGGATGATCATGTCCACCACGATGCCGGCCTCCGAGAGCGGCGCGAAGATCCGGCCGGCGATGCCGGGCTGATCCTTCACGCCGCGCACCCGGATCTTCGCCTCGTCGCGGTTGTAGGTGACCCCCGACACGAACCGTCCTTCCATCACCTCTCCCTCCGGAACCACCCAGGTACCCTCTCGCTCGTTGAACGACGAGCGCACGTGGACCCTCACGCCGTAGCGCATCGCGAAGCGCACCGAGCGCAGGTGCAGCACCTTCGCTCCCAGGCTCGCCATCTCGATCATCTCATCGTAGGAGATGCGGCCGAGCTTGCGCGCCGCCGGCACCAGATTCGGGTCGGCCGTGTACACGCCGTCCACGTCGGTATAGATCTCGCACACGTCGGCGCCCAGCGCCGCCGCGATCGCCACCGCCGAGGTGTCGGAGCCGCCGCGGCCCAGCGTGGTCACGTTGCCCTCGTCGTCGACGCCCTGGAAGCCGGCGATCACGGCGACGGCGCCCCGGTCCAGGATCTCGAGGATGCGCCGGGTGTCGATGCTCGCGATCCGCGCGCGGGTATGGGCGGTGTCCGTCTGCATCCCCACCTGGGCGCCGGTGAAGGAGCGCGCGTCGCGTCCGAGCACCTGGATCGCCATCGCGAGCAGCGCGATCGTCTTCTGCTCGCCGGTGGCGACCAGGGCGTCGTACTCGCGCGGGTGCGGATGCTCGCCGCCCACCTCGCGCGCGAGCGCGACCAGCGCGTTGGTTTCGCCCGCCATGGCGGAGACCACCACCACCACGCGGTGACCGGCGTCCTGGCTGGCCACCACGCGCCGGGCCACGTTGCGGATCCGCTCGATGGTGCCGACGCTGGTGCCGCCATATTTTTGGACGATCAGGCTCACGCTAATCCCGTACGGTCGAAGTTTCGCGGGCGGGGGCGTCGCGCCAGCGCGCGAGCGCCGCCCGGGAAACGGGGCCGAAGGCTACCGCGTTTAGCTCGCGGCGGGTGGCGGCGCCCGGGCCGAGCTCGCGAGCGAAATGCAGCTCGAGCCGGTCCTCGGGCAGGGCCCGCGGAAAGCGGTCGCTCCATTCGACCGCGAGCACGACACCCGGGACGAGCAGGTCGAGGAAGCCGGCGAGCTCGAGCTCGTCCTGGCTCTCGACGCGCAGGCAATCGACGTGCGCGAGGCGCAGGCCGCTGGGCGTCGCGTACTCGCTCGCGATCACGAAGCTCGGGCTCGCGACCCGCGCCGGATCCAGGCCGAGTCCCTGCGCGAGACCCTTGACGAAGACGGTCTTGCCGGCGCCGAGGGGACCGATCAAGCCGATCACGAGCCCCGCTACTTCGAGCCCAGCTGCCAGGCGGCGGGCGGCCTCGTGCGTGGCTTCAGGGCTCGGGGAAGTCCAGCGCAAGACCCGCACCCGTTCGAGCCGCCGCACCGGCGGCCTGGCGCAGGCGCTGGGCGGTCTCGGGCAGCTCGGCCGCGAGGTCGCTCGCGAGCAGGCCCGAGGGTCCGGTGCGCTGCGCGATCCGGTCCGCCGCCGCTCCGTGGACGAAGGCCGCCAGCGCCGCCGCTTCGAAGGCCTCCATGCCCTGCGCGAGGAAGCCGGTCACGATCCCGAGCAGCACGTCGCCGGTGCCCCCGCTCGCGAGCGCCGGGCCCCCGGTCGGGTTCACGACCGCGCGCCCGTCCGGCGCCGCCGTCACGGTCGCGGCCCCCTTCAGCAACACCACGCTGCCGGTCAGCCCCGCCAGTCGCCGGGCCGCGCCCAGGCGATCGCGGTTCAGGGCGGCCGCGTCGCTGCCCAGCAGCGCCGCCGCCTCCCCCGGGTGCGGCGTCAGCACGCAGGGCGCCGGGCGCGAGGCGAGCCGCTCCGGCTCACCGGCGAAGGCGAAGAGCGCGTCGGCGTCGAGCGCGAGCGGGCGTTCCAGGCGCTTGGCGACGGCGGTGACGAAGGCGAGGGTCTCGGCGCTGCGTCCGATCCCGGGCCCGAGTCCCACGGCTTCGCGGGTGGCGGCGAGCGCGAGCACGGCCTCCGCCGCGCTCGCAGCGAAGCCACGCTGCGCGGTGTCGGGCACCGGCGCCGTCATGGCTTCCGTGCACAGCAGCTCGAGCACGTCGTTCAGGCCCGCCGGGCAGGCGATCGTCACCAGCCCCGCGCCGCTGCGGGCTGCGCCGTACGCCGCGAGCGCCGCCGCGCCGGTCTTGCCCTCGGAGCCGGCGACCAGGAGCGCGTGCCCGAAGCTTCCCTTGTGTCCGCCCGCAGGTCGCGCCGGCAGCCGGGCGCCGGCGCCCGCGCGCGTCCACAGGCTGGTCGCGAGCGCCACCCCGGGCGCCGCCTGCGCGCTGCCGATGCGCGCGACCCGCACCCGACCGGCGAGCGAGCGGCCGGGCTCGAGCGCGAGGCCGGGCTTGGGCAGCGCGAGCGTCACGGTGAGATCGGCGGGTGCGGCCGTGCCGAGCACCTGGCCGGTGTCGGCGCACAGGCCCGACGGCAGGTCCACCGCCACCACCCGCAGCAGATCCGGATGCGCCGCGCGGATCGCGGCGATCCGGCGGATGCTGCTGGCGGCGGCGCCCTCGACCGGGCGGGAAAGGCCGGTGCCGAAGATCGCGTCGACGATCACGCCCGCCGCCGGCGCCCGCCAACGCTCGCCCTCGATCGGGACGCCTGCCGCGCGCGCCCGCCGCAGGTTCGCGGCCGCGTCGCCGCGCAGCGAGGCCGCATTCCCCAGCAGGGCCGCGCGCACGGGAACGCCGAGGGCGTGCAGGTGACGGGCTGCCACCAGCCCGTCGCCGCCGTTGTTGCCGCGGCCGCAGACGACCAGGACGCTTCCGCCCGGAGCCAGCAGCCCGAGCGCCGCCTCCGCCACGGCGCGTCCGGCGCTCTCCATCAGCAGCTCGCCCGGTACGCCCAGCGTCTCGATCGTGTGTCGATCGAGCGCGCGCATCTCGTCGGCCGAGGCGAGCGCCCAGGCGAAGGCGGGCCCGGCGCTCACGCGAGCAGCGCCCTCAGATCGCGGATGCTGCGGTCGAGGCCCACCAGCAGCGCTCGCGCGATCGCCGCGCGCCCGATCGCGACCCGCTCCACCGCGGGCGCGGCCTCGAGCAGGTCGCGCAAGCTGCGAAAGCCCAGCCCCCCGCCCAGCCCGATCGCGAGCCTCAGCTTGGCGGCCAGACGCACGGCATCGGCCAGCTTTTCGATCTGCGCCTGGCGCTCCGCCGCGGGCAGGTCCACCAACGCTCCCGTGAACAGCTCGACGCCGCTCACGCCTTCGGCGTGGGCGACCTTCACGGCCTCGAGGTCCGGGCTGACCACCGCCCAGGCGACGATGCCGGCTTCGCCGAGGGCACGCACGATCGGGCCCAGCGGCGTCGCGCGGGCCCGCAGGTCGAGCGGGCTCGAGGGCTGGCGCCCGTCGCGCGCCTCGGCCGCGAGCAACACGCGGTCGGGGCGCGCATCCAGCGCCACCTTGAGCAGCGTCTGGCTGGGCGGCATCCGCAGCTCGAGCTCGCGCGCGCTGCGGCGCGCCTGGCGCACGTCGACGTCGCGCACCGGGCGCAGCTCCTCGCCCACGCCAAGCCTAATTGCGTCGGCACCCGCCAGCTCAGCCAGCGTCGCGGCCGCGGCGACGTCGACGTCGGGGCTGCCCGTCGCCTCCCGCAGACGCGGCAGGGAGTCGAGGGCGAGCGTCAGACGGCGCGGGCTCATGACCCTCCCAAGGCACGGCGGAGGTGCTCGGCGAGATCCCGGGCGTACTCGCCCACGCGCTGCTCGTCCTCTCCCTCGACCATGACGCGGGCCTTCGGCTCGGTTCCGCTGTAGCGGATCAGCACGCGCCCGCGATCGCCGAGCGCGGCCTCCACCCGGCGGACGGCCTCGGCCACGCTGGGCAGGCTCTCGATCGGCTTCTTGTCCGCCACGCCCACGCTGAGCAGCACCTGCGGGTAGCGCTCGAAGCCGCTCGTGAGCTCCGAGAATCGGCAGCCCTTGCGCTGCAGGATCGCGAGCGCCTGGAGCGCGGTGATCAGACCGTCTCCCGTGGTGTTGAAGTCGAGAAAGACCGTGTGCCCCGACTGCTCGCCGCCGAGGTTGTAGCCGCCGCTGCGCATCGCCTCGACCACGTAGCGGTCGCCCACCTGCGTGCGCAAGAGCCCGACGCCGCAATCGGCGAGCGCCCGCTCGAGCCCGAAATTGCTCATCACCGTGGCCACCACCTTGCCGCCCCGCAGCGTGCCGCGCTGCGACATGTCGCGCCCGAACAGCGCGAGCAGCGCGTCGCCGTCGATCACGTCGCCCTTCTCGGACACGAGCACCGCGCGATCGGCATCGCCATCCAGCGCGATCCCGACGTCGGCCCGCAGCTCGCGGACCTTCGCCGCGGTCTTCTCGGGAAACAGCGAGCCGCAGCCGTCGTTGATGTTCCGCCCGTTCGGGTCCGCCCCGAGCACGAAGACCTCGGCGCCCAGCTCCTTGAGCAGCGTGGGCCCGACCTTGTAAGCCGCGCCGTTCGCGCAGTCGAGCACCACGCGCAGACCGTCGAGCGAGAGGTCGGGAGCGAACGACTTCTTCAGGAAGACGACGTAACGCCCCTGCGCGTCGTCGATTCGCTGAGCGCGCCCGATGTCGTCCGCGCTCGCGCGCAGGGACGGCAGCTCGCCCGACGCGATCAAGCTCTCGATCCGGTCCTCGACCGCATCGGGAAGCTTGTAGCCGTCGCTGCTGAAGAACTTGATGCCGTTGTCCTGATACGGGTTGTGGCTGGCCGAGATCATCACGCCGGCGTGGCAGCGCATGTCGTGCGACAGGAAGGCCATGGCGGGCGTCGGTAGCGGTCCCACCTGGAGCACGTCGACGCCCATCGAGCAGATGCCGGCGGCGAGCGCGTCCTCGAACAGGTAACCCGACAGCCGCGTGTCCTTGCCGATGATGATGCGGCGGCGCTCGCCGCTCTTGGACTGCAGCACGTGAGCGACGGCCTGCCCCAGCTGGAGCGCCATCTCGGCCGTCATGGGATCGGTATTCGCCGTGCCCCGCACGCCGTCGGTACCAAAGAGCCGTCCGCGCTTGCCCATCCACCCCTCCGCTAGCGCCGGCGCGCCGCCGGCGGGGGGGCCGGCGGCGGAACCGGGTCGATCTGGAGCTTCACCGTCACGGGTGCGCTCTCCTCCTTCCAGACGCGGCCCGCGCCGAGCGAGAGCTTGACCTCGCGCTCCGTGGGGCTGTCGAGGCCGGTCACGTCGATCGTTTCGGTCACCACCTCCGACAGCCGGAGTACGTCACTCCGGGCGCCCTGGAGCCACACCCGGGGGGGATCCACCTCGACAGAGGTCAGGACGAAGCCGACCGCGGGTTCGCCCTCCAGATCCGGCCGCACCTTGACGGACTTGCGGCTGCGACCCTCGAGCTTGACCTCCAGGCTGGCCGGCGAGCGGCTCACGATCCGGACGTTGCGGGGCAGCCGGCCTTCGACCGGGGTGAGGTCGACCTCGTAGACCGCCAGCCCGGGCTGGGCGTCTCCCACCGCGATCGCGTACTCGATCTGGCTCGGATCGATGTCCCGCAGCGCGGCGCGGCTCCCGAGCACGCGGATGTTCACCACGTCGGCGGAGAGATCGGTCACCACCAGGCGCTCCGGGAGATCGTGGATCACGACCGGGATGTCGAAGCCGCGCTCGATCGAGGACGAGCCGTGCGCCATGCCCCAGAGCACCAGCGCGATCAGGATGGCGAGCAGCAGGTAGCGAAGCTCGAAACGGGGACGGCTCATGGCGCGCTAGCCCGCCGAGCCGGTCCGGGCGCGAGTCGAGCCCTCTCCTTCGGCCGCGTGGGGCGCGCTCTCGGAATCGACCAGCCGCGGACCCTCGACCGCCCGCCTCAGATCGCGCCGTTCGCCCGAGAGCACCTCGGTGAGCACCACGCGCAGCCGCGGGGCGTCCAGGCCGCGGATCATCTCGCCGCCCAGCACGACCGAGATCGTCGCCGTCTCCTCGGAGACGACGATCACGAGCGCATCCGTCTCCTCGGTGATCCCCACCGCCGCGCGGTGGCGCGTGCCCACGCCCTCGGGCAGATCGGTGCGCAACGTGAGCGGCAGGATGCAGCCCGCCTGCGCGATGCGGCCGTGCTGGATGATCACGGCACCGTCGTGCAGCGGGGAGTAGGGCAGGAACAGCGAGGTGAGCAGCTCCTTCGAGACGGCCGCGTCGATCGGGCTGCCGGCCTCGATCTGGTCGTCGAGATTCGTCTCCCGCTCGAGCACGATCAGCCCGCCCACGCGCTTCTGCGAGAGGGTCTGCGCCGCGCGCACGATCTCCTCGAGCATCTGCGACTCTTGTTGAGCCGAGACGGTCGGGAAGAAACCGCGACCCACGCGCGCGAGCGCGCGGCGGATGTCGTGCTGGAAGAGCACGATGATGATCAGCACCGCCGAGGACAGGAAGTTGTCCAGGATCAGGCGCAGCGTCACCAGCTGGAATATCTCCGAGGCAAGGCTGGCGCCGATCAGCACGATCAGCCCGAGCAGGATCTGCACCGCGCGCGTGCCGCGGATCAGCAGCAGGAGCCAGTAGATCCCGAGTGTCACGAGCACGATGTCGAGCGTGTCGCGGACGGGGTCGAAGCTCGCGCCGAGATAGCCCCACAGCTCGAGCAGCAGCTGCCAGAGGCGCTCGATCACGGGCGACTCCCCCGCCGCGCATCGCGCAGCGCGCGGCCCACCGCGACCGCGCGGACGGCCCCTCCGACGTCGTGGACACGGACGGCGTCGGCGCCGAGGAAGGCCGCGACGGCGCACGCCGCCAGCGTGGCGCGGTCGCGCTCCTCGGCCGGATCGCCGGTCAGCGAGCCCAGGAAGCTCTTGCGCGAGGGGCCCACCAGCAGCGGAAGCTGGAGCCGCTGGCGCAGCGCGCCCAGCTCGGCGAGCAGCACCAGGTTGTCCTCCAGGCGCTTGCCGAAGCCCAGGCCCGGGTCGACCGCGAGACGATCCATGGCAACGCCCGCCGCCGTCGCCGCCGCCACCGAGGCCGCCAGCTCGTCGCCCACCTCGCGCAGCACGTCGCCAAAGTGCGGGCGCTCCTGCATGGTCGCCGGCTCGCCGCGCAGGTGCCCGAGGATCAGCGTCGCGCCGGCGCGGGCCGCGACCCCCGCCAGCGCCGGATCATGGCGCAGACCCGACACGTCGTTGACGATCTGCGCCCCCGCGTCGAGCGCGGCGCGGGCGACCTCGGCATTGCGCGTGTCGATCGAGAGTGGCACGTCGAGCCTTTTTGCGACGGCCTCGATCAACCGGGCCGTGCGCGCGATTTCGATCGCGGGGGAGACGGGCTGCGACCCCGGGCGCGTCGACTCTCCCCCGATGTCGAGCACCTGTGCGCCAGCGCTCACCAGCGCCGCCGCCGCGTCCACCGCGGCGGGAAGATCGAGACGCGCCTCGCCGCGCACGAAGCGCCCTCCGTCCGAGAACGAGTCGGGGGTCGCGTTCAGGATCCCGACGATCGTCACGCGGTGGGCCGGGAAGATCGCCGTGGTCTGCACCGGGACGACTCCTAGCCGGGAACGGGCTCCGGGTCGGGGAGCTTGTCGGGGGGGATCGACTTGCGCGGCTCCGCCTTGGTCCGTTCCGGATGCAATTCTTTCTTGCTCGCGACCGGCGAGGGCAGCGGCGGCAGCGTCCGGCCCTCGATCAGCAGCTTGAGCTCGGCGCCTTCCAGCGTCTCGCGCTCGAGCAGCGACTCGCTGATGCGATCCAGCGCCGCGCGATTCTCGGCGACCATCTGCTTCGCCTCGTCGTACAGCGTGCGCAGGATCCGGGCGATCTCCTCGTC
>Ga0184637_10001599_pt1 | contig 15165 bp, 9 predicted proteins | sample PLM3_127_b2_FD_133143 | JGI IMG/M metagenome (GOLD analysis project Ga0184637, IMG submission 133143) | Groundwater sediment microbial communities from an aquifer in East River, Colorado, USA - PLM3_127_b2 | ecosystem: Environmental > Terrestrial > Soil > Riparian zone | place: USA: East River...
CAGAGGTTGCCGACGACGCGTCCGCCTTCCTCGGGCTTGTAGTACCAGTGGTCCGGCGGGAGCGGGGCACCCGCCACGGACCAGTTGAGCATCGCGGTGCCGGTCTGGGCAGCGAGCCGATCCTGGATCAGCCTTCCGAGCGGGCTCCTCGGCCGGTTGAAGCCGAGCCTCACCTTGCCGCCCGTCCGAACCAGAGCCCCGCACAGCCTGCGCAGCTGCGACTCGGTCACGACGGGGGGCTTCTCGATGTGGACGGCCTTGCCGCGCTCCAGCGCCCGAATCGCGTATTCGGCGTGCGAGAGGTGGTTGGACGCGATGTAGATCAGATCGATGGCGGGGTCGTCGAGAAGCTTTTCGGCATCGGTGGTGTAGTAGGCGAGCCCGTAGCGCTGGTAGAAGGAGGCCGCGCGGTTCTGGTCGTGGTCCAGCACGCCCCGGATGACCTTGCCGTGATTCTTGGTCAGGAAATAGCCGATCACGCCGAAGCCGAAGATTCCGCAGCCGATGACGCCGACGTGCTTGTTGCTGGAGGGGGTGGGGCGGAGCGCCGGAGGTGTCTCGTACGTCCGCGCCATGTTGTACTGCCCGCGGATGATGCTCAGCGTGCGGCGAATGCCATACAGCCTCGTGTAGCGCAGCGCCTTCTTGATCTTGAACGACAGCGGGCGTTTGGTGTAGTCGGGCATTCGCTCCTCGGTTCAGGTCCACCGTTCGGTGCAGGCTCTTTTGAAGGGACCCGATTCTACAGCGGGGCAAGCCGGGCCGCGCGGCGCAGCGCGACACCGTTCCGGCTCCGCTCGCCTGCGGCTCGCTGCGCGCCGGCTCCGCCGGCTTGCACTCAGTCCAGCCCCAGCGCGGTGAGCAGGTCGCTGCGGAAGCGGCGGTAGCCGAAGTGCTCGCGGGCGCGGCGGCGCCCCGCTTCTCCCATGCGGGTGGCCTGGTCCCGATCGGAGAGGAGGCGCACGAGCACGCGTCCGAGCGCCGCGACATCACGGTAGGGCACGAGCTCACCCGTTTCGCCAGCGACGATCACCTGGCCGGCGGCGTCGGCGGTCGTTCCGATGCAGGGGAGCCCCCACCACATCGCCTCCGCGTACACGATTCCGAACCCCTCTTGCTGGCTCGGCATCGCGAAGACGGAGGCGCGCCGGTAGAGCGCGCCGAGCTCGGCGTCGGAGACGCGGCCGAGAAAGCGGACCGCGTCGCCGGCGCCGCCGTCCCGCGCCTTCGCAGCCAGCCGCGCGACGTCGTCACCCGTACCGACGATCCACAGCTCCGCGTCGGGGACGTGGCGACGCACGGAAGACCAGGCAGCGAGCAGCTCGTCGTGGCCCTTTCCGCGCTCGTCGGGCCACATGCGTCCGACGATCAGCGCCGCCCGTTCGCGGCGCGGCGCGGCCTCCGCGCGCTCGGCGCTCTCCCACAGCTCGACGCGCTCGGGATCGATGCACAGCGGGACCACGCGGATCCGGTCGGAGAGCTCCGGGAGATCTGCCGCCAGCCGATCGGCGGTGAAGCGGCTGTTGGCGAGCACGAGGTGCGCCTGCCGCAGGGCCCGCGCGTGCGCGCCAGCATGGGCCCCGGCGAGCTCGATCCCGTGAGCGAAGATCGCGATCCGCGGCGGAGGAAAGCCGGTCAGCGGAAGGGAGATCGAGCGCGCCAGACCCACGAGATCGAAGAGCACGAGGTCGTGGCGGTGGCGCCGGAAGGCTCGCCACGTCTGCCAGACGAAGCGCGCGTGACTGCCACGGGCCAGGTGCTGCTCGCCGCGCGTCGGCGGCGATGCGGGGTCGGCTGGATCTTCGAGCAGCAGCACGCGATCCGTCCGGCCGAGGCGTCCGTCGCGCACCTGCTCGTCCAGCGCACGCGCGATGCAGCGGCTCACGACGGCGATGCCGCCGCCGATGCGCAGCCCGGTGAGGGCCAGCAGGACGGACGGCGTGGGCAATGGGAACGGAGCCCGTGTACGGCCGGGGGCCGGCATGCGCGCGCAGTATACGCAGGATCGCCGCGCAATACGCGATATGCTGCGGCCCCGTGCGCCGGCGCCGGATCTTGATCAATGCTCTCTCGCTAAACCAAGGCGGCGGCGGGCGCAGCTACCTCGTCAACGTGCTCCGCGAGCTCGATCGCGACTCGCGCGGCCTCGGCTTCACCGTGCTGGCAGACTCGGAAGACCTCGCCGCGACGGAGACCGGCCGGATCGAGCTGGTGAGAGTCAAACTTCCAGCGCTCGGTCACGCGTCGCGGGTGCCGCTCCGCGTCGCCTACGAGGAGTCCGTGCTGCCGGGCCGCGCCCGACGCTTCGATCTGCTCTACTGCCCGGCGGACCTGGCGCCAGCCGTCGCGAGGACGCCGACCGTCGTTGCGCTTCGCAACATGCACATCTACGACCGCCGGTTCTACAGCACGTTCCGCCTGACTATGCTGGAGCACCTCGTCCGAGCGGGCGTGCGCCGCGCGCGGCGGGTCCTGTTTCCGACCCGTGCTGCGGCCGAGCAGATCTCGCAACGGATTCCGATCCCGGCCCACCGGATCGCGATCGTCCCCCACGGCGTTTCGCCGGAGGCCTTCGAATCCGACCCGGCGGAGGCGGTACGCGCTGCGGACCGGACGCCCTACCTCTTCTTTCCCGCGTCCGTCGAGCGCCACAAGCGGATCGAGGTGCTGATCCGCAGTCTGCAGCACGTCGAGGATCCCGAGGTCGAGGCCTGGATCGCGGGCAGCGAAGAGCGCGACCCGACGTACGCGTCGGAGCTCCGCCGCCTGGCGGAGCACCTGGGGCTCGCGTCGCGCGTGCGCTTCCTCGGGCCCGTCCCCTACCGCAAGATCCTGCACTACTACCGGGGAGCCCTCGCGCTGGCGTTCCCGTCGAACCTCGAGACCTTCGGTCATCCCATGCTCGAGGCGATGCTCGCGGAGACCCCGATCATCGCGGCGGACATCCCCTCCTTCCGCGAGATCGCGGGCGACATCGCGCTCTACTTCCCGCCCGACGACCCGATTGCGCTCGCGCACGCCGCCGCCGACGTGCGCCGCGACCCCGATGCCGCGAAGGACCGGGTCGCGCGGGGTCGCGTGCGCGCCGCCGAGTTCTCGTGGAAACGGTCGGTGGACAGACTGTGTGGGGTCTTCGACGAGGTGCTCGGCGAGAACCGAGGCGGGGACGGCGGATGACGCGGCGAGGCGGGGCAGAGGCGCTGCCCCGCGACGAGGAGGAGACGCTCCGAGAGTTGGGCTACGTCCAGTAGGTCGGCGTGTCAGGCATTGCTCGTTCGCGCGTCGAGGCCCACTGCACCGCCGGTGCGGCTCGCCTCCGCTGCCCGCAGCGTCGCTCGCGACACGGCGAGTAGCTCGGGGAGAACCGGCGCGCACCCGTAAAGCGCTCCGGCCGGAACTCAGAACAGCGCGTAGATCAACGGACCGGCTGTGGTTCCTGCGAGAATCAGGAGACCGCCCACCATGAGGAGCGAGATGATGATCGGAAGCATCCAGTACTTGCGATTGCGTGCCAGGAGATACCGGAACTCGCTCACGGGGTTCTCGCCGCCCGTCTTCTCGGAGAGCCGCTCGAACTCGCTGGTGGCTTGCTCAGGTCGCGATTCTCGATCAGACATCAGCATCCTCTGGGTTGCGGGGAATCTACCGCCGCGTTGACGGGCTGCAAGATTGCGCCGCAGCGGCCCTGCTCATCTCCGTTCGGGTCGCTGACCGATCATCACGAAGAATCCACCTTCGCGGTTTCCGGTGACGATATGTGCCGCCTGCACCAGGAAGTGATCGAGGGCGCTCCCCACCGGCTCCCGTGAGAAGAGCCCGTCCTCGGGGAACGGCTCCCCTTCGGGGATCACAGAAGGGACCCCGCGAACGAAGTCGAAGTCGACGGCCTGGAACCACTTCATCACCTCGCCGATCGTGTGCTTCGACTCGTGCGGATGTCGATACTGATCGGCGAACCACGCTCGCTCCTTGTCCGCGGCGACGGGGGTCTGCCGCAGGTGCGGATCGATCCAGTGGGCGCGCCCCCCCGTCAGCCGGAAGACCTGCCGGCGCAGGTCGGTCATCAGACGGCCGAAGCGGTTGTACAGACCGATGACGAGGTAGCCGCCCGGACGGACGAGGGGCGCCAGTGACGTGAATCCGCCGAATGGGTCGCTCGTGTGGTGGAGCACGCCGTTGCAGAGAACGACGTCGAAGAACTCCTGTTTGAACGCCGGCCGAAACAGGTTCATCTGCACGAACTGGACTCGGTTCAGGTCATGCCGGCGACGGAACGCCTCGCCGAGCCGGAGCGAGTTCAGGCACAGATCGCTGCCCACGACGCGCCGGCAGGAAATGCCCAGGAAGTTCGTCAACTGGCCGGTGCCACAGCCCACTTCGAGCGCCGTGCTGTTGAACGGGATCGCCCGTTGCAGCTGATGCGCATACCCGCCGCGGCGTGATTTGTCGATCAGCGACCGGAGCGTGTCGTGGTCGTCGTAGTTTGGAAACGGCGTCTCTTCGTAGAATGACTTCACCGCCTCCGTGACATCGCCATCCTGCGTGATCGAATCGTGCGGCCAGAAGAGGCGCGGGATTCCGTCTTCCACAGGGAAGGCGTGGCCGCACGACGTGCAGCGGAAGCGATCGACCCCGGGATTCATCTCGGCCCTGCAGCAGGGACTCGCCAGCATCTCTCCCAGAATGCGCTCCGTCCGGGACTCGTCGTTGACCGACACGTTGGACGGCTGCGAGGTCTTCGTCAGGATGTGATGTCCGATGCACAACGCGTCGATGTCGGACGACATGAAGGTTTCGAAGGCTTCCCTGGGGGTCCGAACGATCGGCTCCCAAGCGAGGTTGAAGCTGGTGTTGACGAGCACCGGGCATCCCGTCTTGCGGTAGAAGGCCTCGAGCAGTCGCCGGTACGGGCCGTGTCGTTCGTCCACAGTCTGTACGCGAGCCGAGTAGTCGACGTGCGTCACGGCCGGAATGGTCGAGCGCCGCGTGTGAAGCTTGTCGATGCCCGTCGCCTGGGCTCCTGCACGGTCGAGCTCGATCCGCTTTGTCTCGGAGACCGGACACACGATCAGCATGTAGGGGCTGTCCTGCAAGGCACGGCAGTCGAAGTACTCGCCCGCGAACTCGGCGAGCACCGCCGGCGCAAACGGGCGGAAGCCTTCGCGAAACTTCACCTTCTGGTTGATCACGCTCTGCATTTCGGGGCGGCGCGAATCACCGAGGATGCTCCGCGACCCGAGCGCGCGCGGGCCGAACTCCATCCGTCCCTGGAACCATCCCACGACCTTGCTGTTCGCGAGCAGGTCTGCCACCTGCTCCACGAGAGCGTCGTCGTCGTCGATCCGCGTGTACACAGCGTTCGTCTTGGCAAGGAAGCTCTGGATCTCGTCGTCGGAGAATTCCTGGCCGAGCAACGTTCCGTGCTGGGAATCCTCGGGCTTTGGTACGCGCTGATTCTCGAGAAGTTGGTGCCAGATGAACAGCGCGACCCCGAGGGCGCTTCCCGCGTCACCCGACGCGGGCTGGATCCAGATCCCGTCGAACGGCCCCTCGCGTAAGACGCGTCCGTTGGCCACGCAGTTGAGAGCCACACCACCAGAGAGACAGAGGTTCTTCATTCCCGTTCGCGCATGGGCGTGACGAGCCGCTCGCAGCACTACCTCTTCGGTAACTCTCTGGATCGAGGCGGCGACGTCCATGTCGCGCTGCGTGATCTCGGCATCCGGCTTCCGAGGTGGCCCGCCAAAGAGATCGTGGAACTTTTCCGACGTCATGGTCAGGCCCTGCGGATAGTTGAAATACGACATGTCCAGCCGGAAGGACCCGTCGGGCTTCAGATCCATGATCTTCTCGAGGATCAGGTCGTGGTAGATGGGCTCGCCATAGGGAGCCAGGCCCATGAGCTTGTACTCGTCGGAGTTGACCTTGAATCCCGTGTAGTACGTGAACGCCGTGTAGAGGAGGCCCAGGGAGTGCGGGAAGCGGAGCTCGTGACTGAGCTCGATCCGGTTGCCGCGGCCGATTCCGAGGGTGGCAGTCGCCCACTCTCCTACGCCGTCGAAGGTGAGGATGGCCGCCTCTTCGAACGGGGAAGGGAAGAAGGCACCAGCGGCGTGGGCTTCGTGGTGCTCGGTGTAGACGAAGGCCTTGTGGTAGCGATGGTCGAGACCCTTCCGCATTTCACGGGGCGTCCATAGCTTCTGCTTCAGCCAGATCGGCATCGCCTTCGCGAACGACTGGAAGCCCCGAGGCGCATAGCTCACGTAGGTCTCGAGGAGCCTTTCGAACTTGAGATAGGGCTTGTCGTAGAAGCCGACGTAGTCCAGGTCCTCGGGCGTCAGCCCGGCCGTCTCCAGGCAGGCCGCGACGGCCTTGCAGGGAAAGGCTTCGTCGTTCTTGACGCGCGTGAAGCGTTCTTCCTGGTTGGCAGCGATGATCTCGCCGTCCACGACGAGTGCCGCCGCGGAGTCGTGGTAGAAGGCCGAGATGCCGAGGATGGCGGTCATCGTGGTGTTGCTCTCGTGTAGGGTGCCGACGGGTACCCGGTGTGGTTACGACTGCCGGAAGTACCGGACGGGCTCGGTCTCGCGCGGATGCTCGGTCCAGTACGTCGCCTCGGCATCGACCCAGCGGCGTTCGAGCTTGTCGCGACCGAAGAGCCTCATGCAAAGGGCGATCGGGGTGACGAGCCCGAAGTAGACGATCGAGAGAATGAAGTGGGAGATGACCCAGCCGAGTGGGGCGATGAGGTGCATCCAGCTCTTGTAGAGCGGGACCTGCAGCGGCCGAACCGTGTAGTACAGCAGAGCGATGCCCGCTCCGACTCCCCACAGGATGAACGCGGCGGTCGTAGAGTCGAGGCGCCAGTTCGCGAGCGCACCGACCAGCGCGAAGAATGTGAAGACGACTGCACCGAACCATCTGCGTTCGGCAACGCTCGGCGTCTCGATTTCGACCATCACCATTGCACTCTACTCCGGGGGTCGAACGGGGGCTCTACTCGGGCACCTTCGATGCGCAGCCCGGTGAGGCCCAGCAGGATCGACGACGTGGGCAATGGCTACGGAGTCCGTGTACGCCCCGGGGTCGGCATGCTCGCGCAGTATACGCAGGATTGCCGCACAATACGCGATATGCTGCCGTCCCGTACGCCGGCGGCGGATCCTGATCGCCGGCGGATGAGGAGCGGCCCATGGGATTGCGGCGAGGCGGCGTGGATTGGCTCCTGGTCCTGTGTTGCCTGGTCTTCCCGCTCTTGATCGTAGGAATCGCGGAGATCGTGGTCCGGACGTTCTCCGCCGTCGACCTGCTCGGCAACAGCAAGAACCTGTTCGTCGCCGACGCCTACCGGACGAGCCATGGCAACGCTCCCAACGTGGAGGCGAGCTCGTTCGGTACGCTCGTCTCCATGGATGAACACGGGTTCCGCGTTCCGAAACGGGGCATCCCCGACGACGAGCGCAAGCCCGAGGCGATCCTGATCCTCGGGGATTCCGTGGGGTTCGGACCGGCCGTCGAGGAAGGGGACACGTTCGCCGGCCTGCTGCGAACGCGCTTCACCAACAAGCGGATCTACAACTCCTCCGTGGTCGGATACTCCACGCCCGACTACCGGAACGTGATCGACGCGTTCCTGCCGCTTCACGGGGAGGTGACGGCCGTCGTCCTGGTCTACTGCCTCAACGACATCAGCGCGACGAGCGCTCAGAACATCGATCGGCACTTGAAGAAGACAACCCAGAACGTTGCGGAGCAGAACCTCACGGAGACGCTGCGCAGCTTCGCTCTGCTCAGCGATGCGAACGACTTCTTGAGGTCGCGCTCCAAGCTCTACCTGTTCCTCAGACATCGCCTGCTGGGGACCCAGATGCGGGACTGGAAGGCGGTGTTGCAGCTGTACTCGGAAGATCGAGCCGCCGACGTCGAGCAGGCGGTACGCGACATCGCCGAGATCGCCGCGGTCCTGAAGGAGCGGGCCATCCCGTTGGTGGTCGTTCTCTCTCCGTTCGAGTATCAGCTGAGGAAACCGGAGGATCCGGAGACCCAGGTGCCGCAGCGGAGACTGGGTGACTTGCTGTCGAGGGCGGACGTGAACTACATCGACGCGCGTCGCTACTTCGATGACGGCCGTTCGTCGTCGGACTACTTCCTTGCCTACGACCCGGCGCATCTCTCCGCGGTGGGCCATCGCGTGATCGCGAACGTCATCGCCGAGGCCCTCGGTGACTCTCTCGTTGTTCCCGCGGCAATCCCCGACACCAAGCCTGATTCGTCGGTGACCGCATCACCGTGAACCCCCGCGAAATGGGCCCTCGGCCGTGAGCATCAGCCGCCTGTTCCACACGTTGCGCTGGCTGCCGGCGCGCCAGCTCGCGGCTTTGGTCCTTCAGCGTGTGCAACCGGTCTTCGAGCGCCCCGAGCGCTTCGCAGCCCGCCGGGCTCCCGCCGACCCCGGCGTGCGCTGGAGCTTGGATCCGCGGATGGCGCCGACGGGGCCCCACGATCCCGAACGGCTGAGGGCGGGGCAATTCACGTTCCTGAATCGCACCGAGGACCTGGGATGGCCACCGCGCTGGGACGACGTCACGGTGCCCCGGCTCTGGCTCTACAACCTCCATTACTTCGAGTTCTTGGGGTCGCTTCCGTATCAGTCCGGGCGCGAGCTGGTGCTGGACTGGATCGCGAGTCATCCCCTGGCGCGCGGGCACGCGGGTTGGGAGCCCTATCCCACGTCGCTGCGGCTGTTCTCGTGGTGCGGGTGGCTCTTCGGGGTGCATCGGACGCAGGCGGACGAGGATCGGGAGCTGCGCGCACTCGTGTGGCCGTCGATTTGGCTCCAGGTCGAGTGGCTCGCCCGGCACCTCGAAACGCATCTGCGCGGGAACCACTTGCTCGAGAACGCGGCGGCACTCGCGTTCTGCGGCGCGTGCTTCGGCGGCCCCGGCGACGCGTGGATGCGGCGGGGACTCGCGTGGCTCGATCGCGAGCTTCCCGAACAGATTCTCGCCGACGGCGTCCACTTCGAACGCTCGCCGATGTACCACGCGCGCGTCGTCCATGTGTTGGGGATGCTGGAGACGACGCGGGCACCCGAGCTCGTCGAACGCGTGGCGGAACTCCTCGGGAGGACGCGAACGGCCCTCGCTCGCTTGTGCCATCCCGACGGTGAGATCGCGCTGCTGAACGACGCGGCCTTCGGCATCGCGCCCGAGCCTGGCGACCTGCTCGACGAGTCCCCGCCCGAGGGCGTATTCGCGCTGCGCGATGCGGGCTATTACGGTGCGCGCGCAGCGGGGCACTACATCGTCTGCGACGCGGCGCCGATCGGGCCCGACTACCTCCTCGGGCACGCGCACGGAGACCTGCTCTCCTTCGAGCTGTCACTCGCGGGTCGACGGGTCGTCGTCGACGCCGGCGTGCACGGCTACGACGGCGATCCGCTGCGCGCGTGGTGCCGCTCCACACGCGCGCACAACACGGTCGAGATCGGGGGCGAGGACCAGTGCGAATTCTGGGGCGTGTTCCGGGTGGCGCGCCGGGGACGTCCGCGCGACGTCGTCTGGACGACCCCATCAGACGGTTTTCGCTTGTCCGCGTGGCACGATGGCTACGAGCGCCTGCCCGGGCGACCGCGCCACGCGCGCGAGTTCCGCTGGTACCGGGACGGCGTGCTGCTCGTGCGCGATCGTGTGAGCGCCAGCCGCCCGGTGGCCGCGGTCTCGCGCCTGCACCTGCACCCGGAATGCGTGATCGAGGAGGTCTCGGTGCGTCGCGCGCGGATCCGGCACCCGGGCGGTGTGTTCAGGGTGGCGTTCGACGGCGATGGCGAACTCGCGGTGGAAGCGTCCACCTACTGCCCCGAGTTCGGGCGCCGCGTGGACAACCGTGCGCTCGTCTTCACTCCGCGCGATCGGGTCACCGATTTCGGCTTCTGTATCGCTCACGGTGGCGGCGACGTGAGCTACACGCTCGCCTCCGGAGCGCAGGTGCAGGCGCGCCGCTATCCCTGGTAGGTCGCCGTGCGCTCTGGCGTGCGCGCGGCGGGGATGGGATCCTCGCTCGCGGTGGACACCTCGCGCATTCACCGGCTCGACAATCCCGTACAGCACTACGCGTGGGGATCCCACACGGCGATTCCGGAGCTGCTCGGACAGCCGACGCCGGCGGCCGAGCCGTGGGCCGAGCTATGGATGGGGGCCCATCCCGTCGCGACGTCCCAGGTGAAAGGGCCCGACGCGTCCGAGCCCCTCGACGCTTTCATCGCTCGGGATCCCGAGGCGGTCCTCGGCGCGGCGGTGGCTGCGCGCTTCGCGGGTAGGCTTCCGTTCTTGTTCAAGGTGCTCGCCGCGGCGGCGCCGCTCTCGATCCAGGCGCATCCGAGCCCCGCGCAGGCCCGGGAGGGGTTCGAGCGCGAGAATCGCGAGGGGGTGGCCCTGGACGCGCCTCATCGCTGCTACCGCGACGCCCATCACAAGCCCGAGCTGATCTGCGCGCTCACCCCCTTTCATGCGTTGAATCGCTTCCGCGAGCCGGGCGAGATCGCGGATCGTTTCGCTGCGATGGATGAGCCCATCCTTGCGCAGCCCATCGCTGCGCTGCGCGACCGGCCCGACCGCGAGGGCCTCGCTGCCTTCTTCCAGACACTCTGGACGCAGGGCGAGCCGGCACGCTGCGCGGCGATCGCCAGCGGCGTGGATTGGGCTCGTTTGCGCGGACACGGCGATCCGGCGGCCCGCTGGGTAGACTCGCTCGCCAGCCGCCATCCGGGCGATATCGGCGTCCTCGCTCCACTGCTGCTAAACGTGGTCGAGCTCGCTCCGGGAGAGGCCATGTTCCTGCCGGCGGGCGAGCTCCACAGCTACCTCGAAGGGGTGGGCATCGAGATCATGGCGAACTCCGACAACGTGCTGCGCGGCGGACTCACCGCGAAGTACGTGAATGTCCCGGAGCTGCTGCGCGCGCTCACCTTCCGTGCGGGTGCGATCGAGCGGCTGCGGCCGCGGGCCGTCGCGGCAGGGGAGGGGCGATACGAGACGCCGGCCGAGGAGTTTGCACTCGGCGTTCTCGAAGTGCGTCCGGACGCGCGCTGGTTCGCACGCCGCGAGCGGAGCATCGAGATCCTGCTGTGCACCGCGGGTCATGGACGAATCGTCGGTGCCGAGACGCACTCCGTCGCGCGCGGCGACTGTTTCGTCGTACCCGCCGCGGCGCCGGCCTACACCGTGGAGGGTGATCTCACCCTGTACCGCGCCGCACCGGGGATCGCGGCGTGTTGAGGTCGCGGGCCCTCGGCGCCTGCGCCGCCGCGTTTCTGCTCGCGGCGGCTGTTGTACCGGCCAGTGCGCAGACGCGCCCCACGAGCTACGCGGAATTCGACGACTCGATCGCGCCGGGGGACGCTGCGGCGCTGCGCGCTGCGATCACCGGCGGGCAGCGCAACTACATCTACCTGCAGCGCGGATACTACGTTCTCGACAATCCCGTGGTGATCGACCGCACCGAGCCGCTCTTCATCCACGGCGTCGACCGGCTGTCTGTGATCCTGGTTGCGAAGAACCCCACGCAGCCGCTCTTCCTGGTGCGCAACGCGCCGCTCCTGAACTTTGCCGGCGTGCACTTCTGGCCCAGCGGGAGCGCCGCGGAGACGCTGAACGCCCGGGCGATTGCCACCGTCAACGCGCAGCCCGTGACCCTCGAGCTCCAGGACTGCAGCATCGATCGCTCGACGCTCGAGTTCGCAGGACCCGGCAGCTACCGCGTGCAGAGCAGCAACTTCGTCCCGCTCGGAAGGGTGCGCACGCCGCTGCTGATCGACCATCCGGGGGCCGACGTGCTGGTCTTCGGCGGAGACGGATCGAACGGCCCCGAGTGGCTTCGCACCGACGCCTACGCCCACGTGTGGCAGAAGCGAGGACGCCTGCGCATCTACGCCACCACTTTCGAGGGGGGCCTGGGGCCGGCGGACGTGCGCATCGAGACGGCCTCGACGCTCGGCCCCCATGTGCTCGCCAACTTGCGCAGCGAGGGCGTGAACGGCGCCCTCCAAGGCAGCGGGGCGGTCTCGCGGCTCCTCTATGTTCCCCGGACGAGCAAACGAGTGGACGTCCTCCTCAAGAGCAACGGCGGCGCCTGGGACACGGGGCCAGCCACCCCCCGCGACGCGCGCCTCAACTGCAAGCTCGTCGCGTACAACGGTGCGGGAACGCTGTGGCTGCTCGGGAACCGCGCCGAGGGCGCCTGTGGCCGCCACCTCGTCGAGGGCGACGCACCGCAGGCCACGATCGTCTCCGTCGGCAACCTGATCAGCAGTCCGCAGCCGTTCCCGGTGCGCGCGGCCAGGATCATCAGCGCCGCGGACGCCTACAACAACTACATGTGGTCGGGGCTCAGTACGAATCCCCGGACGCGCTGGATCCCGGATGGATCGACGCCGCCGAAGCTCGCCTCCTACGCTGACGTGCCACAGCCGCCGCAGGACGTGCTGCCGCCGGCGCTCGAGCGACCGGTCATGACCGCGGCGCTTCCCGGCATGATCGACGTCAAGTCCGCGCCCTACCGCGCGAAGGGCGACGGGACGAGCGACGACACGGCCGCGATTCAGCGCGCGCTGGACGCGGATTGCGACGCCGTGATCCCGAAAGCGCTGTACTTCCCTGCCGGGACCTACCGCATCCGCAACACGCTGTATCTGAATCACCACTCCGGCGGAAGCTGCCGTGGTCGTTCGAGACGCGGGGGCTGGATCGCCGGCGCCGGCAGCGGTCGCACGATCCTGTTGATGGATCCCGGCGTGAAGAAGGGTGTCTTCGCCACGGACGGGCTCGCCTACGCGACGGTGCAGGGGATCGCGTTCAAGACCTGGGCCTGGCAGGCCGGAGATCCGCAGGAGCCCAACGTCGACCTCGAGTTCTACCCGGGCTACGTGGCGACGCAGCAGAACAACTTCTACGACGTCGTCTTCGACGGGGGCTACGCTGCGTTCGCGGCGGGTGTGAGGCTGCCTACTTCTGGACAGTGCTCTTCGAACGTGATCTTCCGCGGACGGCTGATGAACGCCCACATCGGCCTCGTCTCGGGCCACTACAATGCGCTCGCCAACGGGGTCTACGATTCCGAGCTGATCGACAACGACCATGCGCTCGGAGCGTGGACGACGGATGAGAGCAAGCTGCCGCCCGGGGGCACCTTCTTCGCCTACCGCTCGACGTCGCGCGGCACCCGGCAGCGGGACTTCCTGCTCCGAGGTACCGCCAACGGCCGCACGTTCTATGCCTATGAGTGGACCTCCGACGCGCCCTCCTACTTCTCTTCGGGATCGACCGCTGCGGCATGGCCGCTGATGTTCGATCGCGTGCGCCTCACGCCACGCCCCGGAGCCGCCTACCTGTTCGACGTGGGATCTTCTCAGGGCCCGTTCTTCCTCTTCTCATCGCTCGGTCGCGGCGGGATCCGGGTCGGGCAGTCGGGCCTCGGACAGAGCTATGCGATCAAGATGGCGTCCGAGATCTCGGACTGGGCGACCAGCGTGGCGCCGTCCCCGAACGGCCAGCTCGAGGAGATCTCGTGGAGCGTGCCGGCTGCGCTCGGGCCGCCGGGCACACCGCGGTTGATCACCGAGTAGAGTCCGACGCAGCGCGGGGTCGACCGTGCAATAATAGGCGCCGGATTAGTTAGGTCACCCAATCGAGTCTTCAGGGGAATCGATGTCGATCCCTTCCACATTCCTTCCGCGCGTCGGCGCCCGACCGTACTGGCGTGCAAGCACGCGCGTTGCCTCCGCGACCCTCGCGATCGCCGCTGCCGTTCTCACGGAGTTCCTGTTCGAGGTGGGATTCTCGCTGGCTCGCGGACCGAATCTCAATCTCGGATACGTGGGCCTGTGCGGGCTCCTGATGCTGGGAGCGGGCCTCTTGTGTGCTGGGTTCGGAGCGTTGCTGCCGGGTACGGGGCTGCGCGCCGCTCTCACGCTCTACGTGGCGGCGCACGGCTTCGCCGACCCGATGGCCCCCGGGAGCCAGCATTTCAGCTCTCTCGCCATGGGAGGCGCGACCTGGGTCTTCCTGGCACCGGAGCGCGCGCGCGGGACGGGAGCTGCGGGACTGGGAACGGCCGTCGGGGCTGCGCTGTGCATCGCCCTCGTCCTCTGGAATTACATCCAGGGCGTGCTCGGAATTCCGCTGGCGTTCTCCTGGCAAGGGCCGCTCCTCCAGGGGATCGTGTTCGCGCTCGTTCTGGTGTCTACCAGGGTCTGGGAGTCGCTGCGCGGCCGGGCTCCCGCACTCCCTTCTTTGGCGAGGCTCTCTCTCCTCGCACTCGCTCTCTCGCTCGGCGGCACGGCGTTCGCCGTCGAGCGCATGCGGCCACAATCGACGTCCGTGCGGAGCCGACCTCACCCGAGATCCGCGGCGTCGCTGCCCGACGTGTTCGTGCTCGTTCTCGACACGGTCCGAGCCGATCATCTGTCCTCGTACGGATACCAGCGCGATACCACACCGAACCTGACACGCTTGCTGGCGGAGCACCCGGAAGCGGTGCAGTACGATCTCGCCTTCTCTCCGGCGAGCTGGACGGTTCCCGCCCATGCCTCCCTGCTGACTGGGGCCATGCCGTCGGTGCATCACGCCCGCGGCGGAGGCCGGAGAAGCATGGTCGACTCCGCGACGGGTTCCGTGGCGCTCGTCACCCACGAGACGCTCGCCGAGGCGCTGCGCAGCGCGGGCTACTGCACGGCTGCGGTCGTGGCCAACTCCTATCTGCTCCGCGTCGACGGGCTGCAGCGGGGCTTCGAGGCGTTCTTCCAACCCCATGCCACCCGCCCCTTCCAGCTCCTCGGGCAGGCGCTGCGGAGGAGATTCTTCCCCGGCGCCTTCGCCGGCCGCATCAAGCCGTATCCATCGGCGGAGGCAGTCAGCACCCAAGTGCTTCGCATGCACCGGGAGTGCGACCCCCGACCCTCGTTCGTGCTCGCGAATTACATGGAGGCGCACTCGCCCTACCTGGCGCCGAGCCCCCACGCGGGTCTCTTCGCCGGTGACCAGCACGCGCCGATTGCGCTCGCCGATGCCATTCTCCCCGACCCCGTCGAGCTGGTCGCTCTCAAGCGCGATCGATACGACGAGGATCTCCACTTCCTCGATGCGCAGCTTCGGGATGCCGGCCTCGATG
>Ga0184637_10001600_pt1 | contig 15156 bp, 18 predicted proteins | sample PLM3_127_b2_FD_133143 | JGI IMG/M metagenome (GOLD analysis project Ga0184637, IMG submission 133143) | Groundwater sediment microbial communities from an aquifer in East River, Colorado, USA - PLM3_127_b2 | ecosystem: Environmental > Terrestrial > Soil > Riparian zone | place: USA: East River...
ACGAGTCGGCCCGCGAGGACTACGCGAACGGGCTGCAGGCCGAGAACGGCATCTACATCGACATCGTGTCCGGCACGGTTGAAGGTTCGGTGCGTCTTGGGTAGCTCCGGGCGCCCCAGTGTTCCCGACGTCCAGGTGTTCACCGCCGATGGCACCTGGACCAAACCGGCTGGCGCTGTCGTCGTTGAGGTGCTCCTTGTCGGCGGCGGCGGCGGAGGCGGCTCGGGTCGTCGCGGTGCGGCGGGCACAGTGCGCTGTGGCGGCGCTGGCGGCGCTGGCGGTGCGCTCAGCACGCTCCGCATCGCCGCATCCGCGCTGGGCGCAACGGTCGCCGTGACGGTGGGCGCCGCTGGTACCGCGGGTGCTGCGGTGGCGGTCAACGACACCAACGGCAACGCCGGTGTGGCCGGCGGGGCGTCCGCGTTCGGTGCGTACGCCCGCTGCTCGGCCGCGGGTGGTGGTGGCGGAGGAACCAACGCCGCCGGCACTGCGGGGGCTGCGCCGATCGGCTCGGTTGCTGGCGGGGCCGGCGGCGCCGCGTCCGGTACGGGCGCCGCGGGTGCTGCCGCGGCCGCAACCGTCGGCGGCGGCGGAGGAGGAGCGGGCGGCGGTCTGACGACCGGCGACGCGGCCTCCGACGGCGGCGCCGGTGGTGCTGGTGTTGACGCGACCGGCGGAACCGGTGGCGTCGCTGGCGGTGCTGCCGCCGGTGTCGGTGCGGCTCAGCCCGCGAGCTCTGGTGTGCCCGGCTCGGGTGGTGGCGGCGGAGCGTCGCATGCGTCGACTGCCGGCCTGGCCGGTGCTGCTGGTGGCCGATACGGCGGTGGCGGCGGTGGCGGTGGGGCTTCGCTCAATGGCGCTGCCTCTGGCGCTGGTGCTGCTGGCGGCGCCGGGCTGTGCGTCGTCGTCGCGTATTTCTGACCAATAGGGGGTGAGCGTGGCTACGACCCGCGTCCAAAAGACCGTCCCGGCCACGCTCGCCCACTCCTTCATGGTGGGTGAGACAGCCACCGCCCCAACCGGTACGCCCACCTACACAGTGGTCGCCGCGGACGGGGTGTCCGTCCAGTCCGGCAACACCACGGTGTCCGGCACGACAGTTTCGATCGCCCTCAACGGGGTCGCCACGCTCGAGTTGTTGACGGTCACGTGGACTGGCGTGGTGTCTGGTGCGACCCGCGTCGAGACGGACTACGTCGAGGTCGTCGGCGGGGAACTGTTCACCCTCGCCGAAGGCAGAGTCTCCGACGACTTCCCGACGTTGAAGTACACCGCCGCCGATCTGGTCCTGGCCCGCTACGAGGTTGAGGTCGAGTGCGAGCGGATCTGCGACAGGGCATTCTTCCCCCAGTACGCCCGCGTCGTCTTGGATGGCACAGGTTCGAATGTTCTGCTGTTGCGCCATCCGCTGCAGGACCGGACACCCGGAGACGTACGGACCATCCGGTCGGTGACGATGGCCACCCGGGCGGACGGGACGTTCACCGCCTTCACCGCCAGCGAGCTCGCCGCAGTGCAGTGCACTGAAGATGGCCGGCTGGTCCGCGTCGACGGCGGTGCGTGGACCGAGGGTCTCAAGAACGTCGTCGTCGAGTACGAGTACGGCTGGGACGCCCCACCGGCCGACCTCAAGAGGGCTGCCCTGCTGCGGCTTCGGTCCCGACTGAACTGGAACAAGAGCGGCGTGCCGGAGCGGGTTCTGTCGTACACGGTGGACGGCAACTCGTACCGCAACGACATCGCCGGCACCTACAAGGTTGGCATCCCGGATGTAGACGGGCCGTATTCGGGCTACTCCCGCCGGCCTGGCGCGGGACCGGGAAATCAGGGCGACAGCGGTGCTGACGGCCGGCCGGCGTCGAGGACGTTGACCTATCAGGTTCAACGCCACAGTCTGTTCCACCGCTGATGGCTGGCACTAACATCGTCGCGGCGCGCAAGGCGCTGATCGCGGCGCTGCAGGGCATGACCGGCCAAGGCGCCCCGCTCGGCAACGCGGTCGTCGACTACTCCTACGTCGGCAAGCACCACGACGGCACCCGCGAGTACATCTTCGGCGGCTCCAGTGACGGCTCCACGAGTTTGTCTGCGATGCAGGGCGGCGGCCGCGTCAAGCGCGAAGAGACGCCGGACTGGACGCTGTCCATCTACATCACCACGCCCGGCGAGTCGACCACCGAAGTCGCCGACGAGCGGGCGGTTGAACTCGGCGTGGTTGTCGAGGACTACCTCGCCGCCAACATGCAACTCGACGGCACCGTGACAGGCCTACTCAAGGCGATCGTCACCGGCTGGTCTCTGACCTCGTGGCCCGACGACTCGGGCTGCAGCGCCGTCCTGGCCTACAACCTGCAGTTCCACTCCTACCTGACCTGAGGGAGATGTCGATGGCGCTCAAGCGCTTCCGGGTGACCGGTGTCATGCCGATCCGCGACGCCAAGACGAGGGAGTCAGTCACGACCGGCGGGCTCGTCCACCTCGACGACGCGGAGGTGGTGCGCAAGAAGGGCACCCCACTCGCCGCGACCGACATTGAGGCGCTGATCGACGCCGGCTGTATCGAGCCGGCCGAGACCGCCGAGCGAGGCTCGGCCCCGGCCGAGAAAGACTAGGCCGAAGTCGCCCGGAGGCGTTGATACCGGCGACGCGAGGCCTCGCGGGAGTGCTTTCGCCGACATTCCCGACAGCCACGTTCACCCGTCCCCGGGGCAACATAGGTGTTCGCCTCCGTGTATTCGTGACCGTTTATACAGAATCCCGTGCGTAACGCGATCGCCCCGGGCGCGATGCCGCGAGCCGTGTTCTCCCGACATGGGACTGGTTCAACATGCGATGGCCGTATGCAGGCTGTTGTGCGGCAAAGATGATCCAGGTGGAGCCCTTCGGGAATCGGGCCGACCTCTATCTCATATGCCACCCGGTGCGCCGGATGCAGGATTCGGTCCCGGCGGACATACCCGTACCCACGGGATGTGGATCCAAGCCAGAGCCAGCACGGGCCTAGCTGAGGGTCGCAGTCGGGCGCTGGGCCGTTCTTGTTCACCCGAAACCAAAACAGCTCCGTGGGGTCCCTGGGTCGCACGGATATTTCGCCGCTAATCCTGGCGGCGTCGTAGTGCGCGGAGCAAAACCCTCGCGTTCTAACTCGGCGGCTGCAATCAGGCCGCCGGCAGGTTGGCTCATCCACGGACAGTACTTTACCGCATCTGGAGGGGCGCTTGACGACGCTAGCGATCACCAACGCCTATGCATATCTGGGCGCCCACGACTTCACCGGCGACATGAACACGTGGAAGTTGGGCGGCGAGGCGGAGACCCCCGAGTGCACCAATATGCGCTCCGGCGGCTGGCGCGAATACAAGATCGCCCTCAAGAAGTCGACGTTCGAGCTCGGCGGGCATTGGCAGTCCGACACCGCTGACGCGGTGGACCCGGAGACGTTCAACAACATCGGTGTCCAGAACCGGGTCATCACGACCGGCACGCTGGAAACCGAAGGCCAGCCGGCGTTCTTCCACCGCGGCATGCAGGCCGACTACACGGTGGGCGGGGCCCTCGGTGTAGTCGCGCCGTTCAGGGTCACCGCGAACGGCACCGACGGTCCGACCGGCGTTGTACGTGGCGCCCTGGCGGTGAAGAAGACGACGGTCACGACGACTGGCGCGAAGGGCACCGCGCTGAACCTGGGCCTGATCGGTGCTGGCACGTACCTGTATGCGACGTTGCACCTGTTCGGCACCGCGGGTACGTCGATTACGGCGGTCATTGAGTCCGACGACGGGTCTGGGTTCTCGTCGGCGACGACACGGATTGCCTTCGGGGCGCAGACGACAGCGAACGGCTTCTGGGGGACCCGCCTAGCCGGTGCGATCGCGGACGATACATGGTTCCGCCTGAACGTCACGGCCATCACCGGTACATGGTCGATTGGCTGCGCGATTGGGATAGGCCGGTGAGTGACTGGCAGGTGGCCCGCTACGACGTCAACGAACTCCCGCACGACCGCCTTCGGTTGGCGATGGAGTGGGTTGCCCGGCACGGCGTTGACCCGAAAGACGTAATGCCGCGGGTCACCGTGTCCTCGTCCGACGACGGAGCGCTGCGGCTGCACCTGTCCCGCTTCCACCGCGTCGACGGGAAGAAGGTCGCCGACCACAACCTCGACGTAATGGCGACAGTCCCGCTCGTCATCGACATCAACCCCGACGACCCGCCGCCCTGGCTGCGGCCCAGCACCGAGGAGTAGACCGTGGCCGTGCTCGCACTCACCAACATGTACAACATCTTCAATGCGGTCGACCTGTCCGACCACGCCACCGCCAGCACCATCGTTGCCGATGCCGACCAGCTGGACTCCACGGCTTTTGGCGACGCCTGGAGAGAATTCACCGGCGGCCTGAAGAAGGGCACCTACAACATCACCCTGCTGGACGACTTCGCGTCCGGCTCGGTTGACGCGACGGTGTGGTCGGCGTTCAACACGGGCACCGCCGTCGCGGTCGCGACCCGGCCGGTGAACACCACCATCGCGACCACCAACCCGGAGTACCAGTTCAACATTCTGCCGAACCAGTGGAACATCGGCGGAACCCTCGGCGAAATGGCCGGTAAGACGTTGTCCTACCCGATTACGGGCGCCATTACGAGAGACGTCACGCCGTAGTGCTCCAGGCGGGCGTTGGCGGGCAGCGGGAGATCCGCCACGTCCAGGCGCTGCTGATCGGCGCCAACAAGCAACTCGAGGCCAAGCTGTTGGTCAACACCCGCGCCGCGGTCAAGCCAGTCAAGACCGACATCCCCGCCACGGCGGTCGCCCGCATGCCGTCCGGGTACGGCCCCATCCTCGCGCGGTCGTTGAAGATCGCGACCCGAGTCAGCGGCGGTTCGACTATCCGGGCGTCGGTGAACGTGTCCGCCAAGGGCAAGATCGAGAACCGAGACGTGCCGACGTTGAACCGTGGCCGGCTGCGGCATCCGCTGTTCGGACGTCGCAAGCACTGGTACACCACCGCTGTCCGGCCCGGTTTCGTGTCCGATCCGATCGACCGGCTCGCCAAGCGTGTCGGCGACGGGGCCGAGAAGGCGGCCAACGACGTCGCCGACAGCATCCTGGAGGACTAGTGAAGATCCGTCTGTCCGACGAGGACAGGGAACGACTCGGCGCACCCGACGAGATCGACTGCAGCAGCAGGCTGACCGTTCTCGAGGCCGAGGCCATCGAGGAGATGTTGGGCATCGACGTCACGTCCGCTGCGGAGCTCATGGCACCGAAGCGCGAGGATGTGGACGAGGACACGGTTCGGTTCCGGCTCAAACCCAAGGGCGTCCGGCTCATGGTGTGGCTGGGCCTCTACCGCGCCGGTATGACCGTCGCGTTCGACGGGTTGACGTTCGACTACACCAACTTCATCGGCTCGTTCGAGCAGGCTAAGCGGGAACTGGGAAAAGCGCCGTCCGCGACAAGCGGCTCCGCTACGCCATCGAAATCGCGCACTACTGGCCGCGCTACTCGGTCGAGGACGTCCAAAACCTCGATCTGACAACGTTTGACGCGATGTGTGGCTTCGTTGATCTGAACCGCAAGGGCGAGTTGCGCTGGGGGTGAGTCGTGCCCCCTAAGGAACGCGACATCGTTGTTGACGTAAAGATCACCTCCGACTCCCGGGGCGCCAAGGAGGCTGCCGGCGAGCTGGAGAAGGTCGACAAGGCTGCCGGCAAGGCCGGCAAGTCGATGAAGACCATGACCGCCGACGCGAAGGGTCTCAACGAGGAGATCGTCCGGTCGGCGGCCCGCATCCGGGAACTGGGTGCCGAGTTCCAGGCCACCGGCGAGAAGTCGACGCTGATCGACCTGAAGCGGGAACGGTCGAAGCTCGGCGAGTTGAAGAAGCTCCTCGCCGAAGCTGTTCCGTCTGGCGGCGGGATCGACTCGTTGCCCAGACTTGCCGGTGTCAGCCCGATGGTGGTGGCCGGGGTGTCCGGCGCCGTTCTGGCGGCAGCGCCCGCCATCTCCGCCGGCTTGGCCGCGGCGGTGCTCGGTGGCGTCGGCATCGGCGGCGTCGTCGGCGGTGCCGTGCTGGCCGCCCGGGATGAGCGGGTGAAGACGGCGTGGAAAGACCTCGGGCACACGATGCTCGAGCAGCTGCAGCCTGCCCAGAACGCATTCGTCGACCCGATCATCGAGGCCGCCAACACGTTGGGCGACGCGTTCCAGGACTCTGGCATCGTCCAAGCGTTGGTGGAGGCGTCGGCTCTGGTCGACCCGCTGGCCCGCAGCATCGGCGGCTTCGTTCGGGAACTGGGCCCGGGGCTGGCTGCGGCGTTCAAGGGCGCGCAGCCGGTCATCGAGGAGTTGGCGCGAGACCTGCCGAAGATGGGCAAGGCCCTGTCGTTGATGTTCAAGGACATGGCCTCGATCGGTCCTGAGGGCGCTGCGGCGATGCGCGACTTCTTCAAGGTGCTCAACGACGGCATCGAAACGACGGGCGCAGTCGTCAAAGCCCTGGGCAAGATCTACCCAGTCATCCGGCCACTCATCGAGGTTGTGCCCGTCTTCGGCCTGGCCCAGGTGTTGGCCAAGATCAGCCATGAGGGAGAAGGCACGAAGGTCACTCTGACTGGTATCGGCGAGGCCGCCAAGAACACGGCTCCGACCATGGCGGAGTTGGCCGCGCAAGCTGAGGCAGTCGCCAACGAGTTGCACTCGGTGAATGACGAGTTCCTCACCCTGATGGGTGTGGCGTTGGATGCCTCTGCGGCGACTGACGCGATGAACCAGGACATCATCGACTTGGTGGATTCGGTGAGGGAGAACGGCAACAGTCTCGACAGCACCACCGAGGCGGGGATCCGTAACCGGGACATGCTGCGTGGCCTTGCCCAGGATGCAGAGAACGTCTACCAGAAGAACATCGCGGCCGGGATGGGCGCCGAGGAAGCGAGCGCTATCTACCGGGACCAGATGCGGGCCGCGGAAGCCCTCGCGCTCCAGCTGGGCTTCGCTGCGGACGGTGTGGCAGAGCTGATCGGCCAGTGGAAGAACATGCCCACGGTGGTGTCGACCGAATACCGCATCCACTACCAGGAGACCACCGGCGGTGCCGGCGGTGGCGAGCACTCCGGTCTCGGCGACGTTCGTGGCCGGAAGGCGGCCGGCGGCCCGGTGGAAGCGAACCAGGGCTACATCGTCGGCGAGGAAGGCCCGGAGTACTTCGTGCCATCCTCGAACGGCTACATCGTCCCCAACGGTGGTGGAGGCGACAAGTCGGGTGCCGCCGGCTGGGCGGCTGGCTGGGGTGGGGGCGGCGCAACGATGGGCGCCGCACCGTTCGTGTATGGCGGCAACAACCGGTTCGAGGCCGCCCTCATCGAGGACATCCGCACAGCTGTCGCGGCCAGGGGCGGAACGCTGGCTGTGCTTGGCCTGAGGGCATAGGTTGGCCACCGCCTACCGTTCGTCCCAGTCGGTGACGAACGGGACTGCCGGCACGTCCGTCACCGTGTCGAAGCCGGCTGGGATTGTCGACACCGGTTCGAATCCGGACCGCGACCAGCTGGTCGCCTTCGTCGCCGCCACGGGCGCGCCGACGTTCACGGAGCCGGCCGGGTGGACGCTCATCACCTCCGCCGTCGACGCGGGTAGCGGTGTCACGCTCAAGGCGTACCGGAAGCTGGCCAGTAGCGAGGGCGCGTCGTGGACGTGGACGCTCGGGGCGTCGCAGCGCAACTGGGGCTGGGTCGGCGCGTACACCGGCGTTGACCCCGACGACCCGATTTACAGCGCGGGATTCTCCAGCGAACAAGACCTGATACTGACCACCTCAACGGTTCTGAACGTCGCCGCCAACACAATCCCCGGCGGCCATGTCCTCGCGGCGGCCGCCGCCGTACGGACCGCATCCGGGAGCGCGACCACCTGGGCCGTGACCGGCGCGGTGGACACACCGGACGAACGGGCCGACCTCTCAACAAACGCGGGCGCCGGCACCGACATTGCTGGCGCCGTGGGCGACCGCGAGTGGGATGGCCTCTACATCTCCTTCGCGGCGGCCGAGTTCACGGCGTCGCAGACGCAGACCGCTGGCGTGGCCATGATGTTCGGGCTCCGCCCCTACTTCGTGCCCTACGGGGCTGGTATCGACGACGCGGGCCTCATTGTCGAGGCCGCCATCGGCGTAGACCCCGACTCGGACTCGACGACCTGGACGTGGACCGACCTGACGTCGTTTGTGCATCAGCCGTCGATGCTTGTCCTGGACCACGGTCGAGCGAACCGGACGTCCGTTGCCGACCCGTCCCGCATGGCGTTCACCCTGCTGAACCTGAACGGTGAGTTCACCAGCCCGACCGGCACGTATGCGGCTCAGATGGTGCGCAACCTGCCGTTCCGGGTTCGGTTGAACGGCTTCGGGACGATGGTGGGCGGCACTGGCTACCACCGCGGCACCGCACTCCTCGCTTCGATGCGGCCACGCTGGGACACCTCGACCAACTTCGCCGTCGTCGACATCGTTGCGCAGGGCCGCCTTCGACGGATGCAACGTCACGCCGACGTACTGAAATCAGCCGCATACACCGCGATCCAGCGGATGGCTTCGACATCCGGATATGTCACCCCGATCGCCCACTGGCCGTTTGAGGACGAGTCTGGGGCGACGACCGCGGCGAGCGCTGTGCCGGGTGTTGACCCGATCGCGGTCACGAACGTCACCTTCGGGGCCGACTCCACCGTTGTGGGAGCGGCGCCGCTCGCGCAGCTGACCGCCACGTCGGCGATCACCACGCTTGTGCCCACCTATGCGGACACCGGCACGTGGACGGCCATGTTCTGCATGGCCGTTCCGACCGAGCCGGCTTCCGAGATCATCCTTCTTGACGTCATCACTTCTGGAACGGCCAACCGCTGGCGTCTCGCGTTGACGCCCGGAACGACGACCCTCACGGTTCAGGTTTTCAGCTCCGCCGGATCGGTGCTGTTCAACTCCGGCGGCGCACTGACCGAGTCGACGTTCTACGGCTTCGGCTACTTCTACACGTTCACCGCCACGCAGAATGGCGCCGATGTAGACTTCGAGGCCTTCGCCTATGGCCCCGACGGCGCCGGGGGCGGCAAGGTGGGCACCGTCTCCAGCCAGACGCTCGGGGTAGCGAAAGGCCTGACGGTCGGTGTCATTGGTGGATTGAACGGATTCGGCTTCGGGCATCTTGCCGTGCACGTGCAACCTGGAGCGGACGGGTCCTTCACGTCCACGGCCGTGGTCGACGGCAACACCGGCGACTGGCCGTGGTCCCGGTTCCAGCGTCTCTGTGTCGAGCAGAACGTGCCCTACACCATGGACCAGTCCGACAACCAGGATCTGGAGATGGGTCCGCAACCCGTCGCGACGCTCATGACCCTGCTGCGCGAATGCGAGGTCGTCGAGGGCTGCGTCCTCAACGACTCCGGGGAGTTCGCCGGCGAGACCGGCACGTTGTGGTTCCCTGCCCGCGATGATCGCGAAAACATCGCTGCCACGATGACGCTGGACATAGCATCCGGTCAGGTGGCGGCCAGCTTCGCACCAGCACTCGACGACCAGGACATCGTCAACGACGTCGAAGTGTCCCGCACCGGCGGATCATCCGCCCGGGTCACCGACGACGCCTCCATCGCACTCGAAGGCCGGGTCCGCGAACTCGTCACCGTCAACACCGAAGACGACACGTTCCTGCGGCACCTGGCCGGGTGGCGAGTCAACCTCGGCACGGTGAAAGGCATGCGATTTCCGGCCGTCGCCTGGAACATGCGCCACTCACCAGAACTTGCCCAGGAGTGGATGGCCTGCCGGCTGTTCCACCGCATCGACATCACCAACCCGCCATCCCAGTACCCGCCCGACGACATCCAGACCCTCCTTGAGGGCTACACCGAAGTCCTGTCATCGGATCTGTGGATGGTCCGAGGCAACCTGTCCCCGTACCAGCCGAACAAGGTTCTCGTGGTGGCCGAGGATGCGGGCGACGTCGGCGACTACGTGGCCCGCGTTGTGGGCGATGCGGACGCCGCCATCCGCGGCGCCGTCACCGACAGCGCCACGAGCATCGCGTTCGACCCGAACCGGTACCGCTGGACCGCGCTCATGCTCAAGGACACCGCCACCCGTACGGTCGCGGCCGGGTCGTGGGGCACACCCGACGTCGGCACCGCTTGGGCCATCGACGAGGGCACCGCCTCGTACCTGTCGGTCAACGGCAGCGCCCTCGTCATGTCCCACGCGACGATCGCGAACCTGTCGCAGAAGGTCAACGTTGGGACACCCGACCAGGACTGCACCATGTACTTCCGGCTCCCGGTCGCGCCCACCGGCGGGTCAGCCGCGGCGATCGCACTGTTCCGGTTCAGGTTCACCGACGCCTCCAACTACTACGACATCCGTGTCACCACCGACGCGGCTGGCACGATGGCATTCGTTGTCCGCGTCCGGGTCGGCGGCAGCACGACCGTCCTCGCCACCGGCACCAGCCTGACCCTCGACATCACCCACACTTACGGGCTGCGCGTCTCCGCGCACGGGACCACGCTGCGGGCGAAGTTCTGGGACAACACCACAACCACCCAGCCGGACTGGCAGATCGTCCTCGTCGAACCAACGCTGACGACCGGCAACACGGTACTGATCCTGACCGTCCCGTCCAACGTCACCAACGTGTTGCCGTTCGACTTCTGGATCGACAACGTGAGCGTGGTCAGCCCAGGGTCCGATGTGGACGACTTCCCGCTTGACGCAAGGCTCGGCGGCGAGGTCGTCACCGTCTCGTCGATTGCCACCACGCCGGTCACGTTCGTTGCGGTCGGCGCGGCCAGCAGTGCTGACGCCGCCGCGGTGTCGCCGGCGATCTACTCCGGCGACGCAGCCGACGACCTCATCGTTGTTGTGGCCGGACTGCGGTCCACGCCTGGCACCACCGGGGCACCGACGACGCCGACCGGCTATCACCGCCTCGACGTGTTCGACGACCCGGCCATCTCGTCGGCCGGCGCGATCAACGTCCAGATCTATGTGAAGCGGCACGACGGGTCGGAGAGCGCGCCGAGCGTCGGCGTCCAGGAAGTGGCGGCCGGGGACACGCTGACCGCATTCACGTTCGGCCTACGCAACGTGCCGCTGACCGTCGACCTCGACGACCTGGTCGCCGACTTCCGGATCCAAACCAACGCGGCCGCGACGGACATCGCCTACCCGGGCCTCAGCCCGATCGTCGAGGGCTGCTTCGTGCTGCTCGTCGGCTGGCGGCAGGACGACTACACGTCGATCGCCCCACCGTCCGGGTTTACCGAAATGATCGAAGCTTCCACGACGGTCGGCAGCGATCAGGGTCTGTATGCCGCCTATCAGATTCAGACCCTGCCCGCCGTGATCAACGAGGGTTCGATGGTTGTCACCACCGGCGGCGGCACGGCGGCGTCCCGTTCGGCCGTCTTGGCGCTGGTCGGCGGCTTCCAAACCGCGACCGTGGCTCGTGGCACCAATTCCGTCGTGAAGGCGCACGCGGCGTCAGCGAAGATTGAGATCGAGGACTGCCATGTACTCGGCTTGTGATCACTGATGGCCTTTACGACGATCCCGCCAGCCGGCTCGAAGCTGCGCGGGTCGGTGCTGAGTGCGCTCATCACCGAATGCCGGCCGGTGCATGCCCGCAAGACGGCCGACGAGACGGTCAGCAACTCCACCACGCTGCAGAACGACGACGCCCTGTTCGTGGCGGTCGCCGCCAACTGCACGTACGAGCTCCGGCTGTACGTCATCTACGACGCCGGCACCACGGCCGACTACAAATGGGCGCTGACCTACCCTGCCGGCTCCACGCTCAACTACACCGTGGTAACCCACGCGGCGGACCTGACGTTCACCGAGCCGGGCGCGTCGGCGGTCGCATCGGGTACGGCCGTTGCCGCCGGCGGCAACGGACTGGGCACCCCACGAGGAATACACGTCCTGGGCAACCTGGTCACGTCCACGACGGCCGGCACGCTCCAATACCAATGGGCGCAGAACGGTGCCGTGGTGGAGAACACGCTCACCAAGGCCGGTTCGCAACTCGTCGTCGCGCGCCTCGCATGAGGCGTCCACAAGGGAGGCTGACGCGTGCCCACCTACGCCCAGCTTGATTCCGAACCGGAGTGGGCTGCCCAACGCACCCCGCCGGCCATGGAGACCGAACTGCTCGCTCCGCTGCGCCGGTTCTACAACCTCGGGCCGGCGTCGATCGGGGCGGCCGGCGACAACAACCATCTGTACGGGCGTCACCGATCGTTCAACTGGGACCGGGCGTCGCGGTTCTGTACCAACCGCAGCTACGGCACCAGTGACCCGCGGGACCAGGGCGGCGACCGCGACCAGTACCGGGCGTTTGACGTCGGCATCACCGACCAAGTTCTATATGACGCCAGCCGCCGCATGGACGCCCTGGTGCAGTCGGGTCGGGCGCCTGGTGTCGCCGAGTGGTTCGGCACCTTCGACGGGCGTGTGGTGTCCGGCTGGTACGAGGGCCGCCCGTCCACATCGGACTCATCCCACCTGTCGCATCTGCACGGCGGGCTGTGGAACGAATCGGCCGACGACGACGCGCTGATGAGACTGCTCTACCAGACCATCACCGGCACCGCACCGGTGACACCTCAACGAGAGGACGACGACATGGCCGCATTCCTGGCCCAGGACGCCAACGGCATCGCAGTGGTGTGGACCGGCGCCGGCGACGTGCTCTGGCGCAACATCTCCGCCGTCGAAACCGTGGCCGCCTGGAATGCCGCCGGTGTGCCCGGTCCGTTCCATGTGCCCAGCATCGGTGCCCTCGGCTCGCCGGCGCCGGTCGCTATGACCCTGGGCGGCGGCCCGACCCTGAACCAGATCGAGAGGGTCGTCGACCGGGAGCTGGACGAGCAGTCGATGGCCGGCGCGGACCAGGACTGACGTCGATGCCGGCCGAGCTCGCCGGCTGGATTCCGCAGACCGGCGCCACCGGCGTTCTCCTCCTGGCCGTCATCTGGGTGCTGCGGGGAAAGATCATTCCCCGGGCGATGCACGACGAGGTCCGCGCCGACCGTGACGCCTACCGGGCTGCGGCCGAGACGTCGCTGAAGGCGTCGGCGGAAATGTCCAGCCACGTCGGGAGTCTCACCACCGCGGTCGGGCAGTTGACGGCGGCGGTGGAGCAGCAGGCGCAGACGCAGCGGGAGACGTTGGCGTTGGTGCGCCAGCTTGCACCGGGCGAGCGTGCGGCGTGAGGTGGTGGCGGCGGGAGCGGGAAGGCGAGAATGCCCGCGCGGCGCGGTCGGCGGCTGACGAGCAGTTGGCGGCGGCGCACCGTCAGCGGCGTGAGGTTGACGAGACGGTGCGGGCCGCGGATGTGTTGGCGCGGCGGGTGGACCGGTTCACGCGCGAGGTCGAACGGTCGTGGCATGTGAAGCGGGGTTCGGCGTGACGGGGCTGCTGCAGGTGCTGGTGGCCGCGTCGGTTGGGCTGTCGTTGTGGTTCGTGCTCACGTTGGGCGCGCCGTGGCGCAACGAGCGGCCGACGGTGGCGTGGCTGTTGGCGGCGTGGGCGTGGTCGACGGCCGCGTTTCAGGCGCTGCTGTTGTTGGCGTTGTTCCGTATCGCCGTGCCGTTGTTGGTGGTGGCGTTGGTGCTGTTCGCGCAGGACGGTGTGTTCGTGTGGCGGCTGGTGCTGCTGTGGCGGACGCGGCGGGCTGATGCGGTGCGCTGATGCGTATCGCCTATACGGGCGTCTGTTTGCGGGTTCAAGCAGGCCACGTTTTCATGATCGTCAAGTTAAGAAACCTAGCAATTCCGTGACCTGCGGAATCATATTTGTCCCCTCCGTTCGTAGAGGGGTTTTCCCGTGAAGGGATGTGGGCGTGATGCCCAAAGTCAATGTGTACGAGAACAGACCAGCCGGGCGCGTCCTCCTGGAGGACGGCACCTGGGTCGACGCGCCGCCGGTACAACCGCGTCGGGTGTCTGTCGGCTGGTCGCGTGGGATGCACGCCCAGCTCGGCGTCGGCTGGGTCGAACCGGAGAAGACGAGCAGGGACGTGCCGCCGAATGTCGGCTGGTCGGACGACTTCATCGTCGACGGCGAGCTGGACGAGGCCGGCAAGGTGTGGCAGTCGCAATGGATCGATCTCGATCGCCACACCATCAACCAGCTGATCCGCGAGCTGCGCAAGGCCCGCGATGAGGCGTTCGGCCGCGACGAGTAGCACGACCAGCTCCGGCCGACCGTGGTCGGCCGGAGCCCCACCTTGGCTCGCACGATCGAGAGGAGTGGCCATGTTCGACAGGATCGCCAAGGCCATCATCGGCGGCCTCACCGCGGCCGTCGCCGCCTACGGGGTGGCCGTACAGGACGGGCAGGTCACCGGCGGCGAATGGGCGACCCTCGCGGTCGCCGCGGTCGGTGCTGGCATCGCGGTGTGGGCCACACCCAACGCGGTCAAGCCGGACGAGCCGCAGCGATGATCGAGCCGGTTGTCATCCCGTGGCACCGCTCCAGTCGGTGCAGTTCCGAGAGTGCCTGCGCTGAGGTGGCGTGGACGCGGTCAACCGGCTGCGAATCCGGCAGCTGCGCCGAGGTCGCGGCCGAGCCGGACCGGGTGCTGGTGCGCAACTCACGCCGACCTCACGTGGTCGTCGAGTTCGACGCCGCCGAATGGGCCGCGTTCCTCAACGGGGTCACCGAAGGAGAGTTCCGTGTACCGCAGTAAACAGAGCGGCATCCGTGCCGTGCTCGCCCTCGCTGCCGCTCTCGCCCTTGTGGCGGGAGCGTTGCTCGTTCAGGGCCAACCGTCCAGCCAGGAGGCGCTCCTGCGCGCCGCACCAGCCGAACTCGCGCTGCCAGCAGACCCGCAGCAGCTCGGCCAGTGGTGCCGCGACCGCAAAGCGCAGGGCACCGCCGGACTGTCCCTGCACGCCCGCGCGTGGCTCAACGACTGCATCACCCTCTTCGGTGGCGCTACGCCGACCCCCAGCGCCACACAGACGCCTTCGCCGTCGCCGAGTCCCACAGTGCAGCCCAGCCCGTCTGTCACGCCCACGGCCACCACGCCGCCCGCAACGACGCCTCCAGCGACAGGCGACAGCACGCCCCCGTCGACCCCGACCGGACTCACCTCAAC
>Ga0184637_10001601_pt1 | contig 15152 bp, 13 predicted proteins | sample PLM3_127_b2_FD_133143 | JGI IMG/M metagenome (GOLD analysis project Ga0184637, IMG submission 133143) | Groundwater sediment microbial communities from an aquifer in East River, Colorado, USA - PLM3_127_b2 | ecosystem: Environmental > Terrestrial > Soil > Riparian zone | place: USA: East River...
CTGGCGTCGAGCAGTGCGACGACGCCAACGTCGATAACACCGACGCCTGCACCAACGCCTGCGTGGCTGCCGGCTGCGGCGACGGCTTCGTCCAGGCCGGCGTCGAGCAGTGCGACGACGCCAACGCCGATGACACCGACGCCTGCACCAACGCCTGCGTGGCTGCCGGCTGCGGCGACGGCTTCGTCCGGGCCGGCGTCGAGCAGTGCGACGACGGAAACCTCGTCGACATCGACGCGTGCAGCAACCTCTGCGAGTCCCAGGTGTGCGGGGATGGCATCGTCCACCCGGGCGAGGACTGCGACGACGGGAACCTCTCGAGCACCGACGCCTGCACCCACGCCTGCGGTCTCCCGGCCTGCGGCGACGGCTTCGTCCAGTACGCGCGCGGCGAGAGCTGCGACGACGGAGGCACGGCGGCGGGGGATGGTTGCGACGCGACCTGCCACACCGAACCGATGGTGACCACGGCCCCCGTCAAGGTGAGCGCCGAGCTCGCCTGCACCACCGCCGCGGCCAACGCTGCCCACAAGGTCGCGGTCGACGGCAGCGGCACCCTCTACGCCGTCATGCAGTGCGGCTCGAGCGCGTCCGTGGTGGTCAGCACGGATCGTGGGTCGACGTTCTCGGCCCCGCTCGACCTCTCGGCGGATCTGCCCGACGCGCCGGTCACGGTGAGCCAGGTGGCTGTCGCGGCCGGCCCGACCGGCGTTGCCTACGTCGCCCTCATGCTCGACACCGGCGCCGTCCACCTGCGCACCACCCAGGACGGCGGCGCCACCTGGGGTGCGGCGGTCTCCGTCGGGTCGGCCACGAGCACCTCCGCCGGCCTCTCCCTGGCGGCCTTCAACGACGACCTCTACATCGGCTTCTCCACGAGCGGGGGCGTGGCCGTGGCGCGCAGCCGCGACCGCGGCGACACGTTCGACGTCACGCCGGTGGGGATGAGCATCGCCTTCTTCGACCTCCTCTTCGATCCGGCGACCGAGTCGCTGGCGGTGTGCGCCGACACGCCGGCGTTCCACGTACGCGTCAGCAACGACGCGGGCGTGACCTTCGGCGGCGAGGTCAACCCGGCGGGCCAGGAGTACTACTCCGACTGGGCCATCGGAAACGGAACGATATTCGTCTCCGGCGTCAACCTCGGAGCCTCCGGCTACGCCGCCAGCCTCTATCTGATCCCGGCGAGCGATCCGACGGTCTCCAGCGTCGTCGGCGGCCTGCCGGTGGTCTCGACGGCACAGACCCGGTCGCTCGCGGCCGACGCCGCCGGCAACGCCTTCGTCCTCTCTCAGCTCGACGGTGGCGGCGTGCAGCTCGATCGCCTGGCGGCCGGGGCGACCGCGTTCGACGCGCCCCGGCTCCTGGACGCCGCCGCCGGCTCGCCGATCGCCGCGCCCTTGCCCGCCAGCAACGGCGTGGCGGTGGCTTTCACGATCGGCACCGAGGTCTGGGTCACGGTCCAGACCTTCTGACAAAGGAGCCGGCCGCTCCCCTCAGGGCGGCGCGGCCGGCTCCCGCACCGAGGCGGGTCGCTCACGCGGCCCGCCTTTCCTTTGCCTGTGGGCCAGGCCGCTCCGGACTCAATAGGGGCGAGCGGGCGGCCGCGACGAGCATCCCGGCCCGGCAGCGGCCAGATCTGCGCCGGAGGGTCGTCGCCATGCCCAAGCCGATCACCGTCCTCGTCGCCGGCGCGACCGGACGCCAGGGAGGGGCCGTCGCGCGCCTGCTGCTCGAGAGCGGCCACCGCGTTCGAGCCCTGACGCGAAACCCGGGATCGCAGCGCGCCGCGAGCCTGCACGTCCTCGGCGCCGAGCTCCACGAGGGCGATCTGGACGATCGCGCGGCGGTGCGGCGCGCCGCGGACGGGGTGGACGCGTTCTTCCTCATGACGACGCCCTTCGAGGAGGGGGCGGAGGCCGAGGCGCGCCAGGGCCAGAGGGCTGCGGAGGCGGCCCGCGACGCGGGGGTGAAGCACCTCGTGTTCAGCTCGGTCGGCGGCGCGAACCACGAGACGGGCGTCCCGATCTTCGAGAGCAAGCGCGCGATCGAGGCCCACCTCGCGCAGCTTGGGCTCCCGTTCACCGTCGTCGCGCCGCCGTACTTCATGGAGAACCTGCTCGGTCCGCCCTCGCTCGCGACCCTCCGCGCCGGCACCCTCTCGCTGCCGCTGCCGCCGGGACGCCGGCTGCAGATGGTCGCGCTCGCCGACCTCGCCGGCATCGTCCGGCTGGTGCTCGAGCGCCCCGGCGAGCTGGCGGGCCGTCGCATCGACCTCGCCTCCGACGACCTCACCGGCGCCGAGGCGGCCGCCGCGCTCGCCGGGGTCATCGGGCGCGACCTCGCCTACGCGGAGACGCCGCTCGAGGCGGTGCGCGCGCGGAGCGAGGACGACTTCCGGATGTGGGAGTGGCTCGGGCGCGTCGGCCACGACACGGATCTCGGGGCGCTGCACCGGGCCTTCCCGGAGGTGAGCTGGCACTCGCTCGCCGCCTGGGCGCGCGAGCAGGACTGGAGCGTGCTCGAGGCGGGCGACGCGGTGCCGCCGCGCGTCCGGTGAGGGGAGAGCATCAGGACGGCGACGATCCGACGGATGCGAGGCCGCCTCCCGCCCGATCCCGGGCGCGATCTCGCCCGCGCGCCCGCCCGATCACGACGAACAGCCCGCCCTCCCCGCCGAGCGTCCACGCCCAGGAGAGCTGCTGGAGCAGGTTCTCGAGGGGCCAGTCGTCCGCCGCGGCCGTGAACAGACCGCCGGGACCGAGGGGCGCCTCTCCCACGAGCGTGGTGGGGTACGTCCGGAGGTACGCGACGCCCGCCGCCCTGAACCAGCGCTGCACCTCGGCGAGGGTGTGCCGGTGCTCCTCCGGATGGCGGTACTGATCGCGCAGCCACGCGATCCTGCGCGCCGGCTCGGCCTCGCGATCGCGGAGCACCGGATCCAGCGGGATCCAGCGGAAGCCCGTGAGCCGCGCGACCGCCCTCCGGAGCCGGTGGGGGACGCGCGCGTAGGCGTTGTACACGCCCACGACGACGATCCCGCGCGGACGCGCGAGCCGCGCGATCGCCTGGAACGACGCGGCCGGGTCCGGCGTGTGGTGGAGCACGCCGGAGCAGTAGACGACGTCGAACGCGCCGGCGCGGAGCCCGGGGCGTCGCAGGTCGGTCTCCACGAGCCGCACCCGCGGCACGGAGAGGCGGCGCGCGGCGTCGGCCGCGAGCAGCAGGGACGCTCGGGTCAGGTCCGCGCCGACCACGAGCCGGTCCCCGGTCGCGAGGAACAGGCTCATCTGGCCGGTCCCGCAGCCGACCTCGAGCACGGTCGCGTCGGGCGCGATCGCCTCGTCGAGCAGCCGCGCGAACGCGCTCCGCCCGGCGCGCGCGCGGAGCGCCGCCGCGCTGTCCCGCGGCGGATACCCGGGGAACGGCGCCGCGGAGTAGAAGTCGCGGACCACGCCGCCCCGCGCGTCGACCTCGCGGCGCAGGTCCGGGATCCCCTCCGGCGCGGCGAACCGGCGGCCGCACGCGGCGCAGGAGAGCCCTGGCGCGTCCGCGGCGAGCGCGCCCGCACACGCCGGACAGGCGAGCAGCGGGAGAAGATCGCCGGGCACGCTCGGCATCAGAAGATCGAGTAGATGAACGGCGCGAGCGCCTCGACGCTCGAGGCGAGGATGAGCAGCATCGCCGTCAGGCACAGGAACACGACGAGCGGCACGAGCCACCGCTTCCGCTCCCGGTCCCGCCACAGGCCGCGCACCAGATCCACGGAGGATGGGAAGACGCTGCCGGCCACCACGAGGCCGTTCCTGAGCCTGCCGTGCTTGCGGATCACGAGACCGCCTCCTCGAGCGCGCCTCCCGCGGCGCGCTCCTTCGAGACGACGCAGCGCCCGGCGACGAGCAGATCGAGCCCCGAGCGCCGGAAGGTCGAGTAGCCCTCGACCGCGCGCGCGACGATCGGCTCGCCCGCGAGGTTGAACGACGTGTTGAGCAGGACCGGGACGCCGGTACGCCGCCCGAACGCGGAGAGCAGCGCGTGGAAGCGGGGCGACGCGTCGCGGTCGACCGCCTGAACCCGCGCCGTCCCGTCCACGTGCGTCACCGCGGCGAGCCGCGCGCGCCACTCGGGGCGGACCGGGAACACCCCCGACATGAATCGGGCGAGGCGCACGCCGCCGGGCGGGAGCACGAAGTACCGGTCCGCGACCTCGGCCGGCACCGCGGGCGCGAACGGCCGGAACTCCTCGCGGTACTTCACCTCCCGGTTCAGCCGGTCCCTCGTCTCGGCGCGGTCGGGCGCCGCGAGGATGCTCCGGTTGCCGAGCGCGCGCGGACCGAGCTCCAGCCGGCCGTCCATCCACCCGGCGATGCGCCCGCGGGCGAGCGCGTCGGCGACGCCCTCCAGCAACGCGCGATCGTCCGGGGCCTCCTCGACGCGCAGCCCGTCCTCGCGCGCGACCCGCTCGAGCTCCAGCGGGTCGGCGACGCAGCCCCAGAAGGCGTGATCCGGCACCGGGCGATCCGGCCGGCCGAAGTGGATCCGATCCGCGTACAGCGCCGCGCCGAGGGCGCAGCCCGCGTCGCCGGGCGCGGGCGGGACGAGGACGCGCTCGAACCCGGCCTCGCGCAGGATCCGCGCGTTGGCGCACCCGTTCAGCGCGACGCCGCCGCCGAGGCAGAGATCGGAGAGCCCGGTCTCCGCCCGCAGCGCGCGGGCGAGGTCCACGAGCACGTCCTCGAGGACGCGCTGGACGCTCGCGGCGAGGTCGGCCCAGCGTGCGCCCTCCGGCGTCGCGAGGTCGATCGGCGCGTGCGGCGGGCGCGGCGGTCCGAAGACCTCGACGAAGCGCGCCGACCAGGCGCGCCGCGCGGTCGTGTGGAGCTCGAAGTAGCGAAGGTCGAGGGCGAACGCGCCGTCCGGCGTCCGCTTCACGATCGCCCGCACCTGCTCCTCGAACCGCGGCGTCCCGTGGGACGCGAGGCCCATCACCTTGTACTCGCCCTCGTTCACCTCGAAGCCGAGGAAGGCGGTGAACGCGGAGTAGAGCAACCCCAGCGAGTGCGGGAAGCGCAGCTCGCGCTGGAGGTCGATCGCGCAGGTGCCGTCGTCGCGCTTCACCCCGCGGCCCATCGTGAGCGTGGCCCACTCGCCGACGCCATCCGCGGTGAGGATCGCGGCCTCGCGCGTGGGCGCCGTCAGGAACGCCGCCGCGGCGTGGGACTGGTGGTGCTCCGTGAAGAGGATGCGGCGCGGGGACACGCCGAGGCGCGACGCGATGATGCCCTTCACCCACGCCTTCTCGCCGAGGGTGTTCTTCATCGCGTGCGGGAAGGCCCGCCACGACCGCGGGAACGCGCGGAGCGTGGTGACGAGGATGCGCTCGAGCTTCAGCATCGGCTTCTCGTAGAAGACCACCGCGTCGAGGTCGTCCGGCGCGACCCCGGCGTCGTCGAGGCACCACTCGATCGCCGCGAGCGGGAACGCCGCGTCGTTCTTCCGCCGCGAGAGCCGCTCCTCCTGGATCGCGCGGACGGGGACGCCGTCGACGACCAGGGCCGCGGCCGAGTCGTGGTAGTGCGCGGAGATGCCGAGGATCTTCATGTCAGTACTGGCTCCGCAGCGCCTCGGGGCCCTGCCGCCGGACGGGCGCGCTCCAGCCCGGGCGCTCGCGGCGGGCGGCCCGCTTCGCGGCGAGGGCGAAGATGGGCACGATGACGAAGTACTGCGCGAGGAGGACGATCGTCCCGAGCAGCGCGGCGATCGCCGCCGCGACGCGCAGGTACGCCCTCCACAGCCGGGTCGCGCGCGCGCCCCACAGGTGCCGCCGCTGGCCGCCCGGCGCGACGCGCTCGAGCTGGGATCGCGTGTAGTTCATGTGGAACACCTCGTCTTCGAGGACGCGCCGGAAGACGGCCGACGTCCCGGGATCCGCGATCACGTCGCGGTACACCGCGAAGCGGGCGGCGGCCGCCTTCTCCGAGAGGTGGAGGAACGCGAGCAGCGACGCCTCGCGGGCGCCATCGACGCGGAGGTCGTCGAGCCCTCGCTCGCCCGGCGCGAGCCAGTTCGCCTCGAACCGGGCGCCTCGCCCCGGGACCCGGGCGAGGATCGTGCGGCCGCGGGAGAGGAACGCCTCCGCGTGCCGCCGCTCGTCCATCGCGTGGCGCAGGAACAGCCGCCGGAGCAGCGGATCGGACGTGAGCTCGGCCGCGCGCGAGAGGTCGCGACCCCCGTCCGCCTCGGTCGCCGCGAAGGTCAGAAGCTTGCGCGCGCGCCGGCTGGCGTCGCGCCACACCCAGCGATGGATGGGTCGAAGGGCGCGCTCGACCAGGGTGCCGCGAGACTCGTGCACGACCATTAGAATGCCGGGCGCGCGGGGTTGGGACATGCTCCCGAAGGGCACGGACGACCGGCGATCGAGGGCCCGTCCGGCCGCGGTCGCCGCCGCGCTCGGCGCGCTCGCCATCGGCGCGGCCTTCCTCGCGTGGGCCGCGTCGGCAGACGCGCACTGGGCCGAGCAGCACGTCCTCGCCTCGCGGTGTGCCACCAACGAGGCAGCGTGGGTGCTCGCGCGCGGCGCTCGGTGGATCGGCGCGGCGCTCGGGCTCGGCGCCCTGGCGCTCGCGCCGGCGCTGGCGCGGCGCGCGGGTCGAGCGTCGCCGCGCCTCCGGCCGAGCTCGGTCGCCGGCGTCGCGCTCGCGGTGACCGCGTCGCTCGGCGTGACGGAGCTCTACCTCCGCCACCTGCACGTCCGGCTCGCGTCCGGCGACGCGCCGCGAGGCCGGGAGGAGCGGGACGCGGGGATGACGCGCGTCGACCCCCGGCTCGGCTGGGCCTACGTCCCGGCTCGCACCACCTGGACGCGCGTCGGCGGCCGCGCGGTCCCGTACGTGATCGACGCCGACGGCGCGCGCGCCGCGTCGGCCGATCAGGTCGCTCCGCGCGCCGCCCCGACCGTCCTCTTCGCGGGAGAGTCGATCGCCTTCGGGTACGGCCTGCCCTGGGACGAGACGTTCCCGGCCCAGGTCGGGCAGCGGCTCGGGGTGGAGGCGGTGAACCTCGCCGTGGTCGGCTACGGCAGCGATCAGGCGTACCTCCGCGTCGTCGACGCGCTGCCGCGCACCCTCCGTCCGCTCGCGGTCGTGACGGTCTTCGTGCCGGAGCAGGTGAAGCGCAACGTCGACCCCTGGCGGCCGCGGCTCGTGCTCGGCCCGGACGGCGCGCTCGCCGCCGCGCCTCCCGCGGGCGGCCCGCGCCTCGCGCGGCTCCTCCAGCAGCTCCCGTACCACGACGACGACGCCCTGCGCGTCACGGCCGCCGTCCTGCGGGCGACCGCGGCCGCGGCGCGCGCGCGGCGCGCGTTCCCGCTGTTCCTCGTGACGAACTACGGCCCGGCGTGCCGGCGCGACGCGGGCGGCGAGGCCTGGGTGGTGGACGAGCTGTTCGTGCGCCAGGGGCTGCCGTTCGTCCGCGTCGACCTCGGCCCCGAGGATCGGCTCCCCGGGATCTTCGAGGGCCATCCGAGCCTGCGAGGAACGCGGCGGCTCGCGGCCGCGGTGGAGCAGGCGCTCCGCGCCGAGCTCGGCCCGCGCCTCGAGGAAAGCTTCCGGCCTCAGGCTTCGGGCCTGGTCGAGGAGGGCGGCCGGGGCTCGCGGTAGGTCGGTCGTCCAGCCGGAGCTCTGCGTGGGCGGGACGTTCCTGATGGCGTGAGCGACGCCACGTATCGCGCCTGCCTCGAGGCGTTCGGACGTGCGGCCCAAGCGGTGCCGCGCCCGCCGGGGCGCGCGCCAAGCAGGGCGTCGGCCCGGAGCGATCCTTCCCGCGCGCGAGGCGCCTCCCTATCCATTCAGCGGGCGCGGAACCGCGCGGGAGAGGCCCATGACAGGACGAGCAGTCTTCCTCACGATCGCGGCGGCGCTGTCCCTCGCCGCCTGCGGCGGCGACGAGGTGAGCAGCACCGAGGACGCGCGGAGCGCCGCTCCCTACCAGCTCACGGTTCGGGGCGACGGCACCTTCCAGGCGTTCGCGGGCGACGCCGTCCGCGCGGCCTTGCACCTCAAGGCCGACAACCAGCGGCTCGACCTGACCCAGACGACCGTGGGAGCGAGTAATCCCGCCTTCTCCGTCACCTTCGCGCCGACGCTCGATCCGGCCACGCAGTACCACCTTCACTACTGGATCGACGTGGACGGCGACGGGGTGTGCGACTCGCCCGACGTCGACGAGCAGTGGGCCGTGGATCCCCCGCTGGGCCAGGCGACCTTCGAGGTCACGCATCGCGCGTCCGACGTCTCGGACGTGTGCGGCAGCTTCCACTAGGGTAGCGCTCGAAGCGGCCGCCACCGGGAAGGTCGGCGATCGGAAGGCGAGCCGCCGCCGGTTCGCACCGCGTCCCCGTGTGCACGGAGGGGGCTCGCACCACTCCCGCTGCTCATCGGCGAGCTCCTCCGCGTGCCTCGGCGGAGCGGACGCGCACCCACGGAGCCGACGTAGGCGTGGCGCGCAGGCGAGCCGAGTACGGCTCCCGGTGTGGCCGCAGCGCGCCGCCGGTGAGTGGGACTCCGGCGGATCAACGTACCTCGTCGATGGTATGTCATTCCCCGCGCCGGCCCGGCGCCCACCGGCACCGGCCGATGCGTCCCCCCGTCCAGAGGATCGCCATGCGACTTCGTCGGTTCATCCCCTTCGCCGCTGCCGCGTTCGTCGCCGCCGGCTGCGGCAGCAACTCCGAGAAGACCTGCGTCGAGACCGGCTGCAGCTCCGGCCTGGTTTGCGAACCCGTGGCAGGGGGGAAGCCGGCCTGCTTCGACCGGATCTACGTGAGCGGCCGCGTCTACGACCTCGCCATCGCCGAGACGTCCACGAACGGCCTCGCCGACGCGCGCGTCGTCGGGCAGGACGTGAACGGCGCCCCCGTCTCGTCGGTGGCCATCTCGGGTGTCGACGGGCACTACGAGTTCGGCGTCAGCGCGCCTCGGAATTCCGACGGCTCGCCGGCCACCGGGAGCGTGACGCTCCGGGTGGATCGCGCCGGCTTCGAGCCCTTCCCCTTCGGGCTGCGCACCGCGCTGCCGATCGCCCTCACGGGCGCGACCCACGGCTCCGGCCGCTGGACGGTCCAGAGCTCCCTCACCGAGGTCGGCCTCGACGCCATCGCAGGCGCCCCGGCTGGCGAGATCACGGGCACCGTTCAGCTCCCGTCCTCCGGCGGCGTCCTCGTGGTCGCGGAGTGCGGCGGCGTCGCCTACACGGCGGTCCCCGGCAGCGACGGTACCTACGCGATCTTCAACGTCCCCGACGGCGTCTGCGACGTCGCCGCCTACGCGAAGGGGGTGAATTACACCCCCGTGCACGTGACCGTCGCGGAAGCCGGCACCAACCCGGTCACCGCCGACCTCGCGAGGTCGGCCGTACCGACCGCGACGGTGAGCGGCGGCGTCCAGTTCGTCTCGTCCACGTTCTGGGACTTCACCAGCGTCCTCCTCGTCGTCGACTCCACCTACGACGCGGCCCGCGTGCGCGGCATCGCGCCCCCCGGGCTCAAGGCGAGCGGCGTCACGAAGGGCAGCAACTGGACCATCTCCGGGATCCCGGACGGCCACTACCGCGTCCTCGCCGCCTTCGAGACCGACTATGTCGTCCGCGATCCCTCCGACATCGGCGGGACGGCGGTGCTGGAGTTCCAGGTCGTGAACGGCGTGCCGCTCCTCATGGACGGCACCACCGGTGCGGCGTCACTCCAGGGCTTCAAGATCACCGGAGCCGTGCGGCTCACCGCGCCGATCGCCGATGGCACGGGCGTCTGCTCCACCTCCTCCACGCCCCATGCGCTCCCGGCCGACCCCGGTACGCTCCCCGTGGGCGGGTGCACGACCACGAGCGCGGCCCCCGCGTTCGCGTGGATGAGCTACTCCGCCACCGACGTCTACGAGGTGACGGTCGTCGACGAGCTCGGCGCGACGGTCTGGCAGGCGCAGATCGACAAGGGGGCGAGCGGGGTGACGTACGGCGCCACCGCGAGCCCCGTCTCGAACACGCTGGTCGCGGCCCAGGCGCTCGCGACCGGCGCCACCTATCAGGTCCGCGTCAAGGCGCAGACGACCTCTCCCTCGTCCGGCGACGTCACCTCGACGCTCTCGACCTCGGAGGATCTCCTCGGCGTCTTCACCGTCGTTCCGTAGCCGAGGCGCCTCCCGCCTCGCTCCGCACCCGTCGTGGCCCCCGGTCACTCTCCGAGTGGCCGGGGGCTTCTTCATGGGCGCCGTACCGGATCGCGGGGGCCTGCCTCCTCCCTCGACGAACCCAGCCGACCGGGTCGAGCCGCTCCTACGCTAGCGTCCGGTGAGCTTGGACCAGATCGGGTTCACTTCGTCGCGATCGTCTCCCCGGCCTCCGGCGCCAGGGGCCCGGGCGACGCGTGGCCGGTCGCGAGCCACGAGCCCGCCAGGATGAGCACGAACCCCGCGCCCGTTCCGAGCGTGAAGGGCTCGGCGAGCAGCGCCACCCCCGCCGCGACCGCGACCGCCGGGTTCACGTACGTGATCACCGTCGCCCGGACCGGCCCGACCTCGGCGATCAGCCGGAAGAACAGCAGGAACGCGACCGCCGTGCACGCGACCCCGAGCACCACCACGGCGCCGATCACGTCGAGCGCCGGCATCGTGGCCGGCAGCTGCGCCAGCCCGGCCGGCGCGTAGCCGAGGGCGCAGAGCGCGAGCGACGCGGCCACCACGTCGAGCACGGGGAGGTCCGCCAGCCTGCGCGAGATGATCATCGGGCCCACGGCGTAGCCGAGCGCCACGACCGCGAGCGCACCGATCGCGAGCGTGTCGCCTCGGCCGAGGTCGAGTCCGAGCAGCGCGACCACCCCCGCCAGCCCCACCCCGAGGCCGACGACGCGCCTCGCGCCGAGCGGCTCGTGGCGCCCCGTGACGCGCGCGAGGACCGCCCCGACGAGCGGCACGCTCGCCATGAACAGCCCCGCGAGCGAGCTCGTCACGCGCTGCTCCGCGTGCGAGAGGAGCAGCCACGGGATGGCCATCTCGACCACCGTGAAGAGCGCGATGGGGCGCCAGCGCGCGAGCAGGGCCCGGACGTTCCCGTGCCGGATCACCAGCGGCAACAGGAGCGCGGCCCCGAGCGCGGTGCGCAGGAACACGAGGCTCGCCGGGGTGAGCTCGCGGACGGCGACCTTGATGAGGAGGTAGGGAATTCCCCAGATCACGCCGAGCGCGATGAAGAGGATCCAGCCGCGGCGGGTCATGGCGTCATCATCTCCTGCGGCCGTGGGTGCCGTGTGCTTCGCGAGGACCGGCCCCGCGCGACGGGCACGTGAGCGCGCGCGAGGTTACAGCATTGCCGGGCGTCAGGGAGGCGAGAGAGCCCCGGTCGCCTTGCGGCGACCGGGGCTCCGGTTCGCGGGGTGGGATGCCGACCGCTCCCGGCGGCGCGCGGCGAGCCGCCGCGACGGGACGCTCGGCTACTTCTTGCCGCCCAGGAGCCGCTTCATCGCGTCGGCGAGCTCGTTCCCCGCCGCGGCGCCGTGCTTCGCGCGGATCTCGTCCGCCGCTGCGAGGCTCGGCAGGCCGGGCGCGATCTCCGTCGCGACCGCGCTCCTCACCCACGCGGCGGAGCTCTGCACGGCGGGGCGATCCGACTCGGGGTTGCGCTTCTGCTTCAGGTCCGCCGCGCCCTTCTTGCCGTCCTTGTTCACGCCTGCGAGGGAGAGGCTGTCGGTGCTCTTGCCGACCTGGACGCCCTTGAGCTCGCGGAACTGGTAGACGGAGGAGAGGCTCGCTTCGAACTGGACGTTGTTCACCTCGGCGACGCCGATTCCTCCGCCGCCCGAGACGAGCCCGGAGACCTTCTTGGGCGCGAGGTGCACGACGAGCACCACGTCGACGCCGCTGTTCGTGTCGCGCAGGCGCCGGGTGAGCCCCTCGTCGACGGCGGCGCGCACCTGCTTCTGGCCGAAGCTCGAGTGCCGATCGTCGGAGCTCGCCTCGGCGATGAGCTTCAGCGGGCCGTAGGGCACGAGCTGGATGCGGGGATCGCCCTGGAGCGCCTGCTCCAGCATCTGCCGGTACGCGCCGGCGAGCGGCTGGAGGTCCGGGTACTCGGTGGTGGGCCCGACGAGGAGGAGCCGGATGGGCTCGGCGCCGGAGCGCTTCGGCGCCTCCGCCCAGGCGCGGTCGGCCTCGACCACCTTCTGCTTCTGCGCGTCCTCCCGCCCCTGCATCTCGGCCACCTTGTCGGGCGGCCCTTCCCACGTCACGACGCCGCCCTTCTCGACGCGGCAGACGCCGTTGCCGAAGCACTGCTTGTTGAAGCTGGCGCACGCCGGCAGGAGCGCGGCGAGGAGGAAGGCGACGCGAGCGACGCGCGGCATCGGGGAGCTCCTGGGTGGATTGAGCGGGGAACTGCAGCGAATTGAACGGGGGCATCCTCGCAAGGCGCCAAAAGGCGGTCAATTCCGCGGCGGTGAGCACGGGTGGGCGGCCACCCGCGCACAGGGGCGCGCACATGGCGCGCGGGGTCGGCGATGCGGTGCATGGACGGTGGGTGATGGGGCCGGGGCGCGCCTCGCCTCGCGCGCATCGGCGTCCGTGCGAGGCCGCGCCGGCCCAGCTTCGCCGCCGGATCGCGATCCTCCGCACGGTGGGGCGCTGCCGTCGCCGTCGCGGCGGCGGTGGTCGTTGTAGAGTGACGGCGTGAAGCACGGCAGCCGGAGCTCGACGCGCGCCGAGGCGTTCGGGGTGGCCGTGCGACGGATCCCCCGCCATCGCGAAGGACGCACCCCATGACGGCGACCCTTCGGTGCTTCGTGCTCGCCGTGGCGGTGCTCGCCGTGCCGCGCGGGGCGCGCGCGGAGTCGTTCGAAGCCGAGCAGCGCCGGGCTCCGCGCGTCGAGGCCGCCTTCGCCGCGAGGGAGCGTTCGTTGCGGGCGCTCTTCACGGCAGCGGGCGCGCCCTTCCCGCCGCGGGGGATCCTGCTGCGCGCGTTCAAGCGCGAGGCAGCGCTCGAGCTCTGGGCGGATCGCGGCGACGGGACCTACGTCCTCGTCCACACGTACGCCGTCTGCGCCACTTCGGGCGCGCTCGGGCCGAAGCGGCGCGAAGGCGACGGGCAGGTCCCGGAGGGCTTCTACCGGGTGAACCACTTCAACCCGGCGAGCGCGTTCCACCTGTCGCTCGGCATCGACTACCCGAACGCGGTCGATCGCCGCGCCGCGGGGCCGCGCCCCGGCGGCGCGATCTACATCCATGGCAGCTGCGTCACGATCGGCTGCCTGCCGATCACGGACGAGAAGATCGAGGAGGTCTACGTCGCGGCCGTCCTCGCCCGCAGCGGCGGCCACGTCGCCATCCCCGTGCACGTCTTCCCCGCACGGCTCACCGACGCGTTCTTCAGCGCGGTCGCGCGCACCCCCGCCGCGACCCCGGCGCTCGTCTCGTTCTGGCGGAACCTGAGGGAGGGCTACGACCTGTTCGAGCGCGACCACCGCCCGGCGCCCGTCCGCGTCGGCAGCGACGGCCGGTACCGGTTCCACTGAGGGCGCCTCCGCCACGGCCCGGGGCCGCGCTCCATCTCGACGCGCCTCGGGCGAGCCCGCACACGACCACCGCGCGCGGACGCCGCTGGACTCCAGCCCAGGCGCGCCGTATGAGCGGGCGCAAGGAAGGGAGACCCCATGAAGCTGAACGTCTGCCTCGCCGGCGCCACCGGCTGGGCCGGCTCCGAGCTGGCCCGTGGAATCGCGGCGGTGAACGACCTGACCCTCGTCAGCGCGGTCTCGCGCAAGCACGCGGGACGGACGCTCGGGACCGTGCTGGGGGACGGTCGCCTCGAGACCCCCGTCTTCGCCAGCGCGGCAGAGGCGCTCGCGCGGCCCTGCGACGTGTTCGTGGAGTACACCACCGCGGCGAGCGCGAAGCGGAACGTGCTCGCTGCGTTGTCGGCCGGGGCGCACGTCGTCGTGGGCGCCTCGGGCTTGACCGACACGGACTACGCCGAGATCGACGCGGTGGCGCGCGAGCGCGCGCGTGGCGTCCTCGCCTGCGGAAACTTCGCCCTGACGATGGTGCTCCTGCAGAAGTTCGCGGAGCTGGCGGCGAGGTACCTCCCGACCTGGGAGATCATCGACTACGCGTACGAGGGGAAGCCCGACGCGCCGAGCGGCACGGCGCGAGAGCTGGCCGCGCGCATGGCGAAGGTGCGACGGCCCGAGATCGGGATCCCGGTGGCGAACACGCTCGGGCAACCGGAAGCGCGCGGCGCCGAGCTCTCGGGCTCGCGGGTCCACTCGCTCCGTCTCCCGGGCTTCGTGCTCGGGGCGGAGGTGATCTTCGGGATGCCCGACCAGACGCTGACGCTGCGCCACGACGCCGGCAGCAGCGCGAAGCCCTACGTGGACGGTGCGCTCCTGGCGATCCGGAAGGTCTCCACGCTGGTCGGCGTCCACCGTGGGCTCGACGCGGTGCTGGAGCTGTAGCGGCGTCGCCGTCGCGTGCGCGCCACGCGCGTCCTCGCCACGCGCGTCGGCCTCACGGCGGCGTCAGTCGGAGAAGGGCGTCCTCGGCGCTGCTGCAGCTCGCCGTCGACGTAGAGGTCGACCTTCTCGTTGTAGAACGCGACGAGGCCGGCAATCTTCTGGCTCTCCGCGAACGGCGCGCGATAGGTCCAGACCAGGTTCTCGAAGAGCTGCCCCTCGACGCGGAGCGACCAGTAGCCGGCGGTGCCTTGTACGGGCACTGGGTGGTGGTGTCGGACCGGCCTCATCTCGGGTCCGCGCGACAGACCGCGGGTCGGGTGGCGGACGATCGGCGGCGGGGTGAAGTCGCCGCGGCCGCGCAGACCACCGAGCCCACCCGCAGAGCGTGAACATGTCGGCCGACCGGCCGGTCACGATCTCCAGCGATGGTGGTCATCGCAGCCGGATATCCGCTGACGCGGAGGCCGTCACTTCCGGTGACGTGGAGCGGCTTGGCCCCGAGCTCGACGAGCGGTTCCGGGTGATCGCCGACGCGGATGTCGATGGTCCCGGCCCTCGTCCTTCGAGAGGAGCGCGTCCAGCGCCTCCTGCGTCGCGACGGCGCCGACGCCCGCCTTCGATACACGCGCGCTCGGACCGAGCCGTCCGGCGCCGTCGTCGC
>Ga0184637_10001603_pt1 | contig 15145 bp, 12 predicted proteins | sample PLM3_127_b2_FD_133143 | JGI IMG/M metagenome (GOLD analysis project Ga0184637, IMG submission 133143) | Groundwater sediment microbial communities from an aquifer in East River, Colorado, USA - PLM3_127_b2 | ecosystem: Environmental > Terrestrial > Soil > Riparian zone | place: USA: East River...
CGCCCGTCCCCGATGCGCACTTCTTTGCCCAGTGGGTCGACTTGTGAAAAGAGGGCCCGGTATGGACTGTCGCCCAGGACCACGACCGGCCGTCTGTGGTTGACCTCCGTCTCGGTGAAGGGCCGGCCCATCGCCATCCGGACATGGTTCACCACGGCGAAGGATTCGGAAGCCCCGATGACCGCCATCTGTTTGGTGCGGCTTCTCTCGTAGATCACGCGCTCCATCCGGGGATCGAACCCGCCTCCGTACATGACGTCGACGTACGCGATGAGGTCGTCGAGCTTCTCGATCGCCAGAGCATCTTCCCTCGATAGGTTCGGCCGCTTCAGGAGATCGGTGAAGTTCTTTCCGCTCATGAAGCTCACTCCGCTGAACTTCGCGATGAAGAGCGTCTTGGGCCCGAGGGTGTCGAGCATCGCCTGAAGCGAGCGATCGAAGCCGCGGACGAGGGAAGTCATGCCCACCACCGCCGTCACGCCGATGACGACTCCCACGATGGTGAGGCTCGAGCGGAGCTTGTTGGCGCGCAGCGTATCGATGGCCATCGTGACCACTTCGCGGAGGAGATCGAGCCGAATCATTGCTTAATGCTCGCCTCGCTCTTCAATCAATACGGTGGGGCCCCACCCCCACCGCTCTGGCTGAGGGCTCCGCTCGGCTCGCTCCCCTCGCTCCTCGCTCGGGGAGGACGGCCGGATTCCCGCGGTCCGCGCCTTCGGCGCAGCCGCTTCCTCCCGGCCGGGCTCGCGCCGCTCGCGCAGGGTGCGGATGTTTTTTGAGCACCGTGTTACTCCCGGCGAAGGGCCTCGATGGGGTCGAGGGTCGCGGCCCGCATCGCGGGGTAAAGGCCGAAAAGCAGTCCTACGACGATCGTCATGGCAACGCCCAGGACGACGGACCACACTTCGACCGCCGCCGGCACCGGAGTGAGCTGCTCGACCAGAAGCGCGACGAGGAATCCAAAAACGGTTCCTACGACGCCCCCGATGGTCGAAAGGGTGACGGTCTCGATGAGGATCTGCCAGATGATGTCGCGGCGGCGGGCGCCGAGGGCTTTCCGAAGCCCAATCTCCGGCGTGCGCTCGGTGACGACCATCAGCATGATGTTCATGATGACGATGCCGCCCACGACGAGAGAAAGCCCGACGACGCCCACGAGAACGGCGACGATGCCGTCCGTCGCCTGCCGCCAGATGCCGATGATCGTCCCCGAGTTGAAGATCCCGAAGTCGTTCTCCTCGTCCGGCCGCAGCCTTCGGCCGACCCTGAGGGCGACGGCCGCTTCCTCCATCGCTCGATCCTGGATTTCCGGGCTCTCCGGTTTCACCATGAGCGAGAGTCCCGAGACGCGCTTTCCATAGAGGCGCTCGAAAGCGCCCAGGGGAATGACGGCGAACTCGTCCTGCGGAGCGCCGAGGATCGTGCCCCTTTTCTCGCTGACTCCCACGACGCGAAAGTGGATGCCTTGGATCTTGACCGTCTTTCCCAACGGGGATTCGGAGTGGAACAGGCGGTCCGCGGTATCCCATCCGAGGACGACGACGGGGCGCCGCCGCGCGGCCTCGGTGGCGCTGAAGAGGCGTCCGCGCTCGGCGTCGTAGCTCCGGAAGAGGACGTAGTCCTCGGTGACCCCGTGGATTTCAACCCTTTCGAGCTCGCGGTCGCGGTAGGAGACCTTGCCTCGTCTCTGAGCGCGCGCCATGACGGCGGCGACACTCGCCGAAAGCCGCCGAACCGATTCCGCGTCCTCGAGGGTGATGAGGGGATTGTTCCTTCGGGCCTTTTCCTCCGCCTCTTCCTCCAGGATCACGCCGACGCGCTCGATGAGAAAGGAGTCGGCCCCCGCTTCGGAAACGATCGCGTCCGTCACCTTGGTGTTCATTCCGCGTACCAGGGCGACCACGGCGATGATCGAGGTCACGGCGACGATGTTTCCGAGGATGGTGAAGGCCGAGCGGAGCTTCGCGGCCCAGATCGCTTCGAGGGCGATGCGAATCGCTTCGAGGATGAAAGTCAAGGCGCCGGGTCTTCTTCTTCGCGAATGCGAATCCGATCCTGGTCCATCATGTCTCGAACCTGATCGAATGGACCGAGCACGACCTCGTCGCCTTCCTTCAGCCCCTCGAGCACCTCGAAGTGCTGCTCTCCGGCGATTCCGATTTTAACGGGCGTGAAGTGCGCCCGGCCGTCCCGAACGACAAACACACCCTCGACCTCGTCCCCTTCGACCGTCGGGGACGGCGGCCACTCCTCGTCCCGGGTGCGCGCGTGGAGGTTTCCTTCGGAGTCGGGGTAGACCTCGCGCACCGTCAAAGCCTGGATGGGGACGGCTATGGCATCGACGCGCGTCGCGGTCGTGATGTCCGCGGTGCAGGAGAACCCCGGCCGGGCCTCGAGGACCTCGGTGTCGAGCGTCACTTCCACCTCGAACATCGTAGCCTGACGCTGCTGCGCCTGGGTTTCGAGGGAGCTCGAGCCGATCTTCGTGACTCGGCCGGTGAACTCCCGATCGGGGAAAGCGTCGATGGTGACGTTTGCGGGCTGGCCGAGCGCGACGTCGATGATGTCGGTCTCGTCCACTTCGAGCTCCGCCTGCACCACCGACATGTCGGCGACGATCAGGAGGACCGTGCCCGGATTGTTCATGGTTCCCACCAGAACCGTCTCGCCCTCCTCGATGTTGAGCCGGCTCACGAGCCCGTCCATGGGGGAGTCGAGAGTGACCTTGCTGAGGTTGTGGCGCGCGCTCCGGAGAGCCGCCACTTCCTGCTCGAGTCTCTGCTCTTGCGCCCGGACCTCGGTCTCGCGGGCCTCGAGCTCGCTTCTTCGGACCTTCAATTCGGCCTCGGCCCTGTCGAGGACCTCCTGCGAAATCAGCTTGTCCCGGTGAAGGCGCGCGAGCCTTGTGATGTTCTGCTCGGCGAGGTTCAGGTTGGCGCGTGCGGTCTCGACCGCGACTCGGGTGCTCTGGACCGCTTCCCTCCCGGCCGCGAGCCCGGCAGCGCTCAGCTCGACGGCGCTCTCGAGGTTCTCGGGATCGATCTGGAGGAGGAACTGGCCCTTCTTGACGACGTCCCCCTCTTCCACGGAAAGCTTCGTCACCCGTCCGACGGTATCGGCGCTGATGTTGACGAGCTTCTTCGGCTGAACCTTTCCCGAGGCGGAGACGAGAGCCTCGAGGCTTCTTCGGGTGATGGCTTCGACCTGCACCTCGGGGAGCTGCCGGCGCTGGTAGTACAGATAGCCGCCCACGGCGCCCGCGACCACGAGGGCCGAGGCGGTTCCAAGGACGGCGCGTTTTGTCTTGGACATCGCCCCATTATCCACTATCGTTGCCCGCACCGCCTCGAGCCGATATCATCCTCAAATTGTGAAGAGATTGAAAAAACTCGTCTATGGGCTTCTGGTACTCGCCCTTCTCGCGGGTGCTTATCTCTGCGCCCGTGCCGTGGATCGGATGGCGGTTGGCTACCTCACGGGCCAAAGGCGCGTCGTCGGGGAGGGGTTCTGGGGTGAGGCGGTCCCGAAAGACGGTCCCGTGCCGGGCTACGCGTTCCTCGGATTCACGCGCCCGTCTTCAGATCCTCCGGGGATGCGCCTCGTACGCCCCTGGGACATGGCCCGGGACGTGGGCCTTCGAGCCGGCGACGTGATCACGGCTGTAGACGGTCACCCGTTTCGTTCGTCCGAAGATCTCATGCGACATCTGGTCGGCCACTACGCCGCGGGACAGGTAGTGCCGGTGAACGCTCTGCGAGAAAGCTCCGAAGGGACGGAGCCGCTCGACCTGAGCATGACGCTCCGGGCTTTCGTCCGCCACCCGGGCGACCTCGAGCTTCCCTACGAGGACGTCGAGATCGAATCCGACAGCGGATACCGTCTAAAGGGCTGGTTCATTCCGCCGCCGGAGCGAAGCGACGGCCGGGTCGGGATCTTCGTGCACGGCGCGAACTCCTCCCGATTCCAGGCTCTCGAAAACGGCGCGAAGTTCTGGTACCGGCGCGGCTACGGTCTCCTCACCATGGATCTAAGCGGAAGAGGATCGAGCGAGGGGGAGTACATCACCTATACGGTGAACGAACGGCTCGACGTTCGCAGTATGCTCCGCTGGGCCCGGAACCACTCGGGGATCGATCCAGATAAAGTGGTCGTCTTCGGGACTTCCAACGGGGGCGCTTCCGCGATCTACGCCGCCGCGGAAGACGACGCGCTCCCGGCGCTGGTCCTCGACGCAACCTACGGCGATCTCTGGGAAGCCGCGGGCGAGATGATTCGCTCCCGCGGGGGCCATCCCGTTCTTCGCTATCCGCTGTCGGTGGCGGTGCGTCTTCGCGCCGGCTTCGACATCGCGAGCATCCGGCCGTTCGACGTCATCACGCAGGTGAAGGCGAAGGTCCTCTTCGTTCACGGCGACGCCGATCGTCAAGTCCCCCTCACCCACTCGGAGAAGATGCACGAGGATCGCCTTCGGGCGGGTCTTCCGAGCGAGATCTGGATCCTTCCCGGCGGCGAGCACGGGTTCGACAATTACCCGCCGGAGGGGATTTTCTGGAACCGGATTCTCGACTTCCTGGATCGCGCCCTCGGAGGGCCGCCGGCCGCATGGGATCTCGGAATATGACCCTCAAGGATTTTCTGACGTCGGAAGGCCGGCTCAAGCTCCGCGTCCAGTGGAATACCAAGAAGCTCAGCCAGCGCTACGCACAGCATGAGGCGCGCATGGAGGCCGCGGACAAGCTGCAGCAGATTGCGACCCCTGACGCGATCTACGGTCTCGCTCAGCGGTTCTCGGCGACGTCGGAGAACCTCGGGATCGATCAGGAAGAGAAGAAGCACGTCCAGGACGTTCTCGTCGGCTTCGGCGAGAAAGCGGTCGAGCCCCTGAAGCGGCACATCAAGCACCACGACCAGGTGACGTGGAGCATCGACGCCTTGAAGGAGCTTCTCCCGAAGGAGCTGTTGCTCTCCTTTCTCCTCGGGATCTTGAGGGGAGGCGACCCGATCTACATCCGCGGAGAGAAGGCGAACCAGATCTTGATAGCGCTCGAGCACCTCGGCGATCCCGACGTGGTCCCCGGGGTCATCCCCTGTCTCCAGAGTCCCGACGACACCGTGCGGTTCGTGGCGGTCGAGTGCCTCGCGGCCTACGGCGACGAGCGAGCGCGCGAGCCGCTCCTCGAAGCGCTGGTGAGCCCGGACGAGGACTCGGCCCGGGTCAAGACTCGCATCGGAGAGGCTCTGGAGAAAGCCGACTGGGACGTGAAAGGCTACCGCAAGAAAGTCGAGGCGGTCCTGCCTCCGCCATTTCGGGTGAGCTCCAAGGGGCGCGTCGTGCGCTGACGGAGTCCTTGAATCTTTCGCTTTCGACCCTCGCCGTTCTCGTCTCGTATCTCGCCGCCATCACTTTCTTCGGCGCCTATCTCGGGAGGCGGCGAAAATCCGTCGACGAGTATTTCCTCGCCGAGAGGAGCGTCCCCTGGTGGGCGATCGCCGCGTGCGTCGTTGCCACGGAGACGAGCGTTCTCACCTTTACCAGCGTCCCCGGTTTCTCGTTCGCATCGGACTGGAGCTTCCTTCAGCTCGCTCTCGGTTACGTCCTCGGCCGGATCCTGACCTCCATCGTTCTCGTGCCCGCCTACTTTCGGGGGAAGGTCTTCACGTCATACGAGCTTCTGAGGCAGCGTTTCGGCCGGCCGGTCGCGAGCGTCGCCGCGGGAGTGTTCTTGTTTTATCGCACGCTCGCGGATGGAATCCGGCTCCATGCCGCGGCGCTGGTGGTCGCAATCGCAATCGAGGTACCGGAGATCTACTGCATCCTCATTCTCGCGGCGGCGATGATCCTGTACACCGAAGAGGGCGGAGCCAAGGCCACGATCTGGACCGACGTCGTGCAGATGTTCGTGTACGTCGCCGGAGCTCTGGTCGTGCTCGAAGCCCTCGTGAGGCTCCTTCCCGCGGGAGCGGGAGCGCAGGCGTTCGCGGCGGCTTCGGCCGAGGGAAAGCTCCGCGTCCTGGTGCCGTCGCTCGATCCGGCGGTCACCTATTCTCTCGCCTCGGGCGTCATCGGGGGCGTGTTCCTGACTCTCGCGACTCACGGCACCGATCACTACCTGGTGCAGCGCCTCCTCTCCGCCCGAAGCGTCCGCCAGGCTCAGATCGGTCTCGTGCTCTCGGGCTTCATCGTCTTCGTCCAGTTCGTTCTGTTCCTCGGGATCGGAACGCTTCTCTGGCGGTTCTATCCGGGACGCGAGTTCGCCCGCGGGGACGAAGTGCTTCCCACGTTCATCGCCGAGTCGCTTTCCGGTCCCTGGATGGGGTTCATCCTCGCCGCGGTCGTCGCCGCCGCGCTCTCTCCGTCGCTGAACAGCGTGGCGTCGACCACGCTCAAAGACTTCTATGTCCCATTCGTCGATCCGAAGGCGCCCGAGAAGAAACAAATCCAGCTCGGGAGAATATTCACCGTCTTCTGGGGAGTTGCCCAGACAGTCGTCGCCGTCTTCGCCCAGAGAGCATCCTCGGCTCTCGAGGCCGGCCTCGCGGCGCTTTCGTACGCCTCCGGACCGACCGTGGGAGCGTTTCTCCTCGCCGTCCTCCATCGACGAGCGACGTCGACGTCGGTCCTTACGGGAATGGCGATCGGCTTCGGCGCTCCGCTCCTCGTGAATCAAGTCTCGCCGGTGGCCTGGACCTGGAACGTGGCCATCGGCTCGACGGTGACGTTCACCTCGGCAGCCGTGGCGGACTGGATCGGCCGGCGAACTACCCGGTCGCTTCGCTGAGGGCCCGCTCCAGAAGGTCGCTCACGGAAAGCGACGCGGCCATGGAGCGGAGGTAATCGCGGTCGAGCGTATCCGATTGCACCTGGAGGATCCCGAGCACGTCGCGCCACTGCTGCTCGGACACGCCTCCGCCCGCGCGGTACCAGTCAAGCTTCGCCAGAATGGTGTCTTCCGCCGAGGCGACAAAGGCCGAGCGCTCGGGGTCGTTCGCGATCACGTGAGCCGTCCGTCGTTCGAGCTGGGCCCGATCGAACGGCCTCCCCTTGGGAATGAAAACGTCAATCTTGAACATCGTATCCAGATGGATGACGTTGAAGCTCCGCCGGAGATCGATCGCGCGCCGCATGGCGGTTTCGTCGCGGTAGAAAGCCTCTCCGAGTGCGCGGAAGAACGGCTCCACGTGCTCCCGTCGGAGGTCAGCGACGAGGTCGGCATCGACGCTGGCACGAAATACACCGTGCAGCGAGCTCGCGAGCGAGCCGCCGATCGCATACCGCACTCCGAGACGCTCGAGGATCTCGGTGACGAGCAGAGTGACGGCGGTCGGCTCGGAGAGAATGGTCACCGGCGATTCGCGAGCGGCCCATAGGCCCGCTCTGCGAGCTCGGCCCCGAGGAGCAAATCGGCCAGGCGGCGTCGAAGCTCTTCCTGAGATGCTCCGGGGTAGCGGGCTCGAAGTCCCGCGAGTGCGAGGATCCTCAAGCTCTGGTGCAGCTGATCGGCGAGCTGCAGCTTTCGCCAACTCTCGGCCCGCCTCATCAGGTCGATGTGGACGCGATGAGCTTCGGGATCGGTGTCGCTCATCCGAGGCTCGTTCATGATCCCGAATTCTACCGCAGTCGGCGCGGGGCGGGGTCGCTGCGGCTGCCGTCCTCCAGGTTTTTCGAGCCCGGCAACTGGGTTCGCGCCGATGAGACCCCCGTGGATTCCCGTTCGGTCCATGGAACCGAGGGCAGCGAATAAGAGGCCAACGCACCACGACGGCCGCGGCCTTGACGAGCATCGAAAGGAGGATCTCGATTCGGGTAAGGCCGCTCGACTTTCTCGAGAAAGGCATATGGGTCGTGTGGGTTCTCGAGGCGCTCTATGCGTCGCCATTCGGCCATGATGCGGTAATCCTGGCCCATGCCTCCGGCGCCGAGGGCACAGAGAAATCTCGTAAGGCTCGAGCTTCGTTCCGTGGGCGCGGACGGATCCCTGCCTCACCAACTCGCGCAACAGGACCTGAATCTGGCTACGGGCCAGCGAGGGCAGCACCTGTCGCAAGCTGCTCCATACGTGTTGCAGGGTTGCCCGACTCGCGCGGGGCGCATATCCGGTCCTCCGCAACTGCTACAATGCCGCTTGTGTTTCGTGGTGCGGTGCTCCTTCTAGCGGGAGCTCTGTCTCCGCCCGCCGCCGGTCAGGATTCGGCACCGGTCGGTATTTTTCGGCAGATCGCAATCGAGCAGGGGCTCTCCGACAGCCATGTGCGAGCCATCGTGCAGGACCCCGATGGGTTTCTCTGGTTCGCGACGATCGACGGTCTCAATCGATACGACGGCTACGAGATTCGGATCTTCGCGCACGAGCCAGGGAACGCGCGAACCCTGGGCTCCAATTTCGTTCGCACCCTCTACGTCGACCGCTCGGGGTCCCTCTGGGTCGGGACCATCGGCGGAGGGCTCCACCGCTACGAGCCGCTGACCGAGGAGTTCATCCGATATCAGCACGATCCGGCGAATCCGGAAAGCATCGCGAACAACGACGTCTATTCCATGTGGGACGATGGAAAAGGCGCCCTCTGGATCGGGACGGCAAGGGGTCTCGATCGGATGGATCTATCCTCCGGCCGGTTTCGGCACCTCCGTCACGACCCCGCGGACCCGGAGAGCTTGAGCCATGATGAGGTCTACTCCATCATCCAAGACCGAAGGGGATCGATCTGGGTTGGAACCGCCGGCGGGGTGAACCGGATGGTAGAGACCGGCAATCGCGCGCGGTTCGCGCATTACCGGCACGATCCGGGAGACCCGCATAGCCTCTCTCACGATATGGTCAACGTCTTGTACGAAGACGGAGAGGACGCGCTCTGGGTCGGAACCTGGGGCGGCGGGCTCGACAAGCTCGACCGAAAACGGGGAAGCTTCGCGCGCTCCGTGGAACGGGGCCTCCTCGGCGCCTTCATTTGGACCATTTCCGGAGACCGCGAAGGTCGTCTGTGGGTAGGAGCGGTGGACGGCGGGCTCAATCTCCTCGAGCGCGGCTCTGATTCCTTCCGAGCCTACCGCCACGATCCCGATGAGCCCTCGAGCCTGAGCCACGACCATGTGGTGACGGTCTACGAAGATCGGGAAGGCCTGATGTGGGTCGGAACCGGCGGCGGCGGTGTGAACGTGCTCGATCCGAACCGCAAACCTTTTTCGACACTTTCCCTCGGATCCTCGGAGCGCGTTGCCGGTTCTTCTCCCGACGTTCGTGCGATCGACGAAGACGATACCGGTACCTTGTGGGTGGGAACCCTCGGCGACGGGCTTTACGCGGTCGACGAGGAGCACCGGACAAAGCACTATCGACGCGAGCCCGGAAACCCTGGAAGTTTGAGTGATGACGTGGTCCTGTCGATCGAAGAGGGAGCGCAGGGAGTCTTGTGGGTCGGCACAGCGAGGGGACTCAACCGGCTCGACCGTGCGACGGGGAGAGTCCAAAACTACGATCATGACCCGAGTAAGGCCGCGAGCCTCGGCGAGTCCGAGGTCCTATCGATTCTCGAAGACCAAGACAGCGGTGTGGTCTTTGTCGGTACGGCGGAGGGGCTCGAACACCTGGACCTCCGAACCGAGAAATTCACCCGACACGCGAACGTCGACGGCCAGGAATCCAACCCCGTTTACGCCATTCGGCAGCACGGGAAAGACGCTCTATGGTTGGCACGCTCTCTGGGTCTGGACCGGTTCGATCGAAGAACGGGGCGGTTTCATCATTACCGGCTGGCTCTGGAAGAGGGCTCGAGCCAAACCGCGGTCTGGGCGATCCATGAGGGCGAAAACGGCCGGCTCTGGCTCGGGAGCTCGGCTGGACTCCTTTCGTTCGATTCCGACACCGGAAGCGTCAAGCGTTATGCCGATCCCCCCGGGACGCGCTTCGGCATGGTGGGCTCCATCCTGCAAGATGCCGAGGGCCGCCTTTGGCTTGGCAGATCGCGAGGGCTCGCCCGGTTCGATCCGCGAACGGAGGAATTCAGGTTCTACGGCTCGGGCGAGCTTCATCTCCGGCAGGGATTCTTCATGGGCGCCTTCAAGAGCCGCACCGGCCGGCTCTTCTTCGGCGCGGGAGACGGGTTACTCGCCTTCGATCCCGCGGAGATCCGGGATAGCTCCTACGTCCCGCCGGTGGTGCTCACGGGATTGCAGGTGGCCCATCGGACCGTTCCGATTGGAGAAGATTCGGTCCTTAAGCAGTCCATCACGAAAAGCGAAGCGCTGGCCCTTCCCTCTGGCGATCGCGTCCTGTCGTTCGAGTTCGCGGCGCTCAGCTACCGCGCGCCCAGAAAGAACCGCTATCGCTACCGACTCGAGGGCTTCGACTCCGATTGGACGGAGGTGGATAGCGGCCGGCGGCTGGTCACCTACACCAACCTCCCGCCGGGAGGCTACGTTTTTCGCGTGAAGGGTTCGAACAACGACGCCATCTGGAGCGACGAGGGCGCGGCGCTCCGGATCCAGGTCCTGCCCTTCTGGTGGCAGAGCTGGTGGTTCCGAGCGAGCGGCATCGTCGGTGCCGTGCTCGCCCTCTTCGCCGCCCACCGTCTGCGGCTGCGCACCGTCGAAAAGCGGGCGGCGGAGCTTCAACACCAGGTCGAGGCCCGGGAAACGGCCGAGGTGGCGCTGCGGGCGCGAGAAGAGCGAAACCGCAGCGTGCTCGAGTCGCTGAAGAGCCATATCGCCCTCCTGGACCATGAGGGGCGAATCACCGCAGCGAACGAAAGGTGGTCCACATTCGTACGCGCGGACGTCGGCGTCGACTACGCAGGGTTTCTGCGGCGCGCGGCCGGCGAAGGCGACAAAAAAGCGGAGGAAGCGCTTTCGGGAATCGAGTCCGTGCTCGAGGGGAAAGAGGAGCTCTTCGATCTCGAATATCCCCACCTCGCTCCATCGGGGATGCTCTGGTACTTGATGACCGTCGTGCCCTTCCGTGGCCAGGAGGGGGGCGCGGTCGTGTCATTCACGGACGTCACCGACCGCAAGAGGGCGGTGGAAGAGGCGCAGAAACGACGCGAGGATCTGGCACATGTCGCCCGGGTGGCGACGGTGGGAGAGCTGACGGCGTCCATCGCGCACGAGATCAACCAGCCTCTCGCGTCCATCGTCACCTACGCGAACGCCGGACGGCGGTTCCTCGATGGCGGCTCCTCGGCTTCGGATGACGTCCGGGGGATCCTGCGGGCCATCGCCGAACAGGGAAAACGCGCCGGGGACATCATCCTCCACTTGAGAGAGCTCCTCCGGAAAGGCCCAGTCGAGCGGACCCGCATCGACGTGAACGAGCTCCTCCAAGGGGTGCTCGCGCTGGTGAATGGTGACGCTCTGCAGAGGGGGGTCTCCTTGAGCCATTCTCTGGCACAGGGGCTTCCCCGTATCCCCGGAGATTCCATCGAGCTTCAGCAGGTCATGCTGAACCTGTTGGCGAACGGCTTCGAGGCGATGAGTCCGTCGGATAACGGATCTCGTGAGCTTCTGGTTCGCACCTGGAGCGATGACCGAAAGACCGTCGAGATCGCGCTCAGCGACAACGGGCCCCCGGTTGCGGAGGAGACGTTCTCGAAGATGTTCCAGCGGTTCTACACCAGCAAACCCGCGGGCCTGGGTATCGGTCTTTCGATCAGCCAGACCATCGTGGAGGCCCACGGCGGGACGCTCTGGGCCGAGCGCAATCCGGAGCGAGGCCTGACGATGCGCGTCAGTCTTCCGGCACAGGACTCGACGTGATGGCTCCGTAGATGGCCTCGAGGAGCTCCTCATCGTCGAAGGGCTTATGGAAGAACGACGCCGCTCCGGCCTCTAGAGATCGGCGTCGGGTCTCTTCGTTCCCGTCACCGGTGATGATAATGATCGGCAGATCGTGGTCCGTTCCCGCAATCCGCTTTTGCAGCTGGAAGCCATCCATGTCTGGCATGCGAACGTCCAGAAGCAGGCAGGCGGGACGCGTAACGAGAGCCGCAAGGAACTCGCTCGCGGACGCGAATGTGTGGACGCCCAGACCGACGGCGCGGAGCAAAGCCTTAAGAGAATCGCGGACGGCGGGCTCGTCGTCGACGACGTACACCGTTGCCGTTTCTTTCCGTGTCCATGCCATGCAGGCTCCGTGAATCCGCGATCCACTATTTGAGCACGGAGCGCGTGCGCAGGGAATCGAACTTAAGTACTATGGGGTACTACGGGGTACGCTCGTCCTGGACCATCTCGGCCATGCGCACCAGGTCGGGAACCGATGGAGCTTTCATCTTGGCCATGACCCGGCCGCGATGAATTTTGATGGTCTGCTCGGCGGCGCCGAGCTCGGAGGCGATCTGCTTGTTGAGGAGGCCCTTCACCACGAGAGCCATGACCTGGCGCTCGCGCCGGGTCAGCTCCTCGAATCGCCCCTGGATCACGGCCCGCTCCGCGCGCTCGGCACGGGCTTTCTCATCGCGGGCGAGGGCGGAGTGAACGGCCGAAAGGAGCCGGTCGTCGGTGAAGGGCTTTTCGAGAAAGTCGAGAGCCCCAGCTTTCATGGCGCGCACGGTCGCGGGGATGTCTCCATAGCCGGTGACGAAGATAATGGGAATGTGGCGCCCCTCCTGCCGAAGCCTTTCCTGAAGGTCGAGCCCGTTGGGGCCCGGGAGGTTGAGGTCGAGGATAAGGCAGGAAGGAACTTCTTCTGGGGTCGCATCCAGGAAATCTTGCGACGAGGGAAAGGTCGCGGCCGCAATACGAACGGAGCGAAATAGCTCGGAAAGGGACGCGCGCACCCCGGGGTCGTCATCGACGACGTACACCTTGCTTTTGGGCGGCCGGGCCGACACCCGCGGGGCTACGCCCGTGGTTTTCCCCGAGCTTTTTGCCGTTTCCCCCACGACGTTCGGTATTCTAGCGCACGGTCAAAGCGTAAAACCAAAGTCGTATTGCCTCCCCGCGGGGTCACTCCCTATCCTTTGACCGCCGCTAAGGAGGCGATATGTCGCATAGAGAAAAACATTCGAGCCGCACTTATCTATTAGGAGCGTTGGCTCTTCTCGGTCTAATAACTCTCGTCCCCGCCGGCAGTCCCGCGGCAGACGAGAAGCTCGAGGAGCGCTACAACGCCTTCGGAGTCGCCATGGGCGCGGGTGTCGCGGGCGTCCTCAATATCACCATCACCCGGTACTCGACGGAGGAGGAGCGAAAGCTTCTCGTCGACAGCCTGGCGAAGGACGGCCAGGAAAAGACCATCGACCTTCTGCGCAAGCAGAAAGAGACGGGATTCGCGCGCACTCAGACGGGCGCCGGCATGAAGGGCTGGCCGAGCGTACGCCTCCACTACGCGCACCAGGCCGTGCAGGACGGCAAGCGCGTCGTCGTTCTGGTGGCCGAACGGAACATGACCATGGCCGAAAGGACGAGCGGAGGCCGCTCGGTGGACTACGACGTCTCCGCCCTCGTGATGGAGCTCGAACCCGTGCAGGGCGACGAGAAGTTGAATGAGAAGGGCCAGGGGACTCTCTATCGGGCCGCCAAGCTCAGCTTCGATAAGGACAACAAGCTCAACGTCGAGTATCTGGGGACGCAGCCGATCCGTCTCACCGATATCAAACGAGAGAAATAGCCCATTTTTTGAAGGAGAAGAAATCGTGAAACGAATCTTTGCAGCGATGCTGCTGTTCGGTGCCGCACCCCTGTTCGCGCTCGCGCAGAAACCGGTGACCGATGGTGACATCGTGGAGATGACCGCCGAGATCGTGGCGATCGACCATGACGCCCGGCTGATCACGCTCACCGACGAAGACGGCGAGAGCGAGACCATTTTTGCCGGACCCGAGGTAAAGCGATTCGACGAGCTGAAGGTCGGCGACAAGGTGACGTTCCGCTACTACGAGTCGATCGTCTCTCAAATACGCAAGCCAGGTGACTCCGCTCCCGCCCCCTCCGGCGATCCGACTCTCGTGCGCGGCACGGGTGCCAAGCCTTCCGCGACGATGTCGCAGCAGGCGACGGCCACGGTGACCATTACCGAGTTGGACCCCAAAATGGGGTCGGTGACCGTCAAGACCGAGGAAGGACGAACGATGAGCTTCAAGGTCGATGACAAGAAGAACCTCAAGGGAGTGAAGGTGGGTGACCGTGTCGATATCACCTACACCGCCGCCGTCATGATTACCGTCAAGTAACGAGCGGAGAAGATGTTCGAGAAATACCCACCGGAAGACGAGACCTAGGAAGCCACCGGATTCTCGACCGGAGGGGAGACCCGGTCGCGGATCCAACAACAGTGCGGAAAGGACCATGAATTACAAGAGCTCGCGTAGAATCGTTCCCGTCATTGCACTCACTATCGTTGCCATAGCGGCACCGACTTTTTCCCAGGAGAAGCGCGTCGAGATCAACCCGTTCTTCGGATACACCTTCAGCGATGGCGTCACCGTCGACCCGATTGCGATCGGCGGACAGATCTACAACGAAGTGATTCCCCAGAGCGGGATGGCCTTCGGGATCGGGTTCGGCGTCTTCGTCAACGAGAACATGGAAGTCGGCTTCCTCTGGGCCCGGCAGGACAGCGTCCTCGAAGGAAAGGGGACGGAGACCACGGAGTTCGCCGATATGAACGTCAGCAATTACCACGCCATCTTCACCTACAACTTCGGTGAGGAGGACGCGAAAGCTCGGCCCTTCGTCTTCGGCGGCCTTGGGGCGACGTCTTACTCTCCGGGCGAGGACATCAGCGGTGAGACTCAGTTCTCGAGCACCTGGGGCGGTGGAGTCAAAGCCTACGCCAGTCCCAACGTCGGGTTCAGCGTGATGGCCCGCCTCACTCCGACCTACATCAAGAGCGACCCGGCCGGCTATTGGTGCGGCTTCTATGGTTGCTACGTGATCGCCGACACCCAGTACTCGAACCAGTTCGAGATTTCCGGCGGGCTGAGTCTTCGTTTCTGAGGACTTCATGAGCGCTTTCGAGAAAAACGCGAACGCATTCGCGCTCATCGTCACAGTGGCGCTCTCGCTGCCCGCGGAAAGCCGCGGGCAGCAGCCGGCCCCGCCGACTGCGGATGAGAGCGCCGAGCTCCAGAAGAAGCTCTCAAACCCGATCTCCGACCTGGTGAGCGTCCCGTTCCAGTTCAACTGGGAGCAGGGCGTCGGCCCGAACGA
>Ga0184637_10001604_pt1 | contig 15129 bp, 13 predicted proteins | sample PLM3_127_b2_FD_133143 | JGI IMG/M metagenome (GOLD analysis project Ga0184637, IMG submission 133143) | Groundwater sediment microbial communities from an aquifer in East River, Colorado, USA - PLM3_127_b2 | ecosystem: Environmental > Terrestrial > Soil > Riparian zone | place: USA: East River...
CTTTAACCGTGTCGGCCTGGATCATGTGGTGCTGGTGAAGGTGGCTTCCACCGCGGTGGCTACCAAAATGCTGGGCGGCACACGCGATGCTATTATCGATGCCGTTTCGCAAGCGTGGGTGGATGGCCATCCGTTGCGCACCTACCGCCATGCGCCCAATACCGGCTCGCGCAAATCCTGGGCTGCGGGCGACGCCACCAGCCGTGCGGTGCGCTTGGCGTTGATGACGCTCGAGGGCGAAATGGGTTATCCGTCGGTGCTGACCGCCGAGACCTGGGGCTTCTACGACGTGCTGTTCAAAGGCAATGAATTCAAGTTACAGCGTCCTTACGCTTCTTACGTGATGGAAAATATCTTGTTCAAGATTTCCTTCCCGGCCGAATTCCATGCCCAGACTGCTGTGGAATGTGCATTGAAACTGCATCCCCAAGTCAAAGCCCGGCTTGACGAGGTGAAAACAATACTCATCACCACTCAGGAATCGGCAATGCGCATCATTGACAAGAAAGGCCCGTTGCATAATCCGGCCGACCGCGACCACTGTATACAGTATGCGACCGCCATCGGCCTGATATTCGGCAACCTTACCGCGCGACACTACGAAGACAAAATCGCCCAAGACCCGCGCATCGACCGGCTGCGCGACAAGATGCAATGCGTGGAAAACAAGCAGTACAGCAAAGATTACCTAAACCCGAACAAGCGTTCAATTGCCAATGCCGTGCAGGTGTTCTTCAAAAACGGCAGCAAGACTGAGAAGGTGGAAGTAGAATACCCAATTGGACACCGCCTCCGCCGCGCTGAAGGCATTCCGCTATTGGTCGGCAAATTCAAGACCAATCTCGCGCGCCGCTTCCCTGCCAGGCAGCAGAAGGCGATCCTCGAGCTATGCCTCGACCAGAAGAAGCTGGAAACAACGCCGGTTAATGAATTTGTTGATATGTTCGTGATTTAAACCCATTTAACCGCGGAGGGCGCTGAGGACGCAAAGAAAATCGATTTGAATTGATAATCTTTAGAAGTTCCTCTGCGTCCTTTGCAGTAAAGCTTTTTGCATTTTAGGGGTTAGCAATGAGTCACAATCTTTTCAATACTCTCCAGGAATTTGGAATGGAATGCGGTAAAGCCGGCAAATTCTATTCCCTACCCGCCCTGGAAAAATCCTCTGTCGGCAAAATATCTCGCTTGCCGGTTTCGATCCGAATCGTGCTGGAGTCTGTGCTGCGCAATTATGACGGCAAGAAAGTGGCCGAAGAGCATGTCAAGCAGCTCGCCAACTGGCGTCCTGATGCGCCGCGAGTGGATGAAATCCCCTTTGTGGTAGCGCGCATCATATTGCAGGATTTCACCGGCGTGCCGCTGCTTGCCGACCTCGCTGCTATGCGCGGCATGGCAAGCAAAATGGGCAAGAACCCCAAAGTCATCGAACCGCTGGTGCCGGTGGACCTGGTGGTTGACCACTCGGTGCAGGTTGACCATTACGGCACCAAAGACGCGCTCGACCTGAACATGAAACTGGAGTTCCAACGCAACGCCGAGCGCTACCAATTCATGAAATGGGGTATGCAGGCGTTTAATACCTTTAAAGTGGTGCCGCCGGGCATCGGCATCGTGCACCAGGTCAATCTTGAGTATCTCGCACGCGGAGTGCATCAGAAAAACGGGATTTATTATCCTGACACGCTGGTCGGCACCGATTCCCACACCACGATGATCAACGGCATCGGTGTAGTCGGCTGGGGCGTGGGCGGTATTGAAGCGGAAGCCGGCATGCTGGGACAACCGGTGTATTTCCTCACCCCCGATGTGGTGGGCGTGAACCTCGCCGGCAAACTGCGCGAAGGTGTCACCGCGACAGACCTCGTGCTCACCATCACCGAAATGCTGCGCAAGGAAAAAGTTGTCGGCAAATTCGTCGAGTTCTTCGGCGAAGGCGCAGCCTCGCTTGCCGTGCCCGACCGCGCCACCATAGCCAATATGGCGCCCGAATACGGCGCCACCATGGGCTTCTTCCCGGTGGATGATGCAACGATTGAATATTTCAAGGGTTCCGGCCGCACCGCGCAAGAAATAGACGCTTTTCGTTCCTACTTCAAGGCACAGGGGCTGTACGGAATTCCCAAAGCCGGCCAAATTGACTACAGCAAAGTAGTGCAACTCGATCTTGCTTCAATCAAGCCTTCGCTTGCAGGACCCAAGCGCCCGCAGGACCGCATCGAGCTTGGCAATCTCAGGAACACGTTTACCGACCTCTTCTCCAAGTCCGTAACTGAAAACGGTTATAACAAATTTGCGGACGACTTGTATCGGCGTTATGTAACAAAACTCGGTGTGTTCGGCCCCGGAGTAGCAGAGCGGCTGATGGGAGGCGGCAGCCAGAAAGGCGAGGCATCCTCCGCCAGTGAAGTGGAGATGAAGGACGACCATCCGACCCCCAATCCGGTTTACGGTCCCTCCGGGGAAGCGCCCAAGAATCAAGTCAACATCGGCAATGGCGACGTGCTGATCGCCGCGATCACTTCCTGTACCAACACTTCCAACCCGGGGGTGCTGCTTGCCGCCGGCTTGCTGGCGAAAAAAGCCGTAGAAAAAGGCCTTTCGGTCAAGAAACACATCAAGACCTCGCTCGCTCCCGGCTCGCGGATCGTGACCGATTATCTCCAGAAAGCAGGACTTCTCCCCTATCTTGAGCAACTCGGTTTCACTGTTGTTGCCTACGGCTGTACCACCTGTATCGGCAATGCCGGGCCGCTGGACTCCCACATCGAGGAAGTCGTTACACGGAACGATCTGATCTGCGCCGCCGTGCTTTCAGGCAATCGCAACTTCGAAGCGCGGATTCACGCCAACATCAAGGCGAACTTCCTGATGAGCCCGCCGCTGGTTGTCGCTTTCGCCATCGTTGGCACGGTACTCAAGAACTTGGAGAGCGAGCCTCTCGGGACAGGAAAAGACGGCAAGCCGGTTTACCTCAAGGACATCTGGCCTTCGAGCAGCGAGGTGCATGCGGTCATGAAATACGCCACCGATCCGGCGAGTTTCCAGCGCCTCTACAGCAACCTCACCAAGGACCATCAACTTTGGAATAGCGTGCCCTCGGCCTCCGGACAAGTGTATGACTGGCCGAAATCCACTTACATCGCCGAGCCGCCGTTCCTCGCCGGCTTCAGCATGCAGCCCAGCAAACCAGGCAATATCCGCGGCGCGCGTGCGCTGGGTATCTTCGGCGATTCGGTGACAACCGACCACATCAGCCCTGCCGGCTCAATCAAGGAAACTTCGCCCGCAGGCAAATACCTCATTGAAAATGGCGTCATCAAAGCGGACTTCAACAGCTATGGGGCGCGCCGCGGCAATCACGACGTGATGATGCGCGGCACCTTCGCCAACGTGCGCATCAAAAACCTGATGGTGCCGCCGAAAGCTGACGGCAACCGCATGGAAGGCGGCATTACCTTGTTCCAACCTTCAGATGAACAGATGAGCATTTACGACGCGGCAATGAAATACGTCGCGCAAGGTACGCCGACCGTGGTGTTTGGCGGCGAGGAATACGGCACCGGTTCTTCCCGCGACTGGGCCGCCAAAGGCACTCAATTGCTCGGCGTCAAAGCGGTCATCGCACGCAGTTTCGAGCGCATCCACCGCTCCAACCTGGTCGGCATGGGTGTGCTCCCCTGCCAATTCAAGGGTGATGACAGCGCGCAGTCGCTCGGGATTAAAGGCGATGAACAGTTCGACATCCTCGGCATTGAAGGGGAAATCAAGCCGCAGCAGGACGTGACGCTGGTGATCAAGCGCAAAGACGCCAGCAAGCAGGAAGTAAAAGTGCTGCTGCGCATTGACACGCCTATTGAAGTGGACTACTACAGGCACGGTGGAATTTTGCCCTACGTGCTGCGCGAACTGGTCGGCAAAACTGCTTAATCCCTGTTAGCCTGTCCTGGTCCGCAAAAAATGGCTCACGAAATGCGCCAAGCCAACGAGAGCAATTACCTTGGCGTCCACGCGCAAGGTTCGGTCTGCAGCTAGTTCCGCGTTCATCTTTGCGTACTGTGAGAGCAGGATAAAGGTTCGCATTATATACGCAACCACGCGAAAGTGCCCATCTGCGCATCCTGGAAAATTCCTGCGGCGATTGTTTTCAGGCCACCAAGTTTGCTATGTTGTAATGAACAGGAGCCGCAGCCGACTAAATGCGCAAGGCGCCAAATTAGGAGAAGCCCATAAAGGACAAAATCGTCAAATCAGAGCAGGAATGGAAGCAACAGCTTACGCCTGAACAATTTGAAATATGCCGCAAAAAAGGCACGGAGCCCGCCTTCACGGGGAAGTATTGGGATTGCAAGGAAAAAGGCATCTACCACTGCATGTGCTGCGGCGCGGAATTGTTCAGCTCCGGCACCAAGTTTGATTCCGGCACCGGCTGGCCGAGCTTCTGGAGCCCGCTGCAATCTGAAAACGTCAAAACTGAGAAGGACAACGGCCTTTTCATGCGCCGCACTGAAGTGCTGTGCAACGCCTGCGACGCTCATCTCGGCCATGTGTTTTCCGACGGCCCGCAGCCGACCGGGTTGCGTTACTGCATCAATTCAGCGGCTTTAAAGCTCGAGAAAAAATAAACTTCAGGATAACAGTGCGCCGTCCTCCTCAAGCTCTGCGCAAATAGACAAGGCGCAGTCAAAGCGTCATAATTGTGCGTGTTTCCCATGCTTGCTTTGTGACCCATGAAGTTTCTTTTCGACCTGTTCCCTGTCATCCTGTTTTTCGTCGCTTTCAAGTTCCAGGGGATTTATGTCGCCACTGCGGTTGCGATTGCCGCGACTTTTTGCCAGGTCGGGTGGGTATGGACAAGACATGGCAAGGTTGATCCGATGCTGTGGGCAAGCCTGGCGATTATCGTGGTATTCGGCGGCGCGACGCTGTTATTGCACGATGAAACCTTCGTCAAGTGGAAGCCCACGGTTTTGTACTGGCTGTTCGGCGCGGTGCTGTTTTGCGCGGATATCATTTTCGGAAAAAACCTGATCCGCTCAGTGATGCAAAGTCAGATTACGGTGCCCGATGTGGTCTGGCGCAGACTTAATTTCAGTTGGATGTTGTTCCTGGTACTGATGGGCGGCGCGAATCTTTATGTCGCATACAATTTTTCCACTGAAAACTGGGTGAACTTCAAGCTCTTCGGCAGCATCGGATTGATGCTTGCGTTTGTGCTGTTGCAGGGGCTGATGCTCGCTAAATATATCGAAAACAAGGAAATCGAATAATGTTCTACGCCATCATTGGCGAGGACGCTCCAGACAGCCTGCCAAAAAGGCAGCTCACGCGCCCCGCGCATCTCGCAAGACTGACCGAGCTGCAGCAAGCGGGCCGCATGATCCTCGCCGGACCGTTCCCCGCCATCGACAGCCCCGATCCGGGTCCTGCAGGATTCAGCGGCAGTCTAATCGTCGCTGAATTTCCCTCGCTGGACGCGGCGCAGGCCTGGGCCGATTCCGACCCCTATGTCACAGGCGGCGTTTACGGCAGGGTCACCGTCAAACATTTTAAAAAAGTCTTCCCGACATAGTGATTCGCCGATTTTCCCTATATACTGTGGCTCGCCTACAAGCATGAGCACCATCGAAAGGATACGGCGGCAGCTTGCCCCGCTGGCCCCGGAAAGCCTGGATATCGTGGATGAGAGCAGCAAGCACGCCGGGCATGAAGGCGCCAAAGGCGGCGGACACTATCAAATGACCATCGTTTCCACCCAGTTTCGCGGAAAATCCACCATGGCGCGCCATCGTATGGTGTATGCGGCTTTGTCCGGGATGATGCACAAGGAAATTCACGCACTCAGTATCAAGGCCTACACCCCGGAAGAATTTTAACTCACCCCCACAAAGGATTCAAAAATGTGCCTCAGAACTTCAAGATTGTTGCTCGCGGCAGCTTCCAGCTTGGTGCTTTTTCACGCGGGCCATGCCGAGGAGGCGCCGAAAGCCGCGCCCCGCAGCCCGGGCGTTGCCGCCACCGTCAATGGCAAACCGCTTCCGCAATCCCAACTTGATTTGCTGGTCAAGGAACGCACCTCTCAGGGACAGCCGGATACCGAGGAACTGCGGAAAACTGTGCGTGAAGAATTAATTACCCGGGAGCTGCTGTATCAAGAAATGCTCAAAAGCGGTTTCGATAAAAACCCGGACGTCACCTTGCAAGCGGAATTCGTACGCCAGAATTTTCTGTTGCAGGCATACTTGCAGGATTATATAAAAGCCCATCCTGTTGGCGACGATATGCTGAAGGCGGAATACGATAAAATCAAGTCGGAATTAGAAAACAAGCAAGAGTACCACGCACGCCACATTCTGGTGGAAAAGCAATCGGAAGCGAAAGATATCATTGCGCAGCTGAAAAAAGGCTCGAAATTCGACAAGCTCGCAGCGGAAAAATCCAAGGACACCAACAACAGCGGCAAGGGGGGAGATTTGGGCTGGAACCTGCCGACGAATTATGTAAAGCCTTTTGCTGATGTGCTGCTCAAGCTCAAGAAAGGCCAGTACACCCAGACGCCTGTGGAAACCCAGTTCGGCTGGCACGTGGTGAAACTCGAGGATGTGCGCCCGGTCAGGGTGCCGCAGTTTGAAGATGTGAAACCCAAACTACAGCAACGCTTCCAGCAGCAACAGTTCGAAAAATTCCTGGCCGATCTGCGCGCCAAAGCCAAAATCGAATAAGCACGACTGGCAGCCGTTCGTGGTGAGTCCTTCGACAAAGCCTCCGTTCGGCCTGAGCCTAGCACAGCGCAGTCGAAGGCTTTCTCGAACGGGGGCTTTGCTCCCTTCGACGAGCTCAGGAAAGGCCTGTCGAATGCTCTCCTGAACGTAATCGAAGGACATGAACGGCCGTTCCCCTTCGACGAACTCAGGGCGAATGGCCTGCCTTCAATCAAACTGCCAACACTACCTGAAGGGTCACCCCACCCATTTGCGCGCGTTTCTGAAGACGCGCAACCAGGGCGCGTCTTCACCCCAATGCTGCGGATGCCATGAGTGCTGCACGGTGCGAAAGCCGCGTTCAGGGTGCGGCATGAGGATGGTAAAGCGGCCGTCTGGAGAGGTAAGCCCGGTGATTCCTGAAGACGAGCCGTTGGGATTGTAAGGATAAACTTCCGTCGGGTTGCCGCGATTGTCCACAAAGCGCAGAGCAACCAAAGGCTGCGCCGCTTGCAATTGCGCCGCATCTGAAAATTCTGCATAACCCTCGCCGTGCGCCACCGCTATCGGCATGCGGCTTCCCGCCATGTCCGTAAAAAACAGCGATGGGCTTCTTTCAACCTGCGCCATTACGAAGCGCGCTTCAAACTGCTCAGAGCGGTTCCTCACGAAATGCGGCCAATGTTCTGAGCCGGGAATCAATTCGCGCAAGTTGCTCATCATTTGGCAGCCGTTGCAGACACCCAAAGCAAATGAATCGCTGCGCTCGAAAAAAGCGGAAAACTCATCGCGGGCGCGCGAATTGAACAGGATCGATTTCGCCCAGCCCTCCCCGGCTCCCAGCACGTCGCCATAGGAAAATCCGCCGCAGGCGGCAAATCCTTTGAAGTCCTTGAGTGAAACGCGCCCCGCGATAATATCGCTCATGTGGACGTCCACCGCCAAAAAACCGGCGCGATCGAAAGCGGCCGCCATTTCAACCTGGCCGTTCACCCCCTGCTCGCGCAGTATGGCGATACGCGGGCGCTTGCCGGCAGCGACATACGGCGCGGCAATGTCATGTTTAAAATCGAAAGTAAGTTGCGTGTGCAAGCCGGGGTTCTCGCCATCCAGTATGCGGTCGTATTCCTGTTGTGCGGCTTCCGGATTATCGCGAAGCCGTTGCATGTGATAAGTGGTCTCCGACCATATGCGCTGGAGCATTACCTGTGACTCGGAGAAAATCACTTTGGCGTTGCGTATCAGGCGCAGTTCGCCGCTTTTGTTCAGGCCTCCAAGAACATGTGCGGAGAGGCCTGCCTGCGATAAGGTCTGCATCACCGGCGTGCGGTCGGCCGCCCGCACCTGCAGCACCGCGCCCAACTCCTCATTGAACAGCACATGCAGAATGCGCTCCTGGTATCTGCCCGGCAATAATGTTTCGGGCTGCCGCTCCTGCCCTTCCACGTCATTGCAGAGCGGGTCATAACAGAGTTCATCGAGATTCGCGGTGATGCCCACATGCCCCGCAAAGGCCATTTCGCAAAGCGCGACAAATAGCCCCCCATCCGAGCGGTCGTGATACGCGACGAGCTTGTCTTCCCGATTGAGCTTCTGCACCACATTGAAAAACGCCTTGAGTCGCTGCGGGTCGTCCACGTCAGGGGCGTCGTTCCCGGTTTGCTTGTAAACCTGCGCCAGCGCCGAGCCGCCGAGGCGGTTCTTGCCATTGCCGAGATCAATCAGGATCAGCTCGGTCTCTCCGCAATCAATGCGCAATTGCGGTGTCAAGATCTTGGTCACATCCGGCACCGGAGCAAACGCCGAAACGATCAAGGACAGCGGCGCAACGACCTCTTTCCTTTTTCCGTTGTCTTCCCAGACCGTCTTCATTGACAGCGAATCCTTGCCCACCGGAATGCTTACGCCGAGCTGCGGGCACAGTTCCATCGCCACGGCTTGCACTGCATCAAAGAGCGCCGCATCTTCTCCCGGATGTCCGGCTGCCGCCATCCAGTTGCAGGAAAGCTTCACATCTCCAAGGCTGGCTATCGGCGCAGCTGCGATATTGGTAAGCGCCTCAGCTACCGCCATGCGCGCTGAAGCTTTGGGATCAATCAGTGCCAGAGGCGTCCGTTCACCCAGGGCAAATGCTTCGCCACACAATGTTTTGTAGCCCATCAGGGTCACCGCGGCATCCGCCACCGGAATTTGCCAGGGCCCAACCATCTGGTCGCGCGCGCTTAACCCCCCCACAGTGCGGTCGCCGATGCTGATAAGGAAAGTTTTGTCCGCTACCGCTGGCAAGCGCAGCACGCGATGCGTGGCATCGAGTAAATCGATACCGTTCACAGCGAATGATGGCAATTTTCTCGCGAGATGCGAAACATGACGCGTCATTTTCGGCGGCTTGCCGAACAACAACTCCAACGCCATATCCACAGGCCGGTTGTTGAACACGCTGTCTTCAACCTGCAGTCGCGGCGCGGCAGTCGCCTCGCCAATCACCGCGAATGAGCAGCGCTCGCGCTCGCAGATTTTCCTGAACAAGGCAAAATTCCCGGCGCTGACCGCCAGCACATACCGTTCCTGCGCTTCGTTGCACCACACTTGCAACGGCGACATCCCGGGCTCTTGGTTGGGAATATCGCGCAACCTGACTTGTCCGCCGCAGTTTGAGCCGTGCACCAGTTCGGGCAGCGCGTTGGATAATCCACCGGCGCCCACGTCGTGTATCGAAAGAATGGGATTGCTCTCGCCCAGCGCGCAGCAGCGGTCTATTACCTCTTGGGCGCGGCGCTGCATTTCGGCATTGCCCCGCTGCACCGAAGCGAAATCCAGGCTCTCAACGTTGGCGCCTGTATCCATGCTGGAAGCCGCGCCGCCACCTAACCCGATCAGCATGCCCGGCCCGCCCAATTGAATCAGCAAAGCCTTATCTACAGCTTTGCTTTTTATTACATGCTCGTCACTGAGGTTGCCCACTCCACCGGCAATCATGATGGGTTTGTGGTAGCCGCGCATCTCGCCTGCCACCTGTTCTTCATAAGTGCGGAAATAGCCGCAAAGATTCGGACGCCCAAATTCATTGTTAAATGATGCAGCGCCTACCGGTCCTTCCACCATGATTTGCAAGGCTGAAGCGATGCGCGCGGGCGTGCCATAGCAGCCATCCGCAGCACCTGGATGAATCTCCCAGTGTTGCCTGAAGCCGGGAATGTTCAGGTTGGATACCGAAAAACCGGTCAATCCTGCCTTGGGCTTGGCGCCGCGGCCGGTCGCGCCCTCGTCACGAATTTCACCGCCCGAGCCGGTGGCTGCGCCGGGGAAAGGCGCAATCGCCGTGGGATGGTTGTGCGTTTCGACTTTCATCAGGATATGCGTCTGATTTTCCGTATAGCCGTATTCGACCGTGCTGTTGGCAGGGCAAAAACGTTCTATGCGGTAACCCTCGATCACCGATGAATTGTCCGCATAGGCCACCAGCGTGCCTTGCGGGTGCAGCTTGTGGGTGTTTTTGATCATGGCAAAAAGTGAAAGCGGTTGCTTCGCTCCATCAATCGCCCAATCGGCATTGAAAATCTTGTGGCGGCAATGTTCGGAATTCACCTGCGCGAACATCATCAGCTCTACGTCGGTGGGGTTGCGCCCGATGCGTCTGAAATTTTCAAGCAAATAGGCAATCTCGTCTTCGGACAGCGCAAGCCCCATTTCCAGGTTGGCGCGGGCGAGCGCTGCTGTGCCGCCACTCAGTATGTCCACCGTTTGCATCGGTGCAGGCGCAAAATGCTGGAAAAGTTTACCTGCTTCGTCGAAAGACTCAAGCACCGATTCGGTCATCCGGTCGTGAAGCAGCGGCAGCAGCGCTTGCCTGTCGTGCGCTGACAGCGGTTCGCGCATTTCCAGATAAAAAGCGACACCGCGCTCGATACGCTCGACCGCTTCCAGCCCGCAATGGCGGGCGATGTCGGTGGCTTTGGATGACCAGGGGGAAACGGTGCCGATGCGCGGTACCACCAGCAGCAGCTCGCCGCTAATCTTGTCCGCCCGTGCTGCAGGGCCATAGGTTAAAATCCGCTGCACGATAGCGGTCTCCGCTTCCGTCAATTTTCTCGACAGTGCCGCGAAATGCCAAAATTCCGCCTGCATCCCGGCAATCGCGGGTACGGTAATTCTCAGGGTCGAAAGTAGTTTATTGAGGCGGAAACCGGACAGGGCATTGCGCCCGCGCAGCTTGAGAAGTTGAGGCATCAGTTGCGATCGACTTCTAAAAATTGGATTATACGCTAACCGCCCGACCGCTTTACAGCTAAACTATCATCACCATGATTGAAGACGCGACAACGCCGAGGCCGATTTACCTGACTCGCGACATCAGAAAAATCGAAGCCAGGTTTTTGCCTGTGCATCGCCTGATGGAAGCGGCAGGCCTCGCCGCCGCCGAGTTCGCGCGCGAACTGCTGGGCGCGGGCGGCACCAGCGTGCTGATTTTTGCCGGACCGGGCAATAACGGCGGTGATGCACTGGTCCTCGCACGCCATCTCAAGCAATGGTGGTTCAAAGTTGATGTCATTTTCACCGGGGATGCAAAAAAATTGCCCCGCGACGCCGCTCGCGCTTTGCGCCTGTGGCGAGAAGCCGGCGGCGTTTTGCACAGCAAAATCCCCGCAGGCAAATGGGACCTGGTGGTGGACGGTTTGTTCGGTATTGGACTCAAGCGCCGGCTCGAAGGCCGCTACGCGCAACTTGTCGAGCGCATCAACCAGTTCGGCGTTCCGGTGCTGGCGCTGGATGTACCGAGCGGGCTTGATGCCGATACCGGTCGTACTCTGGGAGCTACGGTGCGCGCAACTCACACCGTAACCTTCATGGCCCTGAAACCCGGATTGCTCACTGCAGATGGCGTAAACTGCTGCGGTGAAATTCACGTGCGCAGCCTTGATATTGACGCCGCGGCTTCCCTGCCGCCCAAAGGATGGCTGCTTTCACAAGCAACTCGCCCTCAGCTCAAGCCGCGCCTCCCCGGCAGCCACAAAGGAATGTTTGGCAACGCAGGCATACTTGGCGGTGCAGCTGGCATGGTTGGCGCGGCGCTGCTCGCGGGCCGCGCGGCGCTGAAGCTGGGCGCCGGCAGGACTTATGTCGCCCTCCTCGCCGAAAACGCGCCCTTGGTTGATCCGATGCAGCCTGAACTCATGCTGCGTACACCCGAAAAATTGCTTGAGCTCGATCATCTCGATTGCCTGGCGGTTGGACCGGGCTTGGGGCAATCGAATGAAGCGCAGCACTTTCTTGCTGCCGCACTCAAGATAAAATTGCCGCTGGTGTTGGATGCCGACGCGCTGAACCTGATTGGCTCCGAAGCGCGCTTGCAACAATTGCTGAAGAAACGCTCCGCAGCGACCATACTTACTCCCCACCCCGCCGAAGCGGGGCGTTTGCTTAAGATCGGCACCGAAGAAATCCAGCGCGACCGCCTGGCTGCCGCACTTGAAATCGCAAAACGCTATCGCTGCCATGTCGTATTAAAAGGCGCGGGCAGCATTTGCGCACTGCCGGATGGAAGCTGGTATATCAATTCAAGCGGCAATCCCGGAATGGCAAGCGCGGGCATGGGTGATGTGCTGACCGGAATGATTGCGGCGCTGATCGCGCAGGGATTGGGCGCAGGCGACGCGCTACTGCTTGCGGTTTACCTGCACGGCGCCGCGGCGGATGATCTGGTTGCACGCGGAGTCGGAGCGGCAGGCTTAACCGCATCTGAGGTCACCGATGCGGCAAGAAATTTACTGAACCAGTCGAGATCACTTGCCAAGCAAACCGCACCTAACCCGCGGCGTGCAGCCCACGCCAGACGCTAGGCTCGCGTGAGATTTCGCCGTTTGTTTTCGCCTTCCGGCGTTTGACCACTTGTGCCATAATCCTTCAGCCATAAGAAGGATTGAATTACGGACAAGAACAAGAGCAAGGCACTGGCGATGGTGCGTGTCAACTAAATTGTCAACCAATTCACGTTAGGTGATTTAAGAGAATGAAGATCGAAGACTTTGTCAAGAAAGCGCTGGAGCAGTTCGGTTTTACTGTTCAAAAAATCGAGGAGGGCGAGAATGAGTCTCCTGATTTTTTAGTTCATGACGGTGAGCGGCTCTATCTACTGGAAGTTAAGTCCAAAGAAACCGCCGAAGAAATATTAAAATCTAGAGAAGAAGTTTTGTGATCAGGTAAGGTCTGGGACGAGGTTATCCCCTCAGAGCGTCAAAATAACATTAAGAACGTCATCCGCAAGGCCACCAAGCAACTACAGTTCGACCAACAAGCAGAAATAGATTTTCGTCTAATTTGGTTGCATGCAAGCGGTCATAATCATCAAGTACAGCTCGATCTATTCGAAGCAGCTCTTTATGGAACGACGACCGTGGGAGATTTCCTAGACGGTAAATCTTTATATAGATGCTTCTACTTCTACGATAGCGATTTCTATCTCCATCGAGCCAGAATCGATGGGGCGATTATTAGCACGCCTATAGAAGGGAAATTGCTTTTAAATAACCATTCGGAAAAGTATGAGGCGTTAAAATCTAGTAAACTAAAACAACGACTAATGCCTGGCGTTCTGGATCCTTTGTTGGAGGAAGCCTCTGGTGTTGCCTACATTGCAGACTGTGATAACGATCGCAAGGACAAAGCAAGTACTCTAGCCTTTTTAGCGAAGAAGTATGGGAGGGAAAATATGACCGACATAACGATGAAACATGTGTCAGGGGAAGTATTGGTGCCCCGTGAATAAATCATCTAACAATTGCATTAAGTTCGCTCCCTTCGGTTACCCGACCTGCAAAAAGCTTCGCTTTTCGCAGGCGGCTTATGCAAAGCGTTAAGCCACAAGAACAGTCGCGAACGCCGCCTTCGTTCCAAAGCACGTTGGCCAGCGCAATGGGTGATTGATGTGGGGCGACGCCCCGGCGTCCTCGCGGAAGTGGTCGAGGCCGGGTGCACGGGAGCCTTCAGAATCACTCCATTGATCCCCGACGGCCGCGTATCGGGGCCTGCTTATTTCTGCAATTCTCCCAGCCAGCCGTACTCAGCCGGGGTCTTGATGTAGAACAATGTGAACTTTTCCTTCTTGAGAAGATTGAGAAACTTGTCTGCTAAGTCCTCGCTCGTCATGAACACCATCTCCATGGGCGACTCGCCGAAGACATTGTCCACGCTGATGTCACCGTGCCGGCCGAAGCCGGAAACGGCGCGCGTAGCCGTCCCGCCCTGAATGCCCAAAGACTTTGCACTGTTCATCAACCACTGGTGCAACGCTTCGCCATTTGGATGCTTCTCGAATTCGGGCAAATAAATCTTCAGATAAGTGCCTTTCATTGGTTCTCCTTATTAAAGTCCGAAATTCGCCGTGAGACCGGGATGGCAAAGAGCCACGTCTTGGATTTCATTCTCAAGCCATTGTCCCAGACATTGAACTCGATCAAGCACTGCTTCGATCGGGCGCGCCTGTCAGTCCCAACGCTGCGCCGTGTCGTCATCTGAATCGCGCGCCTCGACCCAGCGCTTACCGCGCTCGGTCTGTTCCTTTTTCCAGAACGGTGCGCGGGTTTTCAGGTAATCCATGATGAATTCGCATGCGGAAAACGCGCCACCGCGGTGCGCGCTCGCCACGATCACCAGCACGATCTGATCGGTGGGCTTGAGTGTGCCGACGCGGTGCACCACCACCGCGTCCAGAATGTCCCAGCGGCGTTTCGCCTGCTCGACGATGTCGGCAAGCGCCTTTTCGGTCATGGCAGGATAATGTTCCAGCGTCAACTCCACCACCGCCGAATTCTCATTGATGTCGCGCACCAGGCCGACAAAACACGCAATCGCGCCGATTTTCGGATTTCCCCGCCGCAACTTGAGCACCTCTGCGCCGATATCGAAATCTCCGGTTTGCACGCGTATTGCCATTAGAGCCTCTAACACAATAAAACGCGTATTGCGACGGCGTGGTTTCGGATGCAGGCCGCGAAGCGAGCCGCGCCGTTTAGTGATTCTATACCAGCGGCGAGCGACAAAGGAATGCGCCGAAACCCGCGCCGTCCCTTCGGGTTGCGGCCAAAAAGCGCGTCTGTGGCGTTACTCGGCTTGCTCAATGATCCCACATTGGGCTGCGCCTCGCGCCTTGCATCCGCATCTTTTTGACTAGCAACGCAAACGTGTTTCATTGTGTTAGAGGCTCTTACCCCCCCGTCACCGGCGGAAAGAACGCCACTTCATCGCCATCGGCAACGCCAGTGGCTTGCCCGGCCATTTCCAGATTCACCGCCACGCACACCCTTTTGCCGGGCGCAAGCTCGCTGTCCCAAACCTTGCTACGGCTGCGCAACCATTGGGTTAAGCCCGCCACATCGCGCACACCTTGCGGTAACGCCACTTCCTCCGAATCGAGGCCGAGCGCTTCGCGCAA
>Ga0184637_10001605_pt1 | contig 15127 bp, 16 predicted proteins | sample PLM3_127_b2_FD_133143 | JGI IMG/M metagenome (GOLD analysis project Ga0184637, IMG submission 133143) | Groundwater sediment microbial communities from an aquifer in East River, Colorado, USA - PLM3_127_b2 | ecosystem: Environmental > Terrestrial > Soil > Riparian zone | place: USA: East River...
CACTCAACACTCAACACTGGCCGATCGGCGGGAGGAGTGGGTCGGCGCCCAGGTACGGGAAGAAGCGGATGTGCTGCTGTGCAACCCCCGGTTGGTACAGACCGGCCTCGACCTCGTCGACGTTCGTCGTCAGCAGGTTGGCGGCCTCTTCGCGCCGGATGCCGGTCTGCCCAGTGGTAGTTGAGACGCTGAGGCGTGCCCGGCGTTCTTCTTAAGATGTGAGCACGTCGAAGCGACCGTGCCACTCGTTTGATCGAGGCCTTCGACGGGTTTACCTGTCGAGCGCCTAGCACATCGCGGAAGGCTCCGAAAGGGCCGAGGGCGTGTGGGGCCTTATCTTCGAGGTTCCGCTCTGTCTCTTCGAGGACCAGCGGGCTGATGACGAGATCGCACTCCCCGCGGATGCCCCGAAGAATCAGCTCTCTGGCTGGCCCGGTTGCTGAGAGGGCGGCGGCGTAGAGCACGCTCGAGTCAATGAATACCCTAATCCTGTGTGTCTGAGGGGAGGCCATATCGTTCTTCGATAATCCGACTCCGCGTCCCCCGGCCGGACTCGATTAGTTCGTCGAGCGACAGCCCATGCTCACGCAAGAGATCGCCGATGCGGTCCAGCGCCCGGGTTGCCAGGACTTCCTGTCGGGTAATGAAGATCCCGTCGTCGGCGTCCATGACCGCGACGAGGTCCCCCTTCTTGAGTCCAAGCCGCTTGCGAATGTCGACTGGGAGAGTGACCTGGCCTTTTTCCTGAACGCGGACGAGTTTTCTTTGTGGTGAATTCATGGCGATTCCGAAAGTCATACTTTAGCTCAGTATCTCACAGGCTGACCTTATTGTCTACGAGCGCATGCTTCTTGCCGCAACCACCGTCGATCAGATCACTCCGATCTGCCTTCGCGGGCGTGGGATAATCGCTTCACACCCTTTGAGGGGAGTGAACAGAATGCCAGAACAACCCAAGGCTTCATTGTCCGCAGCGATCAGCCGCTTATCGGCGTCATTGTCCGAGAGGACAATCAAGAGGTTACCCGCTACTCGCTGACGAGCAGGCAGCCGATGCTGCCGTCGAGGAGACGGCCACCAGGAAGCTCTGCGGGCAATCGGAGCTTGAAGTGACCAGATTGGCACCAAGGAATGTCCGGGTTCGGTGTGGACAGCGGCAACGGGCGAGCCCAGGCTTAAGGAGTTGGGCGCCGCGACATCCGGAGGAAGACGATGACGACCGACGACTTGCTCTTTCGCATTCGACGCATCTACGCATCCATCGATGCAGCCCAAGAGTTTGACATGAGCAAGCTGCCGGCGAGAGTCGAACGCGATGACCGCGCCGTTTCCATCATGCAGGATTTCAGCGGCGGCCTCAGCGATGCGACCTGGAGAATATCGCGCACGTCATCCACAACCTCGCCAACCTCGAGGATCACTTGCGCCGCTGGGCGGCTCGGAATGGGCAGGACGCGGGCAAGGTTGGCCTGGTACTCGCCGAGTCGCTGGCGCTGAGAATAATCAAAGACTTGTCCAACAACGACAAGCACGGGCATCCGCCTCGCGATGGTGGGCACTCAAGAACCGCCCCGAGGTTGGCTGAGGTCACCCGTGTTTTGCGCCTGACGACGGGAGCCGAAACGGGCTCAGGCGTCGTTGTGACCCTAGGACGTATGGGGGTGCCCGTGATATCGGGATCGGGGAGCGCGGCCGCCGTTATCACAGCCAGGGTGGTCGATAAGGAAGGCAACAATCTCGGCGACCTTTTCGAGATCCAACAGCAGGGTATTCAAGCCTGGGAAAGCCTCCTGCAGGACTTTGGAGTGTAAAGCGTAGTGTCTGAAGCCGATGACATTAAGGCGGCGCTGCTCGGCGCATGCGAATCTGCTCCGGATCTCTTGGGAGCCGTGCTGATCGGAAGTAGAGGCCGAGGGGAGAGCTCGGCGGCAAGTGATGTCGACTTGGTCGTGTTGGTTCGAGATTTAGCCACCTCCGACAGCGTCAGAGATGCGTTAACTCGGGCCCTGCAGGACAAGGGCTTCACTACCCCGGTCGATCTGATCTTCGTCGATCACGAGGTACTCTCCCGGCCCTTCGATTCGATCGCGCTCCGTAAGCGAATGCGCCTCGGTGTAGAGAAACGCCTGCGGGCATTAGACCTGGAAAACGGATGCGTCTTACTCCACGGAGATGACTTTCGCGAGGCCTTTCGCAGCCTTAGACCCGAAAACCTCGAGACCGCGATGGCGGTTCGAAACCGACTTCGAGTGACTCGTGCGGATCAAAAGGCGCTCTCTGAAGGGGAGATAGTGCGCGCCTCCTCCCAGGCCAGCTCGACCTGGCGCTGCTCCAGCGCGTGTTCCGGCCCGAACGAGACGACGACCCGCTGCGCCGCGGAGGTGGCGGGCCCGTGCTCGCGGACGTGGTCGGCGCCTGCCACGTTGGGAATCGTTTCAGCGTCCGCGTGCAGCCAGCGCGTGCCGGCCAGCGGCTCGACGCGCGAGAAGGTGATCATTTGGCCGTTCTTGCCCCGCACCCCGCACTTCAGAAGCTCGGCGCGCCACTCGGCGTGGCGCAGCGTCTCGCCCGATCGCGCGACCGAGCCGTCGCTCGCGGGGGGTTCGGGATCGCCATTCAGCGGCCGCACCATAGGCGACGGGACCGCCTCGACGGTGAATGGGCCCGTAACCCGGACCCTCGATCGGTCAACCCCGGGCTGGTCGTAGAGCGCCTCCCGCTCCGGCGGCTCGTCGTTCGCGATGGATTTGAGAGTCACGTGCGGCACGGTCTTGTAGATGAAGCCGCTGCGTACGCCCTCGTCCGGATGGGCCAGCTCGTAGTAATCGAAGGCGGCGGTCATGAGGCGCTGCTTGGCCAGCGTGATCGCGACGCGCGACGTGTCGCACGTGACCCAGCGGCGGCCCCACTGCTCGGCAACGTAGGTGGTAGTGCCCGAGCCACAGGTAGATCAACAACCAGGTCGCCAGGGTCGGTGGCCATAAGCAGGCAGCGAGCAATCGCCTTGCTGCCCGTCTGCACGACATAAACCTTTTGCTCGGTGAAACTGCCAGTTCCGGTGTCATCCCAAACCGAATCAATCGGATAGGCAGGAAAGTCGTCCAGGTATCTCACGTAGGCTAGGCTTGAGCCGGAAACAGCGATCCTGCCTCTTGCGGCGAGCCGCTTCATACCTTCAATCGTGGCTTTCCAATTCGAGTTGGCACCGGGGTGGTACGTCTTTCCGTCGAATTCGAACGGGACCGTGGTGTTAGTCCGGAAGCCCTGCGATGTGAGGACGTCCAGTCGGTAGATTCGCCAACCCGGGGGGACGCGCGAGGGATCGGTCCGTTCCTCCTGAGACATGAGCCGAGTCGTTTGTCCGTCTTCGGACTTCAGCCGCACATAGACGCCGGCCCCCTCGGCACCGCCCTTTTTCTCCGTGTAAAGCTGCCGGTACTTGGTTCGCGTCCGGTCCCTCCCGTACCAGAGGATGAAGTCCGCTGGCGCCGGGAGAAGGAGAGCGGTGGTCCCCCCGCTCTTCCTGAAGGAGATCATGGCGCAGAAGTTGTCCGCGCCGAACACCTCGTCCATTAGGTTCCGTATCAGGTGCAAGTTCTCGTCGCTGATCTGTACGAAGCACGAGCCGCTCTCGTGGAGTAGCTCCTTGACGAGAAGCAGACGGTCCCGCAAGTAGGTCAGGTACGAGTGGATTCCGAGCTCCCAGGTGTCGCGGAAGGCGCGGATCGTCTCCGGCTCCTGGGTGAGGTCCTCGTCACGTCCGTCGCGGACATCTCGCCTATTCACGAACGGCTGGAAGTTGGACCCGTATCGGATGCCGTAGGGCGGGTCGATATAGACCATCTGGACCTTGCCGCCCAGGCCCTCCTTCTCGAGGAGCGAGTTCATGACGAGCAGTGAGTCCCCAGCGATCAGGCGGTTGCTCCACTCCTGGTCATGCTTGTAGAAGTCCAGCGCATCGCGCAGCGGCGGGTTCAGCTGTGGCCGCTCGAACAGGCCGAGCTGCTGCGCTTCCTCGGTGGCCCGCCGGCGGACAGCCTCCATGATGGACTTGGGGTCGATGCGCTCGTGGACGTGGAGGCTGACCGTCGGCACGTCGAAGCTGGTGCGCTCCGCTTTCCCTGCCCAGTTGAGGTACGGCTCGCGCCGCCGCTTCAGCTCCGCCAGCGCCGCCTTCGCGTCGGCCAGCTCCTCAGCGGCCAGGCCGGCGTCGATGATCTCCTCGACCTCAGCGTTCTGGGGGTCGAATTGCAGGGCGGGGTCGATGTGGGGGTCATAGGCGTAGCACTTCTTGCCCGCATCTCGGTCCGTCTGCGGGGTGACCAGCCCAACTGGTGGGTTGTTCTTCCGCTTCGCGTCGGCATGATCGTACTGCTTGATCTGGCGCTCGGAAGTCCTGCTCGACCTGGTTCTCGCGTCGGCCATGTCCAACTCGGCGTCTTTTGGTTAGCGCCGAGCATCCTCACGCGACGGGCAAGCCGTCAAGCTGACGCTAGGTGAGGCGGGAGCCAGAGTTCCTATGGACGGCACACTGGTTCATAGCGACCGTTGGTTGAGGCCAGCTAGGGCTCCGAACCTATCAAGCAATATAAGCTGGCCGAATCGGAGTCGAACAAGGCTGATATGCGTTGGAGCCGGGTCCGCGCTTGGCGCAATTCACAGCCGATGCCGGCTTTAGCGGCCCAGAGCATGGTGCCCTCTGGAGGTTACGACTCTTCCGCATGGAGAGTTGAAAGGTCGTTCGCGACCCGACCAATAAGCTCATCCCGCTGGCGATCAAACACGTAGACTTCGTCGCTGAAGCGCTGCAGCATGCCGAAAGCTTTGCTATGGTCTGGGATTGCCGCGAGCCCCCCCACAACAGTGATTCGCTGAACAGCATTCGCTCTAGTTGCTGCGACGTCAACCCACGTGGCAGTAAGGTCCTTCGTCTTCGCGAGGTAGTAAGGCGCCCCGAAGTCAACAACACCTATACCGACCTCATAACCCGCGCTCCCGTTTTGGGGCGTCTTGTAGACGAAGTCGACCTGCCACGGGAACGTTCCGAGAATGACGTCCCTATCCCGTATTTGGCTGGCGATCGGCTTATCGAGAGTGAACAGCTCCTGTTTCACCGCGGTGTGTAATCTGCTACGAGTAATCGGCTTTCGCGGCCTTGGTTTCGGTGTGACGAAGATCTCGTACAAGCGGTGGAGGAACGTATCGAAGTCGAACGCGTCGGATATTTCGATATCCGCCTCACGCACCTCGGAGAATCTCAGGTGCCGGCTGTGGCTCTCCTCAATCCACTTTAAGAAGGCCCGGTCTGTGTGCTCTAGAAAAACATGCTCGTGTAGCACGGGAGCATAAGCCGTTTCTGGGGGCCCCTTGAGGCGAGCTTTCCACGCGGCATCGAGATTGACGACGACGTCCTTCTCCACGTCGAGAGGCAATCCCCAATCTCGCGGGATTTTCTCAATAAACTTCCCTGAAACGAATTGATCACTTTGCAGAACGATCCCTACGTTTATGGGCTCATCACGCACGAGATCTGGCACGATTCTCGCGACTACGTATCGCAACTGCATGCCAGTTCCTTTGTCTTCATGGTTGCACGTTCAGATTGGGGAGATAAGGCCCCGCCTGGCCGATGAGGCCTTGCATTGCGTTCTGCCGACTGATCAGGAAGTCGATCAGCGACGGAATCTCGTCCGGTGAAGGCTTCCAACTCGTAGGGATACGAGCTGCGCTTTCCTCGAACTGAGACCGAGTCAAGGCGCCTATTCTACTGACCCACGGGTCAAAACGCGCGAGGTCGTCCACGAGCCCGCGCAACTCCTGTGGCGCGACCTGAATGAAAGACCCGGGATCGGGGTGGGAGTTGCACCAGCGCGCAAAATCACCCATGTCCGCGAGGTCGCCGATCAATGCATGGCTGTGATCGACGAGGTACAGGGTATACCGTTCCATGTCAGGGCTCGGGCGCTGTAGAAGCACATTGCCGGAATGCCGGTCGCGGTTGCATACGAACACGTCGAAAGCAATCATCCCGATCACTGCTTCGGGGTTAGTAAGCTTCGCCTCCATCCCAGGCTGGAATGACTTCGCATCCGCCCGCCATTCCAGACCAAATGCGTCATTCTGACCGCATGGTACCACTTGTCTGGCGGGCACCGGAAGATCGAGGAGCGAAGCTACATCGGCAGCCAGCCACTCGGAAACGAGCGTGTACGGTGGCAAAGCTCCGGAGTGCTCCTTGACGGCGTAGCGACCATGGGGGAGCCAGTCGACTAGCTTGGCACCCGATACCCCTCCCAGTGAGCCCAGCTCAGCGATTCCTCGGGCATCGAAAAAAGATGACTGCACGCGCACTCCGACCATGGATTGGCCCAAGGCAGAGCAATCTTAGCCGGGGCTTGCGTCACGCCCCAGTCCACGCGGCGTCCGAGTCCGCTCGCCACTACCGTTCCATCGTGATGACGGACTCCGGGATTGGCGAATGAGCGGGCGCATCAATAGTGCGCTCGCGGTAGCCCAGCTACCTTCACTAGCCTGCGACGACCTGATGCCCCTCCAGGAGCCGCGCTCGCAAGGCGAGGACGCTGCCGACGAAGGGCAGCACGAATACGTTGATCCCGTGCAGGATGCCGATGATCATGCAGATCCCCGCGATGCTGAAGAGGCTGTCCTGTAGTTGCGTCGCCCCGACTGTCTCGGTCCAGCTATAGCCGACCAGGTTGCCTCGGTCGTCGAATCGCGCGGGCCGCTCGAAGTGGACGTTGAACAGAATGTATGCGGCAAAAATCAGGTAGTAGGCGAAGTCGGCAAGGATAGTGAAGTTCCTGCCGATCTGGGGCGTGGACTCGAAGACCTCAGCGGCGTAGCTCTTTCCGAAGTACCGGATCAGTTGGTGGAGCCCCACGGCGAAGATCACTAGGGCGAGCACCTTAATAACTTCCAGCGTGCCCCATTCCATAAGCGCCTCCTCTCGGACGGCCGAGGACGAGTCAGAGCCCTCGGCTACTGCAGCCGTCCGTGCGTCGTCAGGATAGGCTTTCCTCTTGCCGAGGCCAACCTCAGTGTTGTCGGCCGTTCTGCCTCATCGCAGCCGCTAGGCCCGCGTCGATGATCTCCTCGACCTCAGCGCTCTGGGGGTCGAATTGTAGGGCGGGGTCGATGTGCGGATCGTATGCGTAGCGCTTCTTGCCCGCATCTCGGTCCGTCTGCGGGGTGACCAGCCCGACCGGTGGGTTGTTCTTCCGCTTCGCCTCGGCATGGTCGTACTGCTTGATCTGGCGCTCGGAAGTCCTGCTCGACCTGGTTCTCGCGTCGGCCATGTCCGCCCCGGCGTCTCTTGGTTAGCGCCGAGTATCCTCGCGCGACGGAGAGGCCGTCAAGCTGACGCTAGGATGAGGCGGGAGCCAGAGTTCTTACGGCGGCACACTGGTTCATCGTGTCTGTCTGTCCATGGTCCACAAGCCGGCGGCCGGCACGTTATGCAAAGGTCTGGTAGACTGCGCGCTCAGTGGTATTGCGTTCGGCAGTCGCTTGGTCGAGTTGTCAGGGTTTCCCTTGATCTCCTGTTTCTCCCCTCGTGTAGCGCTGACAGCAGTTCCAACTTTGTCGACAAGGGAGTCAGCGCTTGTACACCGATAAGCCCCTCAACTGTCGCGACTGCGGCCAGAGTTTCCTCTTCACGACCGGCGAGCAGGAATTCTTTGCCAGCAAGGGCTTCACCAACGAGCCGACCCGATGTCCGGAATGCCGAGCGCAGCGCAAGAGCCAGCAAGGCGGCTATTCGAGCGGCGGTTACTCCGGTGGAGGCTACAGCGCGCGGGAGATGTTCTCGGCCACCTGCTCACAGTGTGGCAAGGAAGCGAGGGTTCCTTTCCAGCCTCGGGGGGACCGCCCCGTCTATTGCTCGGACTGTTTCGCGGTGCAGCGAGGCGAATCGTCTGGCGCGGGCGGCGGTCGCAATCGCTGGTAGGGTGAAGGCGCGCATCATCGGTTCGCAGTTCGGGTGACGAAGCGACGCATTGCAATCATTCGATTCCGGTTTCGTCCGCCGGCCTAAGCTGCGACCGGTTGGATGTTCTGGTTGAGCCGGAACAGGTTCTCGGGATCGTATCGGCGCTTGATTTCGGCTAGACGGTCGTAATTGCGCCCGTAGGCAGCCTTCACGGCATCGATCGGCTCATCGTCGGCCATATAGTTGAGCCACCGACCTGCCGATAAATACGGCTCGGCGGCCGCGTAAGTCTTCCGTGTCCAGGCGATGTTCTCTTCCGTCATCGCCGGATCTGTCCAGACGGAAGTGATCAGGAAGTTGTAGCCGGGCTCACGATGAGGAACAGGCGTCTCGGTTGGTCCGATCCGCGTCACCGCTCCGTGGAAGTGCTCCAGAACGATGGCCGTCATCGGTGATGGGCATGACGCAAAGGCATCGATGGCGGCATCGATCAAGCCATCGTCCAGCGAGCGGACGAAGCTGGATTTCCAATAGTTCAGTGATCCTGTCGGATAGCCGTCATCGAGCAGCGTGTTCATCACGGGATAAGGCATCGGACCGACCTGGACCATCGCTGGTGAGCCGAACTCTCTGAGGGGACGGAGATCGGCCTCAGCCTGTTGCGGGGAGCCCGCGTGGCATACCACAAAGGCAGCCAGGGGGACGCCGGATCCGTCTGGTGCGTGGACAAGAGCGCCAAAGACCGTAAGTGCGTCGGGGACCGACCGCGTGAACTCCCGGTAGAACCGCAACGCGTCCCTGGCGGCAGGAAAGCCATGGGCTACGAGGCCGCCCACCACCTGCCGGAGCGGGTGAACACGGTACTCCAGCGACGTGGCCACCCCAAAGTTACCCCCACCGCCGCGGAGGGCCCAGAACAGGTCCGGGTGCTCTTCTGCACTGACGGTAAGGACCTCGCCTGCGGCTGTGACTAACTCGGCCGATAGCAGGTTATCCGCCGCTAAACCGTAGCTTCCCATAAGCCAGCCCAGCCCGCCGCCGAGAGTGAGTCCGGCGATACCCGTTGTGGAGATCGCGCCGCCGGTCGTAGCCAGACCGTAAAGGGCTGCCTCGCGGTTGAACTCCCGCCAGGTTACGCCCCCTTGCGCGCGCAGGGCGCTGGTTCTGGGATTCACGTGGATTCCCTTCATGAGAGAGAGGTCGACCATCACCCCGCCCGCGGTGACAGCACGACCGGATACATTGTGCCCGCCTCCACGGATCGAGACTTCCAAACCTGTATCGCGTGCGAATTCGAGCGCGTCGACCACATCGGCTGCCCCTCGGCAACGAGCGATGAGCGTTGGACGCTTGTCGATCAGACCGTTGTGAACCTTGCGCGCCTCGTCGTACCCGGCGTCTTCGGGTCGAAGGAGCACGCCTGAAAACTCCTTCGCAAGTGACTGGAGGCGGTCGCCATCTGGTCCTGCCATTTCGCCCAACCTCTCAGTGAAATGGGTGTCTCTCGAGAACGCGGCCTTCGGCAAGAGGCGAGTCTACCATGGGCGCACGCCATCAGCCCTGGGCTGCGAGAAAGGCACGGCCTTGCTCCTCACCCTGGCGATAAGCGGCCAACAGACCTTCATCTGACGCGGTGGCGAAATCGACTCCAAACTCGCGCGGGTCCTGCTCGGGTCTGATGACATCAATAGGTGTCGCCCCCCAGTGCTGGGGCATCGGCTCTCGCCCAAGGAGGTCACGCCAGAGCGGGCCGGTCTCAGCCGCGACAGCTACTACTTCGCTGTATCCGAGCTCGGCCAGCTCTATGGCTGGACACAGGCACGTGTACGACGCATCCACGAACGGTTTCCCCTCGACCCAGGCCGGTATGTCGCAGGCGTGGAGCATACGCGTCGATGCGTATGCGACCTCGTCGAAGTTGTCCGCGTTCAGTTGGAATTCGCCGACCCGAGCCTGGCTGTCGAAGATTCGCCGTTCCAAATGCTTGCCAGCCCAGCTGCGATCTCCTCGGGCGGCTGCGACCAGCAGGCGGCGACCCAATCCTCGTGCGCCGCCCCCCTGGGTCAGCTCCGCAGCTTCTTGAGTTACCACTTCGCTCGCTACGATCAGAAGCCTTGGCCTTCCAGGCTCGAACGCCGCGGGCCTGACCACTGGCGCGTAGCTCTCGATGCACTGGATCAAGACCTGGCTCATTCCTTGACCGGGTCTATCCAGGACCTGGCGGGCCCGAACCCAGTACTCGACTCCGACCTCACTCGCTCGGCCTACGACTGCAAAGCCGGTCGACGCAACAGAAGCGGACGACGCGGCATAGGCATCAACATGCAGCCCGGCGCTCTCGAAGGCGCTGAGAACGCCGTGGACGAAGACGCCCTTAAAGCCACCGGATGCGCACGCCACCGCTACTGTCATTCGGGCTAGCGAGCAGGGGTCAACCGAACGGTATTTAGGTCAGGCCGCTCGCGGCTCGTCGATCTTATGGGTGCCGATTTGATTCTTGTCCACGCCCAGGGTGACTGCCAGGTCTGGCGCAGCCTCTGCGACGCTCTCGGCGGCGAGCCAATAATCCCGCTGGAACAGCCCCGCCTCGATCTTGAAAGCTTGGCCGCGAACCTCTTTGACTTTGCCGATCTTCGCTCCGTCTTGCGCATAGACAGGTGTTCCAACCGTCACGCGCAGTATGGGTGCTGGCTCGGACATGCGTGCACCTCCCCAAGACCACCCCGGCAGCTGACACGGGAGAAGCTTCCAGTCGCTGGGGCCTAAGGGCCATCATGACCCCGCCCGTGCCCGGGGTCAACAGTGCATATTGCCGCGCCAGCGGTGCGTCGCCAAGCTAATCCGACTAATCGATTGGGCGGCGCCATCGCTAATCTCCGTAGCGTGCCCGCCTTCGCCGAACAACGACCGCCCAAATTTGACGAAAGGAGCGGGCTCTCGCTACCATAACCGCTTGCCAGCGGATGAATCACTCAGGCTCGCAGGATAGATGGACGACGACGTACCGTTATCTCTGATAGCGGTTCTCCTCCTCGTAGGGGCTAACGGATTCTTCGTAGCCACGGAGTTTGCCCTGGTCGCGGTGCGTCGCACACGCATCGAACAGCTGGCCGCACAGGGCAATACCAATGCCCGCAGCGTGCTCGACGCGCTGAACCATCTCGACGCGTACATCGCTGCGACCCAGCTCGGCATCACCATGGCCAGCCTTGCCCTTGGCTGGATCGGTGAGCCAGCTCTTGCGCACTTAATCGACCCCCTTCTTTTGGCTATCCCGCTGCCAGCCGAGGTACGGTCGGTAGCAGCTCATGCCGTCTCAGCAATCTTGGCCTTCGCCGTCATAACGACTCTGCATATCGTGCTCGGGGAGCTTGGGCCGAAGAGCCTCGCTCTCCAGCGCACGGAAGCAACGGCCCTCGCGGTCGCCCGCCCGATCCACTGGTTCCACGCCGTATTTCGGCTCCCTATCTCGGCCCTCAATGGCCTGGGGAACGCCGTTGTGCGGCTGTTCGGGATCGAGCCAGCAGCCGGCCACGCCCTCGTGCAGTCTGCGGAGGAGCTGAAGCTTTCAGTGGCCGCGAGCCGAGAAGCAGGTGTCGTGAGCTCTGCGGCTCAAGAGGCGGTGCAACGGGCGCTTGACCTGGCCGACCTCGCAGCCCACCACGTTATGGTGCCGAGATCTGAGCTGGTCGCGCTTCGAAGCGATGCCTCCGTCGAGCAGGTTGCTCAGCTTGTGCAGAGGCATCAGCACTCCCGATTTCCGGTTTATGAGAAGACGCTCGATAACATCGTGGGGATCGTCTCTGCGAAGCGGGCGCTTGCGGCCGGTTGTATCGACGGTCCGGTCGCTTCTGGCGGGGTCCAGCAGCACATGGTGCCGCCGGTCTTCATCCCGGAGAACATGGACGCCTACCGGGTGCTTAGCGAGTTGAAGCTGGCGAAGACGCACGTTGCAATAGTCATCGACGAGTATGGTGGCACCGCGGGCATGATTACGTTGCGAGACCTGATGGAGCGGATGGCCGGAGAGGTGCTTGACGAGTCCGAGCCCGAGCAGCCGCAGATCACCTGGTTGGCCGACGGCACAGTTGCAATTGATGGATTGATGCTGCTAGAGGACGTGGAAGGCGAACTTGGTGTGGACTTCGGCGAGCAAGACGTCGACACGGTGGGCGGACTGATCTTCAGTCTTCTTGGGCGAGCCCCGTCGGTTGGCGACGTCGTAACCGCCCACGGGTACGAGTTCGCGGTCGAAGAGCTGGATGGGCTGCGGGTTTCAAGAATTCGCGCGCTGCCCGCAGAGTCGGGAGCCAATGGCCACCTACAGAAGGTTCCTCGTGACCCGCACGCGCGCTGAGGAGAGCAACATGATCGAGAGCGCACCGATTGCTAGTGAGCCCCGCGCACGAACCCTGACGCCGTATCGACAGTGGCAGCAGGGAGAGGGCATCCCCATCTACCAGGGCTCCTACATTGACGACCTCTACCATCTGGAGCTCGGACCGTGGGCCAGGGCTGGCCAGCAAGCGGCCTTTGTGAACCTGGCCGCGCAGGAAGAGGACGACGCGTACGTCCTCGGGATCGCGCCCGGAAGCCAGACCCAGCCTCTGCACCACCTGTTCGAAGAAACGATCTTCGTGCTGGAAGGCCGGGGAGTCACCCGGTTCTGGTCCGCGGCCGACGACAGCCGCAAGCAGACGGTCGAGTGGAACCGCGGCAGTCTGTTCTCTCCACCCATCAACTGCTACTACCAGCATTTCAACCTGGACGGCGGTCATGCGGCCCGGTTGTTCGCTGTAACCAACGCCCCCATGCTGATGAACATCTTCCGCAGCCCGGACTTCATCTTCGGCGACACTCACCGATTCACCGATCGCTACGACGCCGCGGGGGACTATTTCAAAGGTGGCCAGTACGCGGGGAACAACCTGTGGCAGACCAACTTCGTCTCCGACGTCCGATCCTTCGAGCTCGAGGAGCACGGCAACCGGGTACCGGGCGATATGAGCATGCAGTTCCGGCTCGCCAACAACCAGATGCGCTGCCATATAAGCGAGTTCGAGACCGGCCTCTACAAGCGAGCCCACCGCCACGGCGCGGGAGCCCACGTGGTCATCCTGTCCGGCCAGGGCTACTCGGTGCTGTGGTTCGAGGGCGAGGGCCCCCGGAAGGTGGAGTGGAAAGATGGCAGCGTCATTTCCCCAATGGGGATGGAGTACCACCAGCACTTCAATACCGGGCCCACCGCGGCCCGCTACCTGGCGCTCCGTCTGGGCGAGCTCGACGCGCGCCGCAGGCAGGGAATCGAGTACGACGAGCGCGAGATCGATGGCATCCGCTACGAGGATGAGGACCCGGCCGTTTATGACCTCTACATGGACGAGTGCGCCAGGTGCGGCGCGGAGGTCAAGCTACCCAGGCCAAGCTACGGGGCGTAACCAGACTTCATCGTGAATCGACAGTCTTATCTGGCGGGCTCTGCCGCTGTGCTCGGTAGGAAGGCCGCCAATAGCGCCCAAGCGCCGACGATCAGATGGAGCAGGTTGTCAGACGGATTCTCCAGGTTTGCGATTCACCGTTGAGGACCTCCGGCTTCATTTATCACGCGTCATCATGACATGCGGCCTGTGCTAGGCGATGAAGGAACGGTGGTCCAGTATCTACCGGCGGGCGAGTCGCGACTGCCACATCAGCGCTAGGCCGACAAGCAAGATCGCAGTAAACAACGCCATCCACAATTGCGTGCCTGCATTGGCCCAATCCACGCGGCGGGCCGTGGCATCCGCGATGACTACGCCCAGTATGGAGAAGAACCCGAAAACGGCATAAGTGATGCCGAGCGTGAAGTACTCGATCGGCGCGGCGGCACGGGAGAGTAAGAGTGCTCCGATTGCGGCGGTTAGGAAGATGGCGCTGTACAGCTGCCCGTGGAAGGCATCAATTCCCCACGGCCAAAAGGCGCTAGTCGTTTCGGGAGCAAAGAGCTGCGCCACGCCATACACGCCAAGCGCAACCGCAAAGGCCAGCAGCACGGTGCGCCACGCGGTGGGCATGGGGGTAGAAGGGGCAGGCGGTAGGCGGCGGTAAAGCCACATGTGCACGGCCGCATTGAGCGGTAGCGCGACATAGAAGAAGATCCAGGCCCAGGCGCCCCACCGGTCGAAGAGGAATTTATCCAGCCAGACGAGGGACATGATGAATATGACGAACGTGAATGTGAATACCATGGGTAGGACCAGCCGCGCGGGAGCCCAGCGGCCGCCCAGCAGCTTCATGGCAACGGCGACCATTGCGGCGAGGTAGACGGCGCCGAGAAACCGCGCGTTAAACGGCGGTATGTCCCACGGCCATTGGGCGCGAGTGAGGTCGGTCATGAAGAACAGGCCGACACCAGCGCCAATGAGCATCAACAGCTCTATGAAACTGGAGCCTCGCAAGACCGGCGAGATGGCGGGGTTTTCGTTTTCGGTCCGCATCTTGAGGCCGTCCCCCCGAACAGGAATCACAGGCGGGATAAAGCCTATAGGGGTCGCTGTTTGTTTGCCAGCCTCTCAACCACTTCTTAACCGCAAGAGTCGATGATGTGGCTGTGACGTGCCACCAGGCAAGCGTTGGGCACGGGAATAGGACGCCGGATGTTGAAGGTGTTAGTGGTCGACGACGACGTAGACCTGTTGGATTTGACGACGTACGCGTTGCGACGTGAGGGCTACACGGTTCTTGCCGCCGTCGACGGGGCGCAAGCGCTTCATCGCTGGGAGTCGGAGAACCCGGACATCATTCTTCTCGACGTAAACCTGCCGAAGCTCAATGGCTTCGAGGTTTGCCGTCGCATTCGACACGACTCCGAGACGCCCATCATCCTGCTGACGGCACGCGATGAGGAAGAGGATATCGTGCGCGGGCTCCAGCTCGGTGCTGACGACTACATCACCAAACCCTTCAGTGCGAAGCAGCTCTCGGCTCGGATGAAGGCCGTGATGCGACGCTGCCGATCCGACTCCTATCACCAGGTCGCGAGCGAGCTTCGGGTCGGCGACATGGTCCTCGACCTGCAGTCGCACGAGACGATCAAAGCCGGTCAGCCCGTTCAGCTCACCCCCCTCGAGTTCCGCCTCACCTTCATGCTCGCGATGAACCCCAACCGGGTGATCCCCTACTCCCGTCTGGTGGAATACG
>Ga0184637_10001606_pt1 | contig 15105 bp, 18 predicted proteins | sample PLM3_127_b2_FD_133143 | JGI IMG/M metagenome (GOLD analysis project Ga0184637, IMG submission 133143) | Groundwater sediment microbial communities from an aquifer in East River, Colorado, USA - PLM3_127_b2 | ecosystem: Environmental > Terrestrial > Soil > Riparian zone | place: USA: East River...
CAGACGGGAACGACGACGAAGAGCTGCTCGCTGATGTGGTGCCAGGAATAGGGCAACAGGATGCCCATGGCCTGGCCGAAGCTCACTCGGACGCGCGTGTCCTGGGTTGCCGTTGCCATGTTGCGAGACCCCCTTCTCGACGGAAGACGCGTGATCAGCGCCGCGGCCTCGAGCAGGCCACGCCGCCGCGGTGTGCCCCCGGCAGGGACGATCAGATGCGCAAGACGAGCGGAGGCTGGGGGCTGCGCTCGGGCCTGAGGAGCGGTGGCACGGACACGACGCGCTCCGTGCGCCATTGGGCGACAGCGGCGCCGCGCGGGATGGTGCGCGGCCACAGCATGCTCTGCGCGGCCACGGCGCAGGTCGAGCGGGCGCGGATCTCGCGCGGCTGCGAGGCGGTGGTGCCGTGGTGCGCAGCAGTCACGTGCCACAGGGTGGCATGGGACGTGGGCAACCTCTCGTCAGTCGTAGCCCAGCCCAGCGCCGAAACCTGCGCTGCGACCAGGAGGAGTATCAGTCCCCTGTGCATTGACTTGTGCTCAGGCCGCGCATCTGACCACGGACGCGCGGGACGGTCAAGCGCCGGCGGCGCGCTCTCTCAGGCCTGCGGCAGGTCCTTGGGCAGCGTGAAATCGCTGGCCTGCGACGCCGGGCCCTGGAAGATGAACCCGCCGTGCGCTTCGCCGATGCGGGCCGCGCCGTGGAGGAAGGCGAAGAGCGGATCGGCCTCCCTCTCCGCCACCACCACCGTGAGCACGTCCTTCTCCACCGAGTAGTACTCGGTGCGGCTGATGCCGCCCTTGCGCTTCACGACCGCGAACGGCGCGCGGGCCGTGCCCAGGCCCGCGCGCAGGACGCCGCGCGCATGCACCTGCTCGAGCAGCGCCATCCCCTGGCCCTGCGGCACGATGACCGTGATCGTCTTCTGCGGCTGGGGCGCCACCTCAGGCCCCCTTCCGCAGCCGCTCCTCGACCTGGGGCGGGATGTAGGTGGCCGCCTTGTCGAGCGGCGTCACGTAGATGAAGCCCATGCCGGGCGTGTCGAGGTGGCCGGCCAGGAACATGCGCTCGAACACGCGGTCCACCTGGTCGCGCGCCACCACGATGTTGATGACCTCCTTCTCCACCTCCACCGCGATGCCCAGGATGCCCAGGCGCTCGCGCACTCCGCTGCCACGGGCATAGTAGACGGTGGCGCCCTGCGCGCCCGCATCGCGGGCGGCGGCCACCATCTGGTCGGCCAGTCCCTTCTGGACGATGCAGGTGATGAGCGAGACGTCGGTCAGTACGGTGATCTCTCTTTCAGCCATGGTCGATCTCCTCTCAGGCCGCCGCCGAGCCGGCCATCTTGCGGTTCCGCCACTGCACGTACAGGCCCATCAGCAACACGGACAGGATGGGGCAAAGCGAGGCCAGCGACAGGATCCCGAACCCGTCCAGCGCGCTCACCGCGTTCCCCAGCCCCAGGCCCATGGCGAGTACCAGGGGAACGGTCACGGGACCTGTGGTCACGCCGGCGCTGTCCCAGCCCACGTTCACGAACTCCTCGCTGGACAGGTGGGTGACGACCAGGAGCAGGATGTATCCGGGGATCAGGAAGTAGACGAGGTTCCAGCCGAAGATCACCTTCAGGACGCCCAGGCCGATCCCGGTCGCGACGCCGACGGACACCGCGTACATCAGCATGCTCTTCTTGAAGGCACCGTTGGTCAGGTTCTCCACGGTGATCCCGAGCGCGTTCAACGCCGGCTCGGCCAGCGTGGCGCCGAACCCCAGGAACCAGGCGAACATCGCCGCGATGGCGATTCCGAGGGCGAACGCGTAGAGCGGCGAGCCGGCCACCACGTCCAGCTTCATGAAGGCGCCCGGGATCAGGCTGCCCGACTGGCCACCCAGGTTGGCCAGCCCGTAGGTCAGGCCGAGGTTGAAGATGGCCATGCCCACGACGGCCAGGATGACGCCGTAGACCACATAGGTGAAGTTCTGGATCGCCTTGCGGGCCACGAACTTCATCACCAGCATCAGATACAGGACCAGCGGAACGATGGCCTGCACGGCCGACTTGACCTCCAGCGCCGGGCTCTTGTCGTACCAGGCCAGCTGCGGCGACGCCACCGCCACGCTCGCGACCGCCGCCGGCGCGTCGACCATGAGCGAGACCAGCAGCACGGTGACGATGGGGAACAACGACGCCAGCGTCACGATGCCGAAGCCCTGCAGCTTCGACTCCCCCTTGCCCACCGCCGACGCCACCCCGATGCCCAGGGCCAGTACCAGCGGCACCGTCACGGGGCCGGTGGTGACGGCACCGCAGTCCCAGGCCAGGCCGATGACCTGGCTCATCTTCGTGTTGAAGCTGGCGAAGATGGTCAGGATCATGGTCGGGATGACCGAGCAGTAGATGAGCGGCTTGAGGCTCCAGTTGTAGACGAAGCGCAGCGTGCCCAGAACGGCGGCCGCGCCGACTCCGATGCCGACCGCGGCCTTGAGCAGGTTGGCCTGGCTGGTGAGCAGCGTGGCCAGGATTGGCGCGCGCGCGGGGCTCACGATCTTGCCCGCTTCCTGGAGCGCGCCGATGGCGGGCTCCGCCAGCGTCACGCCGATCCCCAGCAGGAAAGTGACGATCAGCACCACCGGCAGCGGGCTGCGCGCGGGCAGGGTGTTGCCGATGGTCTCTCCGAGCGGCATGAGACCCAGCTTCAGCCCCTCCATGAACAACATCAGCCCGATCATGACCGCCAGCAGCCCGGCGGTGACGCTCCAACTGTTGGCCACTCCCTGCCGGAGCATGAGGATCTGGAACAGCGCCAGGTACAGGGCCAGCGGCACGACCGCTTTCGCCTGTTCCTTGAACCTGGGCGTGACGTAGGGCTTCAGAAGCGCGGCCGCCTCCGTGGCCTGGACGTGGATCTGCCCCGCCTGCTCGGGCGCCAGCCGCGCGAGGTCGTTCATGCTGACCTGGCGCTGCTTGAGCGAGACCTCGCTCACGAAGTCGCCGAAGCGGACGCGCCGCTCGCGCGCTCCGCCCGGATCGACGTTTCCTTCGGGTGTGGCCATCTTTCCCCCTTCTGCGGATGAGCGCCCCCTCGAATGCGGCGCGCGGCGCCGCAAGCCCGGACACATGCAGTGCGGGGCGGGATCAGATGCGGAGCACGAGCGAAGGCGGCGCGACGCGCAAGGGCCGGCTCGCGGGCGCGGACCCGGTCGGGCCGGCGAGGGGGCGGCGGAACGCGGCGGCGGCGCCCCGCGCCGGCGCCCGCGGCTCGCCGCTGCCCTGCGGCGCCAACGCGTACGCCGAACGCGCGCGGATCTCACACGGCTGCGCGGCGCTTCCACCGACCGGCGCGCTTGCCAGTCGCCACGTGGTGGAGCACGGGGTCTCCGGGTCGGCGTCGAGCACCGTGCAGGCGCAGGCGAACGCCTGCGCCACCACCAGGACGAAGATGCAAGGCCTGCGCATCGGTTGTGGGCTCAGGCCGGGGATCTGATCACGAGCGCGCGAGTCGGTCAAGGGCACCGCGCTCACCACGTGACCGGGAGTGCCTCCAGTCCCCTGAGGTTCAGGCCAGGGCGCCAGCGCAGGGAGCGGACGGGCATGCGCGGGCGCAGGCCGGGAAACCGCTCGACCAGCTTGCGGAACGCGATCGTGCCTTCCAACCGGGCCAGCGGCGCGCCCAGACAATAGTGGATGCCCTGCCCGAAGGCGAGGTGGCGATTCCTCTCGCGGCCGAGGTCGAGCACGTCGGCTCCTGCGCGCGCAGCGCGCATAGGTAGCGTACGCACCGGCCTTGAAGTCCGGGCTGGTGATGTCCACGGCGCCATCGACTATGATCCAGCCATGTCCGGCGTTCCAGTCGCACCCGGGCGGCGGCTCTCCCCGAGGGCCACGCCCAGCTCACAGCACGACCCGCCGGCGCGGCGCGCCTGATCACCGTTCCGCCTGGACGTTTCCCAGGCCGTTGACGTCCATCCTTCGCATCCGAGAAAGCCCTTGTGATCCAACTCCCGCTGGCCGCGGCGGCGAGCCACGGCCCCGAGCACATCCCCGACTTGCTGCTGGCCCTGGCGCTGGTCCTCGTCGGGGCCAAGCTCGCAGGGGAAGGAGCGCAGCGGCTCGGACAGCCCGCGGTCCTGGGTGAGCTGTTGTTCGGGATCCTGATCGGCAACATTCAGCTCTTCGGCGGGCCCAGCCTGGCCGCGCTGATGGGCAACGAGTCCTTCGGCGCCCTGGCCGAGCTGGGGGCCATCCTGCTCCTCTTCCACGTCGGCCTCGAGTCCACTCCGCGAGAGCTGATGGCGGTGGGCGGCCGCGCCACCGCCGTGGCGATGATGGGTGTGATGGTGCCGATCGCCCTGGGATTCGGCGTGGGGGAGGTGCTCCGGCCGCAGGACCCGTGGATGGTCCACGCCTTCCTGGGCGCCATGCTCGCCGCCACCAGCGTCGGGATCACCGCCCGCGTCCTGAAGGATGCGGGGGCGCTACGGACGCGGTTCGCGAAGATCATCCTGGGCGCGGCGGTGATCGACGACGTCCTGGGGCTGCTTGTTCTTGCCGTCTTGTCCGGCATGATCTCGGCCGCATCCACCGGCCAGGCCGTCGGGATCGCCGGGCTGACGCTCGTCGTGGTGAAGGCGTTCGCGTTCCTGGTCGGCGCGCTCGTCATCGGAACGCTGCTCTCGCCGCGCGTCTTCCGCGGCGCCCTCACTCTCCGGTCGACGGGCATCGTGCAGGCGCTGTCGCTCAGCTTCTGCTTCCTCCTCTCCTACCTGGCCATGAAGGCCGGCCTGGCGGCGATCGTGGGAGCGTTCGCGGCGGGACTGGTGCTCGAGGAGCCGCACTTCGAGGACCATGTGAAGCGCGGCGAACGGCCGCTGCACGAGAGCCTGGAGCCGCTGACGGCGTTCCTGGTGCCGGTCTTCTTCGTACGGATGGGGATGATCGTCGACGTTCGTTCGTTCGCCAGCCCATCCGTGCTCGGATTCGCGGCCGCCCTGACGCTGGCTGCCATAATCGGCAAGATGGCCTGCGGGCTGGTGGTGCCGCCAGGCGTCTCCGGTCTGGTCGTCGGCTTCGGCATGTTGCCGAGAGGCGAGGTGGGGTTGATCTTCGCGGGCACGGGCGCCCAACTCCTGTTCGAGGGCCGGCCGGTGGTCGACGCGGGTACGTATGCCGCGGCGGTGTTCATGGTCGTGATGACGACGATGGCGGCCCCCCCGCTGTTGCTGTGGTCCATGAAGCGCGCGGGCGCCGATGGCTGACCCCATCCGCGTCGACGAGCGCGTCAGGGTCCCCGCTTCCGCGCTGACCGTGCGCGCCGTGCGCTCTTCGGGTCCCGGCGGGCAGAACGTCAACAAGGTGGCCTCCAAGATCGAGCTGCGGGTCGAACTGGGGCGCATCGACGGGCTGGGCGAGGCGGCACGGGCGCGCCTGGACGCGGCCACCGCCGGCCGCCGCGACGCGGAGGGGCGGCTGCTGGTGACGAGCCAGCGCACACGCGACCAGGGCCGCAACCTGGAGGACGCGAGAGAGAAGGTGCGGCGGCTGGTGGCGGCCGCGCTGGTCGCGCCCCGCGCGCGCCGGCGCACGCGGCCCACGGCCGCCGCCCGCGAGAGGCGGCTGGTCGACAAGAAACGCGCGGGCGAGAAGAAGCGCGGGCGCGGGCGCGCCGGCGAGGACTAGGGTCCTACCTTCTTCTTGTCCTTGCTCTCGAGCCCCGTGAGCGGGTCTTCGAAGCTCGCGGGATTCTCCAGGAACTTCTGGATGGCTGGCAGCGCGACGTCCATCTTCAGCAGCGACTTGTCCTGGTCGTCGGCGATCCACAGGTTGCCGGCGGGATCGAGCGCCACGCCCTCCTGCTGCTGGCCCGGCAGCGGGATCTGGGCTTCCAGCGTGCCGTCCAGGCGCACCACCATCAGCTCGTCCACCTTGTCGGCCACGATCAGCAGCCGCTCCAGGGCTGGCACGAAGGTGACGGCGGTCAGATCGCCGTGTCCCGTCAGCGGCCAGCGGGCCTGCACCGCGTCCGCGCCCACGGTCGCGCCGTGCGCGGTGACGTCGATGGTCAGGGCGATGAGCATGGCGGGATCGCGCTGATGGACCAGGTAGAAGACGCCGCCGCCGGGGCGTCCGGCTTCCTCGCGGAAGGCGACGCCTTCGAATCCGTCGTTGGGTCCGGCTGGCTCCTGGCCCAGGATCGCCTTGCGATCGAGCTTCCAGCGCTTCATGAAGCGCTGGGCGACCGGATCGTAGAAGACGAGCTCCGAGAGCTTCTCGTCCAGCAGCGCCAGCCAGCCGGTGGGCGGATGCGCCACCACGTCCTCCAGGTTGCCCTTCGCGGAGTGCGAGCGCAGGACCTTGCCCGATCCGTCCAGCTCGATCAGGCTCCCTTCATCGCCCACGACGAAGAGGTGGCCCAGGCCCGGGTGGACGCACACGCCGGAGGGCTCCTTCACCCCCGTCGTGGCCAGGCGGTTGACCGTGCCGAACACTTGCGAGTTCTTGCGCCCGTGAGCGCCCGCGCGGGCCGTGCCCACGACGGCGGCCAACGCGGCCACGCCCACCAGGCCCACCGCCATGAGCGTCAGGACCTTGAGGCCCATGTAGAGGCGCCGCAGGGCCTTGTACTTCGCGCGGGTGATGGCGGCCATCGCGTGGACCTGTACCGCGACCTCGTTGTTGAGCTGGCCTATGCGCACGTCGCGCCAGGCCTTGCGGTAGCTCTCCACGTCGTGGCCCAGGATGTCGTCGTAGAAGCGGATGCCCAGGGGGTGCTCTTCGGGGGCGTCGCTGCTCGTGCTGGGGACGTGCGGCTGCTCCTGGCGCGGGCGCAGGGACTCCACCGCCTGCAGGAAGAAGTAGAGGGCCACCATCACGTAGATGAGCAGGTATCCGGCCAGCCACACATGCGTCGACCCCGGCAGGTCCTCGACGATGTCCGTGCGCGTGGCCACGAAGAAGAGCAGCACGTTGAGCGCGGCCATGATGACCAGGGCGAAGCGCGCCTTGTGGTCGGCCAGGTCCGCGAGGTCGATCTGCTCCTCGAGCACGTCGGTGAGCGAGCGGTACCTCTCCCAGGAGTCGAGTGGACGGTGAGCCTCCTTGAGGAGCCGGCGCTCCTTCTTGGATAGCTTGTCGGCGTTCCTGGCCTTCTCTATGGCGACGGTCAGCGGCGCGTCTATCTTCTCCGTCGAAGGCGCCGGCGCCTCGGCCACCGCCGTCTCGTCCGTCTCTCGCTGGCCCGGGTCGGGCCCCAGTTCATCGCTCATCGATAGCCCTCACAACAACCGTACAACACGCGGGCCGCCGGCGGCGCGCCGGCCTCACGAATTGGCACCGCGCCGGAGGCGCAGGATGGCGTCCGCCAGACGCTCCAGCGCGGGAGGGTGCTGCAGCAGGAACAGCGAGGGCTCGATCAGCTCCAGCTCCATGACCAGCGGCCGTCCGTCCGCGCCGCGGGCCACGTCGACGCGGCCGTAGAGCAGCGGAGACTCGACGGTGGCCAGCGCGCTCTCCGCCAGGCGCCGCTCGTCGGCCTCGATGGGCAGGGCGGGCGAGACCGACTCCTCCTCGGCCGCGAAGCGCGGCCGCTTGCGGACCGCGTGCGTCAGCGCGCCGTCGACGGAGACGAGCGCCCGTTCGCCCACGTCCTCCACCGACGGCAGGTAGGGCTGCACCAGCGCGTCGCCTTTCGCCAGCAGCCGACGCAGGTGCGCCTCGCCCTCGGCCGCGCCGCGCTCGGCGCGGACCGTGTCCAGCGATGCCGCGGACACGGCGGGCTTGACGACCACCGTGTGCCAGTCGCCGGCCGCCTCGCGCAGCGTGACGGCGCTCGCGCGCGCCACCAGGCGCGTCGGCACCACCGGGATTCCGCGGTGCTGCAGGTCCAGCAGGTAGGACTTGTGGAGGTTGGCGCGCACGACGGGCACGGGGTTCCATACCACGGAGACGCGCGAGGTGCGCTCCACCCACGCCAGGAACTCCTGCGGACGGTGTGGGTAGTTCCAGGTGGAGCGCAGCACGGTGAGGCGCGCGGCCGCCCAAGGGGCGGCGGGATCGTCCCAGGCCATCGTGGCGGCAGCGAGCCCGCGGCGCGCCAGCGCCGCCTCCAGGAGCGGCTGGTCGGGGTCCGGCTCGGGAAGGCGGACGCAGCTGGCCAGCGCGACGTCGAGCATGGAAGAAGTCTAACGGCGCCTCACCTTACGGCGTTGACACGTCCGCGGCGTTTCCATAGACTCGGGTTTTGTCCCGCGGGGCGGTTAGCTCAGCGGTAGAGCACTGGTCTTACAAGCCGGGGGTCACAGGTTCGAACCCTGTACCGCCCACCACGGGCCGGGTGCTCCTCGGGGTGGTAGTTCAGCTGGTTAGAACGCCGGCCTGTCACGTCGGAGGTCGCGGGTTCAAGTCCCGTCCACCCCGCCAATCCAAGTAAGAAGAAGCGCGACCTGGGCGATCAGGTCAACGGTCTCAGAACGACCGTGAGACACCGAGCAGGGTGACGAGTCGGATGCCGAACTGGAACTCGTTCACCCTTTGAATAGAGCGGAAGCTGAACTGAGCCGTAGAGGGCCACACCCAGGGGAGTCGTCCACGTGAGAACCGGAGCGACGTAAAGGGCGATTCCTCCCGTAGACGGGCTGGCCTCGCCCGGGCCATCGTCGAAGGAGCACGCCTCCGGCTCGGGGACTGAAGGCGCTGAGACGCGGTGATCGCCGGCCCAGTCGCCCGAGGTACGCTTGGCGGCATCCGTCCGCGCTTTCGGGTGCGGGGCCGGGGGGGGCGCTGGAGGCAGGTGGTGGTCGAGCCATGAGAGGAGCCGCGCGTCGTGCCCTGACGCATTCCGCGATCCTGGGTTTGCTGGCCGGCATTGTCGGCGCGGCTCCCGCGGGCGCGCCGGATGGAGAGCGGTATTGGCCGCAGTGGCGGGGCCCCCTGAGCACCGGCGAGGCGCCGCACGCCCAGCCGCCGCTCGAATGGAGCGAGACCAGGAACGTCCGTTGGAAGGCCCTCGTCCCGGGCCAGGGAAAGAGCACGCCGGTGGTCTGGGGCGACCTTGTCGTCGTCACCAGCGCCGTCCCCGGGGCCAAGGACTCCTCCGCGTTCGAGTTCGTGGTGCTGGCCTATGGGCGCAATGACGGGACGCTGCGCTGGCGGCGTACCGTGCGCACCGAGCAGCCGCACGAGGGGACGCACAAGGACGGGACCTACGCCTCCGGCTCGGTGGTCACCAACGGCAATCGGATCTACGCCTTCTTCGGATCGCGCGGGCTGTACGCCCTCGACCTGGACGGCCGCATGGTGTGGGAGAAGCAGCTGGGCCAGATGCAGACGCGAAACGCCTTCGGCGAAGGCAGCTCACCCGCCCTGCACGGCAACACGCTGGTCGTGAACTGGGACCATGAGGGCGCCGACTTCATCGCCGCTTTCGATGCCACCAGCGGGAGGGAGAAGTGGCGGCACCAGCGCGAGGAACCCACCACGTGGACCACGCCGCACGTGGCGGTGCATGGGGCCCGCGCCCAGGTGGTGGTGGGCGGCACCAACCGGCTGCGCAGCTACGACCTCGAGACGGGTGACCCTGTCTGGCACGCGGCCGGGCTGACGCTCAACGTGATCCCGACGCCGGTGTCGGCGGGCGGGATCGTATACGCCATGAGCGGCTTTCGGGGAAACGCGCTGCGCGCGGTCCGCCTGTCCGACGCGCGCGGCGAGGTGACGGGCCCGCCCGCCCTGGCCTGGAGCTACGACAAGGACACGCCCTACGTGCCCTCGCCCCTCCTCTACCAGGGCGGCCTCTATTTCCTGAAGTCGAACTCCGGCATCCTCACCCAGCTGGATGCGGCGACGGGCGTGGTGCGCTTCTCCGAGCGGCTGGAGGCGACGCCCAACGTCTACGCCTCGCCGGTGGCGGCGGCGGGACGCGTCTACGTCGTGGGTCGCGACGGCTCCACGGTAGTCCTGGCCGCCGGGCCGCAGTTTCGCATCCTGGCCACGAACTTCCTCGACGACCGTTTCGACGCCTCGCCCGCCCTGGCGGAGGACACGCTCTACCTGAGGGGCGCGCGGCACCTTTACGGCATCGCCGGACCCCGTCCGGCTTCGAGCCCGCGATGAGCGAGGCGTCGCTTCATGCCGCGATCGAATCCCGGCTGACGTCAAACGGCTGACAGCATCGCGCGCAGGGCGTCGCGCCAGGGGCGCAGCGGCGGCAGGCCCAACGAACGGTACCGTTCGGTGTCCAGCACCGAGTAGCGTGGGCGCGCCGCGGGCGCGCCCAGCTCCGCCGCCGGGATCGCCTCCACCCGAGTGGGCAGGCCCGCCTCTTCGACGGCGGCCACCGCCAGCTCGCGCCAGCTGCACGGGCCCTCGTTGGTCACGTGGAACAGCCCGCGCGCACCGGACGACACGAGCGCCAGCACCGCCTGCGCGAGATCGGAAGCGTAGGTGGGCGCGAACACCTGGTCGTCGACCACGCGCAGGGTGTCTCCGGCACGGGCCTTCGCCAGGATGCGCTCGACGAAGGAGCCGCCCTTGTCACGGCTGCCGCCGCTGGCGAAGAGCCCGCTGGTGCGCACGATGAGGTGGGCGGCACCGGAGGCGGCGACGAGCGCCTCGCCCGACAGCTTGGACGCGCCGTACACGCTGAGGGGACGCGGGCAGCGTTCCTCCGGAATGGGACGACGATCGCTGCCGTCGAAGACGTAGTCGGTCGAGAAGTGCACCAGCAGCGCGCCCACCTCACGACAGGCGCGCGCGAGGTTCAGCGGTCCCAGCGCGTTCACGGCGAACGCCGTCGCCGGCTCGCCTTCCGCCGCGTCCACCGCGTTGTAGGCCGCGGCATTGAACACCACGTCGGGCCGCGCATCCGCCATCGCCCGCGCGAGAGATGCGGCGTCACGGACGTCGAGCTCCGAGCGGCCGCGCATCACCAGCCCGCCGGCGGGCAGCACGCGCCCCAGCGCTGCGCCCAACTGGCCGCCGGCGCCGACGACCAGCGCCTTCAAGAGTCGATGGCTTCCGCCAGCCGCAGGTCGCGTGCCGTCAACCCGCCCACGTCGTGGCTGGTGAGCGTCAACGTGACGCGGCGGTACTCCACGAGCATGTCGGGATGGTGGTCCATGCGCTCGGCCAGCTCGGCCACGCGGTTCACGAAGGCGATCCCGTCCGCGTAGCTGCCGAACGAGTACACCTTCCGGATGTGGCGGCCTTCGCGCTGCCAGCCGGCCAGCGTCCGCAACCGCTCGTCGACCTCCGCTTCGGGCATCAGGGTCATCGCGTCTCCTACGGCTCGGCGGGCGACGAGCCCGAGGGGGGCTGCCGCCGCCGCCGGCGCCGCCGCCGCCGCCTCGGCGCGGCCTCGGTGGCCGGCTCGGGAGCGGGCTCCTGCTCGCCGTCGGCCGCCATGCGTTCCTCGGCCGCGCCCAGGGTACGCCAGTGCGCGGCCAGCTCGCGGCCCTGCACGCCGCCGTGGATCTCCATCCAGCGCAGAGCCTCCTCCAGGTAGCCGCGGCCGGCCAGCATGTGCTTCACGCGCGGGGAGCTGTGCACCTCGCGCAGCCGGCTCTGGGCGGCCAGCACCAGGCGCAGCCGATCGGCGTCGCGGCGCGCGAACGGAAGCGAGAGCGCGGACGTGGAAGCGGCGAGGCCGTCGTCCTCCTCCGCTCCCAGCGCGGCCATCTCTCCCCGCACGTCGCCGCGCGCCGGCGCCTCGCGTTCGGTGGCGGCCGCCTGGGCGTGGCGCAGCGGGACGCCCAGCGGGACGAGCAGCGTGCCCAGCAGCAGCGCGCCCGTGAGGTCGTCCGGACCGGCCAGGCCCGCGTTGCGGTAGTCGTCGAGGCGGCCCAGGCTTCCCAGCAAGCGCTCGGGCTGCTCGCGGATGGCCTCGTCCGCCTCCGGCAGCATGTAGGCCAGGAGCCCGTGCTCGTGCAGCATCTCGAACGTCTTGCGGGAGGCGCCCTGGCGCAGGATCTTGTAGAGCTCGTCCAGCAGGCGCGCCGGGCTGCTCTTCACGATCTCGCCGCGCAGGACGTGGATGGCCTCGCTCGTGTCGCGGTCGATGGTGAAGCCCAGCCGCGCGGCCAGGGCCACCGCGCGCAGCATGCGCACGGGGTCTTCGCGCAGGCGCACCACGGGGTCGCCGATGGCGCGGATCACGCGCTTCTGCAGGTCGTCCAGCCCGCCCACGTAGTCGATGACCGAGAAGCTGGCGATGTCGTAGAAGAGCGCGTTGACGGTGAAGTCGCGGCGGAAGGCGTCCTCCTCCGGCGTGCCGAACGTGTTGTCGCGGCGGATGAGGGTTTCGCCCTCTTCGGCCGGCGCCTGGCGGCGGAACGTCGAGACCTCGATCACCTTCTGGCCGAAGCGGACGTGGCAGAGCCGGAAGCGGCGGCCGATCACGAAACAGTTGCGGAAGAGGCGCTTCACCGCGGACGGGTGCGCGGAGGTGCCGATGTCGAAGTCCTTGGGCCGCCGGGCCAGGAGCAGGTCCCTCACGCCGCCGCCGACGAGGTAGGCGAGGTAGCCCTGGGTCTTCAGGCGGTAGAGCACCTTCAGGGCATCGGGGTCGATGTCCTTGCGCGAGATGATGTGCTCGGGCCGCGGCAGGATGCGCGGTGACATTAGCAGGGTGCCCTGTTCAGGGGGAGGCGTGGGCTTTAGGACCCGGCATTATCCCACGCAGCCGGGGCGCGCCCAAAGCGGGCGGAAGCTACGCCACGCCGGCCCGGCGGTCCCCGGACGCGGCGGCCAGCCCGCGCACGCGTCCCACGACCGTGCGCTGGGCCAGCCCCGCCGAGAACCCGAAGAGGCAGCCCAGCGCCCGGAACAGCTCGGAGCCCGTGCGGCTCGCATGCGCGCTCAGACCCAGGTCGGCCCCGATCACGCCCAGGGCGTCGTACCCGAGCCACGCTACGTAGCTGGCGGTGAGCAGCGCAAACGGCCATCCGAAGAGGCCTCCGCGCAGGGCCAGGGCGGTGAGCAGCAGCGGCGCGATCAGCCACAGCGAGACCATGTCCCCCAGCGCGGAGAACACGACCGCCGCCCGCGAGAGGTCGCCCTGGAGCAGCGGGCCGCCGCTGCGGAGCACGCTGGGACCGGCGAAGGCGGCGGCCAGCAGCCCGACGAGGGCCACCGTGAGCCATTGCGCGCTGGCCGAACCGGGCAGCGCGAGCTGCGCCACCTTCCAGGTGCGCGCCAGCATCCAGGTGCCCACCACCTGCGAGAGGTTGGCCAGCGCCACCAGCACGCCCGCCACCAGCGCCAGGTTGCGCGCGTCGAAGCGCCGGAAGAACGGCAGCAGCGTGAGGTCGCGCGTGAGCAGCAGGGCCATGCAGCCGCCGATGAGGAACCAGGCCCGGCGCTGGTAGGCGCCGCGCTCGAAGGCCAGGGCTGCCGCCCAGCTCCCGCACAGCGTGAGCGCCTTCGCGATCTCCACCTCTGTGCGCAGGAACGCGGTGTAGCCCGGCCCGCCGAAGAAGACGGCGTCGAGGGCCAGGAACAGCGCGCCCCAGGCCAGCGGGAGCGCGGCCAGCACGTGGAACCGGTTCATCGGACCCTCCGCTGGATGTCCGTCACGAGCGCATCGGCCGAGAGCCTGCCCACCATGGTGTGCAGCATGGGCCGCAGCGCCTCGAGCAGGGCCGGCAGCTGCTCGAGCGTGAGCGTGTCGGCGGGCTGTTTCAGCGCGCGCTGCGAGAAGGTCTTCACCGCCACGCCGGCGTTGAACGGACCCAGGTACGGCGAGAGGTGCTCTGCCACCTGCTGCGCGATCGAGGACACGGACCTCCTGAGGAGGAAGGAAGGGCCGAGATTCTACACCTTCATCGTGCTACGGCCGGGCACAGGCACGTGGACGGGGGACGGGGACGATTTGAGCGCGGGCACGGTCACGGGATTCGGCGGAGCTCGATCCTTCCTTCCGCGGCGCGGGTCGTGAAGCGCGCGCCATCCGGGAACAGGTCCGGGTCACGGAAGGCAGGGAGGGGACGCTGGGGGTCGCGCACGTAGTGGTCGCCCTCGCGGCGCATGGCGCCCACGAACAGCAGCTCGCGCCACTTCAACTCGGGGATGGAGAAGCCGTCGTCGGTGAAGCGGACGTCCTCGAAGGGCCGCTCGTCGACCAAGCGGCTAGTCCTCTCCCTCGGGCCGCTCGCGATGTCGAAGCTGGCTGCCGAGCGCCGATTGGCGAGAGCTTCCGTCTCTGGCCATCTTGCGGGCCATGTGCTCCAGCAGGTGCACTTCGCGGCGCGTGAGGTCGAGGCGCTGCACGAGCGCGGTCCACTCCTCGAGCTGCGCCCCGGCGTCCCTTGGCGGCAGCGCGCCCACGGCCCGCAGCCCTGCGCGCAACAGGTCCAGCAGCCGCTGCTTCTCGTCCCAGCTCGCGCGCTGCGGCCCGGTGCCGGCGGGCGTCAGCCGCGCGGCCCGCAGCAGCTCGTAGCCGGCCACCATGGCCGCGTGCGACACGTTCAGCGAAGGCTGGCCGGGATCGGAGGGAATGAACGCGCGCACGCCGCAAAGCGCCATCTCCGACAGCATGAGGCCCGGCCCCTCGGGACCGAACACGAGCCGCACGTCGTCCTCCGGCGGCAGCGCCGCCACCTGCCGGGCCGCCTCGCGCACGTCGAGCGCGGGCACGCCGTCACCACGGCGCCCCGAGAACGCCACCGCCAGCACCGCGCCCTCCAGGGCCGAGGAAAGGTCGGCGAACACCCGCGCCTGCTCGAGCACGTCCTGCGCGCTCCAGGCGGTGCGCCAGCACTCGAGGGTGCGCCAGTCGCCGGGCGCGACGAGGTCGAGGCCTTCGAGGCCGGTGTTGCGCACGACGCGCGCCGCCGCGCCGACGTTGGCGGGATGCTCGGGCCTTACGAGGACGATCCTGGTCATTCAGCGTATCGGGGGGATGAAGTCAGCACGGCACCCCCCCGCGCCCATTCGGGCTCCCCCCCCGCCGCTCGCTCGCGAGTAATCGCTCACTCGCTGCTTGTGTTCTGTCGTGCTGTGGATCGACTGCTACGACGTTCCTTCGCGTACCGGCGGGATGAAGTGGATGTAGGCGTTGAGCCAGCGGATCTCCTCGTCCTTCTCGCTCAGGTCCACCTGCAACAGGTCGC
>Ga0184637_10001607_pt1 | contig 15091 bp, 14 predicted proteins | sample PLM3_127_b2_FD_133143 | JGI IMG/M metagenome (GOLD analysis project Ga0184637, IMG submission 133143) | Groundwater sediment microbial communities from an aquifer in East River, Colorado, USA - PLM3_127_b2 | ecosystem: Environmental > Terrestrial > Soil > Riparian zone | place: USA: East River...
ATCATGCCGAGCATCTACGGGGAGGACGTGGTCATCCGAATCCTCGACAAGGAGTCGATCAGCGAGCAGTTCCGCGAGCTCAGCCTCGACGTGCTGGGAATTCCCGAGCGCGAGCTGAAACGGTTCCGGAAGTTCATCCGCGAGCCGTACGGGATGGTTCTGGTCACCGGGCCCACGGGAAGCGGAAAGACCACGACCCTCTACGCGGCGCTCTCGGAGATTGCCTCCGCCGAGCGGAAGATCGTCACCATCGAGGACCCGGTAGAGTACCGCATCCCCCACATCACTCAGGTCCCGGTCAACGAGAAGAAGGGACTCTTCTTCGCCCGCGGACTGCGCTCGATTCTCCGCCACGATCCCGACACCATCATGGTGGGCGAGGTTCGCGATCCCGAGACCGCGGCGATCGCCGTCCAGGCCGCCCTCACCGGTCACCTGGTGTTCACCACGGTGCACGCCAACAACGCCTTCGACGTCATCGGCCGCTTCCTCCACATGGGCGTCGAGCCCTACAACTTCGTCTCCGCCTTGAACTGCATCATGGCCCAGCGCCTCGTCCGAAGAATCTGCGAGGAATGCCGCGAGGAGGTGGCGCCCAGCGCCGAGGAGCTGGAGCTCTCCGGGCTCCGCCCGGGGGAGAGCCGGCAGTTCTACTCCGGCCGTGGTTGCTATCAGTGCCGCGGAACCGGCTTCCGCGGAAGAACGGCGGTCTCGGAGCTCCTCAGCCTATCCGACCGGCTGCGCCAGCTCATCCTCGACCGCCGCAGTGCGTCAGAGTTGAAGCAGGCGGCGCGCGAAGAGGGAATGGTCTTCGTGCGCGAGCACGCTCTCGAGAGCGTCTTCGCCGGTATTACGACACTCGCGGACATCAACAAGGTCACGTTCGTGGAATGAACCGCCTTCGCCCGCAGGGCGAAGGCGGAATCTGGCACTCAGGACCCGACTCTGCTGATCGCAAAGTGGAACCCCTAAAAGGACAGTTTTTGTCATTTCGGCGTTGCACCCCCGGCCCCCCCTTTCGCCTCATCGAATCGAGTAAGACCCAAGAATTCAGTCGCTTACGGCAGAGTTTTGGATTCGCGGCTACCGTGCACGCGATTTGCATGGATAATCTCCGGGAAGGGGAACGCCATTGGAAAACCTGGTGCGGCCGGAAACATCGACCGAGTATTTCAGGGAGCTCGTCGAGAGAGCGATCGCGAGGCAGAGGGTTTCTTCGAGCGAGCTCTCTTCCTACTACCTGGTCCAGCTCCTGGACAATTTCGTCGCCTTCGATCAAATGTACGCCGAGATGGAAGTCGACAAGGAGACGCCGCTCGCCGAGCTTCTCTGCCAGGCGCTCGCGAGCCAGGGAGCCCGACGCTTCCGGCTTCTGAAGTTCACGGGCGACGTGGCGCTCTTCATGTCAGGTTTTTTCTCGGACAACGTCGCCCGGGGGCTGACCGACGTCGGCTACTACGTTCGTCTCGGCGGCTACGCCTACGGCGGCGCTGCCCGTCTCAGCGCTCTCGAGAGGGCGGCGCTGTTCGAGGAGCTGGCCCACAAGTTCGTTCGTTTCGTCGACGTTCTCACCGAGGTCAGCGAGGAGAGTGCCGTGGCGGAGAATGCGGGAATCCTGCGGCTCTACGAGAGATGGCGGCAAACCGGGAGCCGAAGGAGCGAAGCTCTCTTGAGGCGCGAAGGAATTCTCCTCGGCAACGCGTCGAGCCGCATCCATTGATGCTCGCTTCCATACTCCGTCACATCGATCGGGTCTACGTTCTCGACCTGAACGTCGACATCCGGGATTTCCTCGTGAGCCGGGAGACCTGCGCGCGTCTCGGGGCCGACCCGAGCCGGGGGTCGGTCCTGGTGAACGAGGTGGGGGACGAGGAGATCGAGCTCGGGCTCTATCTCGGCGAGGAGGACCTCGAGCGCCTGACCGAGGTCGACCTGAGTTCGTCTCCGATGTCCGCCTCCTCGTTCGAGGTCTTGCTCCTCGCAATCGAGGAGGTAAGCCACTTCGCGTATCTCGCCTTCAGCGCATCCAGGGTGAAACGGGTGACCGAGCTCGAGCTCGAGCTCCAGGCGGAGGTCGACAAATACATCACCTTCACCCTGCTGCACGCATCCAGCAACCGGGGTCGCGTTCCCAAGGATCTTCTGGATCGAGTGTTCTCCGATTTCGACGTGCGCCCGGATCTCGACTCCGAGCGGCGGGAGCGCTATATCGCCGCGAGCTCGCTCGCCTCCCGCTACTGCTCCTACGTCGTTCAGTCGGCGCTCGAGAGCGGCTCCGGCCTCGCCCCGCTTCTCGCCGAGCTCCGGAGCTTCTATCGCTTGAGCCAGCGGGGCAAGATCGTCCGCATCCACGAAGTCGTCTACAACGGCTGATGCGGTGAGACCTGAGCTATACTCGGCCCGATGAAGAGGGACGAGACTTCCGTCCTCCTCGAGCGCGAAGTACTTTCCCCGGACGCTTTTCTCCTCCACTTCGAATCGGAAACGTTATCGCGGAGTTTTCTTCCAGGTCAGTTCACGATGGTCCGGGTGCCCGATCGCTCCGATCTCCTCCTTCTTCGCCGCCCCTACTCGTTCTGCGACTCGCGGGCCGAGGATCGGAGCTTCAGTCTCCTGGTTAAGATCGCCGGGAAGGGAACCAAGGCCTTGACCGAGCTCCCGATCGGAGGCCGGGTCTCCTGCCTGGGGCCCCTCGGCTCGGCCTTCCGGCTCCCCGGCGACACGCGAAAGCCGGTCATCGTTGCGGGAGGCGTCGGGATCGCTCCCTTCGTGGCGTTCTGTCGGGTACTCGCGAAGCGCGGACGAACCGGAACCGTGCTCCTCGGGGGCCGCAGCGCGCACGATCTCTACCTCCGGTCCGGCTTCGAGGCGCTGGGAATGGACGTCCAGACCTCGACCGAGGACGGCACCCACGGCCACCGCGGGCGTGTGACCGACCTTCTGGCGAAAGCCCTCGACGAGGACGAGCCCATGGAGCTCTACTCCTGCGGTCCGACGCCGATGCTGTTGCGTGTGGCGGCGATGGCGAGAGAGCGCGGGATCCCTCATCAAGTCTCTCTCGAGCGGCGGATGGGCTGCGGGATGGGGTGCTGTCTCGGCTGCGTCGTTTACACGCGCACGGAGTCGGGGGGTGAGTACCTGCGCTCCTGTACCGAGGGTCCTGTCTTCGACGCCGACGCGGTCGCATGGGAACGCGATCCCTACCCTTTGTAAATGAACTCTGAGCCCGATCTTAGCGTCGAGGTCGCCGGGATCCGGTTCCGCACTCCCCTCATCGCCGCGAGCGGGACCTTCGGCTACGGCACCGAGTACCTCGGCGTCGCTGATTACGACGCGATCGGAGGCATCGCGGTCAAGGGCTTGTACCTCGCTCCGCGGGAGGGCGCGCCGCCGCCCCGGATCTGGGAGACTCCGTCGGGGATGCTCAATGCCATCGGTCTCCAGGAAGTCGGGATCGAGCGCTTCGTCGAGGAAAAAATGCCCCGCCTAAGAGAGCTCGGCGTCGCCATCCTGGTCAATATCTGCGGAAGCACCCTCGACGAGTACGCAGAGCTCGCGCGCATTCTGGACGACGTCGAGGGAGTCTCCGGAATCGAGATGAACATCTCCTGTCCCAACGTGCACGAGGGCGGGATCCTCTTCGGCTGCGATCCTCTGATGGCGGCGTCGGTCACCGAAGCCGTGCGCGCGAGGACGAGTCTTCCGGTAATTCCGAAGCTCACCCCGAACGTTACCGACATCGGTGTCGTGGCGCGCGCGGTCGAGGCCGCGGGCGCTTCGGCCATCTCGCTCATCAACACCATCCCCGCGATGGCCATCGACGTCGAGACGCGCAAGCCGCGCCTCGCGAACGTGGTGGGCGGCCTTTCCGGTCCCGCGATCCGGCCGATCGCCGTCCGGCTCGTTCACCAGGCGCGGCAGGCGGTCCGGATACCCATCCTGGGAATCGGCGGCATCACCGATCACGAGGACGCTCTGGAATTCATCCTCGCCGGGGCTTCCGCCGTCCAGATCGGCACGATGAGCTTCGTCGACCCTTCGGTTTGGAGGAGGACCCGGGAGGGTCTCGCGGACTATTGCCGCCGCCACCACGTCGCCTCGCTCTCCTCGCTCACCGGAGCCCTCATCGCCGACGTCAAAGCGGTTCCCCAGGGATGGTGAAGAAGGCTCCCGAGCTCATCGTCGCGCTGGACGTCCCCGCGCTCGAAGACGCGCTCGCGCTCCGAGACGAGCTCGACTCCGTCGTTGCGTTCTTCAAAGTGGGAAAGGAGCTCTTCACCGCGGCCGGCCCCGAGATCTTGCGAAAGCTCGCCCCCGCCCGGGTGTTCCTCGACCTGAAGTTTCACGATATTCCCAAGACCGTGGCCGGGGCCGTGGCCGCCGCGGCGCGGCACGAGGTCGCGATCGTCGACGTTCACGCCTCTGGGGGAAAAGCGATGATGGCCGCTGCCGCCGCCGCCGCACGCGAAGCCGGAGGGGCCAAACGGCCCGTGGTCCTCGGCGTCACGGTTCTCACTCACCTCGGAGACGAGGACCTTGCGGCTCTGGGCATTCGGGAAACGAGCCGGGAGCAGGTCCTCCGGCTCGCCCGGCTCGCCGCGGAGAGCGGTCTCGATGGCGTCGTCGCGTCAGCCCTGGAAGTCGAAGCGATCCGGGAGGCTCTCGGCGACGGGCTCCGGATTCTCGTTCCCGGCGTCCGTCCCGAGTGGGCGAAAGACAGCCACGACCAGAAGCGGGTCGCGACTCCGGGCGACGCCGCGCGGCTCGGGGCGAGCTACGTCGTGGTGGGACGAGCGATTACGCTCGATCCTTCCCCCCGTGCGGCCGCGGAACGCATACTCGAGGAGATGTCGCGGCCGTGAAGTCGTGAAGTCCGTTTCAATCGAGCTCGAGCTCATGACCAGGCCGGGTTGTCATCTGTGCGAAGAGATGAAGGAAGCACTCTTCGAGGCGGCGCGCGGACTCGAAATCCGGCTGCGGGAGGTCGATATCTCGCAGAACGGCCAGCTCGAGAACCGGTACGGGAACGATATCCCCGTTCTGTTCGTGAACGGAAGGAAAGCCTTCAAACATCGCGCGAGCGTCCAGGAACTTCGCCTCCGCCTCCGCCGCGAAGTCTAGCCTGGAAAAAAGCCCCGGGTCTTGCCCCGGGGCCTTCGAGGATCTATCGCTTACTTGGCGTCAATCTTGAAGTGAGATCTGCGGTTGCTCTGCCAGCATCCCTCGGTTGCGTCCGTGCACTGGGGTCTTTCCTTCCCGTAGCTCACCATCTTGAGGCGGTTCGCGGGAATTCCCAGCGACTGCAAGTATTCCATCGCCGCCCGGGCGCGGCGCTCGCCGAGGGCGAGGTTGTAGCGCTCGGTGCCGCGCTCGTCGCAGTGACCCTCGACCAAGATGACTGCGGAGACGTGGGGCTGCTTCAGCCAGTCCGAGTTCTTCGAGAGCGTCGCCCTTGCGTCGTCTCGAAGCGTCGCCTGGTCGTAGTCGAAGTGGACGTCGTTCAGGTTCCTCTGGAGAGCGTCGATGTTCGCGTCTCGATAGTCATCCGCCGGAGTCCGGGCCGGCGGGGGTGGCGGCGGCGGTGGAGGAGGAGGCGGCGGCGGTGGCGGGGGCGGCGCCGCAACGGGTGGTGGCGGCGGCGGTGGCGGGGGTGGATCCTTTGTGCATCCGGCCAACCCCAGCAACAGCAAGCAAGCGAGCATCAGCAATCCCAGGGGGGCCAACCAAGATCTTTTCACGAACTCACCTCCTGCGCGGTATGTTTGCTCCCTGGTTCCGTCGCCGAGCGATTTCGGACTGGAACGGGAAGCTGTTTTCGATCTGGACCAGCGAGACAAGGACCTCGACTGGGGCGTAGTCTAATCGCCGTAGCCTTTTGTTGTCAATGGTAAGTGATGGATTCGGCGCCATAAAGGCCCTCGGGAGAAGCGGTAAAGGGGGCCTCCGGAAAGGAGGCTATTCAGGCCCTTTGCCGGCGAACGCCGGGAAGGATCTTGTAGCGCTTCATCTTCTCGTGGAGCGTGGTGGGGTTGAGGCGCAGCTCCTCCGCCGCCCGCTTCTGGCTTCCGTCGACCCGCTCGAGCGTCTGGACGATGACTCGCTTTTCGATGTCGGCGATGAGCTCGCGGAGGGAAATGTTCTTCAGGCGGCCTCCCTCGGGAACGGTGAGAGAGGGCGGGGAGCAGAAGTGCTCGGGGAGCGTCGTCCCATCGAACTTGGCGGCGGAGGCGATCGAAACCGCGCGCTCGATCATCATCGCCAGCTCGGCCACGTTTCCAGGCCAGTCGTAGCTCGAATAGTTCTCGATCGAAGTCGAAGGGATTCCGAGAGACTTGAGCTGAAACCGCTCGCACGAGCGCTTCAGGAAATGGTCGATGAGGAGGGGGATGTCGGCGCGGCGGGCGCGCAGCGGAGGGATCTGGATGCGGACTTTGGAGACCGCGCGGAACGTCTCCTCGTCGAACCGGTTCTGCCGGACGGCGTCTACGAGAGAGGGATGAGCCGAAGCCATGACGCGGAAGGGGAGCGGCCGCAGGAGCTTCCGCGCGAGGCTCGTCTGGTCTTCCGGAGTAAGGGCGGTGAGCTCCGCGAGGTAGAGCGTCCCGGGCCGAGCGCCGTGTACGTAAGCACCTCGTCCGGTATCCGCGGCCTCGAGGACCTCGTCGAAGAGCCGGTGGATCTCGCCCGCGGGGAGGCTGACCAGGTCCACGGGAAGAAACGTCGCCCCGGGATTCCTCCCGTGACGGTGCAGGAGCTCGGCGGCGAGACGTCTTCCGGAGCCGTCCTCACCGAGGAGGAGCACGTTTCCATTGGCGAGGGCGGCGGTGGCGATGGACTTCCGGATCTCGATCGACTCGGGAGTGCAGCCCACCCAGTCGCCCAGGCTCACCGCGCTTCCGAGCTGGCGCTTCAAGGTGCGGTTCTCCTCGAGGAGTCGCCGGTAGACGACCGCGGAATCGACGGCCATCAAGAGGGCCGTTCGATCGAGCGGCTTCAGGACGAGCCCCGCGGGACGCTGGCGATAGCTCGAGAACGAGGACCAGGGCGTTTCCGAGCTCACCAGGAGCAGCACCGTGGCATGGGGGTCTCGGTCGCGAAGGATCTCGAGCGCCTGCCACGGAGGCTCGGGGATCGCGTCGGTATCCAGAAGAACGACCTGGTGGCGGCGGCTTTCGATTTGCGGAATCGCGTCCGCCAGTCCTTCGACTACGGTCACGATCCAGGACTCGGAGGCAAGAGCGGCATCGGCCTCGCTCGACGCCCGCGTGTTTCCGACTATGAGGATGGACTCTTCCGTCATGGAATGCACCGAGCCTTGTTCAGTTAGACGACGCGCGACCGGTCGTGGTTCCATGTCTGCCTGCCCGTCGTCTGCATTATTTTGGTTCGAGCTCGAACCCTGGAAGTCACGCAATATCGGTGCCAAGCTCCGGCCACGCGTGTAATGTCGATTATCTTCGCGAAAACGCGGAACGAGTAACGAGCGGATCCAGATTCTTTACACCCGAGGTGCGGCTTTTACACGGAGCGGGAACGGGTTTTTGAATCGCCCTCTGTGGATGCGACGGTCTCGAGGAAGTAGCGGTGAACGCGTTCATCTTCGGACAGCTCCGGATGGAAGGTGCTCGCCAGGATACGGCCTTCGCGCACCAGCACCGGCTCCCCTCGATGGCGGGCGAGGACCGAAACTCCGGGGCCGGTGCGGCGAATGACGGGAGCCCGTATGAAGACCATCGGAAGCGGATCCGGGCCGAGCTCCGGGCAGGGCTCCTCGCTCATGTGGCTATCCACCTGCCGCCCGTAGGCGTTGCGCTCGACGGTCACGTCCAGCAGGCCGAGCGAGACCTGGCTTGGTGACGTCACTTCTGTCGCGAGGAGGATGACCCCGGCGCAAGTCCCGTAGAGAGCCGCTCCATCGGCGTAAAGCTTCCGGAGCGGCTCTAGAAGTCCCTCTCCCTCGATGAACTTCAGCATCGTCGTGCTCTCGCCCCCGGGAATCACCAGCGCCTCGAGGCCCTCGAGCTCGTCCGCCTTGCGCACCTGACGCGCGGGGCGGCCGATGCGCTCGAGCATTCGCTGGTGATGCGCGTAGTCGCCCTGGAGGGCGAGGACGCCGACCCGGTGCATTTTCTTACCAGCCTCGCGTCTGGAGGAGATCTTTCTCGTCGAGCTGTCTAATGTCGATGCCCGGCATCGGCTCCCCGAGGCCGCGAGACGCTTCTACTAGAGCTTTCGGGTCCTGGTAATGCGTCACCGCTTTCACGATGGCGGCGGCGCGCTTCGCCGGGTCTTCGGACTTGAAGATTCCGGAGCCCACGAAGACCGACTCCGCTCCGAGGTGCATGCAGAGCGCGGCATCGGCGGGAGTCGATACCCCGCCGGCGGCGAAGTTCGGGACCGGAAGCTTCCCCGAGCGGGCGACGAGCCGGACGAGCTCGTACGGTGCGCCGAGCCGCTTCGCCTCGGACATGAGCTCCTCGTCGGCGAGCACCGTGAGCCGGCGCATGTCCCCGTTGATCCGGCGGAGGTGGCGCACCGCTTCCACGATATTCCCCGAGCCCGCCTCGCCCTTGGTGCGGATGAGCGCCGCCCCCTCGCCGATGCGCCGCAGGGCCTCGCCGAGATCGCGGCAGCCGCAGACGAACGGAACCCGGAACGCGTGCTTGTCGACGTGGTTCTCCTCGTCGGCCGGCGTCAGCACCTCGCTCTCGTCGATGAAGTCGACCTTCATCTCCTGAAGAATCTGGGCCTCGACGAAATGTCCGATGCGCACTTTGGCCATCACCGGGATGCTCACCGTCTTCTGGATTTCGAGGATCTTGTCGACCGCCGACATCCGGGCGACGCCGCCGTCCCTGCGGATGTCGGAGGGGACCCGTTCGAGCGCCATGACCGAGACCGCGCCCGCATCTTCGGCGATCTTGGCCTGCTCGGCGTTGGTGACGTCCATGATGACCCCGCCCTTCAGCATGTCGGCGAGCCCGGTCTTGAGCTTCAAACTCGTTTCGGTCATGACGCTTTGCCTCCTTTAGATGTGGAGCGCGGGCTCGCGCGGAAGTGCTCGAGTCCGCCCCTTGTCGGTCGGTGATTCCTGTCCGTGCCGCGTGAGGATCGCTCCCAGCCGTTCGATCCCTTCCGAGATGCGCGCCGAAGGCACTCGCGAGATCGAGAGCCTCAAGTAGCGGTCGCCCTCGCCGCGGGCAAAGAAGTTCGAGCCGGGAGTGAAGAGGACGCCGGCTCTCGCGCTCTCGTCGAGAACTACCTCCGCCGATAGCTCCTCGGGAAGCGTGACCCAGAAGGCGTAGCCTCCCTCGGGCCGGGTCCAGGAGACGTTCGCGGGAAAGAATTGCTCGAGGGCCCGGTTCAGCGTCCGGCTCTTCTCCCGATAGATCGAGGCGAGCTTCTTCAGGTGCCGGTCGTAGTGGCCTTCGCGGCAGAACTCGAGCACCGCCGCCTGCAGCAGGAGACTGGTGTGATAGTCGGCGATGAGCTTGCAGCGGCCGAGCGTCGCCACCACCGGAAGCGACGCGACGACGAAGCCCAGGCGCAACCCGGGAAAGAGGCCCTTGGAAAAGGTGCCGATATGGAGGACCGAGCCTCGCTCGTCGAGCGCTTTCAGAGGCGGGAGGGCGTCGCCGTCGAAACGGAGCTCGGAGTCGAAATCGTCCTCCACCACCGGAGTCCCGTAGCGCGAGGCGAGATCCAGGAGGCGCCTCCGGGAGTCGAGGTCCATGGTGATTCCGGTAGGGTTGTGGAACGTGGGCATGGTGAAGACCAGCTTCGGCCGCGAGCGCTCGAGGACGGTCTCGAGCGCATCGAGATCCATGCCTCGATCGGTCATCGGAATCGACTCCATCTGCGCGTGGTACTGCGCGAGGAGGGGAAGGACGATGGTGTACGTCGGGCTTTCGAGCGCGACGCGATCGCCCGGGTCGAGAAGGCTCCGGCAAACGAGGTCCAGCCCCTGCTGAGAGCCGTTCACGATGAGGACGTTCTCGGCTTCGGCCGCGACCCCTCGCTCTCGAAGCCGCTCGGCGATGTACGCGCGGAGCGGCGGGTGGCCCGCGGCGGGCCCGTACTGGAGGAGGGTCTTACCCTCGCGACGGAGGACCGTGTCGAGGACTTTGCGAAACGGCTCGACGGGAAAGAGCTCCTCGTCCGGGACCAGCGTCGCGAAATCGATGGGGTCGGGATGAGAGGAGGTGATGGGAGGCTTCTGCACCCGCTCCGCCGAGGCGTCTACCGCGCGGGAGAACCGAAATCGGAGAGGCGCCCGCGGCGATTCGACGGCGCCCGCGGCGACGAACGTGCCCTGCCCCACGTGAGAGCGAACGTCGCCGGACTTGACGAGCTCGTCGTACGCGCTCGCGATGGTGTTCCGGTTGACGCCGAGGGTCTCCGCGAGCTCGCGGCTCGGAGGGAGCTTCTCGCCAGGGGCCAGCTCCCCCGAGGCAATCCGCGCCCGAACCCGCTCGGCGATCTGCCGGTAGACGGGAGTGTCGGAGCCCCGATCAAGTAGCAGCCGATTGTATTGGCCCATGCCAATCTTCTACCAATTCCCCGAAATCTCGTCAAGTGTACTAGGACAATGATGATGTCATAGGCCAATTCGGCTCATCTTCTCCTCGATCATCGGCTCAAGATCCACAGCGTCGCGGTCTCGCCCGACGGCAAGTGGATCGCGTCGGAAAGCCAGGACGGGAACCATACGCTTCTGGACCGATGCCCCCAAGACGAATCTCCGCGTCGTGCCCGACGAAAGCCACGACACCGGCCATCGGGTCGAGATCGGTCCCTTCCCCCGGCTGGAAGGCGCTTCCCACCTGGTGAGAAGCCGTCTCAGCTCGTGAGACCCTGCAGGAAGACCTTGGCCTCGATGAAGAGGTCGAGAAGATCTCGATCGATCCGGCCCTTTCCCGCGTCCTCCTCGAGGATCGCGAGGGCCTTCGTCGTCGGTACCGCGGGCTTGTAGGGGCGGTCTTTGGCGGTGAGGGCGTCGTAGATGTCCGAGATCGTCATCATCCGGGTCTGGGGCGGGATGTCGTCGGCCCGAAGACCGCCGGGGTAGCCGCTACCGTCGAGCTTTTCGTGGTGGCTTCGCGCGAGCTCGGGAATGTCCATGAGGTCCCGCGTCCACGGGATGGTGGAGAGGAAGTCGTAGGTGTGGGTGACGTGCGTTTCGATCTCGCGGCGCTCGAGCTCGGTGAGAGTCCCGCGCGACACCGTGAGCGCGACGATCTCCTCGGGGTCCAGGTAGCTCTTGGGAGTGCCGTCAACGTCGTCGTAGGTGACGGTGCCTAGCTGTTCGATGAACTGAAACGCGGAATAGTGGGTCACCGTCGGAATGTTCGCTTCCTCGACCGCCTGCCGGGCTCGTTCCACGACTTCGAGCCGGAGCTCGAGGTCGACTTTGAGCCGCTCGATTTCCTCGGGGGTGGCCTCTTTCACCATCAGCTGGTCGAGCATCCGCCGGAGGTACTGAGCTTCGAGGGTGCGTTGGATCGTCTTGAACCGCTGGCGAACCAGATCGAGCCGGCTGTGGTGGAGCTTCTTGGCCTTGCGCAGGACCCTCTCCGTAACCGCTACCTTCCCGAAATCGTGGAGGAGCGCCGCGTACCGCAGCTCGCGGATCTGGTCGTCGGAAAGGCGGAGGTCCGCGTAAGCTCCGCGGCTCGTCCGGTTCGCGACTCGCGCGAGCTCGGCGGTCATCGCCGCCACCCGCCGGGAATGTCCCTGGGTCGTCGGATCGCGGTGTTCGATCGCCTGGACCGCGGCGTCGACGAATCGGGCGAAGAGGTTCTCGCGCTGCAGATACAGACTGTTGTTCTCGACCGAGACCGCCGCCTGGCTCGCGAGCGAGCGGACCAGACGCTCGTCGTGCTCGTCGAACGCGAGCACCTCGGTCTCGAAGGTCGAAGGCCCTTCGAGGATGATGTCGCGGGAGCGCTTCTTGTTGATGAGCTGCAGGACCCCGATGTTCTCCCCCTCGTGGTTCTGCATGGGGATCACCAGCATCGATCGCGTTCGGTACGAGATGGTCTCGTCGAAGCTCCGGTTGATGGCGAAGGGCTTGCCCTCGGAAGGAGCGTATGCGTCTTCGAGATTGAGAGTCTCTCCGGTCTCGGCGACGTAGCCGGCGATGCTTCCGGGGCCGATCGTGAGGATGTCCTCCTCGAACCGGAGCTGGCGCGAGTCGTTCTGGGCCAGCCGGAATCGAAGCCAGCGGCCGCCCACGCGCTCGACGGTTCCCTCGGGAGTCTCGATGGGCATCTCGAGGCGCGCCACCACGAAGAGGCTCCCGGCGTCGGCGTTCGTGATCTCCCGCGCCTTGCTCAGGATGAGGCTAAGGAGCCGGTTGTGATCGTGCTCCGTCGAGAGCGCGATGCCGATGGCGTGAAGCTCCTCGAGCTCCCTGGCCTTTTGTTCGGCGCGCGCCTGGGACTCTTCCAGGCGGAGTTGACTCTCCAGGTAGTGCGTGGCGTTTCGAAGCGTTCTCAGGAGCTCGCCCTGGGTCGGCCGCACGGGGAGAACGTCGAAGAGGAGCTCGTCGCCTTCCGAAGCGCCGCCTTTCGGCGAGATGGTGATGACCGGCGAGTACGCTCCCCCCGGCCTTCGGGCGAAAGCCTCGACCGCGGCCCGGTGCTCGGAAAGAAGGTGCTCATCGAGGAGCAGGATTCCGGGGGTCTTCGGCAGAGGCTCGTCGACTCCTACGGAGATCGGCACGATCGAATACCGGTCGTGGGTCTCCGGGTAGGCCAGGGGAGAAAGCCACCCGTGAACACTCGTCCACACCCAAATCCGGCGCATGTTGCCGACAAGACCTTTCCTGGTTGAGGGGAACGATGCCTATGCTACCCGGCTCTCCGAGTGCCGGTCAAGTACCGGACGGCGACCCGTCTTTCTGCGAACCAGGTAGATTCCCAGGAAAATCACGATCGTTCCCACCAGCTGGAGCCTTCCTACTGGCTCGCCCAGCGCCAAGTATGCCACGACCATGGCCGCAACGGGGGTGAGGTTCGAGTAGATCGAAGTCTCAGTCGGACCGATACGGCCGACGGCGAAATACCAGAGGCAGTACGCCACGACCAGAGAGAAGACGATGGAATATCCGAGGGCCCACCAGGCGGACGCGGGGACCGAGGCCGGTGTCATCCTATAGAGCTCCGGGAGGCCCAGAGGAAGAAAGGCCACGCTTCCGATAGTGAGCGCGTAGGCGCTGGTCCGGAGCGCGCCGTAACGGGCGACGATCGGCTGGCTCAACACGGTCGAGAGCGACCAGCAGAAGGTCGCGCCGAGGGTGAGAGCGTCGCCGAGAACGCTCCCGCCCACCCTCGACGAGTCGTGCAGCACCAGGTACACCCCGAGAAGCGAGATCCCGATGCCGAGAAACGCTCCCGCGCGCGGCCTGTCGGAGGAGAAGAAGAGGCTCAGAAGCGCCACGAACACCGGCGTCAATCCAAGCAGAATGGCCGAGTTCGAGGCGGTGGTGGCGTGGATGCCCTGGATGAACAGCACCTGATAGAACGTGTGTCCGACGAGCGCCAGGAGCACGAGGCGCTTTCGATCGGAGGGTAGGAGGCTCGGGCCGGGCGAGAGTCTCGCGAGCGCGAGAAAGCAGATCGAGGCCAAAAGAAGCCGAATACTGGTGAAAGCCATGGGGGTGAAGTGGCGGAGCGCCAGCTTCACGACGCTGAAGTTCACCGCCCAGATCAGAATGGTGGCGACGAGCGCGGCATCGACCGCCGCGCGGCCAGGAGGACGGCTCAAGAAGAAACCGTCACATCATGCGCTTGAGGATGCGAGCGCTCTGCTCCTTGGTCAGCCCGCCCGGCCGGAGCGCGACGGGGCCGCCCTCGTCCAGGATCGGCTCCAGCTCGTGGAGTGCTCGTACTTCGTCGTTGCGGAAGAAGACGCCGGTATAGATCGTCTCGCCCCACATCATCGCTTTCTCGCAGGCCGACTTCCAGTCCGACGGGTCGTGACCCGACTCCTCGAGCTGCTTCACCCGCTCGCGGTAGAAATCGTAGGTGTTGTCGTGGTTGAAGGTCACGCAGGGACTGAAGACGTCGACGTGCGAGAACCCCTTGTGCTCGATGGCCTGCTTGATGATGGAGACGAGGTGCTTGCCGTGCCCCGAAAAGCCGCGGGCGACGAAGGTCGCTCCGTTCACGATCGCCGCGGCCGTGGGATAGACGGGGCGCTCGATGTTGCCGAAAGGGGTCGACTTGGTCTTCATGCCGACACTGCTCGACGGGCTGACCTGCCCGGTAGTGAGACCGTAGATCTGGTTGTTCATCACCAGGTACGTCAGATCCACGTTGCGCCGGGCGGTGTGGACGAAGTGGTTTCCTCCGATGCCATAGCCGTCGCCGTCTCCGCCGGTGACGAGGACCGTGAGCTCGTGGTTCGCGAGCTTCGCGCCCGTCGCCACCGCGAGCGAGCGGCCGTGGAGAGTGTGCATTCCGTAGGCATTGAGGTACCCCGGGAAGTTCGAGGAGCAGCCGATTCCGCTGACGCAAAGAACTTCGTGCGGCCGTTTCCCGAGCTCCGCCAGCGCCTTTTGGACCGCGTTCAGAAGCCCGAAATCGCCGCAGCCGGGACACCAGTCGGGCTCGACCTTTCCTTTGAAGTCTTTCGGCTTCAGCTCAACCATGGTTGTTGTCGCCATTTCTTTATGCTCCCTTAATCAGTACTTACTCTCGGGCCTTCCGCCTTCGCCCTTCCGCCTTCGCCCTTCCGCCTTCGCCCTTCGGGCTTCGGCGGACCCGCCGAAGCATTTTGCGAAGGCGGGCCGGTCCCCCTATCCCCCTTGTATTTTCTTTGCGTCTCTCGCGTGGCTAAACCAGCATCTCTTGATACGGCACGTAGACGCCGTCGGTGACGTCCTTCTTCGTTCCGAGGTGATCGACTACCCCGTTTGCCACGTGATGCGGCAGGAACGGCTCGCCGTCGTACTTGCGGATATGGCCGTGGACCGAAAGCCCCGTCTCACTCCGCAGGTAGCGGTAGAACTGTCCGGTGAAATTGTTCTCGACCACGAGGATCTTCCTTGCTTTCGACAGCACTCGGCTGATCTCGTCCGCGTGCAGCG
>Ga0184637_10001608_pt1 | contig 15089 bp, 17 predicted proteins | sample PLM3_127_b2_FD_133143 | JGI IMG/M metagenome (GOLD analysis project Ga0184637, IMG submission 133143) | Groundwater sediment microbial communities from an aquifer in East River, Colorado, USA - PLM3_127_b2 | ecosystem: Environmental > Terrestrial > Soil > Riparian zone | place: USA: East River...
CTGATCCAGGAGCCGGAGCGCCCGATGCCGGCGCGCCTCCAAGACCGCGGCAGAGCCTTTCGGCCGCATGATGAGTCCCCCCTGAAGACCCATCATTGCATTCTTTATGCGTCAGTCAATAGTCGGCCGCCGACGTGAGTGTCCTCTCAGTTCTCGCCGACCAGGAAGAAGCCATCCTTGGCGTGGTCGGGTCTCTCACCGGCCTCATGGAGAAGCAGCACGAGCGCCTTGTCGAACTCGGCGTCTACGCTGAGTACCAGGCTGTTTTCGGGGGCTACCTCCGCCTTCTCTCCGATCCCGAGGCCGGAGCTGAAGCGCTCAAGCGTGCGCTCTTTCTGAGCTGGTACGACCTCTCCGAGCCCGCTTGCTTCACCGGTGTCTCCGAGCTGCCCTCGGACGGCCGGTACCTCGTCCTCGAGGCGCTCAACTCGGCATTCGCTCGTGGCGCGATCGACAACGACCTCCCCTGGATGGTTCCGTACTACCACCACCTCACAGATTTCGCGTTTCCGAACCTGAACGATCATCCCGTGTTGGCTCGCTTTCTCGAAGACGCTGACCCTGAGTCCTATCTCAGAGCCCGACTTGAATCCCGCCAGTTCGAAGGTCGCGGCCAGATGGGTCGCTACTGGCAATCCATTCTGAGTTCGCCGGCCTATCGCCCTCGACCATGAACGGCCGCCTAACCCTGATCCGACCGACTCGCCTTCGGGGGATGCGGCGGGGGGTGGGCGGAGGCGAAATCAAGCGCAGCCGGCCGCGCAGGCCGCTCCCTTCCTCGACGCCACAGACGTGAGTTCTGGCACGCGCTCGCGAGAAGAGAACCGGCGAGCCATTCGCCGCAGCCCACCCCCCGCCGCATCCCCCGCTCGAAGCTAGGAAGCGCCGCTCTGGAGCTGCTTCGTGCGGCGGCGCGCGGCGAACTCGGGCGCCTCGCTCAGGCAGGTCACGAGCACGCCGAGCGAGGTCGCGAAGGCGGCGAACCCCGTGCGCTTGAGCTCGGGCGTGACGTCGCCGAGATCGGGAAAGCCGCGCTCGTCGGGCGTCAGGTTCTCCCAGCTCGCGAAGAGCCGGCCCCAGTCGCTCGCGAGCACCTCCTTCATCCGGCGCTTCGCGACCAGCGGGTACCAGAGGGTGTCGTGGTAGGCGACGCTCGCGAGGTAGGCCCAGGGCGCCAGCACCGTCTTCAGCGACCACTCGACCGGCTTCTTGAGGGGCCCCCAGTAGATCAGGTGCTGCATGCGTGAGGCGAAGGTCATCCGCTGGTAGGGCCCCACGAAGTTCCAGCGCTCGCGCGCCGCAGCCTCGTCTCCGACGATCTCGATCTCGCGCGGATCGCCGCAGCCGAGGCCGCGCTCGTGCGCCATCCGGATGAACGGGATCGAGAGCGGATCGAAGCCCATCAGCTTCGCCGCGGTGGCATCGATCGCCACCTGATCGGCGCTCGCGAGCAGCACGTTCTTCACGTGCGGGATCATGCAGCGCGGCCCCGGGCCGTCGCCGGCGAAGGTGCCGTCCATCACGGCGAAGATGCCGGAGTGGATCTTCTTCTGGATCATCAGCAGGTCGACCAGCGTCTGGTGGATCACCGGGTGCGTCCAGTGGCGGCGCTCGTTCAGCAGGCCGCCGAACGCGTTCTTGATGGCGCCGGTGGTGGTGGTGAAGACGTGGGTCTTGACCGTGGGCAGATGCAGGATGTTCTCGCCGATGAAGCGCTTGGGGATCGAGAAGCCATCGGGGTAGACCTGGTTCAGAACCAGGAATTCGTCGGCGAGCGAGCCCACCGCGTCGCGGACGTGGATCCACTCCTCGCCTTCGTAGAGATGGATGTTGCGAAGGCCGTGGGCGCGAATCACGTCGATCTGCTTGTTCTCGCGCTCGCCGAGGTGGGCGTCGATCACGACCGTACGGTTGTGGCAGCCGTGGATCCGCTCGCGCGCATAGCCGTCCCGCAGCATGGCCCGCACCACGCCGTCCAGCTGCCAGGGGGTGGTGGAGCTGCCGGGGTAGAAGAAGTGCCAGGAAATGTTGATCTTGAGGGCCGTGTCGGCGCTCTTCGGCAGCACCGCCTGGTAGCCGGCCAGATTCATCAGTCGGTGATGGTCCTCGATCACCGTCCGGGGAGACGTCCGCAGCACCGCGACCTGGGACCTGGCCATGGGTCGGAATCTAGCGAATCCGCGCGCGGACCCGTCGCCGCCGCGATTCGATTCGCTAGAGTCCGCCGCCATGAAAAAACTCCAATCGCGATTCGTCCCGTTCGGTCTGATCCTCGCGTTCGCGGCATGGCCGGCGGGCGCCCAACCCAAGGTGGAGGCAAAGAAGCCGGTGGTGACCCTCGAGACCTCGCTCGGCTCGATCGTGCTGGAGCTCGATCCCGGCAAGGCCCCCGTCTCGGTAGCCAATTTCCTGGCCTACGTGGACAGCGGCTTCTACGACGGCACCGTCTTCCACCGCGTGATCCCGGACTTCATGATCCAGGGGGGAGGCTTCTCGCCCGACATGTCGCAGAAGCCCACCAAGCCGGCGATCAAGAACGAAGCCGACAACGGCCTCGAGAACGACAGCTGGACGATCGCGATGGCGCGCACCTCGGTGAAGGACAGCGCCACCGCGCAGTTCTTCATCAACCTGAAGGACAACGACTTCCTGAACCACGGCAGCCGTGATTTCGGCTACGCGGTCTTCGGCAAGGTGACCGGCGGCGTCGACGTCGTCAAAGAAATTGCCGGCGTGAAGACCGCTACCAAGGGCGGAAACCAGAACGTGCCCGTCGAGCCGGTCGTGATCAAGTCGGCGCGACGGGGCTAGCGCCGCGGCGGGGCGCCGTGGCCGCGTTCCACTACTTCGCCTTTGGCTCGAACCTGCACGGCGCGCGGCTACGCGAGCGCGCCGCTTCGGCTCGGGCCTTGGGCGCGGCGCGGCTCGAGGGATTCCGCCTCTGCCTCGACAAGCTCGCGAGCGACGGCTCGGGCAAGCTGAACCTCGCGCGGGACGTGGCGACCTCGGTCTGGGGCGTGGTCTTCCGGATCGACCCGGCGGAGCTCGCGGCTCTCGACCGCTTCGAGCCCGGCTATTCACAGGTCTCCGTGACGGTCCACCTGCGCGGCGTCATCCCGCTCGAGGCGCGGACCTATCTCTCCGAGCAGCGCGCGCCGGGACTTCGCGTACAGCCGGGGTACCGGGAGCTGGTCCTCGCCGGCGCGCGCGAGCACGGCCTGCCGGCCGAGTGGATCGAGCTGCTCGAGCGGCTGCCGGTGCGGACGTAGCCGATCAGGGGCGGCGCCAGGCGTCCGCCGGTATGAAGCGCGCTCCGGACGGGAACGGCAGAGCCTTCGCGTACGCGGCAATGCGCGTCTCCACGACCTGAGGATCCTCGTTACCCAGATTCTCCAGATACGGCACGACCGAGCGGCGCTGCGCGAAGTAGAATTGCATCCGCTCGTTGAAGATCTGCTTGGGCTTGCGGCCGCCGTCCTCGGCGAGCGGATTCATCGAGCCGAAACCGAAGCCCGACCCCACGAAGCGCGGCATGCTGAAGTCGAGCACGGTCCGATCCTCCGTCACGGGCTCCACGTCTCGTACGAAAGCGGCAAGGGCCGGCGAATCCAGCGTGAAGAACGAAAGCAGCTGGTCCACGTCGAGTACCTCGATCAGCTCGAGATCGCGGCGCACGCGCTGCTCCCGCATCTTCTCCCGCAACCGCTGATAGTCGATGCGCAAGGGCCGCTGGGAACCCACCAGCAGGATCGGGCCGTCCTCCAATTGGCGCCATGCGGTGGCATGGGGAAAGACGTCCGTGAAGGCGCGGAACAGCATCCGTTCCTGCTCGAGGGGCGCCTCGCCCACCGGCAGCCACTGGATCAGGACGCCCTCCGGCGCGAGCCGTGCGGCCGCGTCGCGGTAGAACTCGCGGGTATAGAGGTTGATGACGCCGGCGGTGAACGTCTCGGGCGGCTCCAGCTCGATGACGTCATAGGTGCCGTCGTTCGTCAGCACGAAGTTCCGTCCGTCGTCGATGATGATGCGCACGCGTGGGTCGCTACGAACGCCGCTGTTGGTCCAGAAGAAGTCTGCGGCGTCGACGACGTGCGGGCTCAGCTCCACGCTGGTGATCCGCTCGACCGAGCCGTGTGCCGCGGCCGCCGAGAGGCTGTTGCCCACGCCAAAGCAGATGTTGAGCACGCTCTTCGGGACGCCGGGATGGAGGAGCAGGGGAAGGTGCCCGAAGAAGAAATTCCAGCGGAACGTCCAGGTTCCGGCCGTTCCGCGCCGGTCCTCATAGACGATGTTTCGGCCGAGGATGTTGTCGACGACGGCCACCGTGTCCGTCGCCCCCTCTCGGTAGAAGAGCAGCCGATCGCCGGGGGAGAGGAACGTGCGCCGGAAGAGATCGCGCGGCATTGCGATCAGCGCCGCGAGCAGCAGCACGCAAACGATCACCGCGGCCGTCACGCGCCGCAGGATTCCTGCGGGCTCGGCGAGCACGAGGGCGACGGCGCAGGCCAGATTGACGCCCACCAGCACGATCAGGCTCCCCTGCATGCCGACGGCCGGAATCAGGACGAAGCCGGTGACCAGCGAGCCGAGGATCGCACCGAGCGTGTTGACGGCGTAGACACGGCCCACCATGTCGCCGAATCTCGTGACTCCGCGCGCGCAGATCGCCGTGGCGAGCGGCAGGGCCGCGCCGAGAAAGACCGTGGGAAGGAACAGGATGGAGCCGGCGCGGACGAACATCGTCGCCACCGAGTCGGCGAAGGACCGAAGCGTGACCTCGACGACCTCGCTGGTGGAGAGCCGCCCGAGCTCCTCGAAGGCGATGCCCGACGCGACGAACCCGAGTCCGGCGAACAGCTGGAGCGCGGCGAAGACGAGCAGCGGGCGGCGGCTCCGGCGCAGCAAGGCCGCGTAGACGGCGCTACCGACTGCGATACCCATGAGAAAGGTCGCCAGCATCGTCGTAAAAGCGTACGTGGAGTTGTAGAGGTAGCGAAGCAGGGCGCGCGTCCAGAGGACTTCGTAACCGAGCGCCGCGAAGCCGGAGAGTCCGATGCAGGCGAGAACGATCCGGCGGGTCGCGGCCGAGACGCCGCTGGGCCCGCCGGCCTCGGCCACGTCCTCGGGCGAGGCGACGACCGCTTCGGCGCGTACCTTCCAGCCTGCGACGGCCGCCGTCACCGCGGCGGCCAGGTTGGCCGCGGCTGCCAGTCGCGTGGTCCCCACGAGTCCGAAGCGCTCGATCAGGACGAAGCCCGCGAGCAGGCAGCCCGCGATCGCGCCCAGCGTGTTGACAGCATAGAGTGTGGCCGTGCCGAGGCCGACGTCGCGGCGCGATCGCACGAAGAAGCGCACGAGCACCGGGAAGGTTCCCCCCATCAGCACCGTCGGAACCAGCACCACCAGTGCCGCCAGCAGCGCACGCCCGAAGGCGAAAACGGGATAGGAGAGGTCGAGCCGATGCAGCAGGAGATAGGGCCAGTGCAGGCCGGCAAAAAGACTCGGCACCAGCAGCGCGTAGAGACCGATGCCCGCTTCGAGGGTGGCGTAGATCAGCAGCGGATTCGTCTGCCGATCGACGCGGCGCCCGAAGGCCCAGCTGCCGAGCGCGAGGCCGCCCATGAAGGCGGCCAGCACCGTCGCCGCGGCATACGCAGTGACTCCGAAGACGAGCGAGAGGGCGCGCGTCCAGACGACCTCGTAGGCGAGCCCAGCCGCGCCGGAGATCAGGAAGACCGAGAGAATCGCGCCGCGCAGCAGCAGACTCTTCAGCAATCGAGGCGCCCCAGTCGTCTCGAGAGCTTGCGCGCGGCGTCGAGCACGGCTTCCGGGGCGGCCGCCGTGAAGCAGAGGCGCACCCAGCCCGCGTAGGCCTCGCCGCAGGAGGGCCCCGGCGCCAGCGCGACGCCGTCGTCGAGGCAGTCTTCCAGGAAGCCCCAGATCCCGCGCGCGTCCAGGCGCTCGCTCACGTCCAGGAACAGGAAGGTCCCGCCCTCGGGCGCCGCCACGCCGAGCTCCTCGGCGACACGCTCGCCGACCTCGCGGTAGCAGGCGCGCGCGCTCTCCACCCAGGCCGCTCCGTCTCGGAGCCCGCGCAACCCCGCGAGCTGCCCGGCGGTGGGTGCCGCGTAGAAGGTGTGAGTCGAGATCTTGAGCGCCTGCGCCACCGCGGCGGGAGGCCCCACCAGGTAGCCGGTGCGATGCCCCGCCATGCCGAAGGCCTTCGAGAACGAGAAGGCCGTGAGCGTGCGTTCGGGAGCGAAGCGCGCGATCGAGACGTGCTCGCCCCGGTAGACGTAATCCTCGTAGACCTCGTCCGAGATCAGCCAGAGGCCCTCGCGCCGCGCGAGCCCGGCCAGCGCCTCCAGCCAGCGCGCGGGAAGCACGCGGCCGGTCGGGTTCGACGGAGTCGAGACGTAGAGCGCCACGCTCTTGCCGGTCATCCGCTCGCGCACGGCGGCGACGGCCGACTCCGGCGAGTCGACGCGGTCGTAGAAGGGGACCTCCACCGGCGTCGCGCGGAAGGCCTGCACGATCCCGCGGATCAGCGGCCAGAACGGCGCCAGCACCAGCACCTCTTCACCGGGGGCCGAGCACATCCCGACGGCTGCGCCGAGCGCCCCCGTGGCGCCGGCGGTGACCAGCACGGATTCCCTCTCGCAAGCGATCTGGTTGCGAACGCGTAGCTTGTCGACCAGCGCCGAGATCAGCTCCGGCAGGCCCTGGGTCTCGCTGTAGCGGTGGAGATCCGGGTGATCCGCCTCGCGCAGGTCCTCCATCCGCGAGCCGGCAAAGGGCTGCAGCCAGGTGTCGCCGACGTGCAGCGGACACACGAGTGTGCCTAGATCGGCGAGCCGGGCCGCCACCGGCGAGAAGACCGCGCCGGGCATCCCGGCCACGGCGGGCGAGCAGTCGGGAGGTCGGGGCAACGAAGGGCTCCTCCGCGACCAGTCTACACCCGCCGGCCTCGCCGCCGCCCCACTCCCGCCGCTCAGACCCGTTCGGCGAGGACCGCCCGGTAGCCCTCGCGAAAGGTCGGATGCAGGAAGCGGTAGCCGCTCGCGAGCAGACGATCGTTGCGGCAGCGTTTGCTGGCGTGGCGCTCGCGGCCGTGTCGCTCGCCCGCGACGGCGACGCGCGGCTCGGCGGCGCCGATCGCGCCGGCCAGCCAGCGCAGCACCGCCGCCTCGTCGGCCGGCTCGCAATCGACACCGAGGTAGACCGGCTCGGGCGCCTCGAGCTGCATCAGATGGCGCAAGACTCCCGCGCAGTCGTCCCGGTGGATGCGGTTGGTGTAGTGCGGGGGGCCGGGCCGGATCACGGCCCGCCCCGCGCGCACCTCGGCGACGAGACTGCTGCGCCGCGGGCCGTAGATCCCTCCGAAGCGCACCGCGACGCCCGGGAAGGGAGCGCCCGCGAGCAGCCGCTCCCCCTCCAGCAGCCGCCGGCCCCGGAAATCCACCGGCTCGGTCGGCGAGCTCTCGTCCACCCACTCGCCGCCATGCTGGCCGTAGACCGCCGTGCTGGATGCGAAGAGCAGGCGGCGCGGGCGCTGCCCCTGGCGCGCGAGCGCTTCGTAGAGGTGCCGCTGCCCGTCGACGTACGCGCTGCGGTAGAGCGCGTCCTCGGCGCCGCCCGGAGAAGCCAGATAGAAGATGAAGTCGAGCGCGCCCGGCAGCCGGGCCAGGCTGGCGGGCACGGCCAGATCGGCGTCCAGCGGCTCGATACCCGGTGGCAGACGGAGCGCAAGCCGGCGCAGTCCGAACACGGTATGGCCCCGGGAGGACAGCAGCTCCCCGAGCGCCGCTCCCACGTAGCCACAGCCGGCGATCAGACACCGATGCATTCCGCGGCGCTCCTCTCCCCGGCGCTCCCCAGCCCGAGGGTATACTCGCAATGATGGGCCCGCTCATCGGCATCTCGCAGTGTCTGGACGAGCGGGGTCGCTGGCATCCCACACGCGAGTACGCGTACCTCGACACCTCCTACGCTGGCGCCCTGGCGCAGTCGGGCGGCACGCCGATCCTGTTGCCGCTTCAAGAAGACGTGAGCGCGCTCGCGCAGCGGCTCGACGGGCTGCTGATCCCCGGCGGTGACGACTTCCCGCCGCCGCATGCGTACCCGCCGCAGATCCGCTTCGAGACTGTCCCCTCCCGCCAGCTCGCCTTCGATCAGGCCCTGCTCGCCGCCGCACTGGCACGCCGGCTGCCCGTGCTCGCGATCTGCTACGGCATGCAGCTGCTCGCACTGCAGCGCGGAGGCAGCCTGGTATACGACATCCCGAGCGACCTCCCGCAGGCGGGCCCCCACCAGCTTCCGGAGCAGGGCGGCCGCCACGGCCTCGCCATCGAGCGCGATTCAAAGCTCGCGCGCCTGCTCGGCGACGCGCCGGGGCCCGTGAACAGCCAGCACCATCAGGGCGTCGCCGAAGTCGGGCATGGGCTGCGCGTCTGCGCGCGCGCGGACGACGGCCTGATCGAGGCGATCGAGTGCGAGGATGGGGAATTCTGCATCGGGGTGCAGTGGCATCCGGAGCGGATGCAGGGTCCCCACCGCGAGCGCCTCTTCTCGGGCTTCGTCGCGGCCTGTCGGGTCCGCGCCCGTGGTGGCGCCTGAGACGGCGCGGAATACTACGCCCATGCTCCAACGGGTCTTCTCCGCGCTCTTCTGGGCCTTCCTCGTGCTGAGCTCCTTCGCGATGTTTCCGATCGCGCTGGTGATCTGGGCGGTGACGGCGCCCTTCGATCCACGCCTCCGGTTGCTGCACCGGTTCACCTGCTTCTGGGGGTCGCTCTACACGTGGATGAATCCAGCCTGGCCGGTGCAGCTGGTCGGGCGCGAGAAGATCCGCGGGGGCGTCACGTACGTGATGGTCGCGAACCACCAGTCGCTGCTCGACATCCTGGTGCTCTTCCGCGTCTTCGCGCACTTCAAGTGGGTCTCGAAGATCGAGAACTTCCGGATTCCGCTGATCGGCTGGAACATGTCGCTGAATCGCTACATCAAGCTCAAGCGCGGCGACCGTGCGAGTGTGGTCCGGATGATGCAGGAGTGCCTGGAGACGCTCGCGAATGGGAACTCGATCATGATGTTCCCGGAGGGCACCCGGTCTCCAGATGGCCGCATGCGCGCCTTCAAGACCGGCGCCTTCGAGCTGGCGAAGGCGGCTCGCACGCCGATCCTGCCGATCGTCCTCGACGGCACGGCCAACGCCCTGCCCAAGCGGGGCTTCGTCCTGCAAGGCCGACATCCGATCCGGATCACGATCCTCGACGAGGTGCCGCCGGCATCCTTCGCCGAAGAATCGGTCGACGCGCTCACCGCGCGGATGCGCGAGCTGATCGCCAGCCACCTCGAGCCCGCCAAAATAGCCGACTAGCGCCGTTGCCGGTGGAGCGCCGGGTCGACGCAGGCCGCCATCGCGCCCTCGTCGAGCCCGCCGCCGAGGAAGGCGTTCATGCGCGCGGCGACGGGGCCGGGTTCGGCGACGAGTGCTCCGTAGTCGATCCGTAGCCAGGCGAAGTCCTCCCGCGCACCCAGCCAGCGCTCGAGCCGCGCGAGCTGGGCTTCCAGCACGGGCAGCAGCCGCGCATCCTCGGCGTCGTCGGGCGCGGGGCCCCAGCGCGCGAGCATGACGCGCTGGGAGGCGAGCACCTCGTCGAGGCGTCGCCGCACCATCAACACTCTGAAATGTAGATCCGGCGGCAGCGACGGCACCAGCGTGTGGACCAGCTTCACGGCGCGGCCGGCGATCCCCGGAAGCCAGGAGGCGTCGCGTGCGAGGCGCCTGGCCGCCTCGAGCTCGAAGTAGCCGCGGGGGTTGTTCGGGTCGGCGCGGCGCACGCCATCACTCGCGACGGGATGGCCGCCGGCCGCGAGCATCTGCATCACGAGCGAGGTGCCCGAACGCGGGACGCCGGTCACGATCGTCACGCTCTCGTCCTGCCCCGCGCGCATGCCGCAGCGTACCAAGGCGCCGGCTCGCGGGCGAAATCCCTCGCGAGCTCCGGCGCCTGCGGCGCAGCTTGCGCGCAGCCTGCGCCTGCGCAGCTTCCCCGCCCCGCGTCACCCCGTCTCGCCGTCCGGCCACCCCCCGGCAGGGCTGGAAGCGCAAAGCGGTCGGGGGCCAAGGCGATGACGCAGGAGCAGGCGATCAGCTGGCTGCAGCAGGTCGGCGGAGCGCTCTACCACAGCCGCCGCTCCCAGGCGGGCCACGCCGCCTGGGTGGCGGTGGTGCGCACGCCGTGGACGGGCCCGCGCCGCGGCAAGCTCATCATCGCAATGGGCTCGACCATGCAGGAGGCCGCCGCCGCCGCCGAGGACCAGTGGCAGAAATTCTGGCAGGATCCGAGTGACGCTCTGCACTGACAGGCCCTAGCGGATCGGTGAAAACTGGCTCCGGTGGGAGGCCAGCCGCCGGGCTATCCAGATGCTGCGTCCCAGGAGGAAGCCGTGGAGGCCTACGAAAAAATCGTCCGCGATGCAATCGCCGGCGCCCCCTTCGCCCGCAAGCTCGGGATCGCCTGCGAGCAGGTCGCGGTGGATCGCGTGCGGATGCGCCTGCCCTGGACGCCCGAGCACACGACGGTCGGCGACCTCGTGCACGGCGGGGCGATCGCGGCCCTGGTGGACGTCGCGGCCACCGGCGCCTGCTGGGCGACGCCGGACGTGGGGCCCGGCGCGCGCGGCACCACGATCGGCTTCTCGCTCTCGTTCCTGAACGCCGGCCGCGCCCAGGACCTGCTGGCCGAGGCGCGCGTGGTACAGCGCGGGCGTTCGATCGTCACCGCCGAGGTCGACGTGCACGCCGCCGACGGCAAGCACGTCGCGCGGGCGCTCGTCACGTACAAGAAGTCCTGAGGGAGGAGCACGCAGTTGGAGAGACCGATCCTCTTCTACGATCCGATCTCGGAGCCCAGCCGCGCCGTCCAGTGGTTCGCCCTCGAGGCCAGCATCGAGCTGGAGCTTCGGTACACCTGGCTCACGAGGAACCAACACCGCAGTGTCGCGTTCGCCGCGGTGAATGCGCGCCGGCAGGTGCCCGCGCTCCTCGACGGGGAATTCGCCCTCAGCGAGGCAACGGCGATCATCCGCTACCTCGCCGAGATCGCCAAGGCCGATCCGGCCTGGCTGGGGGCGACCCCGCGCGAGCGAGCCCGGGTCGACCTCCTGCTCTCCTGGTATCACACCAATCTGCGCCTCCGGTCTACTCTCGAGTACTTCCTGCCGGTGCTGCTGATGCCGTGCTTCGGGGCCCGGCGCCCCGGGCAGGACCGCGTCGCGCAGCTTCGCGAGCGGGCGCGCGAGGCGTTCGCCGGCCTCGAGGAGCTGCTCGGCGACGCGCCCTTTCTCGGCGGGGACCGACCGCGCGTGTCGGATCTGCTCTTCGCGTCCGAGCTGTACGCGCTCGACTGCGACCCGGAACGGGCGGCGGTTCTCGACGGCTTCGACGGCGTGCGCAGGTGGGCAGAGCGCCTGCGGGCGCGCCCCGGCTACGCCCCCACGCACACGGGCTGGAACGCCGTCGTGCCGCTGATCGCGGCCCGGCTTCGGGACGGCGCGCCCGCCGGAGCCGGCGCCGCGTGGGTCGCCGAGGCCTGCGAGAGCGCGCTGGGACTTCCGCCGGGCTGAGCGGTCCGGCGCGCCGACTACACGAGCACGGCGTCGGCTGGCAAGCGAAGCGCGCAGCGAGCCGCAGGCGAGCGGAGTTCATAAGGCTAGGGCCAGAAGCGCTCGCGCTCCGCGACATCGGGCACGCGGCAGGCCTCGAGCCGGCCGAACCAGCGGTAGCGGCGACGCACGAAGTGGCCGTAGCAGAAATCACGGAGGCTGCGCGGCAGCCAGCGCAGCCAGGCGAGCCAGCGCCAGGGCCCGGCGAGCTCGGCGCATACGCGCCAGATGGCGTCCGAGCGCAGGACGACGCGCGAGCTCTCGCGCGCCGACTCCACCAGCACCAGCGTCTCGAGGTCGACCGGGATCTCGGGATGCAGGCGGCGAAGCCTTGCCGCCGTCTCGCCCTGCAGCGGCGCAAAACAGAGCTTGCCGGCGGGGTCGTGCTCGAGCAGCCAGCGGACGGCGCCGTCGCAGAAGCCGCACACGCCGTCGTAGAGCACCAGACGGGCGGGCAGCGCCCGCGGCACGGAGGCAAGCGCTTGGGCCATCCGCGCCAGTCTAGCGAACCGCGCCTTCCGGCAGGAACCAGCGGGTCAACCCTCGTCCTTGCCCGCGTCGCCGATCCCGAAAGCCGCGCGGGCGCGATCCTCCCACTGCGTGTGCGGAAGCTCTTCGCGCGCCTTCCTCACCTTCTCGAACAGCTCGGCGGCCTGCTCCTGCTGCCGCGACCACTCCTCGGCAAAGCGACCGGATCGGATCTCGTCCAGGATCTCGGCCATCTTGCTCTTGAGCGCCGCGTCGATCCCGAGGTAGCGAATCCCGCGCGTGATGCTGCCGTACTGGCTGGTTCGCGAGTGGAAATCCATCTGACGGACCATCCCGACCTGGCGGATCTTCTCCAGGCCGTACGCGAGCTCGCCCGAGAGATAGAGCTCGAGGAGCACCGCCTCCGGCGGATAGCCGGCCCCGACCAGCAGGTCGATCGCGGACATCATGACGCGGCCGAAGGCGGGTCCGAAGCCCTGCTCGGTGAAGAGATCCAGCGAGGCCTCGTCGTGCATCGTCATCTCGATGCAGCCGGCGCGCGTCGAGCCGATCCCCTTGGCAATCGCGAGCATGCGCGCGCGCGCGCGGCCCGTGGCGTCTTGGTGTACCCCCACGAAGCTCGGAAAGCCGCTGCCCTCGAGATAGGTCTCGCGCACGCCGACGCCGATCATGCGGGGCGCGACCAGCACGACGTCGAGCTCGGGAGCCGGCCGGATCAGCTGGAAGGCGACGTTGTAGCCCGAGGCGAAGTCGACGAGCGCTCCGGCGCGCAGGTTCGGCGCCACCTGCTCGGCGTAGACGCCGGGCATGATCTCGTCCGGGACGAGCAGCATCACGGCGTCGGCGCCCGCGCACGCATCCGCGATCGGCAGCACCTCGAAGCCGTCGCGTTGCGCCTGTTCGAGCGCGGCGTCGCGGATGTTTCCGATCACCACGTGCAGGCCCGAATCTCGCAGGTTCTGGGCCTGGGAGCGGCCCTGGTTGCCGTAGCCGACGACCGCGATCGTCTCGCCTGCGAGAGACCCGAGGTCGGCATCCTGGTCGTGATAGATGGTCGACATGCGCTCCTCCCTTGGTAGCGCGCCGATTCTATCACCCGGCCTGCGGTGGTTGGGTGTCAGTCGCGCAGCAGCCCCGCGAATCGCCGCAGGAGCACGGCGCCGTGGGGGCTGTCGCTGGCGGCGCGCCGCAGCGCCGCCGGATCGAGACCTTCGGCGAGCAACAGCTCGCGGCGCGCCGCCAGGTAGGCGCGCACGACGTCGGCGTCGAATTCGGGATGGAACTGCACGCCCCAGGCGCGGTCGCCGACCGCGAACGCCTGGTGCGGGTCAGCGTCGCTGGAAGCGAGTAGACGCGCGCCGACCGGCAGCTCGAGCACCGCCTCGACGTGCGTGGCCTGAACCCGCACCCGCCCGGGGAGCTCCTGGAAGAGCGGATCGCCGCGCGCGGCGCCGCTCAGCGTGACCTCGACGGTGCCGATCTCGCGCCCGCGCGGGTTGGGTCCCACGCGACCGCCCAGGCCGTGTGCGAGCAGCTGGTGTCCGTAGCAGATTCCGAGCACGGGCGTCCCGGCGAGCGCAGCGCCCGCCAGCCAGGCGGCGGTGCGTTCGCTCCACGGCTCGCGGTGACTCACCATCGCAGAAGAGCCGGTGACGACGACGCCGGCGACAGCGTCGGATCGCGGCAGCGACGCGTTCTCGTAGACGTGCGCGATCCGGATCCGTTCGGGGCCCAAGCCCATGCCGGCCGAGATCCAGTCCTCGTAATCGCCGCGTCGTCGGGCGAGCTCGGGCAGCGTCCGGCCGGACTTCACGATCAGCAGCGGTCGCATGCCCCCCCGCCTCCCGGGCGACGGAGTCTAGGACACGGCATGCCCCCGGGCCGGATTCCGCAGTCGGTGCTATGCGACCGTGGCAACTGGCGGAGTCAGGCATGCAGCTCGCAGGAGCGACGATCGCGGTGACGGGAGCCACGGGCTTTCTCGGCCGCTACCTCGTCGACCTGCTGCTCCGGCGCGGGGCGCGGGTGGTCGGAGTCGTACGCAATCCCGACCGCGTGCCGGAGCTTCGCGAGCGCGGCGTCGAGCTGCGTCGCGCCGACCTCGCCGAGCCCGAACGCCTGGCAGCGGGTTTTCGCGGCGTCGACGCCGTGATCTCGAACGCGGCGCTCCTCTCGCTTCGCAATCAGCGCTGGGCCGACCATGTGCAGACGAACGTGGAGGGCACGGTGAACGTCTGCGAAGCGGCGGCGGCGGCCGGCGTCGGGCGGATCGTGTACGTCTCGTCCGTCAGCGTCTATCGGGGTCGCCGGCAGCGGGTGCTCGACGAGGACCACGTCCAGTACGGGTCCGAGGTCCGGCCGGGACGCCTGAACGCCTACGCGCTCTCGAAGGCGCTCGCGGAGCAGGCGGCGTTCCGGCTGGCGCGGGAGCACCATCTCGATCTCACGGTCCTGCGCCCAGGGGGGATCTACGGCGCCTTCGACGGCAATTTCATGCCGGTCTTCCGCGCCTTCATGCGGCCGAAGCTCACGCTGTATCCCGCCTGGTTCCGACTGCCGCTGGTGTACGCGGGCGATGTCGCCGAAGCGGTCGCGCTCGCGCTCGAGAAGCCCGCCTCGATCGGCCGGACCTACAACATCACCGGCGAGGACCGCTCGGCGTGGGACTTCGCGCGCGCGTGGAGGCAGGCCGGAGGCCGCAGTCCCTGGCTGATGCTCCCGGTTCCGTTTCCCTATCGGAGGGTGTACGACACGGCCCGCGCCCTCGGCGAGCTCGGCTGGCGCGCGCGGCCCTATCTCGATGGCTTGCGCGAGACCCTGGCGTGGGAACGCCAGGGTCTCGCGCGCAGCGAACCCGCTACTGGGACTTCAGCTCGACCCGGCGGTTGAGCGCTCGACCCTCGTCTGTTTCATTGCTCGCGATCGGCTGC
>Ga0184637_10001609_pt1 | contig 15089 bp, 12 predicted proteins | sample PLM3_127_b2_FD_133143 | JGI IMG/M metagenome (GOLD analysis project Ga0184637, IMG submission 133143) | Groundwater sediment microbial communities from an aquifer in East River, Colorado, USA - PLM3_127_b2 | ecosystem: Environmental > Terrestrial > Soil > Riparian zone | place: USA: East River...
CGAGGCGTCGGGCTGCGTCCTGCCGGACGGAAAGTGCCTCGTCCGGGTGGCGCAGCACTTCGTCGAGACGTGGAGACCCCACGTGAATCGGCCGAGGACGACCTCGCAGAAGGTCCGCGCGCGGGATCACGGCCGCTGCCAGGTGCCGGGGTGCTCGCGGCGGGCGGCGCTGCATTCCCACCACGTCCAGCCTCGTGCGCAGGGCGGCAGCGACGACCCGGCGAACCAGGTCGCGCTCTGTCCGTGCCACCACCTCCGCGGCGTTCACGGTGGGTGGCTGCGCGTGCGCGGGACTGCCCCCGACCGGCTCGTCTGGGAGGTCGGCGGGCGGGTGTTCACGGGGGGTCCATAGTTCCGGAGGCTCCGTCGGGCCTGGGAAGCCCCGACCCGACCGCGACCGCGACCCCGACCGCGACCTCGACCCGGCCCCGACCTCGACCGCTCCGCGCCGGCTCCGACGCTCCGCTCAGCCCGGGCGCGGCGGCCGGACCTCCTCAGGCCCGCCGCTCGCCGAGGAGGCTCGCGTCGCCCTGCGAGGCCTCGCGAAGCGCCTGGGCGGCGAAGAACGTCCGGCAGGCCTGGACGAGGTCGTCCACGTCGCCGTCCATCACGGCCGGGAGGTTGTGCCGGGTGTAGTTGATCCGGTGATCGGTGAGCCGGTCCTGCGGGAAGTTGTAGGTCCGGATCTTCTCCGACCGGTCGCCGGTGCCGACCTGGCTGGTGCGCGTGGCGTCGCGGGCGCTGCGCTGCTTCTCCTGCTCCAGCTCGAAGAGCTTCGCCCGGAGCATGCGCATGGCCATGTTCCGGTTCTTGAGCTGGCTCTTCTCCTGCTGGCACTTCACGATGACGCCGGTCGGCTTGTGCGTCAGCCGGACGGCGGAGTTGGTGGTGTTCACCGACTGCCCGCCCGAGCCGGTAGAGCGGAACACGTCCATCTCGATGTCGGCGGCGTTCACCTGGATGTCGATCTCCTCCGCCTCGGCCATCACCGCCACGGTGGCGGTCGAGGTGTGGATGCGCCCCTGCGCCTCCGTGGCCGGCACGCGCTGCACGCGGTGCACGCCCGACTCGTACTTGAGCGACGAGTAGACGGCGTCGCCGGAGATGTTGACGGTCACGTCCTTGATGCCGCCCACGTTCCCCGCAGAGAGGTCCGCCACCTCCGCCTTCCAGCCGCGCCGCTCGGCGTAGCGCAGGTAGACCCGCAGCAGCTCCGCCGCAAAGAGGCCGGCCTCGTCGCCGCCCGCGCCGGCGCGGATCTCGAGGATCACGTCCTTCTCGTCGTTCGGGTCCTTCGGCACGAGGTGGAGCTTTAGCTCCTCTTCCGCCGGCCCGACCCGCGGCTCGAGCGCCGCCAGCTCCTCCTTGGCGAGCTCGCGCATGTCCGCGTCGGCGAGCATCGCGCGGTTCTCCTCCACGTCCTTCGTGAGCTTCCGCCACGCGCGGAGCGCGTTCACGGTGGGCTCGAGCGAGGCGCGCTCCTTGGAGACCTTCCGGAACCGGTCGCCGCTCGAGGCGACCGCCGGGTCGGAGAGCTGGGCGGTCAGCTCCTCGAAGCGCTGCTCGATGCCTTCGAGCTTCCGCAGGACGTCGGGGGACAGCATGGGGGGGAGTTCTTACCGTCCCGGCCCGACCCGGGCAAGGACCGGGGGCCGCAGGCGCCCGGCGCGGGCCCGGCCCAGGCCAGACGCCGGTCGCTCGGCGGCGCCGGCCGGCATGGGCGCTAGGGCCGGCGCGCGAGCGCGTCGGAGAGCGACTTGAGCGGCCCGGCGTCCACCCGGGCGCTCTCGATGAGCACCTTCAGGAGGCCGAGGCCGGTGCGCGAGAGGTCCACGAGCTGCTCGAGCCGGCGCGCCTTGAACCGCGCGGAGGCCTTCACGTCCGGGTCCACGTCGGCGCGCGCGGCGCGCACCTCCGCGAGGGCGCGCTCGAAGGCGCCCAGCGCGTCCTCGACGGCGCGCCTCTCCCGCTCGCGCAGCACGCGCGCGACCATCTTCCAGACGTGCGTCTCCGCCTCGAAGTGCTCCTTGCGGTCGCCGCGGACGGCGACGCTCCGCACGACGCCCCAGGTCCGCAGCTCGGCGAGGCTCATCGAGAGGAGGCCGGTCGAGATCTGCAGCCGGTCGCACAGCTCGGGTGCGGCGAGCGGCCGGTCGGAGAGGAACAGCACCGCCCAGATGCGGCCGAGCTGCCGCCGGAAGCCCCAGAGCTCCATCAGCGCGCCGACCGCGTCGGCGACGGCGAGGTCGGCCCGGGAGAGGGCGTGGGAGCTCGGGGCGGTGCGGGTCGCGGTGGCGGCCATGGGGTCAGCTCAGGGCGAGATCGCCGAGCGCGCAGAGCGCGAAGGCGATCGACGCGAAGGCGTTGTAGTTGAAGAAGGCGACGTCGATGCGCTCGGGCCGGAGCGCCCCGCGCGGCGCGACGTGCCGGTGCTCGGCGGCGATGACCACCGCGAGGATGGCGGTGCCGGCGAGCCAGAGCGGGCCGCGGCCGCCGAGCCAGCCGGCCGCGGCGATCGCCGCCACCGCGAGGACGTGCAGGCCGCGCGCCCAGCGGATCGACCCGCGGACGCCGAAGCGCGCGGGGATGCTGTTCAGGCCCGCCGACCGATCGAACTCCGCGTCCTGCAGGGAGTAGAAGACGTCGAACCCGGCGATCCAGGCGCCGACGCCGAGGCCGAGCACGACCGCCGCGGGCGGCGCCGCGCCGGTGAGGGCGATCGCGACGCCGATCGGGGCGAGCGCCTGCGCGACGCCGAGCCAGAGGTGGCAGGCCCAGGTGAAGCGCTTCGCGTAGGAGTAGCCGAGCAGGATCGCGAGCACGGGCAGGGCGAGCCAGCCGGTGAGCGCCGAGATGAGCGCGGCGGCGACCACGAACGCGGCGCCGCTCCCGACGAGGAGCGCCCAGGCCGCGGGCGCGGAGACCTCCCCGGTCACGAGCTCGCGCCGCGCGGTGCGCGGGTTCCGCGCGTCGAAGGCCCGGTCCGCGATGCGGTTCATCGCCATCGCCGCGGTGCGGGCGGCGACCACCGCGACCGCGACGAGCGCCAGCCGGAGCGGGTCGAGGGCGGCGTCGCGCGCGACGAGCACCACCGCGCTCGCGGCGAACGGCAGCGCGAAGAGCGAGTGGGAGAGCTTCACCATCCGCGCGAGGGCGGCGAGGCGGGCGACGCCGCCGCCCTTCTGCGCGGGGCCGGCCTCGCCGGCGGAGGCGGGTGCGGTCATGTCCGGGGCTCCTGGGCCTCGGCCGGGCGCGGCCGCGCGAGCCACGTCACCCGCGCCTCCTGCGCCGCGAACGTCGAGACCATGAAGTCGAAGGGGTCGCCGGCGCGCGCGCCGCCGAGGGGCGCCGCGATCACTCCGGGCGCGGTCCCCGCGCGCAGCGCGCCCACCTGCGGCGCGCCGACCGCGGGGCCGTTCCAGGCGAGCGGCAGGAGGCGCGCGGCCGGCACCTCCGGGAACGCGGCCGCGAGCGCCGCGAGCTCGGCGAGCGGCGAGAGCGAGGGGGCGGAGGCGAGCGAGTCGGTGCCGATCGCGAGCGGGACCCCGGCGGCGAGCAGCGCCTCGAGCGGCGGCAGCTTCCCGCCGATGTGGCGGTTCGAGCGGGGGCAGAGGACGGCGGTCGCGCCCGAGCGCGCGAGGAGCGCGACGTCCTCCGCGTCCACGTCCACGCAGTGGACCGCGAGGTTGCCGGGCGCGAGGTCGGGCGCGACGGCGGCGACGGCCGAGCGCGCCCGCGGCCGGAGCTCCTCGACCGGCGCGCCGAACGAGGCCAGCATCCGCGCGAACGGGCCGGCGCCGCTGGCACACAGCTCGCGCTCGGCGGGGTCCTCGGCGAGGTGGATCGCGGCCGGGCCGGCGCGGAGCAGCGCCGAGATGGTCGAGAGCGGGGTGGAGTAGACAGCGTGCGGGGAGAGCACGATCCGCAGCCCGGCCGGGGGCGGACCGGCCGCCTCGCGGGTGGCCCGCGCGGCCGCGAGCGCCGCCTCGATGCGCGCCGGCGTGAAGCCGAACACCTCGTGGTGGACGGTGCCCAGGAGGCCCGCGGCGGCGAGCGGCGCGAGGCTCGCGAGCGTGTTGCTGACGTCGCCGACCGCGGCGACGCCGAAGGCGACGAGGTCCTCGGTCGCCATCTGCATGCCGAGCTTCTGCTCCACCTCGCGGTCGGTCGCGCGGACCGACACGAGGAGCTGGATCCAGGCGGGGAGCCCCTCGCCGCCGACGATCCGCCCGTGCAGGTGCGAGAGCTCGAGGTGCAGGTGGGCGTTCACGAGCGCGGGGAGGATGACCGCGTCGAGCCGCTCGGCCTCGCCGAACCGCGCCTCGACGGCGGCGCGGGGGCCGACCGCGAGGACCGTGTCGCCGTCGAGGGCCACGGCGCCCTCGCGGATCGCGGCTGGCAGCGACGCCGCGGACGCGGTCGCGTCCGCGCGCCCGGTGAGCAGCCACGTCCCGGCGACGACCCGCGCGCTCACGCGGCGCCCACGATCTGGTACTTCATGTTGCGCCGCGCCGCCTTGAAGCCCGCGTCGCGGATGTGGCGCTCCACCTCCTCGGAGTCCATCGCGAAGGTGGTCCCGGCGGCCGAGACGACGTTCTCCTCGATCATCACCGAGCCGAAGTCGTTGCAGCCCATGTGCAGGGCCGCCTGCGCGACGCCGCCGCCCATCGTCACCCACGACGCCTGGAGGTTCGGCACGTTGTCGAGCACCAGGCGCGAGAGGGCGTTGGTGCGCAGGTAGGCGTGCGCGCTCCCGTCGCCGGGCTCGAGCCGGGTGTGGGCGGACTGGAACGGCCAGCAGATGAAGGCGGTGAACCCGCGCGTCCGGTCCTGCAGCTCGCGGAGCCGCAGCAGGTGCGTGGCGCGGTGGCGCGGCTCCTCGCCCACGCCGAACATCATGGTGGCCGTGCTCTTCAGCCCCTTCGCGTGCGCCGCCTCCATCACCGTGAGCCACTCGTCGGAGGAGCACTTGAGCGGGGCGATCCGCCGGCGCACCTCGTCGTCCAGGATCTCCGCGCCGCCGCCCGGGATGGAGTCGAGCCCGCTCGCGATGAGCCGGTCGATCGTCGCGCCGAGCTCGAGCTCGCTCGTCCGCGCGATGTGCCAGATCTCCTCGGGCGAGAGCGCGTGCAGGTTGATCGCCGGCCAGCCCGCCTTCACCCAGCGGAAGAGCTCCTCGTACCACTCGACGCCGAGGTCCGGGTGGAGGCCGCCCTGGAGCAGGATCTCGATGCCGCCGAGCGCGACCGTCTCGTCGATCTTCTTCGCCAGGTCCTCGCGGGTGAGCACGTAGGCCTCGCCGTGCCCGCGCGGCCGGTAGAAGGCGCAGAAGTGGCACGCGGTGGTGCACACGTTCGTGTAGTTCACGTTGCGCGAGACGATGTACGTGACGAGCCCCTCGGGGTGGAGGGCCCGGCGGCGCTGGTCGGCCGCGAGCCCGAGCTCGAGCAGCGGCGCCTTCTCGTCGAGGAGCTCCGCCTCGTCGGCGTCGAGCCGCTCGCCGTCGGCGCCCTTCTGGAGCGCGGTGTCGAGCGACACCTGGCGGCGGACGCGCCGCGAGCGGACCACGTCGTCCACGAAGCGGAGCTTCATCGGCGGCAGGAAGCCCTTGATCGCGGCCCGGTCGAGGAACGCCTCGAGCCCCTCGAGCTCGTAGGGCCCGAGCCCGTAGCGGATCCGCTGCGTGAGGTAGCGCCGGTAGCGCTCCGGGTCGCCGCCCTTCGCCGCCGCGAACTTCTGGGCGAGCTCGGTGCGGAGCCCGAGCCCGTGCTGCGCCGCGCGGGTGAGCTCCTGGACGTCCTCGGGCGAGACCTTGCCGGGCCGCGCCGCCCAGAGCGCGAAGATCATCGGCAGGCCGGTGAGCTTGTTCCACTCGCGGCCGAGGTCGAGCACCTGGTTCGCGCGGACGTCGAAGCCGCGGTCGCCGATGACGAGCGCGCCCTTCGTCCCGCGGGCCTTGGCGAGCCCCTCGATGGCGGGTGCGGGGGTGAACCTCGGGTGAACGCCCATCGCGTCGAGCACCAGCTTCGCGAGCACGTGGGAGGTGCGCGAGGCGGTGTCGAGGAAGACCTCGTCCCAGATGGCGGGGGACTGCTCGCCGGCGAGGACCACCGTCTGGACGGGGCCGTCCGCGCCGATCGCCATGCCGGGCACGATGTCGTACTGCCCCTTGGTGAGCGCGGCGACCGAGACGAGGGCGAGGTCCACCTCGCCCGCCTCGAGCATGGCGGCGCAGGCGGAGGGCTCCGCCTGGACGAGCTCGATCCGGTCGGAGCGCTCGAGGCCCGCCGTGAGGGGCCAGGCGTTCAGGAAGGAGACGGCGGCGGCGCGGAGCTTGGGCATTTGACTCGCGGGGCCCGCTTCGCGGGCACCGCGCCAGGGGTCGAGGTGGCTAGGCGGTGACCGGGAGCGCGGCGGCGGACTTCGGGGCGCCCGGGGCCCCGTCGTGGATCTTGAGGACGCGGTAGAGGCTGTCCCGCTCGGCCGGCACGCGGCCGGCGGCGCGGATCAGCCGGTGGAGGTCGGGCTCGGCGAGCGCCTGCGGCACGTTCGATCCGGCCATGTGGTAGATGCGCTCCTCGAGCACGGTGCCGTCCACGTCGTCCACGCCGAAGGCGAGCGACGTCTGGGCGAGCCGCTCCCCGAGCGACACCCAGTACGCCTTCACGTGGTCGAAGTTGTCGAGGTAGAGGCGCGAGACCGCGAGCGTGCGGAGCGCGTCGTAGCCGGTCGGCTTCGGGAAGGCCTTCCCGATCATGTTGTGCTCGGGGTGGAAGGCGAGCGGGATGAAGACCTGGAAGCCCCGGGTCTCGTCCTGCAGCTCGCGCAGCCGGCGCATGTGGTTGATCCGCTCGTCGAGCCGCTCGATGTGGCCGTAGAGCATGGTCGCGTTGGTCTTCATGCCGAGCCGGTGGGCGGTCCGGTGGATCTCGATCCACTGGTCGGCGGTGGCCTTGTCGTCGCAGATCTTCCGGCGCACCCGCGGCGCGAAGATCTCGGCGCCGCCGCCCGGCATGGTGTCCATGCCCGCGGCGCGCAGCTCGGAGAGCACCTCGGCGTAGCTCTTCCCGAACTTCTCCGCGAAGAAGTGGATCTCGATGGCGGTGAACGCCTTGATGGCGAGCTCCGGCCAGGCCTTGCGAATGCGGGAGAGGAGCTCGGTGTAGTACGCGAACGGAAGGTCCGGGTGGAGCCCCGAGACGATGTGCACCTCGGTGATGCCGAGCGGGCGGCGCGAGAGCACCTTCCCGACCGCCTCGTCGAGCGACATCGTGTAGCCCTCGGACGCGGGCTGGTCGTCGAGCCGCGCGAACGAGCAGAACTTGCAGCTCGCCACGCACACGTTGGTCGGGTTGAGGTGGACGTTCCGGTTGTAGAAGGTGAGGTCGCCGTGGCGCGCCTCGCGCACGTGGTTCGCGAGCGCGCCCACCGCCGCGAGGTCGGCTGTCTCGAGGAGCCGCAGCGCCTCGGCGTCCGAGAGCCGCTCCCCGGCGAGCACCTTGTCCCGGATCGGCCCGAGGCCGTCGCGCTCGAGGGCGCGGTTCGCGAGCGTCGAGATCATGTCAGAGGTCCTCGTCAAAGACGGTTCGGGCGAGCGCAGGGGCAGGCGGCTGAGCCTGCCCCGGAGCGAGCGGGGGGTCCGGGGGGGCTTCATCCCCCCGGTCCGATGGCCTCATGCCTTCCCAGCGCTTCATGAGATCGTTCGGCAGGCCGACGCGGTCGAGCACGCGGGCGACGACGGTGTCCACGAGCTGGTCGATGGTCCGCGGCCCCGAGTAGAAGGACGGCGAGGCGGGCATCACGAAGGCGCCCGCCTCGATCACCTGCGTCATCGCCCGCGCGTGCACGAGCGAGATGGGCGTCTCGCGGAGGACGAGGACCAGCTTCTTCCGCTCCTTCAGCATCACGTCGCCCGCGCGGCCCACGAGGTCCACCGAGATGCCGTAGGCGATCCGCGCGAGCGCCCCCGCGGAGCAGGGGATGATCACCATGCCGTCGTAGAGCGACGAGCCCGAGGCGAACGGCGCGGTGAAGTCCTGGTTCTTCCAGACCTTGAACGGATAGGCCGGCTCCGCGCCGATCTCCTGCCTCCAGACCTGCTTGCCGGTGGAGGTGAAGACGAGGTCGGCGGAGACGCCGTGCGCCGGGCCGTGCTCGGCGAGGAAGTCGAGGAACCGCTTCGCGTAGGGCGCGCCGGAGGCGCCCGAGATCGCGACGACGAGCTTCACGCCCGCACCGCCGTGACGAGGCCGCACACGCCGGGGAAGAGGGTCTCGCCGCGCACGTCGCGGAAGCCGGCGCGCCGCGCGCCCTCCTCGAACTCGGGCCGGGAGGCGAAGCGCTCCATCGAGGCGACGAGGTAGCGGTAGGCCTCGGGGTCGGGCGAGAGGATCCGGCCGAGCACCGGCAGCGCGAGCCGGTTGTACGCGGCGTGAACGGCGCGCGGGCCGGCCGACTCCGGCCGGAAGAACTCGAGCACGCCGAGCCGGCCGCCCGGCCGCAGCACGCGGGCGAGCTCCTCGAGCCCGGTCTGGTACGAGTCGAGGTTGCGCATCCCGAACGTCACGGTGGCGAGGTCGAAGGCGCGCGCCTGGAACGGCAGCGCCAGCGCGTCGGCCTGCGAGGCCGGGAGCCCGGTCTTCCCCACCCCGCGCGCGAGCATCTGGAAGGAGAAGTCGGCGCCCACGATGCGCAGCCCGGGCGTGCCGCGGCGGGCGAGGTCCGCGACGTCCATCGTGCCGGCGCACAGGTCGAGCATCGACTCGCCCGCGGCCGGCGCGAGCACGCGGAGCAGCTTCCGCCGCCAGACCTGATCGACCTTGAGCGTCATCACGCGGTTGAGGAGGTCGTACGACGGCGCGATCCGGTCGAACATCGCGCGCACCGCGCCGGCGCGCGGGCCGTCGCCGGGCAGGGGGACCGAGCCGCTCACTGGGCGATCCTCCTCGGCGACCAGGCCGCGGCCGGCGGCGGGGCGATCCGCGGCCGCTCGAGCGGCGCGGCGTTCGGCACGAGCTTGTCGTACAGCGCGTCCATGCGCGCGACCACCTCGGGCGGGTGGACGCACGGCTCCGGCCACTCGCGCCCGCCCTCCTCGGCCCACTTGCGCGTGGCGTCGACGCCGATCTTCGCGCCGAGCCCGAGGTGCGGCGCGGCGTGGTCGAGCACGTCCACCGGCCCGTCCACCACCACGAGGTCGCGCTTCGCGTCCACGTTCGCGAAGGCGCGCCAGGCGGCCTGGGAGAAGTCCTGCACGTCCACGTCCTCGTCGAAGACCACGATCGTCTTGGTCGCCGACATCTGCCCCGAGCCCCACAGGCCGTGCATCAGCTTCTTGGCGTGGCCCGGGTACTCCTTCTTGAGGGAGATGAGGCAGAGGTTGTGGAACACGCCCTCGGCCGGGAAGGCCATGTCCACGATCTCGGGGAAGACGAGCTGCAGCATCGGCAGGAAGAGCCGCGCGGTGGCGGTGCCCATCCACAGATCCTCGACGGGCGGCGGGCCGACCACCGTCGCCGGGTAGACGGGATCCTTCCGCGTCGTGACGGCCACCACCTCGAGCGCCGGGTAGTCGTCGGCGAGCGAGTAGAAGCCGGTGTGATCGCCGAACGGCCCCTCGCGGACGAGCGGCGCGGACGTGTCGACGTACCCCTCGATCACGACGTCGGCGTCGGCCGGCACGTCGAGGTCGACTGCCACGCCCTTCACCGTTCGCACCGCCTCGCCGCGCAGGAACCCGGCGAACAGGTACTCGTCCACGTTGGGTGGCAGGGGCGCCGAGGCGCAGTAGGTGAGGGCGGGGTCGCCGCCGAGCGCGATGGCGACCGGCATCCGCTCGCCGCGCTTCTTGTAGCCGCGGTAGTGGGCGGTCGCGGTCTTGTGGAGCTGCCAGTGCATGGCGAGCTTGCGGGGGCCCATGACCTGGATCCGGTACATGCCGACGTTGCGGATGCCGGTCTCGGGGTCGCGGGTGATGACCTGCGGGAAGGTGATGAACGGCCCGGCGTCGTGCGGCCAGGTGGTGAGCACCGGCAGGCGCGTGACGTCGGGCTCCCGGTCCACCACCTCCTGCACGGGGCCGGACGAGACGTGCTTCGGTGTCATCGAGGCGAGCCGGCCGAGCTTCGGGAGCATCTTGAGCTTGTCCCAGAACGACTGGGGCGGGGCCATCTTGAGGAGGCCGCGCAGCTCGTCGGCGTGCTGCTGGAAGTCGTCGCAGGAGAGCGCCCAGCTCGTGCGCCGCCGCGTGCCGAACAGGTTCATCGCCACCGGCATCGAGCCCGCCGGCGCGCCCTTCGGGTTCTCGAACAGGAGCGCGGGCCCGCCCTGCTTCGCGGCGCGGTCGGCCAGGGCCGCCATCTCGAGCCGGAGGTCGACGGGCTCGCGGATGCGGACCAGCTCGCCCGCTCGCTCGAGCCGGTCGAGGAACTCCGAGAGCGATCGGTAGGCCATGGCGCGCGATCCTTTACCAGCGAGGCCGGCGGGTTTCAACGTTCGTTGAAAAACGGGGCGGGCCTCCGCGGCACGGCCGGCAGGCGCGACGGCGCGGGCTGCGCGCCGGGCTATCTCGGGGGGCTCGCGCGCGCTATCCTCCGCGCGCCCATGGACGTCCGACGCAGCCAGGCCCGCGCGCTCCTCGCGTCCGCCCTCGCCGAGGTGGAGGCCGAGCTCGCCGCGCCGCGACACCAGCTGTGTCCGGATCAGCTCTGCACCTGCCGCGACACGCTGCGCGGGTACCTCGAGGCGCTCGACCGCAACGTCCTCCCGCCGCGGCGCGATCGCGAGGAGCCGCTCTGCCGGATCGTCGCCGACGGCTGGCCGTTCGACCTGCCGCTCGGCGCCCTCGTGCTGCGCGCCGAGCGGGCGTGGCGGAACGCGTGATCGGCTAGCGCGCCGAGAGGGCCGGCGGGTTCGCGATCACCTCGGGCGTGAAGCCGCGCGACCGGAGCGCGGGGCCGATCGCCGCCGCGTCGCCGACGAGGACGATCACCTCGGTGCCGGTCGCGAGCTTGCCCGCCTCGGCGGTGATCCGCGCGGAGGTGAGCGACGCGGTGCGCGCGGCGAAGGTGTTCCACTCGTCGTCCGCGAGGCCGTGGACGAACAGCTCCTCGAGCCGGGTGGCGTTGCGCTTCGAGGTGCCGAAGCCGGTCGAGACCGCGAGCGCGACCTGCCAGCGGGCGCGCGCCAGCGTGCCGTCGTCGAGAGGCTCGGTGAGGGCGGCGAGCGATCCGAGCAGCTCGGCGACGGTGCTCGCGGCGCGCTCGCGGGCGACGACGGTGCGGAGGAGCAGCGAGGGTCCCAGCGTCCGGTCGAGCACGTCCACCGAGACGCCGTAGGTCAGGGGCTGGGAGAGCCGGAGCCGGCCGTTGAGGCCGCTGTCGAGCCGCCACAGGTTGGCGCGGAAGGCGGGCTCGTCGCGGTCGGAGCGCAAGGGCGCGCGCACGCCGACGACCAGCTCGGCGGTCTCCCAGCCCGGGCGGTCGACGATGACGACGCGGCGGGCGGCCGGGAGCGCGGGGAAGACGCGGGGAGGCGACACGTCCGACGGCGCGTGCCATCCGCCGAACAGCCCCTTCACCTCGTCCAGGAGCTCCTCACCCGGCGTGACGTCGCCGGCGAGCACGAGGACCGCTCGGTCAGGGCGGAGACACCGTTCCAGCCAGCGACGCGCGTCGCCGCCGTCCGCCGCCCTGAAGCGCGCGACGTCCAGGTCCGCTCCGTAGGCGTGGTCCGGATACAGCGCGGAGAGGAGGGCGGCGCCGGCGATCTCCTGGGCCGTACGCACCCGGGCCTCCAGCAGCTTCGCGACGCTGTCCCGGACCCTCTCGTACACGAACCCGTCCACGCTCCGGCCGAAGCGGCAGCGGCGCGCGAGCGCCAGCAGCGAGTCCGAGAGCTGCTCGGTGGGGAACCGCGCGGTGAACGCGAGGTGGTCGGGGCCGATCGCGCCTCGATCGTCCGCCGAGGTCGCGAGCGCGAGCTGCGCGACGAGCGCGTCCGTCTGCCCGGGCGCACCGCCGAGGCAGGCCAGCCGGAGCTGGACCGCCCGGAACCCCGCGCGCGGGACGATCACCACCCGCAGCCCGTTGTCGAGCGTGTGCCGCGACACCTGAAGCGCCGTCGCCCCGCGGAGCGCCGCGACCGGATCGCCGGCCGCGAGCTCGGGTTCAGGCGGCGGCCCGTGGTGGTCGGCCTCGCGCGGCTCGATCCCCGAGGGCGAGACCCCCGGCGCCACGGGGGCGCGATCCTCCGGAGCCACCAGCATCGCCACCAGCCGGTCGCTGCGCAGGTACGACTCGACGTACGGCTTCGACTGGGTGGAGAGCTCGAGCGCGACGAGGCGCTGCCAGCCCGCGATGTAGTCCGGATTGCCGGACGTCCGGACGAACCGCGCGATCTCCGGGACCTCGAGCGCCTCCAGCGCGAGGTGGCCGCTCATCAGCAACTCGTCGCGGACGTCCTCACCCGCGAAGAGCTCGGCGCCCGAGGTGCCGCCCCAGTAGCGACGCCAGCTCCGGAACGCGTCGAGGACTCGCTCGGCGTCGGCCGCCGAGCGGAGCGCGATCCGGGCGACCACCAGCGACACGCCGTCCATCCGGTACGGAAACGCCTCGAGCCCGGTGACGCGTTCCCGGTTCGGTCCGATCGCGGAAAAGAAGGCCATCGAGCCGAGGAAGTCGGCGGCGGCGATCGCCCGCGGCGCGCCCGGCTTCGCCGCGTCCCCCGGGACCGACCAGGCGAGCCATAGGATGGGCTCGCTGACCGGAGCCGTGCGCCGCTCGAGCGCCGTCGGAACTGGGGACGCGAAGTCGAACGGGGGCGGGCGCGGCCGGACGGGATCCATTTGACCTCCGCCGCCACTGGCGGCGAGCTGCCCGAAGATCCCGACCGTCGTGCTCCCGACGGTGGCGGCCATCGTGGGCCCCGTCACCGCGACGATGACGTGCGCCGGCGTGTAGTAGGTCCGGACGAACGCCCGCACGTCGTCGAACGTTATCGCCCGGAGGGATCCGACGGTCGCCACGCGCGCGTAGGGGCTCCCGGGGAGCGCCAGGGTGACGAGCCAATCGAGCTGCACGACCGGAGACGCGGGGTCACGGCGCTCCGCGAGCTCTCGCAGCACCACCTCGCGCTCGCGGAGGAACTCCTTCTCCGTCACGCCCGCGAGCGGGTCGCGCAGGCGGTCCGCCTCCATCCGGAGCAGGTCGTCGAGCGCCGCCGGAGCTGCGATCGCCCAGTAGTCCGTCGAGTCTTCGTAGGTCACCGCGTTGAAGTGCGCGCCGGGGACGCCGGCGAGCGCCTCGAGCCGGTTCCAGATGCGGGGACCGCCGTCCGGCTTCGACCTGAACGCCAGGTGCTCGACGAGGTGCGCGAGCCCTTCCTTGCCGGGAGGGTCGTCGACGCTCCCTACAGCGTACGACGCGGAGACCATCACCTCTTGCTGGTGCGGCAGCTCGTACGCGACGAGCCGCAGGCCGGTCGGATAGGTCGACGACCAGCCGTCGTACGGGAACGGCTTCACCTTCGGCTTCACGTGGAGAGGGCCGCAGGCGGCGAGCGCGGCCAGGGCCGCGATGGCTACGAGGCGGAGGCGCATGACACGCAGCGTACAACGACCGAGAGCGAAGGCCGAAGCGGTCGAGCGCGGCGGCGTGGTTCAAGTGGAGCGGCGCGGGCGGTGACTTCGGTGTGCCAGCGCCCTGCCTCCGATGGGTGCTCCGCCGCGCCATACAGGCGCCGCTTCCACCGCCCTGAGCTGGCTCGGACCGCGGTCATGCGCGCCGCGCCCTTCAGCGGAAGTGCCTCGCCACCTCCGAGGCCCACTCGGTCCCGAGCCGGTCGCCGTGCTCGCGGAGCCACTCGGAGAAGCGGGTCGCTCCGGCGGAGGGGGCGCGCGAGGCGAGCAGGTCGCCGGTGAGGCCGGTCACCTCGTCGGGCGTGAGCGGGACGTCGCCGACGACGCGGCCGACGAGCTGGGACGCGAGGAGGAGGAGGCGCGGGGGGACGCGGACGAGCAGGGCGCGCGAGCGGACGGCGGCGCGGACCTGGCGGACGAGCTCCTCGAAGGTGAACGACTCGGGGCCGACGGCGTCGAGCGTCACGTCGGCGCGCAGGGCGGCCTGCTCGACGGCCAGGGTCGCCAGGTCCTCCACGTGGATCGGGCGGAGCTCGTACCGGCCGGGCGCGAAGCCGAAGACGGGCAGGCGGCGCAGGAGCCAGGCGATGTTGTTCACGAGCACGTCGCGGCCGCCGAAGAAGACGGCGGGGCGGAGGATCGCGTGGGAGAGGCCGCTCTCGCGGAGCGCGCGCTCGACGCGAGCCTTGCCGCGGAAGTAGGGCAGCGGGGAGTCCTCGCTCGGGTTGGTGATCGACACGTGCACCACCCGCTCGACGCCGGCGTCGCGGGCGGCGGCCACGAGCGCGAGGCTGTTCGCGACGGCGCGGTCGAAGGTGGTGGCGCCGCGCTCGAAGCGGATCCAGTAGGTGTTCACCAGGACGGAGACGTCCCGGAGCGCGCGGCGGAGCGCGGCGGGATCGTCGAAGCGGAACGGGACCACCTCGACCTTCCCGCCGAAGGGATCGGGGCGGTCGGGGTGGCCGGTCAGCGTCCGCACGCGTGCGCCGCGGGCGAGCAGCAGCCGGGCCACGTGCTGGCCGCTGTAACCGAAGGCGCCGGTGACGGCGTGGACGTCGCGGGGCATCGGATCCCTCCTGCTCGAGTTGGTGCAACGTTCAGAAACTTTCGAACGATTGGGCGCGGGGTGTCCCGCGCCGGTCCGCCGGGGTACGCCGCGGCCCTACGCCTGCTTTCCGCCCTTGGTGCCCTTGCCGCCGCCGAGCGGCGGGCCGGAGAGGAACGCGAGCGCGGCGCGCGAGGACTGCGGGTCGCGCAGGAGCCGGCTCGCGACGGCGTCCATGGTGCCGAGGAGCTCGTCCATCTGCTCGAGCCGCTTGCGGACGGCGCCGCTCGCGCCGGAGTCGGTCGCGAGGCGGCGGATCGCGTCCACGGCGGGGTCGAGCTCGCGGCGCTTCCGCTCGGTGAGGATGCGGAAGAACATGGTCCAGACGTCGGGCTCGGTGACGTCGAA
>Ga0184637_10001610_pt1 | contig 15074 bp, 17 predicted proteins | sample PLM3_127_b2_FD_133143 | JGI IMG/M metagenome (GOLD analysis project Ga0184637, IMG submission 133143) | Groundwater sediment microbial communities from an aquifer in East River, Colorado, USA - PLM3_127_b2 | ecosystem: Environmental > Terrestrial > Soil > Riparian zone | place: USA: East River...
CGCCCGGCGCAGGCCGGATCCGAACTCGACGACCGCCGCTCCGATCCCGTTCACCGCGCCGTCCACCACGATTGAGTCGAAGCGCGCCGCTAGCCAGGCGATGCCGAGGACGAGCCGGCCTGCGATCCAGTTGTAGAGATGGTCCACGTAGTAGCGGTTGTCGAGAAGCGTGTGGAGCGGGCGGAGCTGAGCTGTCACGTAGGCCCCGGGCTCGGTCTTCCCTCCGCCGTACATCATCCACGCCAGCCAGATGCCCGCCATCGCGATGGCCGTGGAGACTACGGCAGTCACCAGGCTGAACTCTGTGTGCACCGGGTGTCCTTCGATGAATGCCGCGAAGGCGTTGCCGAAGAGAGGTGAGCCCCAGAAGCCGCTCACGATCGTGGGCACGAGCAAGACCATAAGCGGGACGGTCATGCTCCACGGCTCGGGGTGGTCGTGGGCCTGTCCGCGGTACAAGCCGCTGAATGTCAGAAAAATGACTCGGAACATATAGAAGGCGGTGAGGAAGACGGTCGCAAGGGCGAGGAGATAGAGCAGCGTCCGGCCGGGGTCGCTCAGATGTCCGGTTGTCGCCGTCGCCACAAGGATCTCGTCCTTGCTCCAAAAGCCGCTCAGTGGCCAGACACCCGCGAGCGAGAGGGCGGCGACAGTCATCGTGAGGAAGGCGACGGGCCTCCAGCGCCGGAGGCCACCCATTTCGAATAGGTCATTCGTTCCGACGAGGTGAATGACGCTGCCCGCCCCGAGAAAGAGCAGTGCTTTGAAGAAGGCATGGTTGAAGAGGTGGAACATGCCGGCGGACATCGCGCCGACGCCGATCGCCAGCATCATGTAGCCAAGCTGGCTCATGGTCGAATAAGCCAGCACGCGCTTGATGTCCCTCGACACGAGCCCCATGGTCGCAGCGAGGACCGCGGTAAATCCGCCAATGACGGCGACGATGGTCAGGCCAGTCGGAGAGTGCTCCAGAATGGGAAACGTTCGGGCCATGAGGTAAACGCCGGCAGCCACCATCGTGGCGGCGTGGATCAGGGCGCTAACCGGCGTCGGGCCTTCCATAGCGTCCGGAAGCCAGACGTGCAGCGGGAACTGGGCTGACTTTCCGACAGCACCGCAGAAGACCAGGAGAATGCCGGCGGTGAGCACCGGGTCCCGCAACTGTCCGGCCGCGGCCATCTGCGCGAGTGTGCTGATCTCTAGCGTCCCCGTTTGCGTGAAGAAGAGCAGGATCCCGAGCAGGAAGCCGAAGTCTCCCAGGCGGGTCACCAGGAATGCCTTCTTAGCCGCGGCCGCGGCTTCTGGCCGCTCGTGCCAGTGGCCGATGAGCAGGTAGGAGCAGAGGCCCACCAGCTCCCAGGCGATGTAGATGGCGAGAAGGTTGTTCGCCAGCACGACGCCGAGCATGGCGGTCGTGAACAGCGACATCGCAGCGAAGTACCGCGCGTACCCCCCGTCGCCGTGCATGTAGCCGATGGAATAGAGCTGGACGAGAAGGCTGACGGAGCTGACGACGATGAGCATGGTCGCGGTCAGGGGGTCAATCTGGAAGCCGAGCGAGAGAGTCGCCTGTAGGTTGGCGGGCACCGCTGAGACCGGTAGCCACGCGTATGAGTGGTCGACTCGCGCGCCGGCGAGCGTTTCGAAAAAGACCTTCAGGGACAGCACGAACGAGATGAACACCGCCCCCACGGTGAGCCAGCCGCTGCCGGTCGCGGAGCGGCGTATGCCCAGAGCGATGGTGAGAAAAGCTGCCAGCGTTGGGACGGGGATGAGCCAGGCCGAATCAGCCACGGCGCTCATCCGCGAAGCGTGTCGGCGGCGTCCACCTGAACCGTCCGACGAAGCCGGTACACGGCGATGACGATCGCCAGCCCAACGGTGGCTTCGGCAGCCGCGACCGTCATGATGAAGATGGCGAAAACCTGGCCCGTCAGGTCGACGGTCGGCGCATGCCGAGCGAAGGCGACGAACGTGACGATGACGCCGTTCAACATGACCTCGATCGCCATGAGCACCGTGATCGCGTTACGTTTCGACAGGGCTCCCGCCATGCCGATCGCAAACAGGGCGGCTCCGAGGATGAGCCCGTGCTGCAGCGTGATCGGATAGAGCGGAGGCAGCGCGTTCGGCAACTCACTCCTCACGCGCGATGACGATAGCGCCGATCATCGCGACCAGAAGGAGAACGGACGCGATCTCGAAGGCCAGGACGTACGTGTTGAAGAGCCCGATCCCGATGAGCTCCGTCGTCGGCCTGTCGATGGGTGTCGCCGCCGACCGAGGCCACTGGCTCGTCGTGACGACGATCGCTGTGACGGCGAACAACGCGACGGCCACGAACACCGCCGCGGCGGCCTGGCCGGGCCCGCCAATGTCGGGCAGCTCGACCTGCTGCGGTGTGAGCATGATCCCGAAGATGATGAGCACCATGATGGCGCCCACGTAGATCAGGACCTGGACGGCACCGAGGAAATCTGCGCCCAGGGTGACGAAGATAGCCGCGACGCTCGCCAGGGTGAGGACCAGAGACAGCGCGCTGCGGAAGATCCCATGGGCGAGGATGATACCGATGGCTCCGAGGATCGCGGTGACGGCGAACGTGTAGAAGGCCCCGGCGATGAGCAGTTCAGTGGGAATCAGCATTGGGGACCGCATCCCCCTCTCTCACTCAACCCCGAGGCCCTCCTGGCACGAGTCGCAACGATAGCTGCACCGCCGTAAATCCCACGGTGACCAGCGCCGCTGGAAGCGCCCCCTTCCAGGCCAGCGCCATGAGTTGGTCGTAGCGGACACGGGGCAGCGTGCTCCGCACCCAAACGAGCACGAAGAAGACCAGATACGCCTTGAGGAAGAACCAGATGAAGGGCGGCAGGACCGGTCCGAGCCAGCCGCCGAGGAAGAGCGTCGTGGCCAGTGCAGATACGGCGAAGGTATTCGCGTACTCGGCGAGAAAGAAGAGGGCGAATCCCATACCGCTGTACTCGATGTGGAAGCCGGCCACGATCTCCGACTCGGCCTCGGGGATGTCGAAGGGCGAACGGTTCACCTCGGCAATGCCCGAAACGAGGAAGAGCAGGAGGGCAACCGGGCCTATGGGCAACGCAAGGATGAACCAGAGATCGGCTTGCTCCTCGACGATGCCACGGAGCGACATCGTCCCGGCCAGCAGAACTGGAACCATCATCACGAGGACCATGGGGATCTCGTAGCTGATGAGCTGCGCAGCCGCTCGCATCCCGCCGAGCACCGCGTATTTGTTTCCCGAGCCCAGCCCAGCCATCAGGATGCCAATCGTGGGGAGGGCGCCAAGTGCGAGGACGTAGAGGACGCCGATGTTGAGGTCCGCGACGCCCAGGCCCGGGCCCCAGGGGATGACGGCCCAGACCATGAGGGCAGGCACGAGGACAACGAGCGGCGCGAGCAAGAAAGCGACCCTGTCGGCTTCGCGGGGGATGAGGGTTTCCTTCGTGAGGAGCTTGATCGCGTCCGCGACCCCCTGCAGGAGGCCGCCCGGGCCGACCCGATTCGGGCCGAGCCGTCCCTGCATGTAGCCGACGATTCGGCGTTCGGCCCAGACCTGACTCATCACGATGATCGCGATCACGGTCGTCACCATCGCTATGGCCAACACGGTGACGATGATGACTGGCAGGGGCTCGGGAAGGATCGCGCTCAATAGAGCGTAGATCGCGCCGCGTACGGCGCCAAACGGGTCGCAGAGGAAGAAGCTCAGCGGGCAATCAGGCAGCATTACGTCCGCGGTCCCCCGGGCGGGACGCCGCCGTTCCCGTCGCTGGCCCCCGAGCCGCGCCCGATCTCCGGCCGAAGCTGGCCCTCGACGCCGTAGCGAAGGTGCCGCATCAGCACGTAGTCGGGGTCGATGGAAAAGTCCTTGCGCAGTGGATGGCCGGGGAAGTCGTCTTCGGTCAGGATCCGACGCAGGTCCGGGTGCCCCACGAAGTTGATGCCCATCAGATCGTAGACCTCACGCTCCTGGAACTCCGCGCCGGGCCAGACGGACGTGAGCGACGGGCAATCGGGCAGGTCCTCGCGAGGAAGCACCGCGCGGATCTCCACTCCGTGGGAATGCTCGAGAGCGAACGCGAGGTAGATGACCTCGATTCGGTCGGGGTAATCCACGGCCGTAACCATGCTCAGCAACGCGTAGCCCAGGTTGTCACGCAGCGTTCTGGCCGCGGCCTCGAGCGCTTCGACGGGTACCACGACTCGCACGTACTGGCGTTGCGGCTCGGCGACGACGTCGGGGATGAGCGATCGCAGCGCTCCAGCGACCCGAGAAGCATGGACTTCGAGCTCGCTGGGCTGCGACTCTGTCGGATCCGCTGCCGCCTCACCGGGCTGTGATTCGGTCGGCTCCGACGCGACCTCATCGGGCTGTGGCTCGCTCGCCTCTGTCACCCCTTCTCCACAAAGCGACCGCCCCGACGGTTCGTCGGAGCGGTGCAAGAAAGTTGGTCCGGGCTGCCGACTAACCCGCTCGACGCTGTCGCCGCTGCTCCATGAGCGATTGCGTCTCGATCTTCTCTTGTAGCTTCATGATCCCCCACAGCAGCGCATCCGGCCGCGGAGGGCAACCTGGCACGTGGACGTCGACAGGGACGAAGTTGTCGATCCCCGGCACCGTGCTGTACGAGCCCTGGAACGGGCCACCTGCGATCGTGCAGGTTCCCATCGCGATGACGTACTTGGGATCAGCCATCTGATCGTAGATGCGGCGCACAGCCGGTGCCATCTTGGTCGTTACGGTGCCGGCGACGATCATGAGATCGGCCTGGCGCGGTGACGGCCGGAAGACCTCGGCGCCGAACCGCGAGATGTCGAAGCGGCTCGTGCTGGCCGCCATCATCTCGATAGCGCAGCAGGCCAGGCCGAAAGCCACCGGCCACAACGACGACTTGCGTGCCCAGTTGACCAGCTTGTCGACGTTGGTCACGAGCACGTTCTGGCGGATCTCCATGGGGATCGCCATGGTCGCTTCCAGCTCGGGGAGGGAGGGGTTTCCTTGGGGAGTCCAGAATTGCACGGGCCGGACGTTGCGAGCGTACTCCGCCGACGGATCGTGCCCGTCGAGGTCGGGCTCTGCGCCCGCGACTTCCTTCACGTCTTCTTGTCTAGCTTTTGTTTCTGTCATGTCCATTCGAGCGCTTTCTTACGCCACGCGTACGCATACCCAACGAGCAGGAGTCCGATGAAGACCGCCATTTCCACGAGAGCGTACAGCCCAAGCTGCCCGTAAGTCACTGCCCAGGGGAAGAAGAACACAGCTTCAACGTCGAAGATGACGAAGATGAGCGCGTACAGGTAGAACTGGCTCTTGAACTGGATTGATGTCGGTCCGATGGTCTCGACACCGCACTCATACGGAGCGTCTTTGACACGGTCCGGGCGACGAGGAACCGCTAAGGCCGATATGGCGAGGGGAAGAAGCCCGAAGATCGTTGCGATCGCTGCGGCGAGCGCAATCGGGCCAAAGGACGTCACCATGGACCATTCCTCCAGCGGCCAGCGCCCACGAAAGTATAGCTCAGGCTCACGCCGACGTGAGGCAGTCCCTGAAGATCGCGTAGTTCTCCAGCGCGCGGCCGGCGCCGATGGCGACGCAGGATAGCGGGTCCTCCGCCACGTAAGCGGCGACCCCCGTCTCGCGGGCGAACATCGTGTCGAGGTTGCGGACGAGGGCGCCTCCCCCGGTGAGGATCATGCCGCGGTCGACGACGTCCGCAGCGAGTTCTGGCGGCGTCTCCTCGAGCACCGCTTTAGCGTTGCCGACGATCAGCGCGAGCGTCTCCGAGAGCGCTTCGGTGATCTCGGTCGACGTCAGCTTGATGGTCTTCGGCAGGCCCTCCACCTGGTCGCGACCGCGGACCTCCATCTCCAGCTCCCGCTCCAGCGGCAGCGCGCTTCCGATCTGGATCTTGATCTCCTCGGCCGTCCGCTCGCCGATGATCAGATTGTGGCGGCGCTTCACGAACGTCGTGATGATGTCATCGATCTTGTTGCCCCCGACGCGAATCGACTTGCTCACCACGATGTCGTTCAGCGAGATGATCGCCGCCTCGCTGGTGCCGCCGCCGATGTCCACGATCATGTTGCCGCTCGGGCCCGAGATCGGAATGCCGGCGCCGATCGCTGCCGCCAGGGGCTCGGCGATCAGGTGTGCCTCCCGGGCACCCGCCTGGATCGTCGCGTCCAGCACGGCGCGGCTCTCGATGCCGGTTACGCCGACGGGAATGCAGATCATCACTGTCGGCTTGAAGAGGTTGAACCGTCCTGAGACCTTGCGAATGAAATACCGCAGCATCGCCTGCGTGATCATGAAGTCCGCGATCACGCCATCGCGCATCGGGCGGGTGACGATGACGCGGCCCGGAGTGCGGCCAAGCATCTGACGCGCTTCGGTGCCGACGGCAAGCACTTTCGAGTCGGAAGCGGAGTAGGCGACAACCGAGGGCTCGTTGAGGACGATGCCCTTCCCCTTCATGTAGACGAGGACGTTGGCAGTGCCCAGGTCGATGCCGATCGCCTTCCCGAAAACGCTCATCGATTCAGGACTGTCCGCTTCGCGGACTCCGAGCGGCGCACTCGCGCGGCATTCGGAGAGGACTGAGGACGGAGGACTGAGGAATCAGGCATGGCGCAAAGGATAACGGTTAAGGCTCAGTCCTCGTTATCTGGCCGCCAAAGCGTTGGAGGACGTCCACCAGATCTTCGTATCCGCGATCGATGTGCTGGGCGTCGTGGATGATCGTTTCACCCTCGGCCGCCAGGCCCGCGAGGATCATCGCTGCGCCAGAGCGGATGTCCAGTGCATTCACTCCGGTCCCATGGAGTGGGGTCGGTCCCCGAATCGTGGCTGTCTGGGCGGCGACCTGGATGTCGGCTCCCATCGCGTTCAGCTGCTCCGCGTAGCCGAGGCGGTTCTCGAACACGCGCTCGTGGATCGTGCTGACGCCGTTCGCCTGCGTGAGTAGCGCGCCAAACACGGCCTGCAGATCGGTGGGGAAGCCAGGGTAATGGATTGCCTGGATGTCGACCGACCGCACCGGCCCTCGCCAGCTGCAGTGCAACGCATCCGCGTCGACCTCGACCTGCGCCCCCATCTTCTGGAGCTTGAAGATCACCGGGTCGAGGTGCTCTGCGATGATGCCCTCGATGGTCACATCACCCCGTGTAATCACGCCGGCCGCGGCGAAGGTGCCGGCGGTAAGCCGATCGGGCATCACCGTGTAGTGTGCGCCATGGAGGCGGTCCACACCCTGGATGGTAATAGTGCTCGTACCGGCGCCCTCGATGTGTGCCCCGAGCGCCGCGAGGAACTTCGCGAGGTCCACGACCTCGGGCTCAGCGGATGCATGCTTGATCACAGTCTCGCCCTCAGCCAGGCAGGCGGCCATCAGGAGGTTCTCCGTGCCGGTGTGGCTCGGATAATCGAGGTACATGCTGGCGCCCTGTAGCCGGTCGGACCGGACGCGGTAGCAGGAATCGTCCCGGGCGACCTCGGCGCCCATCGCCTTGAAGCCATCGACGTCGACGTTCACCGGTCGTATCCCTATCTCGCACCCGCCCGGATGGCCGGCCTCGGCCGAGCCGAGCCGGGCCAGGAGCGGGCCCATGACGAGGAACGACGCGCGCATCTTGGCGACGAACTCGGCGGGTGCCCGCGTACTCGCGAGCTGCCCCGCGGTTATGGCGGCGGTATGGGGATCGGGAAAGTCGACTCGCGCCCCGAGCGCGCGCAGCAGCTCGGTGAGGGTGGTGATGTCCTCGATCCGCGGCAGGTTGCGAACGACGCACGTGTCCTCGGTGAGGAGGGCCGCGGCCATGATGGGAAGCGCCGCGTTCTTCGCCCCACCAACCCGGACGCTGCCGCGGAGCGGCGTGCCGCCACGAACCCGCAAGCAATCGCCCGCGACCGCGCGCTCCCCTGAGCGCGTCGAGTCAAGCTGGTCGGCTGCCGTCACGGACCAGGTCTCCGTCGACGCCGCTGTGCCACGTTGAGCCGTGCCAGAGACAGGCGGAGCGCCGCGCGCGCCGCCTCAGCCTGCATGCCGCCGGGATGCTCCTTCGCCTCGCGAAGCGCCTCTTCAGCGTGAGCGCGGGCTTCGGCGGCGCGCTGCTCGTCCACTTCGTCGGCCCGTTCGGCCGTGTCGGCCAGGATCAGCACCCGGTCGTGGCTGACCTGGAGGAAGCCGCCGCTTACCGCGAGGACCTCTTCAGTGCCGTCCTTCTTCAGGACCATGACTCCGGGGTTGAGTGCCGTCAGGAGTGGCGCGTGCCGGGGCAGAATGCCGACCGTCCCTTCGACAGCGGGCGCAATGACCATGTCCGCCTCGTCGGTCAGCACCCGCCGTTCGGCGGTCACGATCTCGACAGTCAGCTTGCGCGAGCTTTCAGCCATTACGCTTTCTCGAGCTCTTCGGCCTTGGCCACTGCTTCCTCGATGGGCCCCACCATGTAAAAGGCCTGCTCCGGAAGCGCGTCGTATTTGCCCTCGAGGATCTCCGAGAAGCCGCGGATCGTCTCGGCGAGCGGCACGAACTTCCCGGGAGTCCCGGTGAAGGCTTCCGCGACGAACATCGGTTGCGAGAGGAAGCGCTGGATGCGGCGGGCCCGCCCGACGGTCTGCCTGTCATCCTCGCTCAGCTCGTCGATGCCGAGGATTGCGATGATGTCCTGCAGGTCCTTGTAGCGCTGTAGTACGCGCTGGACTTCGCGAGCGACGCGATAGTGCTCGTCCCCGACGACCTGCGGGTCCAGAATGCGCGACGTCGAGCCCAGCGGGTCGATCGCGGGATACAGGCCCTGCTCGGCGATCGACCGCTCGAGGGCGATCGTCGAGTCCAGGTGCGCGAACGTCGTCGCGGGTGCCGGGTCCGTGTAGTCGTCGGCGGGCACGTAGATGGCCTGCAGCGACGTGATGGAGCCCCGCTTCGTCGAGGTGATGCGCTCCTGGAGCTGCCCCATCTCGGTGGCGAGCGTCGGCTGGTAGCCCACGGCGGACGGCATGCGTCCGAGGAGCGCCGAGACCTCTGAGCCGGCCTGGGTGAAGCGGAAGATGTTGTCGATGAACAGCAGGACGTCGCGCCCCTCGTCGCGGAAGTACTCCGCCATCGTGACGCCGGTGAGGCCGACGCGGAGGCGGGCCCCGGGGGGCTCGTTCATCTGGCCGAACACCATCGTCGTCTTCTCAATGACTTTCGAGGCCGTCATCTCATGATAGAGGTCGTTCCCCTCGCGGGTCCGCTCACCCACGCCGGCGAAGACCGAGAAGCCGCCGTGTTCGGCGGCCGTGTTTCGGATGAGCTCCTGGATGATGACGGTCTTGCCGACGCCGGCGCCGCCGAACACGCCGATCTTCCCACCCTTCTTGAAGGGCGCGATGAGATCGACGACTTTGAGGCCCGTCTCGAAGATCCGCGGGGTCACCTCCTGGTCTTCGAACGATGGCGCGGGACGATGAATGGGGTAGTGGACGCTTGCGTCTACGTCCCCTTTGAGGTCGATGGGGTCGCCGAGCACGTTGAAGATTCGACCCAGTGTCTCTGGCCCAACCGGAACGGTGATCGGCGCGCCGGTGTCGACGGCCTCCATCCCGCGCCGTAAACCGTCCGTGGTGGACATCGCCACGGCTCGCACCCAGTTGTTTCCGAGATGCTGCTGGGTCTCCGCGACCAGCCGGGAGCCGTCATCCCGCGGGATCTCGATCGCGTGATAGATGGCGGGCAGCTGCTCGGCCGGGAACTCGACGTCCACGACCGGCCCGATGATCTGCACGAGCGTTCCCCTCGTCCCTGCCGCCAATTGCTCCTCCCGCTATCCATCGGTAGGGCGGGGGCTCGCCCCCCGCCGCAGCGTCGGCAGGGCACAAGGCCCCGCCCTAGTGCCGCCCGAGAGTGTACTCAGTCGGAGGGGTGGGAATCCCCTTCGGGCATGCGCTCTCCGGCCGGTAACCGAACGTAACCTCGTCGCCGTGAGGCGGGGGTGGGGAGCAACGGGAGGTGGACGACCAGTCCGTAGGAGGTCTCCGAGCGCCCTCAACCGCCCATCACAGGCTGGAAAACCCCGTGCAGAAATCGAGGAACGGAAGCCTGCGGGGTCCAAAAGCGCGCGTGGGATGGCGGACGAAATACGCGGCTGGGCCGCACATCCTAGGTTCGCGGGACCTCTTCCCTTCTGAAAATCCTCATTTGGAAGGCACAGCTGGGAAGCCGCCCAAACCGGCTATCCGGCCTTGACATGAGTGCTAGACTGGGATGCCGGGGTGGCGGAGCGCCGTCCCAAGTACCGGGCGAGAGGTTACAAAGCCCGGGGCGTCAGGGTGATTTGATCAATCCCGCTTGCGGGAGCGCCCGACCTCGCTTGCGCCATACCCACCCCGGCCATCGTCCCTCCATTGTGGCAGGAAGCTTCCCAGACCCGCGGGATAGCGATACGATTCTCCCGTTGTGTCCGATCTACTGCTGCTCCACGACAACGAGCGTCTTCGGGAAATCCTCCGGCCCAGGCTCCTCCAGGCGCAAACCAGCATCAATGAATGTATTGAGCAGTTTGGCCAGTGGAACGTGGCGAACACCGACCCGCCGCCTGAGGCCGTTTCCCATACCTGGTCCGTCCGTTGTCCACGCAGTGTTCCGATATCCGGGATAGAGTACGGGCGCACCGCCCTCCGGGTACCTTGGGAACGGACCGACAAAGCACGGATGCGTGCCCACATACATCAGACGGCCGCCCGGCCGAAGCACGCGGACGCACTCAGAAAGCGCAGCCGCCCAATCATCGAAGTCAGTGTGCGTAAACGCGGAGACCACGATATCGAAGGCTTCCGGCCGAAACGGCAAACGAATAGCGTCGCCAAGCACAAGCCTTGCATGGTCACCCAAGCGCTTCTGCGCTATTCGGAGCTGATCTACTGAGATGTCCACGCCGACAACAGTCCGGCCTGCGGCGACTAACGCGGCGAGTTGCCATCCGCCCCCGCAGCCAACCTCTAGGCACGAGCCGCGACCGCCCCTCATGAGTTCCGCCAGGACGGCGGTTCCGCGAGCGGCAAAGTCGCCCAGGTGCTCGTCATACCAATCGGCCAGCCCGTCGTAGCGTGCAACCGTCACAGTAGCGGAATGCTACCCCCCAGGAGACCACGGAGACTATTGCGTCCTCGTGTCTCCACGCATGCTGCGCTACACTGCGGCTCGTGTACCCCAAGATTGAGCTTCACGTCCACCTCGAAGGGACGGTGCGTCCTCAAACCCTCCTGGACATGGCTCGTCGGAACCACCTACCTCTGCCAGCCGCCACCATCGAAGAGATTGCGGGACTCTATCAGTATCGCGACTTCGATCACTTCATTCGCACGTGGGTTTTGACCACGAACGTCACGCGGCGAGCGGATGACTTCCGTCAGATCCTGGTGGATTCCGCAGCGGAAGCCGGCGCCCATGGCGCCGTGTACATCGAAGGATGCATTACGCCCGGGGACCGAGCGCAACGCGGGGTCAACTGGGGCGAAATCCTCTCCGGTTATTCCGACGGCATTCAGGAGGCGAAAGAGCGATATGGCGTGGAGGTGCGCCTCACGCCGGAGATCGCCCGCGGTGACCCCCCGGAGCTGGCAGAACAAACTACCAAATACGCGATTGCCTACCGAGACCGTGGCGTCGTGGGCCTCGGCCTTGGCGGTCTTGAGGCCCAGCATCCGGCGGACGCCTATGCGCCGTTCTTCCGGCGAGCCCGCGATGCTGGCCTCGGCTCTGTCCCACATGCGGGAGAGGTGATGGGCCGGGCTTCTATACGTTCTGCCCTGCACCTCCTGGGGGCGGACCGCATTCGGCACGGCATCCGTGCCGTCGAGGACGCCGCGCTCGTTGCAGAACTCGTTGATCGCGGAACGGTCCTCGATGTCTGCCTCACCTCGAACCTAAGGACTGGGGTAGTCCCGAAGCTTGCGGACCACCCGCTTCCAGCACTCATCGACGCGGGCATCCGTTGCTCATTGTCGACGGACGACCCGGCAATGTTCGATACCGATTTAGGCAGGGAGTACGCCACGGCTGACAGCCTCGGCGTGCCTGCCCGCGCGTTGTTCCAAGCCGGCGTCAAGGGTGCCCTGTGCGACGAAACGACCCGCAATTGGCTGCTGCTGTTGGGTGAGAGCACCTGGGCAGCGCCAAGCAGCAAGAACTAACACGGATACTGCGCATGGCAAAAGATGACACTTTCCATTTGGGAGTGAAGGCGCTACTCCGCGACCCAGAAGGCAAAATCCTGCTTCTGGGGCTCTCGGATCTCCCCCCTGGCTTGGACGCGCGTGAAGCTTACTGGGACCTGCCAGGAGGACGAGTTCAGCGAGGTGAGGGCTTGGAATCCGCTTTGCGTCGCGAGGTTGAAGAGGAAACGGGGCTGCACCTCGAAACGACGGGGCCGTTGGTCGGCGCAACCCGTACCGATTTTCGATTCAAGCTCGGAGATGATGCGGACATCGGCCTCATTCTTTTCGCCTACCTCGTCCAGCTTCCGGACCGGCCGGAAGTAATCCTGAGTTCCGAGCATTCCGAAGCCTGGTGGGCAACGCCCGATGAAGCCGGCCGTGCTTTGCGGCGGTTCGGCACCGAGTTTGCGGATCGGGTTCACGAGTCCTTGAGCCGAGGGCAGCCAAACGAGAACTAATGGCTGTCCTAGCTGCTCAATGCGGGAGCTTCAGGGCGGAGGGTTCTTGTGCTTCGCAAGATCGATTGTGTGATGGTCTGCGTCGATGACCTCGAAGCCGGCGCTCGTTACTACGCTGACCTTTTCGGTCTCAAACGGCTTTGGAGCTCAGAGTCGGTTGGCATGGGGATGTCGGAGACCGATGCGGAGATCGTTCTGCACACAACGGACAACCCGGAATCCGTCAGCGTCCACTATCTCGTGGACGACGTCCGTGCTGCCGTTGACGACCTGCAGTGGAAAGGGTGTCTCGTACGCGAGGCGCCATTCGACATAGCGATTGGAGAGTGCGCTGTCATCGAAGACGAGCTTGGCAACATCTGGGCAATTCTCGACATGAGCAAGGGGCCGCGCACCGACTAACAACTGGAGCTTAGCTACCCGCCGTCCGACCGCTTCCGGCCCCTTCACGGCGCCCACCGCCGCGGGCGCCCGTCGTGACTGAGATTCGTACCGATCCCAACGTCGCCCTCGCCGCGATCAATGAGGGAGTTTGCCCCACGAGGGTCGACATCCAGGCCGCAAAGGTATTCATCCTTCGTGCCATGCGAGAGACGCTACGCCGGGCAGGGACCAGGCGTCAGAGCCGAAGAACTGGCGGCCGGATTCGTTGAATACATGGTCCCCGGCGGAACGGGTGAACTCGTCTTCCAGCGGATTGAGGATTCGGATGCATTTGAACGCAAGACCGGGCAAGTCGCGCGGCAGGTGGGCTGGACCGTCGCCGCGGGCGAGGCGAGGCGCTGCTCGAATTGGTCCATGTGCGCTGCGCGAAGCGGTTGAGTGCTTCCGTTACGAGCTATACACGCCATGCCTCGCAATGATCCTCAAAGCGGTTGAGCAGACGTGGATTGAGCTGGGGATAGCGCTCGCAGACTCTCTGCCCGCTGAGAGCCAGGCGGCCTCAAAGCTACGGGCGGCGCTGGAGAATCCGAGGATAGGCCTGACTGGAAAGGTCGAGCAAGTAGTTCAGCTCTACGACAAGCGAGACTTACTCGGAGCGGTATGGGCAAGCAGCAACCAATTCCTATTGACCGGCCTCTTAATCGGCGCTACGCTCAGCTAGCACCAGAGGAGGAAATGATGATCCAAACAGCACTCAAAGTGACAGGGATCGACCATGTCGTGTTGCACGTTCGCGATCTGCCCCGGGTGCGGCGTTTCTATATCGACGTCCTGGGAATGACCGTAGCCCACGAAAACGAGCGCCAGTGCTTCCTGCACTGCGGCGACGGGCAACAGATCGCCCTCTTCGTTTCACGCGAAGGCGGCGACATTCACGCGGGCAGCGAGATGAACCATATGGCCCTGCGTCTCCAGTCAGGGGAGTATCAGGAGGTCAAGGCCAGGCTTGAGGCGGAGGGATGCCAGGTCACTGGGCGCACCGGCGACCCAAACTGCATCTACTTCAGCGATCCCGAAGGCCACCGGCTGCAGGTGCTGACGCCAAAGGAACAGGCCCCGGACCACTAAGCAACCTACCTCTGCTGTGATACCGGCTGGAGTGCGAGATACCTGACGGGTGAGAGTGCGATCCGCGAGGAGTACAGGAACCGATTGGGTGGCCACACCGCCACACCGCCACCCCGCTCGATTTCGCCACCCTGTTTACACAGTTCAGGCGTCAAACCAAACGACGAGGCGGACCCCTCCGTCGCCGTACTGCTCCGCGAGTGCCTCCATCATTCGGAAGAGACGCTGCCAGTCGTCTCCGAGCGTCTCTCTGCGCTTCAGTCTTTCTGCCCGGTAGACGACTCCTTCAAATTCCCATTCCTGGCCGGGACTCCAAAAAGCCTTGCCGAGCAGGGCCTCTTCGACGCCGAGCCCAACGTTCTTGGAATCGGGGCGGACCATAGGCCCTTCCCCCTGTGCGTCACCACTCCCTCCTCAGAGTTCGGTTGCACCGCTGCATCAAGGGCGGTTTGTGAACGCCCGGAATGAGACGAACCCCCACCTTCGTCGACGTGGCTCCCGTAAGCGGATAGCTATCTGGGCTGCCTCACCATCGCGTACAGGGTGAAGCCAAGTACGTTCGCCTGGCCAGTGACCTCGAACCCACGCTTCGAGTAGAAGGCAACGTTGCTCTCGGTTGCCGTTTCCAGATAGCAGGGGATTCCTGCGGCGTCGGCCTGGCAGGTTCCAAGCTCAAGCAAGGCACTACCTAAACCTGTGCCCTGACGAGTGGGATTGATGCCAATCGCCATGAGGTACCAGTGAGGACCCTCCACGGCCTTGTGGAACTTCTCCGTGGCTGAGAGAGCACGCATGAATCGTACCGTTCCACCGATTCCGGCCCTAAACGGGAGCGCGCCCATGCCCACGCGCAGCATGCGTCCTGGCGTAACGTC
>Ga0184637_10001611_pt1 | contig 15066 bp, 18 predicted proteins | sample PLM3_127_b2_FD_133143 | JGI IMG/M metagenome (GOLD analysis project Ga0184637, IMG submission 133143) | Groundwater sediment microbial communities from an aquifer in East River, Colorado, USA - PLM3_127_b2 | ecosystem: Environmental > Terrestrial > Soil > Riparian zone | place: USA: East River...
GATATCCCCGAAACATTCACTGGAACCCGCGTTGTAGAACCGGACGGGCAATCCAAGAAAGCGAATCACTTCAAGAAGGTTGAGTGTGCCGGTGGCAATACTCTCGAGCGTTTCTGCTGGTTGCTCGAAAGAGAGACCCACCGAACTCTGACCGGCCAAACTATAGATTTCATGTGGCTCGCTGTGGCTGATCGCCTGCAGCACGCTTCTGAAGTCGTTGGCAGACATGGAGACCGTTTTGACTCGGTCTAGTATCCCCAGATGCGACAAATTGCCAAAAGCCGAAGCTTGTGCATCACGTGACGTACCCCATACTTCATAACCTTTTTCGAGTAAAAAGCGGGCAAGGTAGGCGCCGTCCTGACCAGAAATTCCGCATATCAGTGCTCGTCGCATATTCGATGCCTCTTCAAACCAGCTTCATGTAGATATCAAGCGTTTCAACAGCACAGCAATCCCAAGAGAAATATTTCAACCGCGTCCGGCCTTTCGCAATCAGTAATTTCCGGTGGCTATCCGACGTGACAACTCGCTCGATAGCCGCGCGCATGCTTTCAGTATCAGCAGGGTCAAAATATTCACCGGCATCGCCCACAACCAGGACACTCATCGGCGCACTCACCCGCCCTGCGCGGCGATGGCCGCTTCGTAAACCTGCAGGTATTGCGGCACCACCGCTTCTGGCGCCCACAGCCGCAAGGCACGTGCCCGGGCGCTCTGCCCAAGTGCACCACGGCGATCGGCATCGTCAAGAATCCAGCGCAGCCCCTCGGCCATATCTTCCGCATCAAAGGCCCGCGCAAGATAGCCGGTTTCGCGGTGTGCCACCGCATCACGAAGCCCAGTGCAATCGAAGGCCACCACTGGGCAGCCGCAAGCCTGGGGTTCGGTTGCCGTCTGCGGCAGATTCTCTTGCCGAGACGGCACCACTGTCACATCCGCCGCGTTGTAGAGCAGGGCAAGCGCAGTATCATCATGCACATGGCCCATCCATCGGGTGGGAAATGGCAACGCAGGCGGATGCTGCGGCGTGCTCTGGCCAAACATCACGCAAAGCAGATTTTGTGTATCCACCTGTAACGCCAGCCGCCTCAGGGCTTCGAGCAGTAAGTCATAGCCCTTACGTGGGTCGCGCCCTCCGCCTATCGCCCCAAACAGGATGATCTGCCGGTCATCCGGCAGACCCAAGGCCTGGCGGCTAAAGGCCCGGTCCAAGGGTTGATAGATGCTGGTATCCAGCACATAGGGGATCACTGAAATCGGCCAATCGCGGAAGAGTGCACTCTTCCGCGCACAATCGGCCAGCCAGCGGCTGGGCGAGACGATATGCGTGGGGCGTTGCCAGGCTCGGCGCTTTCGCTGCCAGACCAGGCGGTCGAGATCCAGCCCACCCTCAGTGGCAGGGCGGTTCGCTCTGCTATACCCCAAACGCCAGCGGGCAGTTTCATCATCCGCGGTGAAATGTTCCGCCCCGCAAAACGGCCACATGTCGTGCAAGGTCCACACCACCGGCTTGCGAATGCGACCAATGTCTTCAATAGACAGCGTCTCGCCTGCAACCCAGTGCAAATTCACTACCTTAGCCGCTGAGACATTGAGCTTACCCGCCCAGGCAGAAGGCAGCCAGTTGCCCGTGTGCAGATTCACATTAGCGGTCTTCTGCAAGCGCATAGCCAAAGCGCCCAAGGCGGGCCGCAACAGGCTGCTTATCTTGCCCAGCTTGCCATCCGGCCCATCCACCGTCCAATCGTCAGACTTCTTGCTGCGCACCTTCATGCGCGACTCGGCCCCATTGTCGAGCAAGGCGCGGTACAAGCGGTAGGCAGCGCGGGCTGCGCCACCACTTATGTCTGCCTGGGAAACAAGAAGGACTGACACTAGCGCACTACGAGGCGTTTTAGGCGTACCATGGCGGCTCGTGCGAGATTGAGCGCTGACCCAAGCAGCCGGGAAATATGCTCAGCGCGTCGAGCGCACACAATGTCAAGCCGCCCAGTGCGCTCAAAGACTTGTGCATGCGAAGCGCCTTCCACTCTGCCGAGATAACGCAGACCGTGCGCCCTCATCACCATGGGGAAAGTATGCCGTAGATGAAATGCAGAAGGCAGGTGGCACTGGATAACAGGATAAAAACAATTGGCGAAGATCACGACGCCACCCTCACGCACTGCGGCCGCAATTTCACATGCGAGACGGATAGGGTCTTCAACGTGCTCAAGCACATCCTGAGCAATGACACAATCATACTGTCCATCCAATTCATTAACGAATTGGATTCCGGCTTTACCCGCCACTCTCAACATGCCCAGCTTTGATGGATAAGGCTCCACAATATCTATCTGAATTTTCGGAGCAACCGCGTGCAACCTCAATGCAAGCTCACCGAAACCACCGCCATAATCTGCGGCACGTTTCACACCAATTCGGCTAACAAATTCAGCAATCGAGTCGCGATGTTGAACGGAAACCGGATCGACAGCCGAAAACACACCATTAACCACCCAAACTGGGTGTGAATAAAATTCACCTATCGCTTGCCCCTGCAAGGCTCTCCGGTTTTCAAGACCTAGGGTATTCCAAGCACGATCCATCTCCTGCCATATCCACTCTATAGGAGGTCTCTCTAGACTCGCGACCTTTTCCAGATAATTGATATCAGCCTGCTGCAATGCAACGGTAGGCAACGAGACACCCCAAATAACAATTTCCTGCGTTGATGCCTGCTGAGTAACCACAAATCTGCCCTTGAAGTTCGTCAAAATTCTTAATCAATTCGGCCAAAGCACCAAAATATCATCTCCATTTTCGAATTGCAGAACGTGCAATGTTTTTATCTAGACGACCCTTCCAGAACACGCTGAAGGAATACGGCATAGATGGTTCCATGAGTCGCAAGGGGAATTGCTGGGATAACGCGCCAACCGAGAATTGGTTCAACAGTTTCAAAAACGAGCGGGTCCATGGGCTGCGCTATGCAACACGCGCAGAGATGACGGCGGCGAGCTTCGAATACATCGAGGTGTTCTACAACCGGACGCGACGGCACTCGACGCTGGGCTACAAGTCACCGATGCAGTTTCTGGATTATTGGCGTATGGCTCAACAAGATGAAAACCTTGTAGCATGAAACCTGCTCGATGGAAGTCGAAAAACAGAGGGAAGCTCAAACCTTAATAAATGGTGCGGAATCTCGGGGCATGTTATCTGAACACCATCTTTTACATATCTAATCGCTTCCCTCTGTCCCTTAGACCGACTCTTCTCAAAACGCCACCAGCCGCTGACTTGACAATTCTTAGTACAAAACTCCAAGTAAAATAATTGTGAAGTATCGCTCTTCTTAGTTCGCCAGGAGAAAGCATATACGGTTTCCCCAGCTCTAATGAAAGCTGCTCTTTATCTATAAAGTTAAGAAAATCCTCGTCGAACAATTTTACGCGCGAAAGCATTTCATCAGTAACATGTTTCTCCCCTCGATTTACATGGCTGGACTCAATGTCAATATGAACGAGATTAAGCCCCATATCCGCAGCGAACAAAACCCCACTTCCTAAATCACTAAAAATGCAGTGCTGTTTATCGTAAACATTGCGTACAAAGTTTTTTGAGAAATCTGCCTCAAACAACGAGCCGTTCGAAACTACTTTGAACCCAAATTTTTCGTATCCGTCAACAGTACTATTATTCATGTCTAGGAAATACAACATGACAGTAATAGGTTTGTATTCATCTCCCAATTCATTTAACCTGCGCGCGAAATTTTCTAACGAGTACTCACTGGAGACAAAGTGCGATGAGTGCGGCGGAATGCAAATACTTCCACTCCTCACTACTGGCGGGAGATCATTCTTAAGCAACGCCATCAAATAGCAATAAAATGAGCCAACAATTCTTATTTTATCTTTTGGATAAAACGCCTCGAATTCTGACGCTATTCTTTGCGATGCGACCCAAATTTCAGGAGGGTTTCCAGATGTCTCAAAAGTGGTGGCGGAACGCAGCCAACCATGTTGCACTGCAACAGGAAGTGGCAAAAAACCAGGAAGCTTTGCGTAAGCAAGTAAAATCTCTCTAATTCCATAAAATCCGGCGCCTGAATACATTCCTTATACCTCATCAATTTAAACATTCACAGCACATGATTGACCGTTATTACCCTACTGGGCAAGCTCATACGTTGCCAATAACTAACTGCTAATTTTTGAAGCGACGATTCCATGTTCCGCTCTCAACATCGGAATACCCCGAAGCACGGGATAAACCAAACCAGACTGCGTCGCTGCTGGCCCATGAGGCACCTCCCTTCGCTGATTATGCACGGAAGGTGTCCACAAAATCAGGGGAAGCCCAAGCTTCCTCTTCCCGCCCACCATTCGGCTCAAGCGAATGAGATGTGTAAACCACATCAACGCTGGCGTCTTCTAACGGGATATCAAAAAGGTCAGCCACAAAAATCTTTGCCGAGACCTCGTTTTCCGACAACCAACCTAGCCCCTCAGCGCAACGCGACCAACTGATGTCGAAGCCGAGCGCATGCTTGGGTGCATTGTTCAGATATTTCAATACGCCTGCCAGTGTGGTGGCTTCACCACAACCAACTTCAAGAATCGAACTTTGTTCGGTGATGTACGGGTCCAGAATTTCTGACAATTGGCCACACCAACGCACCCGTCCTTCCGGATTAGCACGCGCACCGGCAACATACGTCCCCGCCTGCAAATCGTAGGCGATCAATGTAGTGACAGGCGAGTTACCCAGCACGCCCGCTGCTTGCCGGGCGTATGCCAAGCGTTCTCACCGCGAGCGTAAGCTGCGCGCATGCCAAGGATCAAACGTCCCAGTTCATTGGCATCAGAGCGTAACGGGTTATCCGCCTCAATTTCCATAAGTGCTCTCCAAGCTTCTTTTTCCCAGCAAATACCATCCTTGTGCAGTTCCATGTTTCACGTTCCACCTCGCAATCCTGCTCGGCATACAATCTTCAACTATCAACCACTCTCGCTACGCTTTCTGCTTCGGAAACCAAGTAATATCCTCCTGAGGGAAAGCCGGGTCACGACGGTAGGAATAACCATAATGGAGCATCGATATCGCCCATACATTCGCCTTGCTTAGTCTCCCGGAGAGTACTTTTCCGTTACGGAACAATGAGTCTCATTGGATCGCCATCAAATTAAGAAAGGTTTGTCTCGAACAGCTTCTTGTTGCACAGCAGGCGCTCATTCGGCCAGTTTCACCATTGCACATCCTGCAGGAATGCAATGGTTTTTTCAGGGAAGCGATACTTCTTCGGTCTCGCTGGCACCCCGGCGTAGACGCCATAGGGCTCCGTCGTACCCAGGACTAGCAACTGTTCTGCAATCACACACCGGTCTGCAACCCGGGCGCCGTGGAAGAAGCGAACATTGCGGCCCAGCCAGACATCGCTGCCGATCTCGATACCCGATGCCTGGGAGTCGAGTTGGTCATACCGGATGTCCAGCCAAAGCCATCCTCCCCGCATCGGCTCTCCGAGGAAAAATTGAACATCGATGCATACTAGGTCGGGTGCAGGTCGGAGGACGTATTGCAGTACAGGCCTTCGGCGATCGAGGTAAAGGCTCCTCTTCTAAGCGGGGCCCGACCGCGAAGCGTTGCATAGCCGGAAAGGTAGGTCTGTCTGCCGATTTCGATCGGCAGGTCATTCGGAATGGATATCTTGCCAAGATAGGCCTTGCCACCCGGCAAGCACATGGACCACCCGAATTTTGGATGAAAGCCGACCTGTGCTAATGGATGCCGTCCCAGAGGTCCATTAAGGAAGGCTCGGGATCTGAAATAGTCGACGATCGACTCATACAGGCCCGGAGTTGGTCCGACTGGCGCGGAGACCACCCATGAGCGAATTTCGATTCTCCAATCTATACACCCAGTCCCGGGACGTCAGTGAATCCAAGTGTCGGCAAGAAAATTTTCGCATGAAGAGTCGCCGCCTTCGATGTCGCCTGTCACTTCCATCTGCTCTCTTTCGAAAATCGCACCCGTGCTGCTTGGCCCAATATGCCCCAGCGAATGACTCATTGCGAAGCCAATAATGAGCGGGCTCCCGAATGTTGGTAATGCCACGGCCTAGGTGGAATCAGGCAATCTGTCCTGTGGGCGGAGCCAGATCCCGCCGTCCCCGCCAGTCGCGGGAAGGCGGGTTATCGGGTCGTAGATACCTCTGCGCAAACGATGCTGCTTCTCACGCTCGCTCTGCACTGGCACTTTGACGCCGTCTCCCAGCGCAAGCTTGAGGTTGCGCAACTGCGATATCATGCCAGCATACTCTTCCATGGTCATGGCGAATGGATGATCCGGCCCCGACTGGCTGCGATCGAACGTAACGTGCTTTTCAACGGCAACCGCCCCAAGAGCCGCGGCAGCAATCGGCACCGTACTGCCGGGGGTATGATCGGAGATGCCCACGGGCAGGCCGAATTCTTTCTTCAACGTCGGAATTGCGCGTAGATTCATTTCGTCCCAGCGTGGCGGATAATTAGCTACGCAATGTAACAGCGTGATGTCGCGCGCGCCGGACTGCGTCAGCGCATTCAATGCCCGTTCCACGTCGGCGAGGTCACTCGCGCCGGTCGAGAGCACGACGCGTTTTCGGGTCGCGCCGACGGCGTGCAGTAGCGGCAGAAAGCTGATATCGCCTGATGCGATCTTGTACGTCTTCACCCCGACTCGCTCCATCAGTTCCACAGCCTCAAGATAGAACGGAGTGGACATAAATTCGATGCCCACCTCGTCTGCGTAACCCTTGAGTTCGAAGTGCCACTCGTCCGGCAATTCAAGGCTGGAAAATGCCCTGTGGACAGGATTTTCAATCCATGCGCCCTTGTCGTAAATACGCGGCGCGACCAACTTGTCCTTGCGCAGGGTCTGGAATTTAACGGCGTCGGCACCTGCCGCCTTGGCTGCGCGCAAATAATCGAAAGCGCACTCCAGGCTTCCGTTATAATTGGAGCCCACTTCGCAGATGTTGAATATGTGATCAGTCATGGTCGTTACCTGGGGTTGCGCAACATACACCGTAGAAAGTGCTTGCCGGAATCATTTTTTTTCCTTGAGATATTGCATCATGCGCCGCGTATGAGGGACGGCGAAATTGCCTGACACTTCAGCCCCTTCAGCCACGTCCTCAACTACCACACTCCCGGCCTTCACGCTGGCACCCGCACCCACATGGACGTATTCGCGCACCATCGCCGATGCGCCGACCCATGCCCGATCACCAATGCAGGCACGCCGCGCGATGACGCAATGTCCTGAAATCACACAGTTGCGCCCCACGTTAGCCTCGTGCCCGATGGTGGTGGCAATGCCGACGATGGAATAATCGTCGATGTGGGTAGGCTGTCCAGGATGAATTGCGCGAGCGATTACAGCGTTGGCAAGAATAGTTACGTGGCTCCCAATAAGCGAACCACCGCGATGACGGATGCGGTGGTTATTGCCGTCTTCGCGGATGTAGAGTAGTCCTTCGGCTCCAAGTATTGCGCCCGCATCAATGAAGCTATGATCGCCTACCACCACATCATCCATGATGACCACACGCGCAGCGATAACCACGCCACGCCCAATCTTGGCCCGGGAAGAGACGATGGCTGAGGGGTGGATGATAGTCTCGTCCTGTGACATGTCAGGATCGAGACCTTCGTGTAGGCGATAGAAGGCATTGCGAGGATTGACGGAAACGGCCACCCCTTTGCCGGCTGGCGCTTGTGCAGCTAAGTCGGGGGTAGTCAGTATGCAGCTCACGCATGGATTGGCGCTTGCTATTTCAAGATAATGTACTGAGTCACAGTAAACCAATCTACCCGCCACAACACTGTCAGCATGACCTAAGTCCTCAAAGGTGCCGTCGCACTGTACCCCGGAAGGATCAAAATAATCCGAAAGTCGCTTCGTCATAGACGTCACACTATTCGCTTCATACTTTGCGGCCCAAGCGGCCAAGTTCTGCTTCAACGAAGCCGGCCAACTCATTTAGAGTCGTCAGCTTAGTAACATCGTCATTCGGAATCTGGATATTAAAACGCTCCATCACTTCCAGCATGACGGACATTGCATCAAGAGAATCAATGCCGATCTCTGAAAATTTGCGATCCAAATCTGCTGAATCCCTGATCGTGGCAGAATTGTGCACATCAATCGTAATCTGCGTAAGTTTCTGCTGCAGTGGCGTCATACTTTTCCCCCTGATTCGTTCTTACGTTATTGCGGACGGACCAACAAGCAGCTGGCCCAAGACAGCCCCACTCCGAAGCCACTAAGCAGTATTCTTCGCAGATGGGTGTCGCTGAGGCGATACTGAAGCAGCAGTGGCAGTGAAGAGGAGATGGTGTTTCCCTGACCGCAGAGATTGAGCGGCACCTTGACAGCTGGTAATGATAGCCGCCTGGCTAGCGTATCAACTATATATTTGCTGCCCTGATGGAACAGGAACAAATCAATGTCCTCAGGGCTGAACCCTGCATTCTTCAGCAGCGCATTGACTTGCACAGGCACCTCGGTCGCTGAAAAATTGAACACGGCCTGCCCGTTCATATGCAGAACGCCGTTTCTGTTTGCCAATACATCACCATCTTTGCCGCGGGTGCCGAAGAGAAATGGTCCTGGCGCCCAGCCCCCAGAGCTGTTGTCTAACAGTAACGTTGCGGTAGCAGCATCACCAAAAAGGAGCACGGTGTTCTTGTCATCCGGATTGATAATCTTGGAGTATGGGTCAGAGGTAAACAGCACACCACACGACAGACCGTTGTCGCGCATAAAGGATTTCAGGATCGACAGGCCGTACACATAGCCGGAGCAACCCAGCGACACGTCGAAACATGCGCAGTGCTGCAGCAATCCGAGCTTTCCATGTATGATGGCTGAGGTGTGAGGCAGGCCCGCGCCATCCGGATTCTGAGTACACACAACAAGGCAATCGACTCCTCCAATAGGACGTCCCAGGCGAACTTCCAGATCGGCAAAAGCCTTTATGCACAGGTCAGAAGTTTCCTCGTCTGGTGCCTTGCGTGAAACTTCTTCAACGCCCAACTTTCTGACAATAAAGTCATCGTCAAGGGAGAACTTATCCTTTTTTGAGTAGTTAGATTCGCGTCCTGAGGGTATATAGCTGCCGATTGCAGCGATGCATATCATGATCCGACAGCCGAAAAAAAGATGTGTCCAAGTGGAACGTTTCCGACTCGCACCGCCGACTTAGTCAAGCGGTTTCCGAGGGCCTGAAGAAGTTCAACCTGCAAACATTGTGAATCACTGTCCTGCAAAGGACGCTGCAACTCAAGCCGAGTGAGGGCCCATCGAACCGAACCTGAGCGCACAATCAAGTGCAACCGCTTTGTCAGAGATACGAGAACCTCGATGGGGGAAAACGAACACGCAGCATCTGAGACTGCAAGAATAGTCTGTCCCTCGATACGACTTTTTGCGACAATCTCTTCCTCGGGGTATGGTCGACGGGCCAATACAAGACGGTCGGTCTCTTTTAGCCACCCCGAAATATTATCGGAAAGATAAAATTCAAGGCGCGCATTGTCAGGTCGTGGACAGCGGTCTTGCCCAATGCTATAGACCATGTCGCATTGGTTGTGAGAAAAATCGTGCATGACCATTTTGACCGGACTAAGTAGATGTTGTGGCGCTACGCGGCCTAAACATTCCATGATGGCGCTATACATGTCGGTTCCATGAAGGTAGCCACGCGTACCTTTGTAGCCAAGTTCAAGCGGAACGGTTTCAACTATTTTCACGGGATACTCCCCATATTGGGATAGAGCTCTCCGACAAGACGGCTGGACCCGAGGCCATCGACATGCTTCCTTCCGAAAACGCTCATCCGTTCCCGAAGCTCTGAACTTCCAGCCAACTTGACGAGCTGATCACGCAGTTGGCCAGCATTCAGGTCATCCAATGGTCCGAGGTCTACCGCAGCGCCCATGCGACCCCAAGCCTGGGCGTTGGCCAGCTGGTTGTCAGCAATCTGCAAAATGAGCGTGGGCAGGCCCATCATTGCCGTCTCAAACGTAGTGGTTCCTCCAGCCGTAATTGCGATGTCGGCTTCAGCCATGCGGCGCGCAACATCAGCATCATCAAGGAGAAGACATACCCGATGGGTCGCATTTTTTTTCATCCAGGTTTGAATAGCGGGCACTTGAGGATTACATCCACCACTGAGGATAGTGATCTCGAAAATGTCAACTTGTCGCAGGGCATCCAAACAGGCCAAGCACGCGCCACGGTCGTCCCCACCGCCAAATATTAGTAAAAGCCGGTGTGCTTGTGGAGGGGCCGTCCGTGGCCGACGCCACTGCAAGAACTCGTCTCTCAGGATGGCGTAGCGCGGGCCAAGCATCATGCGCGTGTGTGGACGGCGTTGCAGTCGGTTATAGCGCTCGGCGGCGGCGGCAGGGCTCATGGAGACAACCCAATCGGCCCATAACGGGAAACCTGCTGCACCGTCAAATTGTAGCCAACGCAGACCGGCATTCAGCAGTACGCGCTGATACGCTTCGTCTGCGTTGTAATGGTCGACGATCAAGCGTTCCGCTCCGACGCGTTGACAATATTCCACGGTGCGTGCGGCATCGGCTTCGCCATTCAATTCCGGATCGAACAGCACACTGGCTTCAGCGAATCCATTTAGTTCTACGGATAGATCCACATCTTGCGCCTTTAGAAGGAAATGAACCGCTACGCCAGACTCACTTAACTTTCGCCCGAGGGTGGCGCAACGGCGCAGATGGCCAAAGCCGGCGCTCTGCGAGGCATCAGCCCGGACAACTACCCGTAACCTACCGCTCCCCTTTTGCTTCATGTAGGGCGTTTAAGTTCTATCGAGGAAATTTGACTCTAACGGAGGTGGAATATGCTTAGTGATGGAGCTTTTCCAATAGAAACCAATTTCCGTCTCCTTGTGGAAAGTTATTGTCACGGTGATAACTGAACCCATAGCTGACCAACCGCAAATCTTCAAACCCATCCAACATTTCTCCGGCAAAATCACGCTTGAACATCACCTCACCGTGACCGCGATAAGGCACACTAACGGGGGTCGGATTATAATATTCCGATATGCAAATATAACGGCTGCTCGTCTGATACAGAAGGTCATACACAGTCGGCAGCATATCCGGATTGATATGTATCAACACCCCTTTTGTGAAAACTAAGTCCCGCTTACTATCCGGGACAAAATCGAGGATGGACTGATTGTATACTCGTACTCCTTCAACCTTCTTGAGGGATTCGGCGGCTTTGGGGTTGATTTCGATGGCCGAGAAATCGGCACCAGGAAGCAACTGTTTCAGCGCGATTAGGTTAAGACCGATATTCGAGCCAAATTCGATTACCGAACGAATGGGGGCCGCTGATGACAAAATTTTGGAAAAAAGAGCAAGGTTCCCGGCAACCAATGAAGCGCCCTGATTCCTCATCACATACTCATCGCCAAACTCGCCCGCCCAGAAGGTTTCTTGATCGGTTTTGTACTTATTCATTCAGGTTTCTCTTTGTAATTTCTGTCTGTGTCAGTTTGCAGTACTTGCCACATTATTTCTGCTCTGGTCCAATCCTCTGGCGTATCGATATCCTGAACGCGCCAGCGTGGAATTCTGACGATAGTTGACCATTTCTCGAAACCTCTCAAACGATCAAGCCAAGCCTGTGGGCGCCCCCAGTAGAATTGCCCGGCGTCATGTAACGCTTCTGGGAGGTCCTGTGAGCGGGCGTTGAAATGCTCCGGGAAAAACATCTCCACTCCACCTTCCGCATTTTTCTGAAAAGACCGGAAAATGGGATAGGCAAAAGTCGTGGCTGAGAACACATACTGCCAATCTCCGGCTTCCAATGTTTCCAGTCCATACTTAAGGTCTTCCACATGGATAAAAGGCGCAGTCGCGTATATGCAGCATACAGCAGAGAGATTCGCTCCCTGCGACTGTAGCCACTTGACCCCATGACTGACCACCTCGTTTGTGCTGGTGTGGTCATCGGAAAGTTCTTTGGGGCGTTGGAATGGCACCTCGGCGCCAAACTCGCGTGCGACCCCTGAAATCTCAGCGTCATCGGTAGAGACAATTACACGCTCAAACAGGCCACTTCGCAAAGCACATAGGATGGAATGTGCGATCATGGGCTTACCTGCAAATTCAAGGATGTTCTTGCGAGGAATACGCTTACTACCTCCGCGCGCCGGAATGATGGCGACGTTCATGTGCGAAGAACCTCTTTAAATGCCGCGACGACCTGAGCCTGCTCCGTCTCCGTCAGCCCCGGGTACATCGGCAAGCTGATCGCTTCCGCATAATAATGTTCGGCCTGTGGGAAGTCGCTCGGCTTGAACCCTAAGCGCGCATAGTAGGGTTGGCGATAAACCGGGATGTAGTGCAGGTTCACGCCAATGCCTGTCGTCCGCAGCGATTCGAATACCTCCCGGTGGCTGGCCTTAATAACATCCAACTGCAAGCGTATGACATACAGATGCAAGCCAGAATAACTATCAGCATGTTGCCAGGGTGTGGTGACAGGTAAGTCTTTTAGTAGTTCGTCATAACGCGCTGCCAGGGCATGCCGCTTGGCTACATACTTATCCAGGCGCTGCATTTGGCTCAGACCCAGTGCTGCCTGAAAATCTGTCATCCGGTAATTGAAGCCTAGATCGATCTGCTGGTAGTACCACGGGCCGTCGGGAGCCTGGGTCATCTCGGCGGCATCTCGAGTGATACCATGGCTGCGCAACCGCGCCATGCGCTTGGCCAGTTCCGAGTCATTAGTGAGCGCAATGCCGCCTTCACCGGTAGTAATGATCTTGACTGGATGGAAACTGAATACCGTGATATCGCTGTAGCGACCATTTCCGATGGGCTCTCCTTGATAGCGCCCGCCGATAGCGTGAGATGCATCTTCCAGTATGCGGAAACCGTACTGCTGCGCCAGGGCATAGATGGCTTCCATCTCGCAGGATTGGCCACATAGGTGGACCGTAATCACCACCTTGGGCAGTCTGCCGACTGACGCAGCCCGCTCCAGTTTTTCTGCGAGGCGCGTAACGCTCATGTTGTAGGTGCGAGGATCGATATCGACAAAGTCCAAATCCGCACCGCAGTAACGGGCGCAGTTGGCACTGGCCACAAAGGTAATAGGACTAGTCCACACCCAGTCGCCAGGCCCCACGCCCAGCGCCAAGCAGGCGATGTGCAGGGCCGAGGTGGCGCTGTTGACGGCCACTGCATGCTGCGCACGGCAGTAACCGGCAACGGCCTTTTCAAATGCTGGAACGGCGGGGCCTTGAGTCAGGAAATCCGAGCGCAGGACTTCCACCACCGCCTGGATGTCGGCTTCGGAAATGTCTTGGCGGCCGTAGAGGATCATCACTGTCAGAACTTGCTGAGCTTATCGCGGTTCTGCACAATCCAGGCCCGCAGGGTGTCGACGCTCATCCAATCGGTGTTCTTGTCCGAGCAGTAGGTAAAGTCCGGCGCGACCTTTTTCCCGCCGTTGATACGCTCGGGGTCTTCGCTCCACTTATAAATCGCCGGAAGAATCTTGTAATGATCCGTATACTCGTAGGTGTGCAGCGCGTCCTCGGTACCGATCATCTGCTCGTGCAGCTTTTCGCCAGGCCGGATACCGATAATGTCATGGCGCGCATCGGGCGCAACGGCACGGGCGATGTCGGTCACCTTCATGGACGGGATCTTCTTCACATATATCTCGCCGCCGACCATGTCCTCAAAAGCATGCCAGACCAGATCCACACCCTGCTCCAAGGTGATCATGAATCGCGTCATGCGCGCATCCGTGATGGGTAGCACTCCCTTGTCGGCGATTGAGAGAAAGAACGGGATCACCGAACCGCGTGAACCCATTACATTACCGTAACGAACAACTCCAAAGCGGGTGTCGTGATGGCCGGCATAGGAGTTGCCTGCGACGAATAGTTTGTCGGCGGTAAGCTTTGTTGCGCCGTAGAGATTGGCCGGGCTACTCGCTTTGTCGGTCGAAAGTGCGACGACTCGCTTCACCTTTCGATCTATACAAGCGTCGATCAAGTTCATCGCGCCAAACACGTTGGTCTTCACGCACTCAAAGGGGTTGTACTCGGCTGTTGGCACGATCTTGGTGGCGGCAGCGTGAACCACGTAATCGATGCCGTCCAGCGCACGTATGAGACGATCCTTGTCTCGAACATCACCGATGAAAAATCGTACCCGATCGTCGTTGCCGAAAAGCTTGGCCATCTCCCACTGTTTCATCTCATCGCGCGAGAAGACCACCAATCGGCGAGGATTATATTTGGCCAGCGTCAGGGGCACAAAGGTGCGCCCGAAAGAACCAGTTCCGCCGGTGATGAGGATGGAGGCATTCGTAAGCATATTATCGGACTCCCAATGTTCAGTTTTCAAGTTTGCGCCATGATAACAAAGTGCTGAAAAATCCGAGCCTTTGGTTGCCCCGTTTCGAAGTGAAGTCATCCAAACTGAAGCCGCACACAATGCCGGGCACATCCACATTAAAATTATCCGCTGATGGGCTAGCCATGGAAAAATGAATCATGTAATCCCCATGCCCCAAGGTTCTTGGCGGCACTGTCACACTGAAGGTATTCATGCCAACGGGTAAGTTATCCAGCGGATTGACCGTTGACGCATCGAAGCTGTCCGATACCAGCACTTGCGTGCCATCTGGCTTGACAATTCCGATGTACCCATACAACCCTGGCAGTTGCCTGCGAACTTGTATATCGAGCTTGATGTTGATTGGGTTATCGCAGTCGAATTTCTGGGCAATATTTCCTTCACGATCAAGCATGGTTATTTTTTTCAATTGCACAATCTTTCCCGAATCGTCCGGGAATGTCATCTCGCCGCTTAGGTCGGAAATTCCACTGAGCATGTATGAATTAACGACCGAATCCGTTTGGCCAATGTCTCTTATTTCCCCTTTATCTAACCACACGCAAGTAGAGCACAGTTGCGAAATGACACCCATGTTGTGGCTCACGAACAATATCGTTCTGCCTTCTCTCCCCGC
>Ga0184637_10001612_pt1 | contig 15055 bp, 16 predicted proteins | sample PLM3_127_b2_FD_133143 | JGI IMG/M metagenome (GOLD analysis project Ga0184637, IMG submission 133143) | Groundwater sediment microbial communities from an aquifer in East River, Colorado, USA - PLM3_127_b2 | ecosystem: Environmental > Terrestrial > Soil > Riparian zone | place: USA: East River...
CTCCTCGTCGGCTCCGGGCGGAGAGGAACAGTGCCCCCTACCTTACGCCGGGCCGGCCCGCTGCAGCGTGCCCGAGCGCTGCCGCCCTGCAGCACGCCACCGCCCGCCTGGGCCAGGCTGGCCGCCGCCGCCGCGACCACCGGGAGCGCTACCGACGCCGGGCCTGCCCCCTAGTGACCAGGTCTTGGCGCGCGGTCACACCCGGCCAACGCGAGGCACCGACGCCAACCACCGCACCCGGCGACGCGAGGGAGCCCCGTGCAGCGCGCCTGCCTTGGACCGCGCCGCAGTGGCGTCCTTCCACCTCCCCACCCACGCCGACCCGCGAGGGACTGCGGCGCCCGGGGTTGTGAGGGGCAGAGCCCCTCACTCTCTTCAGCAATGGGCAGGCAGCCCCGCAGAGCCGGCGTGGCAACCCGTGGCACCCCAGCCCGACGTTGCACCAGGGCTGCGGTGCCACGCGTTGACACAAAGGCGATAGCGGCGCTGCCTGCCCGTGCGGCGAGCGGAGCTGGCCGCACACCTTACCACTCCCTTGGGGGAGATGGCGACAGAGCTGAGGGCCGCACGCCTTTCGCGGCCCTCAGCGCCGGAGCCAGAGGGGGCCTCAAGGCGCGGAGCGCATGCCGACAGCGGACACCTTCCGCACCCCACCCCACCTGCACCAGGCACGTTTCGCGCTGCCCTACCGCTTCAGCGCGACACAGGCGCCTTGCCCCTGCCTGCGCAGTGCCTGCTACTGCCCTGCACCAGCGCACCAGCGCGCCAGCGGGCCACGCGCCGCCAGCGCCGGGCACTGCTCCAGAGCCAGCCGGCGCGACGCTGCCTGGCGTCCCTGCGCGTGCGAGCCAGGGCCCGCCGCCGCCGCCAGGGGCACCGCCGCGCCCGCCGGGGCTGCGCTGATCGGTCCGCCACTCGCCGCGCCGACTGGCCGGGGTGAGCGCCGCGGCGCTGGCGGCGCCCCACGGGGGGCAGGAAGCAAGAGAGGAGGGCGCCGCGCGCAGCCAGCGGAAGCCGTCCCCGGCTGGAGCGCGAGCACGGCGACCAGCGACCTACCACAGGAAGGTGACAGGTTCTATACTCCGGCTAACCACCGCCTTCCTTGTCCTTCCTGGCCAGGTTCTGGCGGTGCATGGTGGCTCTCTAGTGCCGGGATCCCCTGGCAAGAGCCGTCGCAGCGTGGAGAGATGGCCCTATGGCACTGGTGAAGCAGGTCCGAGTGATACGCAATGTCGTGTGGGTGGGAGCCTTGTGCATGCTCGCGCTCGTGCTCGTGCGTGCCCGCCTCTGGGAGCATCGCGCGGCCCTCGGTCTTGGTGGGGTCGCAGGAGGACTCTGCGGGTGGCTGCGCTGGGGACAGCTCCGCCGCAAAATTGCCCGGCGCGACCGGCGGTACGAGCGCAATAAAATCTTTGTGCATTACCTCAGCCTCGTGGAGATGGCCCTTGGCGCGGTAGCCTACAACCCCTACCTGGCCATGCCGCTTGGGCTGGTTCTGCTGGCTGGTGTCCTCTTGACGCACCCGTCCCACCAGTGGTGGACCATCCTGGCCAGCAGTGTTGGACTGTCCGGGACAGGCGTCTTGGCGTGCTGCATTGTCCGGTACGAACGACACCACGGTCCGCTGTATTACCAATATCACAATGCGGGGTGGTCCGGGGCTGAGGGCATGCTCTATCAGGTCGGCACCGTGGTGCAGCCCTTGACGCCAGCGGGGAAGATAAACCTACAAGGGGTCTTGTGGAACGCTGTCTCGCTGAGCGGCGAGGCTCTTGCGGTGGGAGAGCAGGTGGAAGTCATCTCTGTGCACCGCCTGACGCTCGAGGTCGATCGGTTACCAACGTCGTCTGACCCGTGTGTATCACACGAGTCTCTGCCAGCTCGGCCTACTGCGGCGCGGCATGCCGTGCGGACCGACCCAGGCTCCACTTGAGAGCTGGTGGCGTCGCCATCGTTGTGACGAGCACCATGACGACCACGGCCGAGAACGTGGCTGAGTCGATGATGCGCTCACCCTGCACCGAGAGCGCGAGCCCGATGTTGGCAAAGATGAGCCCGACCTCGCCGCGCGGCACCATGCCGATGCCCACGGAGAGCCGGTCAATCCCCTTGCCGAGGACGCCGAGGGAGCAGATCTGCTTGCTGGCGATGGCGGCGACCGTCAGCGCGGCGGCGAGACCGAGGACGCCGGGCTGCGCGAAAGAGCGCAGATCGGTGCGCATCCCCATCAGGACGAAGAAGATCGGCACGAGGAACGCGGCGAGCGGGTGGACGAGTTCCTCGAGCCCGTGCTCGCCACGGTCGACGAAGTCGCGGTAGTGCACCTCCTCCAGAATCAGCCCGGCTGCGAAGGCACCGACGATCGGCGCGAGTCCGATCACGTTCGCCAGCCAGGAAAGGAAGAAGCAGCAGGCCAGACCTACCGCGAGGAGGACTCCGCGCGTCTTGAGCTTCGAGGCCACGGAGAAGAGCTTCGGCGCGAGGTACACGCCCAAGACGAGCGCACCGATGAGAAATCCGGCCGCCTTGCCGATCGTGCGTGCGATCTCCCCGTAGGAGACCGCGCCGCCGCGGTCGGCGGCGGCGATGACGCCCCCTACGACGGCGAGCATGACTAAACCCAGCACGTCGTCGATGACCGCGGCGCCGAGGATCACGCGGGCCTCCCCGCTCTGGGACTTGTCGAGGTCTTGGAGGATGCGCGCCGTGATCCCCACGCTCGTGGCGGTCAACGTGGCGCCGAGGAACGCGTGGACGTAGGAACTCGCCGCCGGCAGAAGCCACGCGCCTACGCCCCAGCCCAGAGCGAAGGGAGCGGCCACACCGAGTACGGCAACGAGGAGGGCTGACCAGCCGACCTGCAGCATGTGGCCGACCGTCGACTCCAGACCAACCTCAAAGAGCAGGAGCAGCACGCCGATGCGGGCGAGCATGTCAAGGGACGACTCGGTCTTGAGATAGTCGAGACCGGGGAAACCGACGAGCGGCAGGTTCCCGAGCAGGACCCCGATGAGCAGTTCTCCCAGGACGGCCGGCTGACCGAGCCGTGTCACAAGATCGCCAGCCAGCTTGGCGGCGACGAGGATGATCGCGAGCGCCAGGACGACCGCTGCGACCGGATCCGCATGCCCGGGTCCAGCGGGCTCTGAGGCCCACGCCGATCCAGCCACGAGCAGCGCGAAGGCGGCAAGCAGCACTGCCCCCATTTTGCCTATCGTGCCCACGTCCACCGCCCTCTCAGGACATCAGCCTGATTAGCTTGACCACGCTCCAGCTGATGGCGGCGCAGATCGGCAAGGTCAGCAACCACGCCGTGACGAGCTGCTGCGTGAGGCCCCAGTGGACGACGCGGGCGCCGCGCACTGCGCCGACCCCGACGATCGACGTCGCCATGGTGTGCGTCGTGCTGAGCGGGATCCCGCAGGCTGAGGCCAACGTGATCGTACCCGCCGCTGTCTCCGCGGCGCATCCCTGGTGCGTCTTCAGGTTGGTCAGCCGCATGCCCAGGGTGCGCATGCTCTTCCAGCCGCCGATGCTCGTGCCCGCTGCCATGACGACGGCGCACAGTGGCACGACCCAGAGCGGGATCGCACACGTCGGCAGGCTGCCACCAATGACGAGCGCCAGCGTGAATGCGCCCATGAACTTCTGGCCATCGGTGGACCCGTGGCTGCAGGCCATGCCTGCGGAGGAGGCGATCTGCAGCCAGCGCAACGTCCCGCGGACCTTGCCGGGCCTGGCCTTCCGAAAGAGGCCTTCATCTAGCGAAGCCCCAAAATGCGGCAAAGTAGACGCTGAGCGACGACCTCAATGGTGCCAGAATACGTCTCCAAAGTGCGCTTTGCCCATTTGACCACGCCTTTTGTCTCGATTTCACCGCTTTTGCGGTCACGCTGAGCCCTTCAGTGCGCTCAAAACGGCGCAGTAAGCTCTTTCTATGCCCTTTCCTATTGGCCAGAGCGCCGTTGTACGCATTCTGGCCAGCATGGACGGCCGATTTCTTGCTGATTTTCACTCCGGAGTAGCCTTACTTTGCCGGAAAAACGTCTTTCGCTAGATTAAGTCTCCGTCTGGTAATAAAGTATCCAAAATGATCTTTCGGTGTTATGATTGAGTCATGGCAGAGTATACCTCTTTGGCTGCAAAGTTCGAGGCACTCCGTCCCGTGCTCAATGAGCGCGCCCGCCGGCGTTGGGCCGCGACAGAAGCATTGGCATTTGGGCGCGGTGGCATCAGCGCGGTGGCGCGCGCCACGGGTTTGTCCCGCAAGACCATCCGGGCTGGCATCCGTGAGATGGGGAACGGCGCGTGCGCCGGCTCGTCCCCTGCGCCAGGAGTGCGGATGCGGCGTCCGGGTGCCGGGCGCAAGCGCAGGGCCGCGCAGGACCCAACGCTGCTCGGGGACCTGGAGACCCTCGTGGAGCCGACCACGCGAGGCGATCCGCAGTCGCCCTTACGCTGGACCTGCAAGAGCGTCCGACGCCTCGCCATCGAGCTGCAGGCCCAGGGACACACGGTCAGTCCGCAGCTGGTCAGCGAGTTGCTCCACGCCGCTGGCTACAGCTTACAGGGCACACGCAAGACGCGCGAAGGAGGTGCGCACCCGGATCGCAACGCCCAGTTCGAGCACATCGCCGCGCGGGTGCAGGACTTCCAGCAGCGGGGCGAGCCAGTCATCTCAGTGGACGCGAAGAAAAAGGCGTTGGTGGGCGACTTCAAGAACGCCGGGCACGAGTGGCACCCCCAAGGCCAAGCTCCACAGGTCCGCGTCTACGACTTCGTCGACCCAGGGTTAGGCAAGGCAATCCCCTATGGGGTCTATGACCTGCACGCCAACGTCGGCTGGGTCAGCGTCGGCGTGGATCATGACACCGCAGCCTTCGCCGTCGCGACGATCCGTGCCTGGTGGCTCCAGATGGGCGCGGCCCTGTATCCGCAGGCCACGGAGCTGCTGATCACCGCTGACGGCGGCGGGAGCAACAGCGCCCGCGCACGGCTGTGGAAGCGGGAATTGCAGCACTTCGCCGATGAGAGCGGCCTGTGCGTCGGTGTCAGCCACTTGCCCCCGGGCACGAGCAAGTGGAACAAGATTGAGCACCGTATGTTCTGCCATATCACCGCCAACTGGCGTGGTCATCCCCTGGAGAGCCGGGAGGTAGTCGTCAGCCTCATTGGTGCTACAACAACTACTCAAGGACTGCGTATCCAGGCTGCCCTGGATGCTGGTCAGTATCCGACGGGCATCAAAGTCAGTGACGCTGAGATGCAGGCCCTTCAGATTGAACGATCCGAGTTCCATGGTGACTGGAACTACACAATTCTGCCTCATCGACGCGTCAGAGTGAAACGGCAATCTAACGCTTGAAATGGATACTTTATTTGCAGACGTCTCCTAAGGCCAAAGAGCCAGGCGATGGCGAGCATCACGCCAAACCCGACCGCAAAGCCGAGGACGCTGGAGAAGACCAGCCCGACCAGGACCTTCTGCCAGCCGACCCAGACCAGCACCGATGGTGTTGATTGACAGAAATTTTGTCGCGTCTGCCAGGATTCGTGTCGTTACATCAGGCCGTTCACAACTTATTGATTTTGTGGTGTAATCTTGATTTCCAGAACAGAGTGCCTCGGCGGCTGTTTCTGCCACATAAGCTGTCGTGACATCACACATCGTCATTTTCGCGTTCATCGAGCGGTTCATACAGGCTTTTGTCCCGTGTGACGACAAATTATCTGTCAGAAAAATGCGCCAGTCCTGACGCGCTTTTCGCGTGGAGCGGCGACACGTTATATGGCAAAAACGTGCGTTGAGCTGTTCGTGCATATATGCCTGACGACAAGCGATAGGCCCCAAATGCAGACACGACAGATTATGCGTCAGAGAGCTTTGCTGCTTTCTCCTTCCGGCTCAACACTTTATGGAATTTTGCGACAGCAATCATGGCGGAAAAACGACATTAATTGTGTCAATCAACAGATGGCCCAGCCGACGCGAGGCCCGCCCCCGCGAGGCCCGCCACAAGCGCATGACTCTCGCTGGTCGGGATGCCCCAGTGCGCCGCCACGCTCGACCAGACGATGAGGCCCACCATCGCTGCCCCCACGGTCGTGAGGTGCACCGCGCTCGGGTCGATGATCGCCGTGCCGATCGTTGTACGGTATGTCCGCCAGGCCTCCCGCGCCTCACCTCAGCATGGCTCCCCCGAGGCACCGGGTGCAAGCGGTGTCACCAAGACCTTATCCACGCGGTGGCCATCCATATCGACGACTTCGAAGCGCCACCCACCCCAGGCAAAACGCTCCGCTGTCGCAGGAATCCGCCCCAACTGCGTCATGACAAAGCCGCCCAAGGTCTGATAGGCGCCCTGCGCCTCGCCGGGCAATGACCCAAGATTGCACCGCTCTTTGAGCTCATCGACCGGCAGCAAGCCATCGAATAACCAGGAGCCGTCGGCGCGTTGCACAGCGCGTGGCTCGACCGCTTCCCCGGCCGCAGGCAGGTCACCGACAACCGCTTCGAGGATGTCGTGGAGCGTCACCAAGCCCTGGAGACCGCCGTATTCGTCGACCACCAGCGCCATGTGGAAGCCCGATTGCTTGAACAGCTCCACCAGCTTCAACACCCGCGTGCTTTCCGCGACAAAGACCGGCCGTTGCATGGCTGCTACGAGGTCAATGCGCTGCTCCGCTAGACTTTGCACCAGTAAATCTTTGGTGTGCACCACTCCCAAGACCTTGTCCAGGCTCCCTTGGCCGACCAGAAGACGCGAATGATGCACGCTGTCGATGAGCTGCCGCTGGAGGTCCTCTGGCGCATCGTCCAGGTCCAGCCAAACGACCGCGGTGCGCCGCGTCATCACCGCGCCCACACGCCGGTCCCCCAGGCGCAACACGGCTTGCACCATCTCGTGTTCGGCGGCCTCAAACACCCCGGCGGCGGCCCCCTGCTGCATCAAGACCTTGATCTCCCCCTCCGTCACTGGCGGTTCCGACGCGGCAGGTCGGCCCAACCCCCACAGGACGGCGTTCGTCGAGACGGTCAGGAGCCAGACGACCGGGGCGGCGAGCCGGGACAAGCGACGCATCGGGGAGGCGACCGCAGCAGCCAGGCGTTCGGGGTTACCCAACGCTAGTTGCTTGGGGACCAGCTCGCCCAGAATCAGCGACAGATAGGTGATACCGAGCACCACAACGCCCAGACCAATGGCCTGGCGATACGACGCCAACCAGGGGACATCTTGCAGGGCCGCCGCCAGGGCCTCGGCAATGGTGGTGCCCCCAAAAGCACCAGCCAGAATGCCCACCAGGGTGATGCCAATCTGAATGGTGGACAGAAAACGATGTGGGGCCGTGGCCAAGTCTAAGGCCGTGCTCGCTTTGGCATTCCCCTCGTTGGCCCATTGTTGCAGCCGGGCCTTGCGCGACGACACCACGGCCATCTCCGCCATGGCCAACACGCCGTTGGCAAGAACGAGCACCACAATGAGCAGGATTTCCACTGCTATAGTAGATATCTCCGTCGTCTCCCCTTGACGTGCCACGTCTGACCGCAGCGACCAAGCCGCGTGGCGTGTGCGTTCAGGTGGCTGCTGCCGGGAGCACCGGCGGCGTCATCGCGGTGGCCAGTACTGAGCCCAACCCCAACATGTGTGTCACCAGATGCGGGGGCAGGCCTAGTGCCAGCGGCGCCGCCGGTCGCGTGCCTCCGCGTCTCGGCACGCTTCCAATGGACTCCGCGAGGACCTCGTAGAGGGCTCCACAGCGCGGGCAGTAGTGCAGTACCAGATCCTGAGACCTGATGATCTGCAACGGGATGTGACATGCTGGGCATTGCATGGTCTTCCTCCTCGACACGTCCTTGGGTGTGCTACAGCCGGAATGAGGGGCACACACGTGCCTCCCATCTCAGTGCCTCTCCGTGTGCACCGCGTCAGCAACTCCGTACGATACCCTGGTGCGCCATCGTCTCCAGTCGTGCCATGCGTGCCTCGGCAGGTGCACCGTAGGTTGTCGATGCCGAGCACGACCTCTATGGCCGTGAGGGTCAGGAGACGCACGGAGGTCTCGGGCCGGGTGAGCCGTGCCAGCGTCATGTGTCGTGCTGCTCCGTGCTCGGCCGCCGCAGCGCTCGGTTGGCGCCAGCGCGGAGCCGCTGGAGCAGTCGCCGCGCCCACAGGAACTCCGTCCCCAGGATCGCCAGGCCGAGGGGGACGACGACGACAGCAGGACCGGGCAGCACGATGAGCGCCACACCGAGCGCGAGGACGGTCGCGCCGAGCACCGCGACGACGACTTTGCGCGCCACACGCCACGGGGCCACCGCAGCGGCAGGACGTTCCTGAGGCGTCATGGCGTACCCCCCGCCGGCTGGGCGGCATCCGCGGTGCCCTGCGGGGGGGCGACGGGCCGCCGCGGCGTGGTCGGTGGGCGCAGCAGCGACGCCACGACGGCACCGGCAAGCAGGGCCACGATGACCCCGAGGGAGACCAGGATCGGGATCGTGTACACGCCGACCAGGAGCATCTTCACGCCGACGAAAGCCAGGACGAGCGCCAACCCGACCTTCAGGTAGTGGAACTGCCCCATCATGCCGGCGAGCGCGAAGTAGAGCGCCCGTAGACCGAGAATAGCGAAGATGTTCGACGTGTAGACGATGAAGGGGTCCATGGTGACGGCGAAGATGGCCGGGATGGAGTCGACGGCGAAGACCAGGTCCGTGGCCTCGATGGCCACCAGGACCAGGAGCAGCGGGGTCGCATACCGCTTGCCGCCCTCCACCACGATGAAATGTGCCCCGCGGTAGTCCGGCACCGAGGGGACGAAGCGCCGGAACAGCCGGAAGAGCGGGTTGCGCTCCGGGTGCGCCTCGCCGCCTCGCTGCACCAGCAGCTTGATGCCCGTGAAGACCAGGAAGGCCCCAAAGAGGTAGATAACCCAATGAAACCTCTGGAGGAGCGCCGCGCCCAGCACGATGAATAGGGCACGCATGATGAGCGCACCAAGGATTCCCCAGAAGAGCACGCGGTGCTGCAGCGCGGCCGGGACCGCGAAGGCCGCGAAGACGACGAGGAAGACGAAGATGTTGTCGACGGAGAGCGCTTTCTCAATGACGTAGCCGGTCAGAAACTCGAGCGCGCGCTCCGCCCCGAACCAGACGTAGACCCCGACATTGAACCCCAGGGCCAGGGTGATCCAGACAGCCGTCCACGCGAGGGCCTCGCGGATGCCCACGACGTGGGCTTTGCGGTGGAAGACGCCGAGGTCGAGGGCCAGCATGGCCAGCACGAACAGGGTGAAGCCGATCCACAAGGGCGGCGTGCCGATACTGTCGAGGGGCATGGTCAACTCCTCACTCCTGACCCGTTCACGAGGCGCACGCGGTCAGGAGGTGGTGGGCGTGACCACGGTGCCCTATCGCGCTCCCATCTCCTGTCGTGCTCTGGCCACCTGGCGCAGGCTTTTCAGACACGGCGCACGACCTGCTGGGACGCCAGCGCTTCCAGCCGGGCAATGCGCGCCTCGGTGGGCGGGTGCGTGCTGAACAGGCGCAGCAGACCGCCGCCGGAGAAAGGATTGATAATGAACAGGTGCGCCGTGGCGGGCGAGCCTGCCGTCAGGGGGACCTGCTGACTCCACGCCGCGATCTTGCGCAGGGCCGTGGCCAGAGCCAGGGGATCGCCGGTCAGGCGTGCGCCGGCCTCATCCGCGAGAAACTCGCGCGACCGCGAGATCGCCATCTGAATCAGCATGGCCGCAAAGGGTGCGACGAGAACGCCCACGAGTCCGCCCAGGGGGCTGCTACTGCCATCGGCCTCGTCAGTCTCCTGACGCCCGCCCCCCAACAGCGAGCTGAACATGGCCATCTGGGCCAGCATACTCAACGCCCCTGCCAACGCGGCGGCCACGGTCATGATGAGGGTATCGCGCTGCTGAATGTGCCCGAGTTCGTGCGCCAGCACCCCCGCCAGCTCGTCACGACTGAGGCGGCGCATGAGCCCGTCGGTCACGGCCACGGCAGCGTGCTGCGGACTGCGCCCGGTCGCAAAGGCATTGGGGGCCTCCTCGGGTATGCGGTAGACTTTCGGCATGGGTATGGCCCCACGTTGCGCCAGATGCCGGACGAGGCCATACAGCTCAGGCGCCTCGGTTTCGGACACCTCCTGGGCCCCATACAGGCGCAGGACGATCCTGTCCGACCACCAGTAGGCCCCAAAATTCATCAGCCCAGCAACGAGCAGCGCCATGAGCACCCCCCCCTGGCCCGCCAGGGCCTGGCCCGCCCAGAGGAGCAACGCGGTGAGCGTCGCTAACAACACCATGGTCTTGAGGCGATTCATCGTGACTCCCTTTGGCAAGGTCGCTTGCCTTCTCCATACTCCCACAGCCGTTTCAGACTGCCAAAGAACCCCTGGGCGGGCTCGCCGGTCAGCACCTGTTCGAGTTCCCCACGGTCCAGCCAGATGCCCTGGCAGTGTGAGCACTGCTCGATCTCGACGCCGCGGTGGTGCAGCGTCACCAGTGGGGCACCACACTTCGGACAGTGGTGCCGCGCCACGGCGAGTAGGCGTTGGCGTTCCTCCTCGGCGACCCGACTCTCCTGGGCTGCCAGCGCCTGCGTGCGACGTTCCACTTCCAGCCTGGCAAAGTATGCTGCTTCTTGCTCACTTGGCTGCACGGGCATGATGGTTCCCCTCCTTGTCACGCTCCCGTTCGAGCACACGGGCGACGCCGCGTGCCACGCGGTCGGCGGCACGATTGACGGCGCCGAACAGGTCGGCATCCGTGTCCTCGCTCCGCACGCGGCCCGACGGACGCAGGCCCACGTCGATCTGACACCGTTGGTCCACGCCGCCCCGGTCGCCGTTGGTGTCCGAGAACCGGACAAGCACGCGCCCGATCCGTACGCCGAACCGCGCCAGCGCGAAGCCGAGCCGGCGCTCCACATGGGCGCGCAGGACCTCGGTCACCTCGACGTGGCGCGCGCGAATCTGTATCTGCATCGTCGTCCTCCGTCAGGCGCCGCGGCGCCGCCTGGCCGCGGCGCGCCCCAGGGAACGCCGCCGGCCGCCGCCGCGCTCCATGAGCCCGTCGCGGTGTCGCACGAGCGCGCCCGTGGCGCCGTGCCGTTATGCCCCCATCTGCAGAGCGTCGTCGGCACCACCCCCGCGTGCCAGGCACGCAGGCGTGGGCGTGGCGCCGATCGCCACGCGGTACCACGTCCACGCTTAGTGCGCCTCATACGCACGCGTGGGTCTCGTCCCGCTGAGGGCTGCTGCCTGGCTCGCGGGCCATTCTTGGGTCACCTGCACCTCACAGTAGGTGGTGGTGAACTCCCCGACAAAGAAAGGGTGGAGGGCAGGCAGAATCTCCTGCGTATAGAAGGCGCTCTGTTCGTAGGCCCGCATCTCGTCCAGGCTCTCCCACAGGCTGACGGCGTACCCCGCCTCAGGATCATGGACGTCCTGCGCCAGCCAGCGGCCCCGGAGACCGTCGATGTCCACACTCTTGGCCACCACCGTGGCCTCGTACGCCTCCTGGAACGCGCTCCAGGTGCCGGGATGGAGCTTGCCTCGGGTGATCCGCATGATCATGGTGTGTCTCCTTCTGTGTGTGAGTCATGGTGCTACACCAGCATTCTAGCGTCAAGCCGATGCGTAGACTATGAGGAAGTTTCAGCGTGACTTGTCGAAAAAACCGACATATACTCCCGGCATGGAATGGCTCAACTACCACCACTTTCTCTACTTCTGGGTCGTCGCGAAGGAGGGGAGCCTCGCCCGCGCCAGCCAGGAGCTCCGCCTGGCGCATCCGACCCTCAGCGGCCAGATCCATCGCCTCGAGGAGGCCCTGGGCGCGCAGCTGTTCACCCGCCAGGGGCGGAACCTCGTGCTCACCGAGGTGGGCCGCGTGGCGTTCCGCTACGCCGATGAGATTTTCTCGCTTGGCCGGGAGTTCCTGGACACGGTCAAGGGACGAGCCAGCGGACGGGCGATCCACCTGGTGGTCGGGATCTCAGACGTCCTCCCGAAGTCCCTGGTGCACCGGATGCTGGAGCCGGCCTTCCGCCTCGCAGAACCTGTGCGGGTGATGTGTCGAGAGGCCCACTCCACCGAGGCGTTCCTCGGTGAGCTGGCCGTGCACGCCGTTGACGTCGTGCTGGCGGACGCGCCGGTGGGCCCCGGCACGGCCGTGCGCGCCTTCAATCATCTGCTCGGCGAGTCCGGTACCACCTTCTTCGCCGCCCCGCAGCTCGCCAAGGCCTGCCGACGGGGGTTCCCCCGCTCGCTCGACGGCGCGCCCTTCCTCCTGCCGGGCGGCAGCACGATGCTCCGTCGCACGTTGGAGCAGTGGTTCGATGCCCAGGACATCCGGCCCCAGGTGGTCAGTGAGGTGGATGACGCCGCGCTGGCGAAGATCCTTGGGGAGGCGGGGCTCGGCGTCTTCACCGCCCCGAGCGTGGTCGAGGCGGAAGTGCGGCAGCGCTACAAGGTGCAACTCGTCGGGCGCGCCGAGGCCCTGCAGCAGCGCTTCTACGCCATCTCGGTCGAGCGGCAGATCCGCCACCCCGCGGTCATTGCTATCTGCGAGGCAGCGCGGCGGGATATCTTCGCGTGACAGGCGGGGCACCGCATGTGCCCCGCCGGCGCGGCGCGTTGCACCGGGCCACGACGCCCGCACGTCGAGACCTGGCAGCCGTGGACGCGCGGGGAGGGACAGGCCTAGAACCGCGCCTCTCCCTAGGGCTGGAGGCACGCCCACGCCACGCGCGCCGCCGTCCACCGCCATGATCGCGGCGTGTTCCTGTCACAGCTCCAGGCAGAAATCTACCCGTAGAGTTTTTTTAGAGCGACGCCCTGGGAACCTCCCACCGCGGGCGCGCCGGGGCGGGCGCGTTATTATGCGTACGAGAATATTGATTCTAGTACACATCTACGGGGCCGCCACACGCGGCGCTTAGCGCAGCGGGCGCCCGACCGTCAGGGGGCGCTCCCGGGGTGGGTACGGTGCCCCACGCGCGGCTTCGAGGCCCGCGAGGGCCTGGCGCAAGGCATCCTCCGCCAGGCGCGCCAGGGTCAGTCCCGGTGTCCAGTACACGGCATTTTTCACGCGCTCGATGAGATCCACCGGCAGATGCACGGTCAGGCGTTCTTTGCCCACCTGGGCGGCGAGGCCTGGCGGGCTCGGCTGGGGGACGGCGCGCGGCTCAGGAACGACGGCGTCGAGGGGATTGGTGCCGATCGTGCGGCGCTTGGGCATGGGTCACGTCTCCTTGTCGCTGGAGGAGCTCCGCGGCGAGGGCGCGGTAGTCCTCGGCCCCGGGACTCCGGGGGGCGTAGTGAGTAATCGGACAGCCAAAAGACGGACATTCCGCCAGGCGGACGTTGTCGCGGATGACGACCTGATAGACCAGGGGGCCAAACCGGCGCCGCAGCTCCTCGACCACCTCCTGGGCGTGGCGCGTGCGGGCGTGGACCCGACACGCCAGAATGCCGGCGATCGCCAGGGCAGGATTGAGCCGGGCCTGGACGACGTCCACCGTCTGCAGGAGCTGGGCCAGCCCCTGGAGCGCCATGACGTGGGCTTCCACGGGCACGAGGACCGCCTGGACCGCCGCCAGGGCGTTGACCGTGAGGAGCCCCAGGGTCGGGGGACAGTCCACCACCACGTAGGCCCAGCGGTCGGCTGGCAGGGCCTCCAGGTGGCGGCGCAGCCGCGTCTCGGCGCCGGTCTCGCCCGCGAGGGCCTTCTCCACGCCGACCAGCCAGGTGGACGCGGGCACGAGGTCCACCCCCTGGGCCGCCGTGGGCTGCACCAGGGCCTCGAGGGTGCCGTGGTCGACCAGGACGTCCAAGAGTCCCCGGCCGGCGTTGGTGATGCCATACCACTGCGAGGCCGAGGCCTGCGGGTCGAGGTCCAGCAGCAGCACGCGGCAGCCGCGTTCACCCAGCGCCGCGGCCAGGTTGACGGCCGTGGTGGTCTTGGCGCTGCCGCCTTTCTGGTTGGCAATCGCCAGGGTTCTCACGGCCAGGCCCTCCAGAGGCGCGGCGCCTGGCGTGCCATACCGCGCCTGTTTGTGATGAAGTTCCCGTTTATGGTATTCACCTCTTTCCCTGTATTGACTGCTTTGCTGCTCACCCGCGCCCGGCCTTAGGCATGGGCCGCGACCAGCGCGGCCAAGGTGCCCTGGACGTTGCGCTCGCGGTCGCGGTAGATCATGAGCACCTTCACGTCTCTGTGCCGGGAGAAATCCAGCACCTCTTCGAGGGCGATCCCATGCGCCTGAGCGGCTTTGCAGGCCTCGGTGATTGCCGTATGCCGCAGGCCGTGCGGGCGGACCGTGAAGCCCACCTGCGCCCCGAGCGTCCGGACGATCCGGTAGAGACTCGTGCCGGTGAGCCGACCCGAGCCTTTGCGCGCCCGGTCAAAGGTGGTAAACACGGGTCCCGGATGCCCTCCACGTACGGTCAGCCACGCGTGCAGCGCCGTCTGGGTGGGCTCGGGCAGGGCGAGGACGTCTGGCTGCCGCCGGCCTTTGCCCAGGACCGCCACCCGCCCGGCCGTCAGGTCGACATGCGCGAGGTCCAGGGCCACGACTTCGCCGCGGCGCAGCCCCAGGTCATAGAGCAAGCGGAGCGCCGCCCGGTCGCGCTGGGCTTTGGCGTCCCGCCGCGCCTGCAGGGCCGCCAGCATGGCGCGGATGGCGGTGGTGCCCGGCCCCGTGGTGTCCCGGTAGGGCTGCGTCTTGACGTTCTTGACGTCGAGCGTCCAGGGCACACGGCCCACCGTGCCGGCGAACTGCACCAGGGAGCGCAGCGTCGCCAGGCGGCGGTTGACCGTGGTCGCCTGCAGTCCGCGCTCTAACAGGTGCGCTTGATAGGCCAACGCCAGCGCGTGCGCGTCGCCGGGCGCCGGCGTCAGCAGCGCCTGCGCCGCCGCGTCCAGGGTCGGCACCTGCAGGAAGCGGCGGAAGGCCTCCAGGTCCTGCTGGTAGGCACAGATCGTGCGCGCGTTGCGGCCCGCCAGGAACGCTGTGACCAGGGACGCCACCGGCTGGGCC
>Ga0184637_10001613_pt1 | contig 15053 bp, 27 predicted proteins | sample PLM3_127_b2_FD_133143 | JGI IMG/M metagenome (GOLD analysis project Ga0184637, IMG submission 133143) | Groundwater sediment microbial communities from an aquifer in East River, Colorado, USA - PLM3_127_b2 | ecosystem: Environmental > Terrestrial > Soil > Riparian zone | place: USA: East River...
CGCGCTCGAGGCGTTCGAGCTCAACGTCGCCGGCGCCGAGTTCGGCGAGGACATCGACCGCGCGCGCCGCGCCTACGCCGACGCGCTGCGCAGCGCCGAAGTCGACGTCGCGCGCGCCGGCACGTTCATCTCTGCGTTTGCTCGCTTGCTTGCCATCTGGCCTGACGTCGACGTAGCGGCGCGCCGTCTGCGCACCGCCGGCATCCGGCCAGGAGTCGAGGAACCACCGTTTTAGAAGGAGGCACCGAAATGCGTTTCACCATGATGTTCGTTCTCTTTGTGCTCGTCGCCGGCTGCAGCTCGGACGATCGCGCGTACCCGACCACGCGCGCTGCAGCGGAGGCGCTGTGCGCGCCGATGTGCGCCTGGGCCGATGAGTGCCACGCGCTCGAGACGACGCTCGCCGACTGCCTGGAAGGCTGTCCGGCGGGCATCTGCAACCGCGTCGGCGTCGACTGCGCCGGCGCGCCCATCGTCGACGACGCCGCGCTCGACAAGTGCGTCGCCGACGCCGAGCAACACACCGGCTGCGCCGTCGACACGCCCCCGAGCTGCGACGCAGCGTTCGCGGGGTCGACGCCATGACGAAGCTTCCCTACCCGCTGCAGGTTGCGATCGACAAGGTGCGCCACGAGCTCGACGAGCTCGAGCGCGGCCGCGACCTCTCGATGTGCCTGACGAAGCTCGACGAGCTCGAGCTCTGGGCTGAGCGCGCGGTCGACCTCGCCGAGCGGGTCAGTACGCGCGACGAGCGGGCGCGGGAGCGCAACGAGGGCAGCGCGTGACGCTCGACCTAATGCACCTCGACGGCGACATCGTTCTCGAGGGCCTCGAAGACCGGACGTTCGGCGGGCTGCAGGGGCCGCGCTCGGCCATCCGCCTGACGAACGCGGAAGTTCGCCGGCTCGTCAGGTTCGCGCTCGAGCTCTGGCCCGACATGCTCACGATCGAGGCGCGCGTTCTCGCGCTGGCTGAGAAGCTGTGGCAGGAGAAGGTGGTGCCGCTCCTGGCGCCGGCGCCGGGCCGCGCCGTTACCGCCGCCGAGCTCGTGGCCCTCGAGTCGGCGGCGCGGTGCCACTGCGAGATCGACTCGAGGCACTGGGTGTTCGCGAAGGGCTCGAGCGTGGTGGCCGTCGCCAACGGCGAAGTGCTCATCTCCTGCCACGAGTGCAAGCAGGTTGAGGTTGTCGCTGCAGGAGGCGAGGCGTGATTCTCAACGTCAATGACATGCCGCCGGCGCGCTGCCCGGTCTGCTTCGTGCTGCAGAATGCCGCCACACAGGTCGACAACCAGTTCATTCGGCCCCAGCCCGGCGACTTCTCCCTATGCTTCAGCTGCGGCGCTGCGCTGCGCTTCGGACCCAAACTCGAGCTCGAGCTCGCGCCCACGTTCGATGAGCTCGTCGCCAGTGGCGAGCTCGACGAGCGAGGGCGGCGCCACATCCAGCGCCTGCAGCAGCAGATCCGCGTGCCGCGCTGCAGCGTCGAGGCGTGCGACTGGCCGGCGCCGCTGCTCTGCGACTACCCCGACCCGCGCCACAAGAACGGCACGTGTAACGCGAAGCTCTGCGAGCACCATGCCCGCACGATGGCCGTCGACGTGCACCATTGCCCGGCGCACGCGGGCCAGGCTCAGCTCCCGCTCGGAGGTGCGCCGTGAAGAAGGAACGCATGACGGCCGCCGTGCGTTGGTACGCGGCAGGCTTCGCGCTCGGCGTCGCCGGCGCGAGCGCGAGCCCGATGCAGCGCAGGGGCCGCCCGCGCCTGACCGCGATGGTCGCCCACTGGCGGTGCGGCATCGCCCAGGGCCGGTTCGCGCGCTCGATGTTCGTCGGCGCGTACGCGGCCGCCGCCGCTCCTGCTCGAGCAGGAGGCGCGTCAAATGCCGATTAGCGACGTGACCAAGGAAGAAGCCGCGGCCGTCGCCCACGAGCTGCAGCGGGTGCTCGCGCGCGCGTGGCCAGCGCCGGGCCAAAACTACAAACACGCCGGGCTGTGGTTGGTGGCCGCGCTCGATCTGACCGTCGCCATCGCTCGCGAGATGGGGCTCGGACGTGGGGAACTGACCGGAATGCTCCACGAGATGTGGAAGCGCGCGCGCGCGGCTGCAGCAGGAGGCGCGTCAAATGTCGACTAGCCCGCTCCCGCTCGTCCCAACCTTCTGCTTTCCGCCCGAGGGGCCGCACGCCGTCCAGAGCTTCGTCGCCGGCGGCGATGGCGAGACGTGGGCCTGGTGTGGCTACAAGGCTGAGTCGCCGCGCATCGAATATGGATTCATAGAAGATGTGGCGTGTGCTGACTGCCTTCGCGAGCTCGCCCGCCACGCCGGCGTCATGGCCGAGCGCCGTGCTGATTTGTCCGGGTGCGACGAATGCGGCCGCTACAACCCCAATTGTACCGACTGCCAGCAGATCCACCCGGCAGGAGGCGCGTCAAATGGCTCCTAGACGCCGGCGATCGCCGGTGCGGAAATCGGCTCCCGTCGACAAACCGCGCCGGCGCCGCGGTCGCGGCGCGCTCGAGCGTGCCGGTTTGACGCCGCGCCTCGAGGTCGCGCGGCCGGCCTGGTCGAGCGCGGGCCTGCCGGGGCTCTTTAACCTCTACCTCGACGGCCTCGCCGCGCAGAACGCGCGGCCGAAAACCATCCGCACCTACCGGGGCGCGTTGCAGCGCATGGCGCCGCTGTTGGTCAAGGTGACGAGCGGGGAGAAGCTGCTCGGAGAGCTCGCCGAGCTCAAGCCGTCGACACGCGCCCTCTACCTCTCGACCGCGCGCTCGTTCGAGCGCTGGGCCGTCACCGGCGGGCACCGCAAGCGCGCGGCGTTCGTTGATGACGTGCGCGTGAAGCTCGACGAGACGCTCCCGCGGCCGCTGCCCGCGGCCGAGCTCGCCCGGCTCGAGGTGCACGCCGCGCACGCGGACCGGCGGGTGCGTCTGCTGTATCTCGTGCTGCGCTGGCAAGGCCTCCGGATCGAGAGCGAGGCCCTGGCGCTGCGCTGGCACGACGTGGAGCTCGCGCCCGGTCGCGAGTCGATCACCGTGCGCCGCACGAAGGGCAGGGCTGATCGGCATGTACCCATCCTCCATGCCAAGCTGCTCGCCGAGCTGCGCCGGCAGTGCCCGCCCACGTCGACGCGCGGAACCTTGGTTGGCCCCATGCGTGTTACGGAGCGGGCCCACACCGACCGTGACACGCCGCTGTTCCCGGCCGGCAGTTGGCGCAACCGGCGCCCGTGGTCGTATCGCGCCGCGCTCGCCGCCTGGGCCGAGCTCTGCCGCAAGGCCGGCGTGACCGCCACGCCGCACCAGCTGCGCCACACGCTTGCGACGCAGCTCGGCCGGAAGATGAACCCCTACGAGTTGAGACAGTTCTTTGGCTGGAAGAAGCTCGAGCAGGCCGCGCGCTACGTCGCGCCTGGCAATGTCCGCGCCGCGCTGCGCATCGCGCTCGACGACGACGACGGGGAGCACCGATGATCGTGGAGCTCGTGCCGTTCCTGTTCTTCGCACTGCTCGGCGTCGTGGTCGCGTGCGTCGTGGGCGTCGCTAGACTGAGCCGCCGCCGTCGTCGTCGTTGAACGGCCGCTCGTTGAGCAGGCTCTCGCGGATGTAGGCCTTCGCGGCGGGCAGTTGGTGAAACTTTGGCATCTCGGCGCCCGAGCGCGCGCCGGCCTGGCTGGTGTTCACCTTCCAGCGGAAACCGAGCTCGAGTTCGGCCGGCGTCGTCTCCTGGATCTGGTAGCCCATGTACGAGATGGTTCTCATCGCGTCCCTCGCTTTCGTCGCTCGACCACGCGCACGCCGCCCCGCGGCGGGAGGCGCATCGAGAAGCCGCAGTCGCGGTTGCCGCGCACGTTGCGCGTCACGACGACGTCGCCGGCGCGCACGTGCGCCGCGCAGAGCTTGACCAGGGTGGCAGGGCGGACGGCGACGACGCCGCCGCCGCGCCGCACGAGCTCGGGCGGGCGTTCGTACCAGGCGCGTTCGTCGGCGCAGCTCACTTGCGCTTCTTCTTCTTCGCGCGGATGCCCTGGGGCTCGACGTCGTCGTCGGGCTCGCAGGGAGCCCATGGCGTCGGCTCGGTCAGAGTCACCGTCACCGCCGGCGCCGGCGCCGGCGCCGTTTCGACGAGCTGCAGTTCGAGCCGCTCGCGCTCGGCCAGCTCGCGCTCGGCCAGCTCGGCCGATTCCTCGTCCAGGCGCGCTCTCTCTTCGTCGGCGGCGTTGAAGGCGTCGGCCGGGATCGCGGCGGCCGCGGCCGCCGCGGCGCGCCGCTCGCGCTGCGCCGCCGTCTGCGCCGCGGTGTCCTGTGTCGCGAGTTCCTGCAGCCACAGGAGCGCCTTGTCGCCTCGGGCAATGACGTGGTGGAGCGTCTTCCCGGAGCGGTCGGCCTGCCCGTGCACGTCGAAGCACGGGACCTTGGCCCCGCGGTCGCTCTCGATGAGCACCGGCTCGAGCTCGCCGGCGTCGTTCTTTTGCGCGACGCCGGTGGCCGCGGCGCTCGCCGAGATGGCGACCAGGTCGAGCTCGTGAATGACGATGCTGGCTTCGCGCATTGGACCTCCTCAGTCGTCGTCGCGCGACGCGAGCAGCCGGCGCAGCTCGGCGCGCGTGAATGTGGGGTTGGCGAGGAGAAATTTGTTGATGGCGGCCACACGCGCGACGCGTTCGGCCTCGGTCTCGACGATCCTGGAGTCGAGGACGACTCGACCGCAAGCGCCACAGAAGAGGCCATCGATGAAGACCATAGGACCGTCGGGCAGCTCGTCGCGTCGACCCAGCACATCGTTGTGACCAGGCTGGCCGGCGCGCGCCGCGTGCGTGGGATGCGGACAACCGACGAGACGCATCAGGCGGCTACCAGCTCGAGGACGCGGCCAGCGACGCCGACCGCACCATTGACGCCGGTGCCGTTGCCGGCGCCCAGCGCGCCACCGTTCGAGCGGATGGAGCCGGCGTTGGCCTTGGTGCGGTACATCAGCATCACGGCGCCGCCGCCGCCGCCGCCGCCGCCGCCTCGGTTACCCGCCCCCGGTGAGCCGCCGGCGCCACCGTCAGCGTTGATGATGCCGGCGGCGCCCACGGTGATCGTGGGGCTCGCCAAGAAGCAGCAGCCACCGCCGCCGCCGCCGCCGCCGCCGGCCGTGCCGTCGCCGCCGCCGCCGCCGCCGCCGCCGCCGGCGGCGTAGGAGGCCGCCGCACCGTTACCGAGGGCCACGCCGTGAAACATGATGTAGGTGCGCGGCATCGTGCCCTGCGTCGCCGCCAGCGCCGTGTTCGCCGACGCTCCACCGCCAGCACCGCCCGAGCCAGCGCCGCCGGCGCCGCCGTTCGAGCCAATCGATCGCGTGACTGATGCGCCGACGGTGCCCGCCGCCACTCCACCCGCGCCACCCGCGCCGGATGCTGCGAACGTGCCCGCCGGCGGCGTCGTGCCCGCGGTGCCAGCTGCCGCGCCGGCGCCGCCGACGCACTGGTAGGTGCCGTTGATGGTCGCGCTGACGCTGGCGTGCACGCGAAAGTTTTGCGTGTTGTAGACACCGCCGGCGGGGTCGACGACAAGAATCGTCCAGCAGCGATCGCGCGTCTCCGTCGTCGTGCCGGTGACGGTCAGGGAGCCATCGCTCCCGTCGCCGAAAGCGAGCTGCCCGACGCCACCGGAAGAGACAGCGTAGAGAGGCATGGGCGGTTACGTGTACACCGTGATGCGCGCCGCACCGGTGTTGGGGTCGCTCGCCCAGATGCCTCGCACCTCCATCTGGCTCGCGATGTCGTTGAGCGATTCGAAGTACTGGCCGGGCAGGATCGGCACGCTGTACTGCGTCGTCGACGCGGTTTGCCCGCCGATGGCCACGTAGAGGACGGCCGTCGAGTCGTTGACGATGGAAAACTTGATGCGGCCGGTGGAGAGGGCGAGCAGCTGCACATCGCTCGCGTTGTCGGCCACCGAGGTGATGACGGCGAAGAGCGACGGCGGGACGGCAAACGACGACATCGACGCCACGCGCACGACCAGGCCGCGGTCAGCGAACGCGGGGTTTGCCGTCCGGACGTCGCACTTGCCGGTGAGCATCAGCTCCTCCCGCCGAAGACGTCGTCACCGAAGAGCAGCAGGCCGGAGAAGACGACGAGGGCCGCGTCCTCGCCCAGGCCCGCGGTGAGCAGCTGCGGGCGGCGGCCGCCGACGTCGCCGCGCTCGAGCTCGCCGAAGTAGAGCTGACGCACGCGTCGCGGGAAGCCGACGCCGCGGCTCTTGATGCGCGTCGCGACTTTCTCGGGCAGGCCGGCGACCTGGTCGGCGCGCTCGACGATGTTGTCGACCGTCGCGGCCACGCCGGTGCGCTCGAACGTCGAGAGGATGAGCCCAACGCCGGCGCGCTCGGAGTAGCCCACGTTCCAGGCTTCCGCGATCACCTCGACGTAGCGCGCCGAGCGGAAGTTCATGCGCATCGACGGGTGCGCGCGGTCGTAGCTCTCGACGATGTGGCGCAGCGTGCCGACGCCGAGCCTGATGTTCATCGCCGGGTCGAAGAGCTGGTCGGCGGTCACCTGGTCGTTGGGGTGGGTCTTGTTCCAGTCGGCCAGGACGATCGCCGTCACCTGCAGGAGCCCGCGCGCGTCGGAGGTCGGGTGCTGACTCGACGGGTTGAAGCCTGACTCGGCCATGATGAGCGCGCGCACGAACGCCGTCGGGATGGGGCCGCGGAAGCGGTCGATGAGCACGTCGAACCTGCGCGGCAGGCCAGCCGTCGTCACGAGCGTGGCGGGCGCCGTCCCCGGAGATTCTGGAGCCGGCGTGGGTGGTGTCTTCCCCGCCGCGCGCGGCACATTGAGGTCGCCGCTGAGTTGGAACGTCGCGAGGCCGCGCTGGGCGAGCTCGGGGCTGGTGAACCAATGGATGACGATGGGGGCCAGCGCGCCGCCCTTCTCCGCGTGGAGGGCCTGCGCCGAGAGAATGTCGGCCGCGCGCAGGTCGTTGAGCACGGCGGCGAGCGCACCGGCGATGAACGGGTCGGCGGCCAGGCGGTGCGCGTAGACGTAGATGCGCGCCGCTTCGGCCCAGCGCTGCGTGACCGCGTCGTCCGAGCTCTTCGCGCCGCGCTCGACGGCGCCGTGGAAGAACCGGCGCGCGTACTGCTTGGCGCCCTCGAGCGACTTCACCGCCTCGAGCTTCACCTGGCGCGTCGCCTGCGGCAGGAGCGAATCGACGAACCACTCGGCGGGCAGCGTCGCCGGCGCCGGCTCGTTCGCCGCCGACCCACCCGTCAATGCGATGGTAAAGGGCGCCGCCGGCGGCGCGCCTGGGATCCGCGCCGGGGGGGGAGCCGGCGAGGGGGCGGGGCGCGGCGCCGGCGACGCTGACGAGGGCGCCACGGGCCTCCCAGAGGCCTCCGGCGGCGACCAGGGCGTCGGCGGGCCGAGCGGCTTGCGGCGGCCGTCGTCGCCGACCTTGCGCGCCTGGATCGCGGTCGCCGAGTTGACGTCGGCCGCGGCGAGGCCGGCGACGACGTCGGTCAGCGCGCCCTGGCCGGCCAGGTCGTGCGCGAGCACGTACTGCTTCGCGGCGAGCGCCCAGCGCGCGCGCACATCGGCCGCGCTCTTGGGCAGCTTCGAGGCCGAGTCGACCGCGCCATGGAAGAACCGACGCGCGTACTCCCGGGCGTCGTCCGCGCTCTTGATGGCGGCGAACTTCACGTCGCGCTTCTTCCGCGGCAGGGCGTTGTGCGCGAGGAACGAGTCCTCGCTCGCGTCGCCCAGCCAGTCGGAGCTGCGACCGATGCGCGTCACGGACTAGGCGGCGCTCCCGTCGGTCTTCATGTTCTCGCGGACCAGCTCGACCGTGACGAGCACCTGCGTGGATGCGCCGGCGCCGGCGGCGGTGATGGCGAGGTTGGCCCGGCCCGCGCCTGCCTTCGCGATGACCTGGGGCATGAGGCCGGCGATGTTGGGCACGACGGTCACGCGGATGCGTCCGTCCGCGGCGACCGCGGCGTCGGCGGCCTGGCGCAGCCCGAGGATCAGGCGCGCCGCGGCGTCGCTGCCCGCGGCCTCGCCGAGCACCCGGCGCAGCGCTTCCTGGCCCGCGCCCAGGTCGGAGAAAACGTCGCGCAGCACCTCGGCGTCAGCGGCCACCATCGTGACGTTGTACTGGATCATGTTCTCGCAGTTGCCGACGGCGAGCGGGGTGAAAACGACAGCCATTTCGAGCCCTCCTTGCTAAGGCGTCATGCCGACGCCGACGGTGTACCGAGAGTGCGCGCCGGGGGTGAAGTCCTTCACCTCGAGCCCGACGATTTCGCAGTCGCAGACGACGGGGATGCGCACGCCCAGGCCGGCTGCCACGAAATAGGGGTCTTCGCCGTCGTCGAGGAACTTCTCCCCGTCGATGATCCGGAACGGCCGCGCGAGTAACGCATTCTCCGCGGTGTCGATGTTCTTGATGTAGAAGTTGACGATGCGCACGCCGCTCACCTCGAGCGAGCCGGCGATGACGTAGTTGTTGTTCGACAGCTGCGACTGCGTGCTGAGCGCGGCCACCCCCGGCAGGGGGCACGCGAGCGTGAGCGGCGCGCCCGCGGCCACGAAGCTGGCGCGCAGCTGATGCGCCGACAGCTGTCGGCGCTGCGTGCCGGCGTAGCCCGCGATCCACCCGATCGGGCGGCTCGTGCGCTGCAGCTGCTCGCCCGGGTCTCGGACCGGCGGGAGCAACCTGCTCGGTGTGAAGCGCTGCTGCTTCACGCTAGTTCTCCGCGTCGGCGGCGAAGTACCACTCGCGGATGCCGAGCACCACGCACAGGTTGCGCGCCGCCACGTCGTTGTTCTGCACGGTCACCTGCAGCGTGACCTGCGCGCGGACGCGCAGCGGCGGATCGATGTAGCCGCCCATGCCGTCGATGCCCAGGACGGCCGACGCGATGCCGAGCTGCGTCCCGCTCGTCTGCGCCGGCGTGGTGACCTTGTCGCCGGAGAGGTACTCGATGGCGATCTGCCACAGGTTGTTGGTGCGGTTCGCCGTCGACGAGACGTTCATGCAGCCGCGCTTGTAGGTGACGTCGTAGTCGTTGCTCAGGCTCGGCGTCTGCCCGATGGCCTGCGTGCCGCCCGAGCCGACGGCGGAGAAGAGGAAGATGATCTCGCGGAAGCGTGCGTACGGCCCCGAGTCGGCCGTGCTCGCTCGCCGGGGCGAGCGGCTATGGGTCGAGTCTCGCGACCCGCCCACGCTCGCCGACGCGCGTCGCTTGACTCGTTTCATGGGCCTAGGTCTCCGTGACCCAGCGCCCCCACATGGCGACGCGGAAGTCGACCGCCTGCAGCGCGACCTGGTAGACCGCGGCGAGCGTGAACGACGCCGGGTTCAGGTAGTTGACGCTGAACGTCGCGTTCGGCGCCAAGATGATGGGCACCTGCATCTTGCGCATGGCCTGCGCGGGCCCGGGACCGGCCTCCTGCGGGTTGCCGGCGCCGACGGAGCCGAAGCCGCCCGGGTTCACGCCGAGCGGCCAGAGCTCGGCCGGCCCCATGAGCCAATCGAACGCCGGGGTGTTGAACTTCAGGTAGCCGAAGCGCTCGGCCGTCTTCGTCAACCTGACGTCGAGATCGCCCGTGCCGCCGAAGCCGATCGACTCCATGCGGAACGCCTGCTCGCCGGGGACCTTGCCGGCGTTCTTGAGGTTGGTCTCGAGCGGCGAGAGGTTGCCCGCGAAGCCCTGGCCGACCGCGCCGATCTGCGTCGAGAAGAACGCGAAGCCCTCGCCCGAGGCGTTGACGGCCGTCGCCACCGCCGGGTTCGCCGACGTGAAGAAACGGTACGTGGAGTACAGGTAGCCGTCGCCGACGCGGCGCGGAGCTCGTCCGCTCGACACCGCCACGTCGCGGCGCTTGCCCTTCACCTTGATGCGTCCCACGCTCGCCATCGCTGTCCTTTCGAAGTTGCCCTTAGTGCGCCGCGGGGGCCTGTTGCTCGCGACTTGGGCGCGCTTCTCTGTGCTGTCTGTGCCCCGTTTTTACCGTCGGGGCGAGCTAGTAGAGTTCGTCCTCGTCGGCCTCGAAGTCGTCGTCGTTCACGTCGTCGAACGCGTCGTCGGGATCGAGCTCGTTCAGCTCGTCGTCGTCGGCGGCAGCGAAGCCGCGCAGCTGGCGCTCGCGCTCGACCAGCACCGAGGCCAGACCGCCGCCGTTCACCAGCACGCCCGCGCCGTCGAGCGCCTGGCGCGCCTGCTTCTCCGTCTTCTCCTCGGGCGTGAGGCCCAGGTTCTCGGTGAGCGTCTCGGCGCCGTCGGCCAAGCCGGCGAGGACCATGCCCTCGCCGACGTCGGACCACTTGCCGGTCGCCATCTGCTTGAGCGCGAAGCCGGCAATGACGATGCCCGCCTTCACGAAGGTGGAGTGCGAGTTGAACTTCGCGATCGCCGCGGCGCGCTCGGCGGGCTGGTCCTTGCCCTGCCAGTACATCCGCCGCACACCGTTCTTCAGCAGGCCGTACGCGCCGGCGCCGCCGGCGTGCGCGATGTTGAACCCGCCCGTGCCGGAGAAGAAGCCCGGGTTGCGGCGAGCTCGGCGCCGCCGCTTGTTGAGCCGCGCGCCCCCGAACGGGTTGCGTCGCGCGTAGCGACGACGACGAGGGTTGGCGCGCGCGCGGCGCCGCCGGCGCCGACTTGGGTTGATGAGCAGTGCGGTTTCCGGCATCGGGTTCCTCCTCGCGCGTCGGCGGCGCTTCGGGTTGCTGGCGACGCGCCGAGCGCGCCGCGCCCTCTTCAGGAATCGTCCGTGACGGTCGCGCTTCGCCATTCATCCATGGTCGACCGAAGCCGGAAATACGGTCAACACGCCGGCCTTCACCGACGGTGAGCGTTGCGGCGCTCGGTCACGCAGGGGGATTTTGCTGGCAGCTAATTGGGGCGTCTATTTCGTCAGTCGTCGTGGCGTGGCGGGAACGTCGGCACATGCGGGTCGGTCGGCAGCAGCGGCCGTACGCCCTGGGGCGGCGTGCGCGTTCGCTGGCGCGCCGGCGGCGCACCGGTCGAGCCGTCGTCACGCCTCCCGATCGCTGCCATCGCGACCGTCGACGCGGAGAAGGCGAAGCCGGTGGCGAGCTGCTCGGAGCCGAGCGCGAGGCAGCCGAGCGACAGACAGCCGAGCGCGACCAGGGCGTAGAGGGCATCGCGCGACGTGAACGCCGCCACGAGCGCTAGTCCTCGATGCCGCGCGGGGTGATGCGGTACTTGCCACCGAGAATGTAGAGCTGGTGGGTCTTCGGGTCGTAGGCGAGCTTCGGCGGCGTGCGCTCGTCGTGGAAGTGTACCCAACTCTCCTGCTTCCGCTGGCCCTTCGCGGTGCGGTAGATCACGCCCTCGAGCTCGCCGATGAGCACGAGCGTCTTCGGCGCGTCGGGCAGCTCGATCTGCTCGATGGAGTCGGCCTCGTTGCCCCAGTGGAACTCCTCGTACTCGTCGACGGCGTCGTCGACGTCGTCGTCGTCGACGTCGACGTCGAGCTGGTCGTCGTCGTCGTCGTCGAGGTCGAACCGCGGAGGATCGTAGTAGGGATCGTCGTCGGGCTCGCCGCGCTCGCGCTCGGGGTTGCCGCGCGTGGCGCTCGTCAGCGCCGCCTGCAGGAGACTGCTCAGCAGGTTCGCCTTCGCCATGGTCAGTGCCTCCGTGTGATGGCGGGGATGATGATGGCCGCGGCCGCGGCGCCGCCGACGAGCCACACGAGCGTGCTCAGGGTGTCGCCGAGCCCGGCGGGCCCTGGCTTGAACGGCGAGTCGATCGGCGTGGCCTGCGTCTGCGCCACCTGGCGCGCGTCGCGCATCTCGCGCGTGAGCGCCTGCGCCTTGACGCCGAGCTCCTTGATGGAGGCGCACACCGGGTTGAAGGGCAGCCGGCGCTTGAAGCTCGCCTCGAGCCGCTGAAACTCCTCGACGATGAACGTCACCGCGGGCCCGAACCGCCGCAGAAACGCGACGTCGCTATCGTCGAGCTCGTCCTTGCCCACGCCCGACAGCTGGCGAAACGTCGCCTGCATCTCGCTCACGAGCAGCTCGCCGGCGGCGCAGTCGCCCTCGAGCGCGATGATGTCGCTCAGGTTGCTCGTGGCACCGGCGGCGGCCGCGCGTTCGCTGCGCGGGAGCCAGACGCCGCCGGCTAGCGAGGGTTTCCGGCACGCGCGTGCTGCAGCTTGAGCGAACCGACGTAGGCCATGTTCTTGAGCGCGAGCCCGCTCGGCGTCTTCCCGGGCACCTCGATCGAGCTGACGACGTCGATGGCGGTGAGCGCGGGGATGCCGGCGCGCACGAAGCGCTGGGCGACCTTCTGGCGCACCGGGTCGAGCTTGTTCATCGCGGCGAGCGCCCGAGCGAAATCGACCTTCTTGATGCCCGCGGCGGGCAGCGGCGAGAAACCTACCGTCGCCAGCGACGGCAGTACGGCCTTCTTCGGGCTGGATTCGGTTTTCGCCGGCGTCTTCGCGTCGACCTTGGCGATGAAGTTGGCCACCGTCGGCGCGAGCCCCGACTGCATGAGCAGCTTCTTGCCCTGCTGCTCGACCATCGACGCGGCAACCTCGAGGATGGGGCCGGTGATGAACGGGCCGATCACCGGGATGGCCGACTCGAGCGCCTTCTGCAGCAGCGGCGACTTCACGACGAAGCGGCCGACCTTCTTCAGGTTGGCGCCCAGGTCTTTCACGCCCGGGATGCCGTACTTCAGGATCGGCACGCCCTTCTCCGACACCACCTTGGCGACTTTCTTGATGCCGCTCGTCACCGACGACCAGAAACCATCGAAGTCGGAGAGCGCGTAGAGCTCGCTGCGCTCGAGGTCGCCGAGCGGGCACAGGTCGTCGGGCCCGACGTCGAACGCATCCGACGGGTCGAGCTCGTCGAACGCGTCGTCGGGGTCGAGGCCCATGAAGCTACCCGCGCGCGGAGCCGGCCGGTACGTCCACGCGGTGAGCTCTTCGTTCACGTCGCCGAGAGTTAGCGCCATTCATCGATGGTGGCCGGAATGGCAATGACGGTCAACCGGGCGGCCAATAGACGCCGCTACAGCGGGACGTACTCGCCGGCGCCGTGCTTCTCTGCCGCTCGAGCTGCAGGGTCGAAACCGAAGGGCAGGGGCAGCGTCGCCTCGACGGCGTACCACTTGCGGCCGGCGAGCACGCGGTGGAAGAGGTGACGGAAGCGACCTTCCCACCCGAGCGCCTCGAGACACGTCTCGAAGCCGGCCGCCTCGTGCATTGTGGCGAGCGCGAGCCCGCTGTCGTCGCAGTCGCCGAAACGGAAGTTCGGATCGAGGATGAGCCGGCGCGGCCGCGTGAACGTCTCGACGGGCTCGTGCACGTAGGTGAACACGCCGCGCCACCAGTCGAAGAGCGCTCGAGCTCGGCCGAGTGGGTTCGAGGGCGCGACGCCGGCGGCGCGCAGGACTCGCGCGACGTGCGAGCGGACGTAGGGGTTGTTGCGATCCTCGTCGACGAGCTGGCGCAGAAACTTGAGCTTCTCCCGCACACCCTCGCGACCGCGGCCGAAGTTGAGGCGCGTCACGGTCGGCAGCCCGAGCGAGGCCACCGCGTCGGCCAGGTCGGCGGCGTTACTGCGAGGCGGGGACTGGCCGCGGAGCCGTAGCACGATAGGCAGTCTCCGCGGCCTTGTGGACCTTGTCCAGGGTGTCCTTATCCCACTCGAGCTCGGCATCGAGCTTGCCCTTGGCGAGCTGCCCGACGAGCGCGCGCGGTAACTTCCCGTTCCTGATGAGCGACTCGATCACGGTCGCTGCGGCGTGCTCATCGGTGTTGTTCACGAGCAGCTCGAGCATGTCGGCCATCTCCTCCGCGTCGCTCGGCGGCGCGTCGTCGTCGGCCTTCGCGGGCGCGCGCTTGTCGCCGCGCGCGGGCGGCGGCTTGCGCTGCCCCGACGACGCCGGCGCCGGCGACGTCGGCGACGTCGCGTCGTCGTCGCCGCCGAACTTGCGCATGAAGCCGTCGCCCAGGCGCCCGATGATCTTGTCGCCGAAGCTGTCGCCACCGCCGCCGCCATCGAACTCACGCGCGAGCGCGACGCCGGCCATGAGCGTCTTGATGGGGTCGCTGTGGTTGCCGTCGCCGCCCTTTGCCTGCAGCAGGAACGTGTACATCGCGCGGTCACGCTCGCGCGCCTGGTCGGCGAGCTCGCGGTCGCGCTCGCGCTGCTGGCCCCAGAACTCGCGCTCGCGCTGACGCTCCTGCTCGGCCTCTGCGCGCCGGCGGTCGGCGTCGAGGCGCGCCTGCTGCTCGCGCGCGGACATGTCCGCACGCACGCGCGCCTCGTAGCTGCGCGCCTGCTGCTCGAGCATCGTCACCAGCGTGCCGACGCCGGCGAGCACCGGGTCGCCGTTCTTGCCGCCGCTGGCGGCGTCCTCGTCGCGCGCCGGCTTGAACTCGCCGTCGCGGTCGACCTTGAAGCGCGGCGCCGAGACGATGCGGCCGGCCAGGTTCTTCAGGCGCGCTTGGTACGTACCGCCGGTGCGCCCGTGCGCCTTGTCCTCGCCGCGCACGAAGTCGACCAGGTCGGCGGCCGTCGACTCCGTCGGTGGCTCGCCGACGTACGCAGGCCCGTTCGGCTGCAGGCGCCACACCTCGAGCCGAGAGGGTGCCTCGCCGCCGTCGATGGCGTCCTTGAAGAACGGGGGCAGCTCGTCCGTTACACCGGTGTCAGTGGCGGGCTTTCTTGGGGCCATTCGCCCACTTTATCACCGGTGAAACACCGCTTTTACGCCGCTTTTACGCCGGGCCCCGCCGACGGGTTCGCGGGTAGCCGGGCAGGGTGCAGATCTCCCCGGCGGCGCCCGCGAAAAAAAGTGCAGATCCCCCCTGGGTCCGTCGGACCGCGAAAGTCACATGCGAGACGCATCGTCACCGACGGGAAAAGGTGTCCGGAAACGAGGGGTTGCGAGTGCCCAGCTTCGGGAGTGGTTGAATTTGACTGACGTCTCTCTGGTCAGAGAGAGTAACGACCGTGAGTGCAGTCGCCGTGCAACAGCAGCGCCCCAACAAGTTTTCTCAGCCGTTCGACCTTTCA